>Ga0209518_1001693_pt1 | contig 22748 bp, 31 predicted proteins | sample RifGroB1_FD_183993 | JGI IMG/M metagenome (GOLD analysis project Ga0209518, IMG submission 183993) | Groundwater microbial communities from Rifle, Colorado, USA - Groundwater B1 (SPAdes) (version 2) | ecosystem: Environmental > Aquatic > Deep subsurface > Groundwater | place: Rifle, Colorado...
CCGGACGCAGCGCGAACGGACACCTTGATCTTCATCGGGCGACCGTGGAGCTGCTGGCTGTCCTGCACCTGCAACACACCAGTAGCGTGGCAGATCGCGCTCAGTTGCTTGTAAGCAATTTCCTGAGCGACCGGATTGGCGTTGCGGAGGTTCAGACGTCCGAACACCTTGCGGTTGGCGTACTGACCGTCCAGGACACTGAAGCGGAGCTCCAGGTAGGCACCGGAACCGTCCTTCGTCGGCTTCATTTTCGACTGGTCGATTTGTGCGTTGTACCATCCGGCCGGGATAGCTTCGATGGAATCAGCGGGGGAGACGGTGTTAGCGTCAAAGTTCAATTGTGCCATGGTTTCAAGCTCCTAAGATTTTCGCGAAAAGTTGTGCCAGGTGGGGCGGTTCTACGGCAGCCAGGACACCTGAGCGATCCTTGGCTTCGTATTGGAGGTCAGGTTGAGTCTGCAAGAAGCGATATGACTCACCCTGAGGCGTCTTGTTAATACCGAGGCGGAATACCTCGTCGAAGAAGTAGGGCAGTTTGGAGGCCAACTTGCTGCCAGGCATTGAGGGTCCGTACTTGACCACACCTGTCAGCTCGTCCTTCGTGGGCTCCATCTTTGCGCTCATATACACGTTGCGGCCCGGAAGGTCACGGAAGAGGCGGATGGTGGTTTCCATCTTCTCGATCAGTTCCCCGTATGCTTGGCGCGGATCCTTGGCCTGCCGCTTCGCGTTGTTGAGCACCACTTCACCAATCTCGGACAGGCTATCAATGCAGATGGTCTGAAACTGCTTGGCTTCCGCACTGCGCTCGCACCACGCATAGACGTCGCGAAGGTCATCCACTGTGGTCACTTTGACCATCGGGATCTGCATGTTGCGGAGGGACAGCTCGCCACCCTCGGCAGAGATCAAGAACGGTGCTGGTGCAGTGCTCGCCAGCACGGTTTTACCCGCTCCCGCTTGCCCATAGACCAACACCTTCACACCGTTGAGTGCAGCAGCGCGATCGGTAGTTGTGAAATTCAATGCCATTGTGGCCCCTTACATATCAATCAGGTCACGGAAACCGAGCCACACCGGAAAGCGTGGCGCGTCCTTGACGCCTATCTCGAAATGCTTGTATTTGACGATCGCACCGACCAATCGGTCTCGCTGCTGCCAAATCTGCTTCCGGTGAATAGCAGTGTATCCCGTTCCGATCTTGAAGGCAATACCAGTCGCGCAGTCTTCAACCTGCAAAGCGCCAAGGGTACCCATCGGAACAAGGTTTTCCTGATGACTGCTGCGCTTTGTGTGCCCTAGCTCATCAAGCTGCGCCTCGTTGGCGTTGTGCATCAACTCTTCGAATCCGGTGATCCGTGCTTCGCCATCGCTGAATCGCTTGAGCTTGAGCAGGTAGCCTTCACGCGCTGTGCTGCGCCCATGCTTGTAGAGGCCTGCGGGCGAACGTAGCATCACGCCTTCGTAACCCTGAACGAGCACTTCGGATTCGTATTGCAAGAGCTGCTCTTCGCTGGTGATGTACCGTTGCTCCAGCAGCTTGACGCGAGGGAACTTGTCACCATCAACAATATCGGTCACGCCACCAATAAGACGCGGGAGCCTGTGGTTGTAAGGTCGCTTCGGATCAGGGTCGTTGAAGTAATCAAAGACGTAGAACGTGAAGTCAGGAGCTCCGTCCTGTGACATGACCCCGCTACTGGTGACACGATATACGTCTTCGGCAGCAGGCGGGCCCACAATGAGCTCACCGTCCAGACCTTCCAGCATGGGGTTCCCGAGGTACTGCTGCACAACCCGATTCGGGATCGGCTTCAGTGTGCGGGACAGGGCTTGCGCCCCGCTGACCACACATCGAACGCCGTCCAGCTTCGGGCTCGCATACAGAGGGAACACCAGCTTCGCAGGTGCTCCCACAGCGAGCATCGGCTTCACAGAGGAACCTCCTCGCGGCGGATGTTGCCCTTGGCGTCCTTGAACGTGACGAGCACCGGAGCTGGCTTATAACCGAGCGCCTTTGCCATCAGGTATGACAGGATCGTCGGCTGCTGACGCTCCAAAAGAGTGACGGACTTGTTCATGCGACGAGTTCCTTGTAGAGGTTAATGAGGCCCGGGATGGTAGGCTCCAGCAGCTCGACCACTGCATTGGCGTAGGCTTGCGCTTCCACCTGTGCGTGGCTGTGCGTCCGCAGTGCCAGGAAGTGCATAAGGTTCCGGAGGTCTTGCTTCCAGAGCCAGTGCGTGTAGTGGTTCAAGGATAAGAACAAGCGTGCGTGCTCGGGTGCCACGCCTCGCCCAATAGCCTGCTCGTACATCTCATAACCCTCCTGGCAATGAAGGTTGAGATAATGCTTGAATTGCTCTTGGCTATCCTGATCCAGGTTGTCTTCCTGCCCCTGCTTCTTGTTGGCAGCTTTGCCACCCACGACTTCGGGAATGTACCATTCCGCAGGAAGCGTCACATAACGACCGCTCACCTCGTTGAGTGCAGCGGTGCGGTGACGCACAAACTGCCGAGCGACAAAGATGGGCAGCTTCATTTCCAGCCACACCTCGATGGACTCGAATGGGGTCATGTGCTTATTCGCCAGCAGGTAGCGGTTCAGCTTCATCTCGATTTCGTACGAACGCTCCAGGTCGGAAGCGTCAAACGACATGCGGGCACTGTTTGCCACATCAACGTCGCTGGCGTCAAACTCTGCGTCTGCCCGGCGGGTGGGCCCCGCAATGTTGCGGAGCGTCACAAAGCCGTGGTCGAGGACTTTCTTGGTGTGCGTCATGCTTGCTCACCCGCTTTCTTGGCCTTCGCGGGCAGCACGATTTCAAGCGCAGGAGAACCGGGCTTCACAATCAAAGCACGGTCAAAGAGCTGGCGCTGCTCTTCGGTCAGCGTGCGGTACTCCTTGAGCACAAGGCTCGGCTTGTATTGCACCAGCGCATCGGCGGAGATGCCAGCTTGCGCGAACTGTTCTTTCATTGCACCCAGGGCGCCCGGGTCAATGTCGCGGTTGATAGTGTATTTGCCCTTCAGCACCCATCCGTCAGCCAGCGGTGCGGAGTTGGTGCCTTCGGTCGGTGCAGGGAAGTAGGCACCGAAGATCTTCTGGCGCAGCAGCATCTCGGACGCTTTGATGCGCTTCAGTTCGTCTTGCAGCCGATACCATTCTGCCAGGTCTTCCTGGGATACAGCATTGTTTGGAATAGAGGTCATGTTGTGTTACTCCTGCGAAAAGAGTTCGCCTTGGGCGGGGTTCTTGTCAGCGCGTTCTTGCGCGTGTTTGTCGCTGTAGGTGCCGGAGCTGTAACGCTTGGACAGCTTGGCGATGTTGTGGTCAAGCACTTCCTGGCGGGTGATGCCCAGACCCTGGCGCAGGCCTTCCATGTAGAACTCCAGGTCGCCCAGCTCTTCAACCACGTTCTCGCGGTCAATGGGCTTGCGGTAGATGGCAGCTTTCTTGACAGCGTCCAGCAGTTCGCCAGCTTCACCAGCGATGCCGACTGCCATGTGCAGCGAGTGGGCGTCTTCAGCGGTCAGGGTTGCAACAATGTCGGCGCCGGGCTTGGCAAGCGCAGCAACGAGTTCGGGGTGTGTCACGTTCATCGGTCTCTCCTAGTGAGTGCGGAATGCACGGTTGTTAATGTAACGGAGCCTGCGTTAAGAAGCAAATATCAAAGCACATCAGGAAGGCTGACGATACGATAACACTTACCAGTGAAGTTCCATTCGGGCGGAACCTTGTCTTTAGCAACCTCCACCAGATACCCGCTATCAACAAGACTGCGGATGGTGTGGTCCAGTGCAAGCGTCTGCCCGAGCTTGTGCTTGACGAATGAGTTCGTTCGCTGCAAACGGATCTGGAGGTATTTCCGAGCGACCACACCAGACTTCCGCATCTCGTCCGGTATCTTGTATCCTGACGAGATGGGGTGTTGCAGGTAGTCGGCAAGCGTTGCCAGCAGCTTACGCTCGCGCACAATGTCACCGTCACCCACATCACCGTCCGACATCTTACGTCGCATGATGGAAATATCGCGGTGAATGAGGTTGAGCGCCCATTCTGCGTGCTCCTCTGTCACAACAGGTGACGCAGGACAATCCGTGACCGCCATCAAGCCTGCAACCTTCAAAGTCTTCAGGTGAGCACGGTTCCACATCTGCCGCCAGGACTCGTCGTCCGTTGCGTTGATCTGCTGGTCGCAATGTTTGTCAAATGCGTCAAGCATGATCTGAGCTTCGCGGGACAATGCAACGTCCCTGAACCCGCCAGGCGGGCACTGCATGACAGCGTTAGCACCGTTCAACAGGATCTCATAAAGGTCACCCGGGATGGGAATACTGTTCGCAGTGTTGAATTCAGGCCTAAGACCAGCGTACTCGATCACAATGAAGCGGGACATAAAACCATCCTGCATCATTGTATTCGTCAAAGACTCGTAGAACGTGTCAGGTGTTGTTTCTCCAATCATGCTGTACGCAACACCGTTCGTCGATGCGATGTTCTTTTCCTTGTCGCTGTATCCGATACCGCCAACAATGGTGCCCGCGCTGGACTTCTGATACAGGTTTGTCATCACGGTACGCAGAGACGACATCGGACCCTCAGTGTGGTCATCTGACATCTTCCGCAGCTTGCGCCCCCATTCACCAGCCACATTGACAAAGCTGCCTGACTTGCTATTGCTGATCGCTTTCACCAGTGCTGGGCCAGATGCGTAGTCGCTAAAATCCACAAACTCCGAGAACGCAGTGGCACCCGAGTTCATCATAACGTGGGACAGCTTGCTGATGCTGCTGTGCATTGCTTCTTTTCCGACTGCACTGCGAGCCACGAGCACGATGTAGAGGTTAAGACCGCTCCCGCTGATGTTGTAGGCTCGACCATACAAACCAGCGACAAGACCTAGGGCAGACACAATGGCAACCTCTCGCACGGGACGCGGTGCAAGCGCATAGAACCAGCGGGCAAGCTCACCCACATAGCCCGGAGGCCACTCCAGCGTCGATTCCGTTGCAACGGGGAGCAAGCGTTGCGGCGCAACCTGGGCCACAAGCTGCACAGCGTTGGCCTGGGCCATTACCACAGCAGCGTCCTCGCGTTGCTGCCGACCGCGAATCATCGCCAACGTGCGATCAAGATAACGATTATTCTTTTGTGCTTTGTCCCGTTGTCCAAGACCTGACAGTCTAAACAGGCGCCTGACTTGCTCGTTGGATTTAGAGTAGAAACACAGCATTGACAGCAACGACAAATCTGCCTCGGATTGGGATGGGTAGCCAATGCCTGCCCAGTCGCCTGTCCAGAGCTGCTTGAACTTGTCACCGTTCGAAGCGTCAGCCGCCTTCTGCCAGAGTTGTTCGTCGGTAATGGTTTCATCCTGCTCCACCAGTTCCACGTGATTGGTCTGTGCAGCAGCACGAATCTCCGCCACCAGCAAGTCCAGCAGCTCTTGCCGCTGCTCAACTGGTTTTGCGAAGCCTGGAAGGGTGTCCCCTGTGCAGATAATGAAACGCTGCTGCGAATACACCTCCACACCGTCACGACGGCAACCCATGCCCACCTTACCTCGGATCCAGATGTGCAAGCCCCGCCCCGAGCGCGAGCGTTCCGTGTAACTGTCAAACGCTTGCACAATCTTCCAGAACCGATCAAGCTGCTCTGGTGGCGTGTTATCTTTGACGTCAAGGTCAATGCAGGTGAAGTCGTCGTCTTCCGACAACACGAAACCAATGCCCGCATCGTTGCCCCATTGGGCAGCAGTGAGCGCCGTGCTATACCAGTCTGACCAGTTGGAAGGGTTTGTGACGCTGGCACGGTGCCCGCTGGTGGTGAAAGGGCTCTTGTCCGGTGCAGCGATGCACCACTTGGGCACATACTTCAGGTCGTCGGGTAACTGTTCCCATTGCTGTGGAATCATGCAGTAGCTCCCCGACGAGCATCTAGAATGATCTTCCAGGCGTCCAAGTAATCCGAAACCTTGGACCGTTCCCAGATAAAGATCTTGCCCTGGATGTCGATGGGGTCAGGGAGCTTACCCGTGCGGCGTGCGAGCAGAATGGTGGTTCGTGTCACGCCCAGCTTTTCCATAATCTCCGAGCTTGTGATATACCGCTCGTCAAATTCGCGCTGGGCGTCATTGACATTCGACGTCATATTGGTATCCTGTGGTGAGGTGATTGCGTTGCATTGTACCGACTCAGCAAAGACATCGCAACGCACGTCACGGGATCCATTTTGGTGCCCCGCGTTCCTTCCATTCCGAATACTCCGCCAGGGCTTTCATATAAGCCTCTTTCAGCTCGTTGTAACGCACACGATACGCTTCGCACTCAGCAAGCCATTCCTGATAACGAGTTCCTTTTTCCGCCTTAGCGGCGTGGGCAGCTTCATTCCTCGGCCGCCCACGCTTCGGGCGCTCAATGAGGACTTCTTTGTGTGTGCGTGCCCGCTCATAAAGGCAATGCAGCATGAACGAGTCCGCATCTTCTGCAAGGAAAGCGACGTCGTGCTGCCACCAGTCTTCACCATTGGTAATGATGTAGATTGCATTCGGTATCATTCCAAAGCTGCGATTGAAGTCCGCTGCGACAAGCTCATGGGGTTTGGAGCCTGTGTATGTGCTGCGCTTCATTGCCTGGTTTGTTGGAATGGTTGTGGGCAGCTTCCCCGTGAGCATTGCACGATGCACCATTGAGCGGAGGAATGGTGCCCCCGATGGCCACAGGCCTTCCGGGTAGCCCGCAGCAACAGCAGCATCCAAGAAGGCGCGTTCGTACTGTGCAAAGTTGTTCTTGAAGTATTCAGACGGCAAGGACGCGCCGATGAGGTCAGCTGATATGGGTTCGAGTTGCATGGTGTGCTCCTGAGTGAAAGTGCCATTTATAATAGGTGGCAAACGGTCCCAGGGCAACGATCATAAAATTAAAAAGACGTCGTGATATGCGGAGTTGCTAACGCTAAAAGATATGAATTGCGTTAGCTGCTAATTTTCGGGGTATAGGGTGGTGGCCTTTATTGGTGGGGTGGTCCCTCGAGCCACCACCCTACCTTTAAAGATAATCTACCTCTCTATTTAATAATTACTAATTTATATGTTGTTTATAGGGTATATATAGAGCACTGGTAAGGGTTTGCAGCGATTAGCATCAGCTGCTCTTTGGGTTCGTTATTATGCCGCTCGGCGAATAAATTGTACGGATTCCGCAATGTGTGCAGAAAGTTGTGCAGCGTTACGGGTGGAACAGTGAAGCGATAATAATTTAGGCTCGGTGGTGCAAATTAGCCATCGGGCGGCGCGAAAAGATCTCGGTCCGGTGATTGTTGCTAATGGCGGAGCACTGTGGTCATAATAACGTGCGTTGTGCTCAAGCTGGTTCTGTGCTTAAAATTAGCCTTCCCAATCGCATAGGAGTTAGATATGTCTGTCGGTAATAAACATCCGCACTATCACAAAGACGTCAGCAACCTGCAGACGGTCGATGTGTATCGTGTGCTGGCGCTATTCAACGTCACAGATCCTTGCATTCAGCACGCGGTCAAGAAGCTGCTCGTCGCTGGTGGGCGGGGTGCAGGTAAGGACATCGGCAAGGACGTCCAGGAGGCAATTGACAGCCTGGAACGATTCAAGGAGATGCGTGTCGAGGACACCGTCGGAAGGGACAGGTTTCAGCCATGAAGAAAGAATGCTGTCACGGTGACTGTAATCAAGGGCGCACCTGCCCGAACCGCAAACCAAAGGAGAACGCTATGCCGACGCACGGACAGAGCAAGTCAATGAGCATGGTGGAAGCTGTGGTCAATAGCGTTGTAGGCCTGGTCATCGCTATGGTCGCCACTGCCGCTATCTGCAAGGCATACGGCATCCCGATGACGTGGGAGAACAACTTCATCATCACATTCTGGATGACTGTGCTCAGTGTGTTGCGGTCGTACCTGCTGCGACGACTGTTCAATGCACAGTGGCGCCCACGATTGCAGGCATGGTGGATCGTTCGGCGACCCGCTGTCATTCAGTTCATTGACCGCATGGCAGACGCACATGGTAAGTGGCGGAGTGGCAGGAGATTCTGATGTCGTTCAAAGCTCGGAAGATTTCTGAGCAGCTCAACTCCCGCGAGTTCCAGTTGGCGGTCGTTACCTACTGGACTCAGCGGTGCCGAGAGTTGCTGCATGAGCGGGCAACCCTGCCCCGTGACGAACTGGAATACCTTGCGGAGCAGGCGGGAAAGTTCAAGAACGAGCGCCTGCGCGAGGGCATTGCCAGCTTGATTGGATGGGGTGACGATGAACGTGCGGAGCTCGAGACGTTCTGTGCGATCGCCCTGGAAGTCATGAAGCAGGCAAGCCCGAGCAAGTTGCGTGAGGCTGCACTTCGTGTAGAATTGCGGTTCCTAATGAACCAGCCGGAGCACAAATGACACGCATTAACCTAGTCCCGCCCCAAGAATTGATGGATCAGCACCTGTTCGCTGAGTTCCGTGAGATCAAGATGGTGCCCAAGTCCCTTGCTCGCAGCATTGCAGCTCGTGGCGTGGAAGGTGTGCTGAAACGCATCCCACCAGCATTCACCCTGAACACTGGTCACGTGAGTTTCTTCTACGACAAGGGTGCCTACTTGCGTGAGCGTTATGCACTGCTGAGGCAGGAACTTGAACGACGAGGCATTAACTTCAATCGTGAGTCCGAGCTTGACCCGGACGGAACGATGCTTGCGGCGCCTTGGTGTGGTCACTACACTGCAACACCTGAAGCACTGCAAATCATTCGGACCCGCATTGCGGAGAAGATTGCCATTCAACCTCACTGGTATCGATACGAAGGGAAACCAATCATATGAGCATTAACATCCGCCAGAAGGGGCAGGAAGGGGAGCGCGAGATTCAGCGTGCCCTGGAGCCCATCGTTCGCAAGGTCATGTCAGAGGGCGGATACCCGCTCCCTGAGAAGGCCATTGTGCAGCGCAACCAGAATCAGTCAGCGGTTGGTGGCAGTGACCTGAGCAACACGTTCGGGATGTGCATCGAGGTCAAGCGCCAGGAGCAGTTGTCTATCAATACATGGTGGAAGCAATGCACCACGGCAGCAGACGAGAACAACGAGCATCCGGTGCTCCTGTATCGGCAGAACGGCAAGAAGTGGCGCTGTGTGACGCTGGTATGGCTGCACCTGCCCGGCGGTGCCCAGCAGCAAGCCAGAGCTGAGATGGATTGGGATTCGTTCCTGCACTGGTTCGAAGAATGGGTTCGGCGGACGCTTGCACAGGGCGGAGTTCCGCGAGTCTGACGCTTCCACTTGCTGGATTGATTCCAGCTTCGCTATACTCCGACTGAATTAACCTTCAACCGGAGTATGGCGTGAGCGAATTAGCAGATACCTTGACGAAACAAGAGCGGGCCTTACGGCAACGCTTCGTCGAGCAATATCTGGTCGATTATGACGCATATTCTGCGACCATTCGACTTGGATATCAGGAAGCCTTCGCGCAGCAGTACGCGAAGCAATTCATGTCTGAACCCTACACGCTCAACCGCATTGCGGAGCGTGAGGCTGAAATGGGTATCCTCACGGAGCAGGACCAGCATCGCAAGAAAATCGTCGCTGGCCTGTACCGCGAAGCTCACAGCAGGTTCAACAGCGGCTCCGCCCGCGTTGCTGCACTTACACAGCTAGCCAAGATCATTGGCATTGAGGCTCCGGTGAAGACTGAGCAGGAAGTGAAGCTCACGACCGATAGTCCGCAACTGGGCCACCTGACCGTCGCGGAGATGGAAGAAATCAAGAAGAAGCTGTATGATCCGTCTGCCAAGTGAAATTGAACTGGACCGCGCCATTGCGTCACAGTCCTTCGCTGGCTTTGTGCGTGCTGCATGGCATGTCCTTGAACCGTCCTCCGAACTGAAGTGGGGATGGTCGCTTGACGCGATCTGCCAGCACCTGGAAGCAGTCACGAAAGGTGATATCAAGCGGTTGCTGATAAACGTGCCCCCAGGCTGTATGAAGAGCCTGCTGGCAGGGGTACTCTGGCCAGCTTGGGAATGGGGCCCACAGGGGAGACCAGGGCTCCGCTATCTGGGCACAGCGCACAAACAGGATCTGGGCGTGCGCGATAACTTGAAATGTCGGCGCCTGATTCAGTCCGAATGGTATCAAGCACGATGGCCCATGAAGCTGACTGGTGACCAGAACGCTAAGACAAAGTTCGAGAACGACCACACCGGATTCCGCGAGGCCATGGCATTCACGTCCATGACTGGTTCGCGGGGTGACCGCATCATTCTCGACGACCCGTTGTCAGTGGATCACGCGAACAGTGATGCTGACTTGCGTGCTGCGGAACTTACCTTCACTGAAGCACTGCCCACGCGGGTGAATAACGACGACTCGTCAATTGTGGTCATCATGCAGCGCCTCCATGAAAAGGACACAGCGGGCATCATTCTGAAGCGTGACCTCGGATATGTGCATCTCTGCCTGCCCATGCGCTTTGAAGCGGAGCGCAAGTGCGTCACCAGTATTGGATTCGAAGACCCTCGCACCTACGACGGTGAATTGTTGTTCCCTGAACGCTTCCCGGAAGCAACGGTGAGCAACCTTGAGAAGACAATGGGCAGCTACGCGGCGGCAGGCCAGCTACAGCAGCGACCAGCGCCACGCGAAGGTGGTATGTTCAAGCGTGCATGGTTTCCCGTTGTGCGGGCGATACCAGCCGGCACACGCTTTGTCCGTGGATGGGACTTGGCTGCAACCGAAGGGGCTGGCGACTGGACTGTGGGCGTCAAAATTGGGCGTCAAAAGAACGGACGCTTCCTCATTGCCAACGTCGCACGCGATCGCAAGTCCGCAGCAGGTGTGGAACGCTTGCTCATTAACACGGCAAGCCAGGACGGGTACGAATGCACCATCTCGATTCCGCAAGACCCAGGACAGGCAGGTAAGGCCCAGACGTCATACCTTGTTCAGCAGTTGGCGGGATATACTGTCAAGACGAGTACCGAGAGCGGGGACAAGGTCACACGCGCTGGGCCGCTGGCAGCACAAGCAGAAGCGGGGAACGTGGATATCCTTGAGGGCGACTGGAATGACGCTTTCTTTGAAGAGATTACCATTTTTCCGAATGGCACCAAAGACCAGACGGACGCCGCTTCGCGTGCGTTCAACGAGCTGGTGATGGGCAGCAAGTTTGATCTTGAGGCAATGATTTGATGAGGACACCATGAGCGAACAATCTACTGAAGCATCGCGGGACGACGGTCCGTATGAGAACGTTTTTCTTAACGTCGGCAACAAGGGTGACCGGAGCGCATACACGCGAGCGGTGACGCCTCGTCTGCTGCAATACACCGAACTCGAGGGTCTTTATGAGGGTGACGGGTTTGCCCGCCGAATTATTGACCTGCCCGCCGAGGAAATGGTCCGCGCTGGTTACGACATTGAAGGCGTGGATGACGATGGTGAGGTTCGCGCCGAGCTGGAGGGCATTCAGGCACTGGAAAAGCTCTGTGACGCGCTGCGCTGGAGTGCGCTGTATGGTGGCTCCATTGTGGTCATGCTGATCAACGATGGTGGTACGCTGGAAGAACCGCTTGTCGTTGAGAAAGCGAAGTCGCTTGAGCAGTTGCGCGTCTATGATCGCTGGCAGGTAACACATCACCAGAAATACCTTGACCCGAACGACATGCGCTTCGGCAAGACTCAGCTCTACATGGTGTCCCCTATCGAGGGAACCCCTTACGTCGTGCATGAGTCGCGCTGCATTGTGTTTGATGGGACGCCTGTGCCTGACCGCATCCGCGAACGGAATGACGGATGGGGTGCCAGCAAGTTGCAGCAGTGTTATGACCAACTGACTCGCTTCGGCATGTCGCACGTCTGGGCCAACGCTCTGCTGGAACGTGCTCAACAGGCAGTCCATGGGATCCCTGAGCTGACGAACTTGCTGCGCTCGCCCGGCGGTGAGGCACTGGTTCGCAAGCGTGTGGATCTGGTCGATATGACCCGTTCGATCAATAACACCATCGTTATTGATGCTGCTGAATCGTACGACCTGAAATCGACACCCTTGTCCGGTGTGGCTGACATCCTTGACCGCTTGGGCCTTGCGCTATCTGCTGTCACGGGTATGCCCGAGGCGCTGCTCTTTGGGCGCCAACAAGGTGGGCTCAACAGCACGGGGAAGAGCGACCTTGAGAACTGGTATGCGAAAGTCGGCCAGATGCAGAACACCATCCTTCTGCCTGCGCTGGACAGGCTTTGCGAGATTCAGCTTCACGTGATGGGCCGCTATGTCGAGGACTACCTGATTAAGTTTAATCCGCTGTACGTTCCGTCCGCCAAGGATATTTCTGAGACCGATTACAAGCGAGCACAGACGTTCGAGATCCTGAACAACATTGGAGCCCTGGACGCGAGCGAGATTCGCAAGATGCTTCCGGACGAGGGTTATGACATTGACGACGTCGATACCATGCCCGAGACGGAAGTGGAAGAGCCCGAAGTTCCCGCAATGACCACACCTCCGCAGGATGCTGGCAATGGCCCAGAAAACAACCTTCAACAATCCTGACAGCCAGGAGCGCGAATACACGCGCCTCCTGCTGCGCCACTCGAAGCAGTTGCAGGCGGACGTGAATAGCGTCCTGCTGCCCCGCTTGCCCGGGCTGAAGGCCGAGTATGAAATAGACGCCCGGACGGACGGGTGGATTGACACGCTCGATTCCTTAATGGCGGAGCTTGCACGCATGGCGCTGACTGCGATGGGCAGTGTGGTCACAAAGCTGCCTGGAATGTTCAGTGCTGTCAGCAAGTTCAACGAGGGGCAGTTCAAGCTCGTTGTGAAGGCCAACACGGGTCTTCCGCTGCCACCTGTAATGCCTGGGGCGCCGACGTCCGCTGTGCTGGGCGTGTCAGTGTTCCGAAGCGAGCCTTACCTGAAACCGCTTGCTGAAGGATGGGTGAGTGAAAACACTGCACTTATCAAATCTTTACCGACACGTCTGCACCCTGAGATTGAAGGCATCATTCGCCGTGGTGTTATGAACGGGGCGTCCGTCAAAGACTTGACAGCACAGATCAAGGCTCGCTATGGTGTCACCGACTACCGTGCCAAGCTGATTGCTCAGGACCAGACTTTGAAGTTGAACGCCGACCTCACGCGCTACCGCTTGCAAAGCGTTGGCGTCAAGGAGTATGTGTGGCGCAGCGTACAGGACAGCAGGGTGAGGCCTGGGCACGCTGACCGCAACGGTAAGACGTACTCTTGGGACAAGGGGCCTAGCAACGGGCAGCACCCAGGGCAGGAGGTGCGGTGTCGCTGCCGCGCTGAGGCTGTGTGGGACGAAGGGGAAGATTGATGAATCAATGCCTTTGCAACTTGAATCCACTGTGCATATACTGCTGACCATGGAAGCTATCCGATACGACCGCACAGAGATCAAGGCCACTCGCACTGACGAGGGTTATCTCGTGGATACCCCGATCGTCGGGCGTGTTGGAATTCAACTCTACAAGAACGCTGACGGAACTATCCGTCGCGAGCTGCGCCCTGCGGAAGAAGTGTTCCACGCCGATTCCCTGAAGAGCTTTGCTGGTAAGCCCGTCACGGACGAGCACCCTGGCGAGCCTGTCACCGCAAAGAATGCGAAGCGACTGTCTGTTGGCACCATGCAAGGCGAAGGCAAGCAAGACGGTGACAATGTGGTCGCACCAATTATCATTCACGATGGTGAAATGATTGACAAGGTAATGAAGGGTGGCAAGCGTGAGCTGTCGCTCGGTTACAAGGTCGATCTTGAAGAGACGCCTGGTGTGTGGAACGGCCAGGAATATGATGCGATCCAGCGAAACATCCGGGTCAATCATCTTGCAATCGTTCCGCGGGGTCGTGCAGGTAATGCCCGCCTCAATTTAGACCGGCATGATGCCGTTTCGTTTAACCCTCAAGAGGAAAATGCTATGCCTGAGAATCTGAGCCGTATTCGGCTGGATAGCGGCCTGGAATATCAGGCGGCTCCCGAAGTCGTTGTGGAGGTTGAAAAGCTCCGCAGTGACAAAGCCGAACTGACCACGCATGTCGATGAGCTGCAAAAGCAACTCGACACCGTTGCCGCAGAACGCGACACCCTGAAATCCCAAGTGCAATCGGCGGACAAAGTTCGCGCAGATGCTTTGGAAGCTGCTCGCGCTGAAGTCAAAGCCCGCGCCGAACTGGACAAGGTTGCTGAAACCTTCAAGGTTGATGGCACCGGCAAGACCGACCGCGAAGTCAAGGAACTGGTGATCAAGTCCGTCCGCACCGATGCTGACCTGACCGGCAAGTCCGACGACTACGTCAATGCAGCGTTCGACCTGACGGTGTCGATGAAGAACGACGCCGCAATGGCCGCTCAACGCGCTGCTGGCGCAAAGCGTGATGACGCTGGTGAGCAAACCGACACCGGCTCTTACAAGGGCTTCATGTCTCAACTCGGTAAGAAGGAGCAGAAATAATGCAAACCACGATCAGCCAATACGGTGCCGCAGCCTTCAAGGGTATGCTGGACGGCATCGGCCCCAAGAACGTCCGCAGCTACGCAGCTGAGGAAATCATTCCGGTCTCGTACCCTGTCAAGCTGGGCACCAGCCCGGACAAGGAAGTCCTGAAAGCCACTGCTGGCGCAGGTGTGGTCGGTTTCGCACTGCACGACCATGCACGCGAGCAAACCTCTGCCGGTGTGGTGCAGTACGCAGCCACTGAAACCGTGTCGGTCCTGACTCAGGGTCGCATGTGGGTGATGACCTCCGATGCTGTGGTTGCTGGTGCTACCGCCAACCTTACCGTCGCTGACGGCACCCTGACTGATGCTGCTGTCGCAGCGGGCATCGAGGCCTTCACGCAAATCAGCGTGAAGTTCATCACCGCCACCAGCGCAGCTGGCCTGGCTCTCGTGGAGATCAAGTAACATGAACAAAGATCAGATGAAGTACGACGAAGCTGACCTCCGCGTCATCCAGAACACTGGCCGCTTCGATGCCAACGAAAGCGTGTTCTTCGCACGCCAACTGGAATTCGTCAAGTCCCAGACCTACGACATCAAGCGTGTCGGTCTGAACGCCCTGACGTTGATTCCGGTCTCGACCGCGATCCCGGAAGGTGCAACGACCCACACTTATCGCCAGTACGACTCTGTCGGCATGGCGAAGGTGATTGCGAACTACGCCAACGACCTGCCCCGTGCGGACGTGACCGGCAAGGAATTCACCAATCCGATTCGATCGATTGGTAACGCCTACGGCTACAACGTGCAGGAAGTGCGCTCGGCGATGTACGCTGGCATCAACCTGAACGGTAAGAAGGCAATGGCCGCAACCCGTGCCCATCAGGAAAAGATCAACCAGCTGGCCTTCAGCGGTGACGCTGACAACGGTCTGCCTGGCTTCCTGTCGAACACCAACGTCCCGGAAGTGACCCTGTTGGCCGACGGTACTGGTTCGTCCAAGACCTTCGCAACCAAGACCGCCGACAAGATCGTTCGCGACGTCAATGCGCTGATCAACAAGGTGATCACGCAGTCCAAGGGTATTCACCGCGTGACCGAGGTGTGGTTGCCGATCGAGCAGTACGCCCTGATCGCTACCACGCAGAACAGTGCGGCCAGCGACACGACCATCCTCGCCTTCTTGCAGCAAGTCCATCCGGGCGTGCAGTTCAAGCAGGTTGTGGAGCTGGACGGTGCTGGTGCAGGCGGTGCAGACCGCATGTACGCCATGGAAAACTCCATGGAGAACTGGCAGCTTGAGATTCCGATGATGATCAAGCAGTACGCTCCGCAGCAGGTCGGCCTGGAGTTCCAGGTGCCGGTTGAGTCGCGCTTCGCTGGTGTGATCATTGAGTATCCTCTGGCCTTTGCGTTCGCCGACGGTATCTAAGTAAAATGGGCGGGGCTGGTGCAAACCAGTTCCGTCCATTAACTTCAGGAGAAACAAATGAAAGTCAAGAACGTATCCGCACGACTGCATCACGTCGGCAATGTTTCCATCGCCCCGGGCGAGGAAAAGGAAATTCCGGACGCCTACAAGGGTTCGATCAACAAGGACGATCTGGTTGAAGTCAAGAGCGTCGCTCCTGCACCGGCTGCGAAACCTGTGGCGCCGAAGCCTGGCACCCCTGTGGCACCTGTCGCTCCTGCACAGGCTGCTCAGTAATGACCCCGCTCGAGTATTTCCGCCTCCTGGCCCCCGAGTTTTCAAGCGTTGCTGACGCGACCGTGAATTCGTGGCTCACGATGGCCGGGAATCTCATTGTGGTCGGTTGCCTGGATGCAGAGCGGGCAGCGATGGCGCAGGCGCTGTACGCGGCGCACCTGCTGTCCCTTACCACACGCTCGGGCCAAGGTGGCGCCGCAGCCCTGGGGCCCGTTACAAGCGAGCGCGAGGGTGATCTGCAGCGCAGCTATGGCGGGGTCAAGGGCGGTGACACCTATCTCGGCCAGACCTCCTACGGTCAGCAGTACCTTGACATCACGAAAGTGTGTTCCGGTGCTGCAATCATGACACGGGTGACCCCATGGCAGTAACTGACCGCGACCTCGGGTGGAAAGCAATCAAGCGCGAGGTTGAGCGGGCGCAGCGCCGTGAGGTGGCTGTGGGAATCCTTCAGGGTTCTACCGATAGCGAGGGGACGTCCATTGCCGAATACGCTACCTATAACGAATTCGGCACTGAGGACGTTCCTTCGCGCCCTTTCATGGCAATGAGCTTCGACGAGAATGTCGCAGCTATCAATTCCGACTTCAATCGACAAAGCAAGCGCCTTGTCGCAGGTGAAGTCACTGCGGATCAGGCTCTGACCATCATCGGTCAGAAGCACGCTGGCCGCGTACAGAACACAATCACCGGACGGAACATCCTTCCGGCACTTGCACCGAGCACCATTGCAGCCAAAAAAGGTTCAACGAAGACCCTCGTTGATACTGGCGCGATGACGAACGCCGTGCAGATAGAAGTCAGGGGTCGCACATGAGCTTCCGCAAGTCAAAAGACGTCCTGCGAGAAGCTGCTGGCACTTACACGAATGGGGTGTGGGCACCTGGAGCCCGTAGTGCGCTGACCACACTTGCGAGCGTGCAACCTGTGGTCATGGGGCAGGATATGCACGCGCTCCCAGAGGGGCGCCACCTGTCTGACTTTGTTAAGCTCTACACAAACGACAAACTCAACGTGACCGCGGATGGTGAAGGTGTGCAACCGGACATCATTATTCACGAGGGTTACGGGTATGAGATCGTGAGCATCTTTGCGAACCAGTCTGGAGTGATCAGTCACTACAAATACATTGGCGCAAAAGTGTTCAAATTCACAACGACTGCGGACTGGTTGTCCGGCGCACTGAAGAGGCCCTAAATGGCAAGCAATATCAACGCAGACCTGCCCGCATTCGGAAACGCAACGACTGCGAGCGTGCGCCAGAACTTTGCACACGCGAAGTCTGAAATCGAAGCCCTGCAGACGGGCAAGCTCAACGCAACCGCTCAGGCAGACATTAATGCGCTGGAAGTGGCTCATGTGTTCCGTCTTGCAAGCACTCACGAGACGGTTGAGGTCTTTCAGCAGTGCGCGACGAACGACGTTGGGCAGGTGGTGCAGTTCAACACTGAATTATTCAACAACCCTGCTGACTCGTTCGAATGGGACATCCTGAACAACGAGATCATCATTAAGAAGGCGGGCTGGTATAACTGGAACCTGAGCTTCCATGTGGTCAGAAAGATTGCTACTGGTGCAGTCGATTGGACGCTCTGGACTCAGGTCAAGGAACCCCCGGCAGGTGCCTTCAGTAATTTCCCGGCAAGCTCCCGCCGTCTGACTTTGCAGCCCGACGAAGCAAACTCGAAAGCGTTCCAGAGCTTGTCGTTCAACGTACATACACCTGTCGCGAATACCCGCATTCGCTTCTTGCAGGCTTGCACAGACGTCACAAAGCAAGTTGGCATCATTACTTATCCAGCAGCGGGTGTGTATCCGTCTGTCGCTGGTTTGATGCTCAGTATTCACCGAATTGGATTGGAGGCTTAACATGCCAGCGAAAGTTGTCGAATGCACCTTGAACGGTGTGAAGGGTTTCAAGTCCTCCGACGGGGGCACTTGCTACACCGGCCCAGCGGCGCGTGAGAAGGCCACAGCACAGGTGCAAGCAATCAACATCACCACGGCTCGCAAAGAAGGCGCAGCCTGGGCCAAGAAGTTGCCGCCTAAGAAATGATCAACCTCAAGCCTGACCTCTACACGCTGGTGAAGGCGCTTGTTGGCGCCGAGACCCTTATGTTCGCGGACCAGAATGCGCCGCGCCCTGCGCTGCCCTACTGGACGATTCGTGTGCAGGTGCAGCGAGCAGTCGGGGAAGATTACTACAGCCAGGGCGTCACCAACGATGGCGACCAGCAGATTGACGGTGTTCGAGAAGCCACTGTTCAAGTGCAGCGCATTGGCGCGGATTCCGACTTCAAAGTTGCAGAACTGCGCGACAACCTTTCCAAGACGACTGTGCTGGAGCAATGGCAACTGAAAGACCTTGCCCTCTACAACACAGGTGACGTCCAGAACATTCCATTCCCGTTGGACAAGAGCCAGCTGGAACCCCGTGCAAGCGTTGATCTGTTTGTTCGATTTGGAAGCAGGATTCTTGACCGTGTCGGTGTCATTGAGACAGTCGATATGACGGCAGGATATGAGACCGTGGATTTGACGCCCGGGTTTGATGCCAACCCGGATCTGGCGCAAGATATCACGGTTGTGTTATAGTGGGCTTGATTTGAAATAAAGGAGTTCCTGATGGCTTCCCTTGACGATATTGTCTCCGTACAAATCGCGCTTCAGACTGCTGGTGTTTCGCGTGGCAACTTCGGGACTCCGATGATTGTTGCTCCGCTGATGACCTTCCCTGAGCGCGTTCGTGTTTATACCAGCTACAACGCAGCGTCCGAAGACGATCTGCCGCCTAGCTTGCTGACTGCTCTGTCCGATTGCTTCGGTCAGATCCCGCGTCCGAAGCAAGTGAAAGTCGGTCGTCGTGCTGTGCTGAAGGCAGTGATTGAAGTTGCTGACCTGATTGCGCTGGGCACCTACAGCTTCAAGGTTAATGCTGAGACGTACAGCTACACGGCAGACGGTACGCCTACCAAGGCTGAGATCGCTACCGGGCTGGCGCTTGCTGTGACCAGCGACACCGACGAAGTGATTACGGCCACAGCAGTGGGCGACACCGTGGAAATCGCGTGGATCAGCACCGTGGGTTCTGTTGAGTTGCTGACGAACCTGCAATGGGGCACCATCAGCCCGCTGGCTGCTGCGAGTGCAGTTGCTGACGACCTGGATGCGATCCTGGACGAGGACTCCGCATGGTACGGACTTGTCCTGACCGAGCGCGTGAAGGCTGACCAGCTGAAGGCAGCAGAATGGACCGAAGCGAATGACCGCTTGTTCATCACTGCAACCGATGAAGCTGACGTCCTGAACCCGTCGCTGGCTACCGACCTGATCAGCGTCCTCAAGAACACCCGTTATTTCCGTACGGCGGTTCTGTACCACACCAACGCCGCGACGGAATACCCTGACGCAGCTTGGGCCGGTCGTGTATTCACCATTCAACCTGGCGCTGAAACTTGGGCACTGAAGTCGCTCGCAAGCGTGACGCCCAGCCCGCTGACCAGTACGCAGAAGCAAACTGTGGTCAATAAGGGTGGCAACACCTTCGAGTTCTATCAGGCGCAGATCGCTCTGACGAACCCTGGCAAGGTTGCAGCAGGTGAATGGATTGACGTCATTCGGTTCCGCGACTGGTTGAAAGACACCATTCAGGTCAATATGGTGCAGATGATGATCAACCGCGACAAGGTGCCTTACACCGACGCGGGGATTCAGCTGTGCGTGAATAACCTGCGAAAGTCGTTGCAGGAAGGTCAGAACGTGGGCGGCATTGCGCCGGACGAGTTGGATGCGAATAACAACACCGTCCCGGGCTTCGTTATCACGTACCCGCGTTCCGTGGAACTGGCCCCGAGCATCAAGGCGTCCCGCACGCTGTCGCTGGGCTTTACCGCTCGCCTTGCTGGTGCGATCCACGTTGTGGAAATCACTGGTGCCCTGGCATACGAACTCTAAGGAGAAAATGAATGGCTGAATTGACTGGTTCCTATGATCCGTCGCAGGTGATTGTCACCGTCGGCGGTGTCATTCTGTCGGGCTTCAGTGACGGTGATTCGATCATCGCTCGCCGTGCTGAAGATATGTACTTCACCCGCGTCGGTACTGACGGCGGTGTGGCGCGTGCCCGCAACGCGAACAAGATGGGTGAGTTTGAATTCAAGTTGCTGCAAACCAGCAAGGCGAACGACCTCCTGTCCGCGCTGCTGGCAACCGACGACCTCACCAACGACGGTCTGATCGTTAGTCCGATCGGACTGGTGGATGGTTCGGGTCGCTCACTTGCTGCTGCCACGCAATGCTGGATCAAGACCATTCCGGAAGCAACTTTCGGAAAGGAAGTGTCCGAGCGTGTGTGGGTATTCAGTGCAGCAGACCTGAAGATCTTCCACGGCGGTGGCGCCTAAGTTGAAGGAAACAGAACGGGGCCCAAGAGGCTCCGTTTTGCTATACTTGAGGCGATAACCACAACGTGAGAGAAACCATGCAGCAAGAGACCTTTATTGTCGGCACCCGCGAATTCACAAGCGTCCGAATGAACGCCTTTGCAGCGAACACGCTGCTGATGCGAATTCAGAAGATTGCAATCCCTGTCATTGGCTCCATCACTGGTGCAGGACGCAACCTTGGCGACGTGGATGTCAAGGAAGCTGCGGCCGTTATCAGCGAGCACCTGGACGAGTCCATCATGGAGAAGATTGTTCTTCCCATGTTTGCGGAATCCCGCGTGTATTGCGTGGAGGCCAAGAAATTCATTAAGAGTGCTGCCGACATTGACCAGTGCTTCACGACCGAAAACCTGTTCGACCTTTACCAGTTGATCTTTGAAGTCGCGAGGTATCAGTTTGGCCCTTTTTTCGTGTCAATGATGGACCGCTTTGGCAGTCTGACCGCCGACGTGAAGAAGGCGTAAAGACTCCCGGCAAGCTATCGGACAACCTTACCGCTGAACTGTGGATATGGCGTCCGATACTTGCAGGCAAGGTGTCATTGACGGAAGTGAAACGTGGTGTCGCTACTGTGGAGGACTTGCAGGCGCTTAACGCGCTGATGGACATGCAGGCAGACATAGAAGCGGCACAGTACGAAGAGGCGAAAGCTCAGAGGTAAGAATGATTGTCCGCGAACTAATCACCCGACTCGGGTTCAGCACCAACACAGCCCAGCTCAACAACGCAGAGCGGGCTACGGAGCGTCTGAAAGACCGTGCTGAACAGGCCGCGGGTGCGTTCCGGAATATCGTTGCTGCTGTGGCCAGCTTTGCAACCGTCAAGGCTGTCATTGGTATTGCGGATGAGATGCAAAACATCCGCACGCGGGTCGGTCAGTTGCCACAGACCGTGGGTGACGCTGGCGCTGCATTCGATGAGGTTGCAGCGCGTGCCAGTGCGGCAGGTGTGAAGATTGACGCCTACGCTTCGCTCTACACGAAGGTTGGCAACGCTGCCAAGGACTACATTAAGACCCAAGAAGACCTCCTGGGCATCACGGACACCATCTCACAGGCTCTTGTCGTTGGTGGTGCAAGCGCACAAGAAGCGTCCGCGGTGATGACGCAGTTCTCCCAGGCACTTGCCTCGGGTGTTCTGCAGGGCGATGAGTTCCGTTCCATGGCGGAAGCTGCTCCGCAGTACCTTGACAAACTCGCGGAGACGATGAAGATCCCTCGCGAGCAGCTCAAGAAAATGGCGTCGGACGGTAAGCTGACCGCGAAAGCTGTGATTGAAGCCACTCGCCAGATGTCGGATTACTTTGGCGAGAAGTTCAAAGAGATGCCTATGACGGTTGGGCGTGCGATGACGGTTGTGGGCAACCGTTTCAGCATGATGCTTGACCGCATGAACCGCGAGTCCAACTTTGTCACCAAGATTGCGAACCTCATTCTTGCGGGGTTTGACAAGATTGAAGCTGGCGTTGATAAGCTGGTGCAAGCGTTCGGGGGCTGGAACAACATGCTCCGCTTCATTGGTATTGCGATCGGTGTTGCACTCGGTGCCAAAGCGATTGCAATCCTGTCCGCGTTCCGCGCCGCCAGTTTACTTGCGATGCTACCTTTCATCAAGATTATCGCGATCATCACTGCCGTTGCACTGGTGCTGGAAGACCTGTACGTCTGGATCCAGGGCGGGGAATCCCTGACTGGTTCGCTGATTGGTCCATGGGAAGAATGGGCGCCCTATGTGATGGCCGTGATCAACATGGTGCGGGATGCTGTGGTGTGGTTCGGGGAAGCGATCGGGGCTGTCGCAGCAATGATCGTCGGTATGCTCACGCTCGACGGTGACTTATTCATGGCCGGCCTGGAAGGGCTGACGACGATGCTGTGGTCAGTGATCCAGCAGTGGTGGGCCTACCTCGTTGAGTCGTTCAAAGCAGCATGGAACGCGGTGTCGCAGTTCTTTGTCGATGCAATGACAGCTCTAGGCAAGATGATTTATGACGCGATCTTTGCGCCGATCGTTAATGCGGTCAAGGATGCGTGGAACAGCGTGAAGGGTGCTATCGGCAGCGCATGGGAAGGCGCCAAGAGCTTTGTTGGCGTAGGCGGGGGCGCAGGGGCCGGCACAGGCCC
>Ga0209518_1001694_pt1 | contig 22748 bp, 28 predicted proteins | sample RifGroB1_FD_183993 | JGI IMG/M metagenome (GOLD analysis project Ga0209518, IMG submission 183993) | Groundwater microbial communities from Rifle, Colorado, USA - Groundwater B1 (SPAdes) (version 2) | ecosystem: Environmental > Aquatic > Deep subsurface > Groundwater | place: Rifle, Colorado...
TTCGAAAGTTGAGGGCACTTGTAAGGAGGATGTCCGTGGTTCGAGTCCACGCGGGGGAGCAGTGATAGATTTTGGGTATACATAGACCCTAATTGTGCCGATGTATAGCCCTCTTTTTCAGGTTCGAACATTGGTGAAATTTCCCTAACCTCATCCTTTGCCATTTTGATGAATTGTAATGGCTTTTGAAGGTCTACTCGAACGATTTTGTCTTGTAGAATAAGGTTCGAACCGATTCCTAAAAGTATTTGTTTTTTGGTTTCAATATCACCTTTTTCAAACCAGTGTTTGGCATAACAGGCGAAATTAAATGTTTTTTCGGTTAACTCAATCCATTGATTAATTCGACTGTCAGCACTTTCTAATTTTTCGAACAGGCTAGTCTTTTCCTTTATTAAGGCGTTTTTCTGTTCCTTAAACTCATCGTCTGTTAACATTTCTTGGTCTGAATTTTGAGGGGATATTTTTAGCTTGACTAAATTATCGATTCGTTTAACGCAGTCGTCGTAAGCTGATTGCTGGGATTTAATGATTGCATTCCTGTCTTCCGTTTCTATATCTGACATTTCATTCAAGTGCTTAATAGCCCAATTTTTAAAATCTTCTGAAATTTGAATTTCTGATAACAGGGTGTCGAATTGTTTTTCGAACTCTTTAACCTCTACGCCTTTTTGGCTACACTCTTTAACCTTGCGCTTGGTGCAATGGTAATAGATGTAATGAAGCCTAGTAGGTGACTCCATATCCGTTATTAAGGTTTGACAACGGGGGCAAGCTGTTTTATCCGAGGATGCAAACTTATACTTGCAAGCAGAACAAATTATTTGATGTTTTTCTTCGGCGGTAATCATTGAGCCACATTCTCCACATCGAAGTAAGCCAGTATATGTAAAAGTGTGGGTTTTTGGTCTTGGTCTGCCCTTGATACCTAAATAGACTTGCACTCTGTCAAATTCTTCTTTGGTAACCATTTTTTCGTGTTTGCCTTTATACCAATTTCCACTATTTTCAGGAAACTCAAATGGGCCATAATAAAATGGGTCACAAAGAGTCTTGTATATTTGACTTCTTGTCATGGGTTTACCACCGATTTTTTTGTGCTGAGGTGTTCTGTAGCCCCACTCGTCATTAAGTTTTCTAAGAACTTGCATGGGGTTATAAGTACCCGTCAACATTAAGTCCCATGCCTTACGAATCAGGGGAAACCTTTCTGGGTCTGGGAAGAGCCTTTTATTGCCTTTATCAGCCGCTTTGTCATTCATATATCCTGCTTTTGCACCGTTGGGTAGCCAGCCTTGTTCTGCTTTTGTTTTAAGCCCGCGCCTTACGCTCTTGGAAAGGTCGTCAACAAACTTTTGTGCCATACCAAATTCGATATACATTAAAATGCTATTTTCGTTTTGTTGGTTAAATGTTTGTGCTGGTGTGATGATTTCAATTCCATTTTGCTTAATAGCCCAAATGATAGACCCACCGTCGATAGGGTTGCGAGCAAGTCTATCGAGTTTCCAGCAAATTATTCCTTTAGCTTCTCCATTTAGTATTCTTTGCACCATCTCAGTAAACTTTGGTCTTCCTGGCGACTTTGCGGATTGCGACTCTTTATAAGGTGGATTAATTATCTCGACGTTTAGCTTCTTTGCTAGTTCGGCAAGCTCTTTAATCTGCGAGTCTATGGAAAGGACTTGTCGGTCTTCCGTTTCGCTAGATTTTCTGGCGTATACAAAGTATTTGTCTGTTTTCATATTAGGCTTATCGTCTTCTTTTTTCATTATGGTCTTCATGTTAATAAATTTCAAATTAATAATTCTTTTATTCTTCTTTTTAATTAATCTTTCTTATGTATCAAATTGTCATACTGGTTTCTTATTAACGGTTCAGGCTATCAGCCGTTGATAAGTCTTGTCACTGGTTTTTTGTTGAAAGACGGGTCACCAGAACCTCTTACTAAGTCGTTTTGCAGGATAATATATTTGGTAACTGCAAACTTACCCTTGTTATCTTTTTCGACAACCCTTTTAATCCATCCATGTTTTTCTAACAGACTTGTATCTTTTCTAACTGTCCCTACGTTTAAGCCCGTAAGTTCATGTATTGTTTTCAATTTTGGGAATGCAATTTTTGTTTTATGGTTCATAAATGACCTAATAACTACGAAAATACCGAATGCTCTTGGCCCTATGGTCTTCATATAACCACCTCTAGCCATTGCGTAATTAACTGATATCCAGTAATTTTCGTATTCATAACCTTTGTTTGCTTCGGCTCTTTCCATTATTTTGGTTGCGGCCTCGGCAAGATAGTCTTTTATTTGTTTATTTTCCATATTCATATTCATAAATGCGCCAGATGGCGCACTTTTAACTTGAATAAATCAAGTCTTTAAGTGTGCGGATGGCGTCTGTATAAGATTTGATTTTTGAAGTAGCCTGGTTTTTCCAATAGAGGTTCGAAAGCTTCTCGCATTTATTTGTGTCTGAAAATATAAACCAACAAACCTTACCCATTCTTTCGACATCGCGAAGTTCTTGTCCTTCGCTGTAGATATAGGCGGCTAGATATAAGTCTTTAACTCGATAGTTATTTAATTGCATATTCATCTTTCTTAATAGGTCGGTAAATTGCAGAGAAAAGTCTAAGCAAGTTCAAGGCTAGGCGTTCTGCCTCGTTATAAGAAATTGCTTTCTGGTTTTCTTTTTCGTAAATTTGTTGGAACTCTTCTACGGCTTGCTTAGATAATTTCATCTAAGTCTTACTAAGAAAGTACGTTTTAGCGTACGCAATAGGGGAATTTAGCCTGGAAAGGTAAGGGAATTAAACGTAATTAAGACGTAATACTAGTACGGGTTTTGGGATATGCCAAAAACTAGAGCGGTATCTACGTAGCCAATATAAACATGTTTTTCTACTTTACTAATCGTTTTCAATTTTTTTCTAAGATTAGTAACTGCGCGATTAAAGGCTAGCGTGTCATATTTGCCTAGACCATGTTTCTCAATTTCGTTGGTAATTACTATTTTGGGAACAGAACATCTAGACTGTTTGTCTAACTGGTCGTTGTAAAAAGCATCACGCCAATGAGTATAAAGAATCTCTAGAAGCGTCAGAGAGACTTGTTTTTTGACTTCATCGCTGAATGGTAGACGCAATACTTCTGCGTCGGTTTTAATGTTGAAGATGTTGTCCTCAAACCAAGCAAAGAGCTTAGAGTTATCGCTTTTTTTGCGTTTTGCTTGTTCTGCAAACAGTTTTTCGCGATAACTAATTAGGGTCGATTCTTCGACGTCAACATTGATATCGCCTCGGTAGTTATCGATGATACCCAGTTTCATAAATCGGTCGAGGATTTCCATTATTCTTTGTAACCAATCATGTGAGGTTTTAAGAAATATGCCTTTGGGAATATCTTTCAGTGGTATGTCTACAGATTTATTATTCGAGTAGGGTATTTGAGATAGAAGGGCGTCTAGTAGAACTAATTCCTGTGCGATATACAGGTCTGCTAAATAATTTAGTCTAAGATTGTCGTTATTCATATCCATATCATTTGATTAACCCTAATAACTATTTTAAGGTTAATTTGACACAAGTGTATACTTTTCACCCAGGGTGAAGTCAAGAAGTCATTCTAAAAGAAGAATTACAAGGCTAGGTTTTCAAATTTGTCAGAGATTGCACCCTCACCACTATTTACCTCGTTGCCATTGACCTTAACGACGTATTTGAATTTCGTTATGCCATATTCGCCATGTTGGCTAACTGGGCCAGAGTTTATATCGATATAAACAGAGTTGCCTAATCCAGGCTCGATAGCACGACTGGTTGTAAAGGTATCTTTGCCTAGCGGTGAGCTTTGCTTGTCGTTATAGAGGTTTACAGTGACTTCGCCTTCGAAGTTTTTCGTGTCATTGTTTCGGATGTCGAAAAAGTAACGATATTTCTTATCGACCTTCTTAACAATCTGGCTAGTTACTTCGACTTTTAGCTTTTCTACTGGTTTAGGTGTTTCTGTTGGCTTAGTGTCTACTTCCGTCGTGGGTTGGGGCGAGGTGGTCGCTGTAGGGGCTGTAGAAGGGGTAGAGCCGCCAGTAGTCGCACCAATAATCAGGAAGATAACCAAGAGGCTTGTAATTCCGATTTTGATACCTTTTCTCCAAGAACTGAAAACCCACATCCATATTAGCCCTATCGGGAAAAATAAAATCAAACTAGCCGCGATAATAAAGGAATTTCTGTACCAATTCTTCTTCATAATTATCTGACATTGTATCATAAATGAGACTCATCGTCTCTGGATACATCGTCTCTATCCTAGCACACTTATGGTATGTTTAGTCGAAATGATGATGAGATAAAGAAAAAATTTGGTAGACATCTTAGAAAGCTAAGAGAGGACCGCGGTTGGACGCAGGAAGATTTGGCGGATAAAGCGGGAATGCACTTTACCTATATCGGTCAGATTGAAAGAGGGTTAAGAAACCCGTCTCTGGTTAATTTGGAGAGGCTGGCAAAGGCGTTGAAAATCGACGCTGGCAAATTGCTACCCTTCTAATACCTTCTAGGCGTATAATTGCTTGAAACTGCCCCTTTAGTGTAGGGGTGTTTTTATATTATGGATATGGATACATTGCTTTCGGAACCAACATTTATTCCAAAGATTAATGACAAAACTGTCATTAAATCTGGTTTGCCGTTTACTGCCGTCTTGATTGACGCCCACATAGTGGCGTCGAAACTGCCATTGGTTGAAGAAGTTCGTGAAAAAATCAAAGACATCATCATTGACCCCGTGACTTATTTTATCCAATTTGAAGAGAGCAGACTTAAATCTAGTTTCCAGAAATTACCATATTCAACTGTTGATAATGTACAAAAATTGTATTCAGACCCCACATACAGGCTTAATTCTTTAGTTATTCCAACGATTGACTTTCAATATGCGAATAATAGCTCGATTGTAATTGCCCCGTATCTTTGCTCTGGCGATATTAATAGCACGGTTTTTTCTACTAACTTGACGTTGCTTGGTGAAACTATAACCAACATGGAGGGAAGAACAGAAAAGAAGCCTCTTTTTGCACCTATCTGTATCGGTAGCCATATCTTGGCGGACGCAAAGATGGTGAATTTTGTAGTCGACTGTTATAAGGATGAATCAATATACGGAAAAATTGATGGCTATTTCATCTTGGTAAATGATTTAGACGATAGGCAGGCTAGCACCGATGTTCTTCTGGGTCTAGCCAATTTGGTATATCAGCTATCACGCGAGAAAAAGGTGGTTGTAAACAAACTCGGTGGTTTTGGAGAAATTCTTAATATCATTGGTTCAGACGCGTTCGTAAGTTCGCCTGCGGCTGGCGAGACATTTTCTATGAAGCAGTTGCAGACCAAGAGTCAGGATATTCGTGGCCGCAATCATAAACTTTGGACTTATGTACCAGAACTCTTCGATTACATAAATGAGGTCGAACTTGCCGCAGATAGAATAAATTATCAATGCGATTGTCCTGCGTGTACGGATACACTTGGATTGGATAGTTTGGCTAGTCAGAGAAAAGTTCACTTTTTATTTAAAAGAATGGAGTCTATAAAGGCCTTAGAGGGTAAGACTAGGGATGTGAAGATAAAAGAGATGCTTAAAAAACTAGATGCTGGTATAGCTTTAGCCCAGGGTTATATGACTAAGTTTGGTTCAGACTTAAAAATCAATCACATTTACCGCTGGAAGAGTGTTCTTGAATCTTCCGTCGCTTGGAATTATGAGGAAGACGATGAAGAGCTAGGCAAACTTCTTGACGCCCTCGATTAGTTAAGTAGCCATATGATAATAAAAGTTGTTACTGATACAAACGTAATCCTAAAGGGAATGTTTGGCTACAAGAGCTATGAGAGAAAAATCCTTAGTTTAAGCCTGGCAAAGAAAATATATCTTTACGGTTCTAGTGAGTCATACGATGAATTTTGCGAGAAGGTCAAATTACCACGCCTTCAACGATATTGGACCAAAAAGAACTTTTCACCTGACAAAATAGTTTTAGACTACAAAACTCTCATAAATATGCATGAACCTGTTGGAGAAGCTGTTACGATGTCCGTTCCAATACGCGACCCCAAAGATGAGATTTTTATTCGCATAGCAGTGAGTGTAGGCGCAAAGATTATCGTTAGTGAAGATAAAGACCTTTTAGATATCAAGAAATTTCGTGATATCAAAATAGTGAACGCTGAAAAATTTGTAGAGACTTTCTTCCAACTATACCCACAGGGGTTATTGACCTAAAGCGTGGGGTAGGTAGTGTTCCAATACATAGTTTCGTTTATCTTCTACAAAGTGATTCTTCTTGGTTGGCTCTAACTCTCTTTTTATAGAGGTCAGATTGTTTTTTAAGATAATCAAACCGATGTTGTGTGATTTAAGTAATTCTTGGTCGACTCTGTGCGCGTACTGCTCTGGCATTGCTAGGTAAACCTTATCCGCAAAGGCTTTATATCGATTTGCCTGAATAAAGCCTCTTTTCCAATTTTGAAGCTTAGCTTCGATAGCGATGACTTCTTTTGCAAGTGGGACCCAACCATTAACCTTAAAGTATTTTTGCTTTTCGACTTCTTTTACAAAACCGTATCTTTCTAAGGTTTTGAGTACGTCGTATTTAAGAAACTGGCTTGAAAGATTAGTCTTTGCCAGCAGTTCATCATATTCCATCGCGTCCGAATCTACGTCTATATCTGGTAAATGTCTTAAAACTGTGAAATACGACTCTTTAAGTAGAGGGGTAAGCTGTCTATTGTGCTTTCTGATGCCGCATTTTTTCTTGTCGAGCTTTGTTAAAACCAAATCAGCGATACCGTAACCAGTGCCTATTTCTTTCTTAGCCAAGAACCCCTTTTTTTTGAAGATTTGCTCTAGGTGGTAAACAAGTGTGAGTTCATCCATTAATTCAGTATACCGACTTTGCATATTAATTAAAACGCCGTTTTGACAAAAACTATTTTAATACAGTCCAATTATTCAAGAAGTAGTTCATTTCGTGGTCCATCGTCCCCAAGTAGACGCTTCCATTTCTCATCTTTATATTTACGCGGTATCTTGCGCCGTGACCGACTTCTAAAATTGCTTTTTCGTGTAGTTTCTTCTCGACTTCAAAGTGAGGCAGTACCAGATAGTTCGTTTTTTTCTCACTATATAAAACGAAAATGTAATACGTGGAGCCGCTATTATGGCGTTCAAATGAAACCTTTCGGACATCGAACACGTAAGTGTTGAATTTATTCAGACGTGCGGTTTTGACCTGTATTCCATAGAGGCGATTGTCTTTGGTGGCGGCAATATCGATACCTGTATCGACGCTCATAATGCTCGCGTTAAAACCTCTAAAAAGTAATTCGCTACAAACTAGGTATTCACCAGCCTTACCGATATAAGAGCCATCTACAGCCAGTTTCTCTTCCTCTTGGACCTCTTCCTCTATTTGAGGTGTAGAAGCGGGCTTAGTGGGATTCAGAGCGTAAGTTGATGGTCCTGTTTTAACGAAGTCAGAAAGCTTGCCCTTATGCTTTATATCCATAACAATCTGGGCGTTCATGGACGCGTCGGGGGTTGCACCTTCGGTTTCTAGGATACCTTTTTCGAGAGCGAGGCGGGTAATTTCTTTGTAATGCAGAGGTTTCCCAGTTTCGGTAAGTATCGAAATAGCAGAAGTTTTGAATTTATTCATGGTTCTCTTTGATATAGTTCAACGCTTTTTCTTCACCTGTTTCCACGAAAATTTCGACCGCCTGTTTTGCAACCTCTAGTAGCTTTTTAGATAAAGCCCTTAACCTTAGCGACTCTCTTACTTCATCACCTATACTTACTTGCTGTTTTTCTTCTATGACTGGAACGATAATTTTTGCAAGTTCATCTGATTTGAAATGTGTAATTAACGCCCCGCCAGAAAGTCGCTCAATCTGCATTTTGCATACTATTGAGTTAATGAGTAACGACAAGTAGTGTGGGTCAGCATTGGTTTTTTGCTTTAATCTAAGAAAAGCTCCGCTTAAAATGCACTGAATTTCATTGTCAAAAACCGAAGTAATGCCTACTGTTCCGTCTTTGGTAAATAACAATTCACCTTTTTGCGGTTGAAAATCATTCTTTAATTTTTCGTATAGTTCTTGGCTTATATTTTTATCTGAATTTTCGTCTACACCGTAAACCGTAAAATCAGAAACTCGTATAAAAGGTATCCCTTCTTCGACATACTCATCACTTCCGACCTCGATACCTTTAATGGGTTTATTAAAGTATTGGTGAAGAGTTGTTGTGCTTTTACTTGCGACTCGTTCTAGTAACTGGTCGTATTTTGGTTGCCAAAATTCAGCGTCAAAACGATTTTCTTCAAGACATTTTATGCTACTTCGTGATGAATAGTTCGTTGTGCTTGGGGAATAGTCATTTAACCCCAAAGCTTCAAGAAGTAAGACATTTGCATCTCTAAGTTTTTTTTCTGAAAGATTGAAAGATTGAAACGATTTCTCTATTAATGAAGCAACTGCTTCTTGTAAATCATTTGAAGCTTTTATGAGTTTTATGGCTCCAACTTCTTGGAGATTTAAGTTGTATTGGCCCGTGGGTCTGGCAAGTCTCCACGTTTGAAGTTTTCCGTATTTTGACAATAAAAAGGCAAAAAGATATTCAGGGGTGTAGTCTTTGTTTTGCAACCTTATCAATGCCATAGCCTGCGTAATGTTCGAAACAGGAAAACCTGTTGGGACGTAACTTGCTCGTCCAATTACACCTAACGTCGCGCCGACTATGTTTAACAGAACATCTTTTTCATCTAGGATGGTTTTAGGCATCCTATTGTTAATAGATTCATCAATATGATAATAATTTCTCGAAATATCGAGCGGGAAGTCTCGTATATCAGTCGTTTTTAACAACAAGGGGCCTTCTTCAAGGCCATCTACTCTGTCTCGTGGTGTTGTTCCGCTACGAATAATTGCAATGTCAGACAGGTAATCAAAATTCTTTGACTTAATAAGTTTGTCGGAAGATAGGTAGGTTGGGCTATAAAAGTCCGCATCAATTCTTTCTCGTTCTAATTCGGATTTATTGACTATGGAGATGTTTGATTGCATATTACTCGACAAAGTTTAGGTTTTGTTCTTTACCCCATTTAACAAATGCTTCTGATATCTCATCAAGGTCAGTTAGATATTTTGGATTTCCATTCTCATCTTTCACTAACTCACCTTTACCGTCTCTTTCAAAGACGTAGTCACCACTGTTGTTTTTGAAAGATTGTAAGGAACTAGCAAAGAAGATAGGGTAGTCTTTAACAGTAGGATTACCACCCTTGTCTAATTCGTTTTCATTCCATTTTTGTAGAAAAATAATTGACGTTTTTGTACCTGTGTGGGGTTTAAAAGAATTGCCATGTAACCCAACCACAGCTAAGATACGAGCCTTTTTCATAATATAGCTACGGATATATTCTTCGGATGTATTGTTGAAAATGCCTTGTGGTAGGACTATGGCGAGCCTTCCACCAGCTTTAACACAATCTAAGTTTCGTTCGATAAAAAGGATATGCCGTTCCACCTTGTTTTGTTTTTTTCCTTTTTCGTTTTTTCCAAGGTCATAGTGTGTAAGTAAATAGTCTTGCTTAATTTCGCCAGCAAAAGGCGGGTTAGCCAATAAAACGTCAAAATTAAGATATTTATAGCTTTCTTTGTTTGCTCTATTATCTTCAAAGTTATCAAGCTCACGGAGTAGCCTTAGAGTTGCCAACTCGTCTTTCATGGTCTGGGACCATTCTCTGGTATCTAGAGTGTTGGCTTTATAAATATGGCTTTTACCGTCGCCCGCAATAAGCATTATTGCACGGCTTATCTTCGTCGACTTTTCGTCAAAATCAATTCCGTGGATATACCGAGACGCATATTCTTTTCTGGATTCTGTATTAGGTAAAGTTTTCCAAACATGTTGCATGGCGTGTACCAAGAAGCCTGCACTTCCACACGCTGTATCGATAACATATTCTCGGTTGCGTGGATTAAGCATTTTTACGCACATATCAATAACTACTCGTGGTGTGAAGTATTGACCTTTCTTGCCCTTTGCAACGTCTGGTAGGAGGTATTCGAAAGCTTCGTCGATAATTCGAAGGTTTGAGCCGAACAGCTTGACGTCTTGAAGCTCACCGACGCAAACAGAAAGGTGTTCCGATGAAAGCTTTATCCTATCCGTTCGCTCAAAGATATCAGGCCATTCTTGCTTTGCTTCTTCGAAAAGGTCATCTATGTTACGCTTTGTTTCTTCGGGGTGGCCTGTGGGGCTTTTCCTAAACCACAATTCATTATTAGGTCTGTTTAGTGCCTCTTTTTCGTCGTAAAGCTTGGCATAAATGAGCTTGAAGATTTCATCAAAGCTATCAAAACCAGAGTTAGCTAATACGAGTTCTTCTAGATTATTGATGATAAGTTTAAGGTCCTGTTCTTTTAGGTCTTTAAGAGTTTTTCTTTTTTGTAGAACATCTTGAATTTCTTCGTCGTATGCTGGGATATCGTCGAGTGTGTCGTCAAATTCTTTGGGGTAGGGGCGATAAAGGATTAATTTATCTTTTCCGTTTATGGCGACACCTACTGGCGCGCCTTCGGCATTTAGATATGATTTTAATTGCTGAATGTCGTTTGTCTCGTTTGGTGCTTTAACCTCAATGAGGATTTTGGGGGTAATTCCGTCTTTACGGTAGACAACAATATCTGCGCGTTTTTGCTCGCGGCCGAAGTTGACCCACTTCTCGATTTCAATAAGCTCTCTGGGATATTTATATCGAGTTGTCAGTTCTTTGATGTAAAGCTGTCTGACAATTTCCTCTGGTGCGGATTTCTTTTTAAGGCCGTCTTCTTCATGGTAGACGATGCGCTCGCTTTGTTCTTTGGATAATGATATTAAGTAATACTTACCTTTATCTTTTTCGTATATTTCGACAGCTTCCTTATTGTCGAAAAGCATTAGGTCTTCGGCTGGGTTGGAATAGATTTTGTTAAGTATCTCTTTAATATCCATATTTATTGTCCTTTGTAATTTTCTATAAAGGTATCCAAGTCAGCTTTTTTAATTCTGTACTGTTTTCCTGCCTTATATGCATTCAATTTTTTTGCCTGAATCCACCTGTAAACAGTGAGATAGGCGACCTTTAGCATTTTAGCAACCTCTTGAATAGAGTAGTACAGGTCTTCTGTCATAGTATAGCGATATTTATCATTATTTAACAATAAAAATGAGAAATCAATAGCAGACGATAAGTATTATCTCTATCCACCTACGGCCTTATTCCATCCTTCTTTACCTTCTGTAAACTCTCGCCCGTCTGGTGATACACACATTCTGATACCTGTTCTTTGGTAGTATTGTTCCGAAGATAGCTGACCGCCATCGCTTCCTATTGCCTTAACACAGTCTTCGTACGTTTTAACCCACTCATATTTTTCCGTAATTGTTGGAGCAAAGTCACCACCAGGCAACAACTCTGGTTCGAAGAGGCTATCGGGACAACCATGACTGCAATCTGAAAATTCGCCCTTGTTAAGAAGCACCTCGGCCATCTGCCAAGCATTCATTCCTTGCGAGATTTCATATACTGCTTGGGTATCAATAGTATTACTGTTTACTTTTATCGCACCACCTCTGCCAGCATTAGTGTCTTTGGTATGTTCTAAGGCGTATTGAAAGGCTTTCTCGTCTTTAATAAAACCGTAGTAATGAAGGTTGCCGATAACAGCCATAAGTGTCGTATCTTTGCTTACACGGTATTTCACTGTGGGGGCAGTTTTCTTGGGTGAATCAAATTTGTTTTGCCATACTGCAAGAGCGGCGACTACGGAAATCAGAAGCAAAATTGTAACTATAGAGGCCCAAAATGACAGTCTCTTGTTTTGACGTAATTCCTTTAATTTCATCATCATAAGTATATTCCTTTAGACTGTTTCTTTCATTTGTTCTTTTTTCTTTACCCACTCGTAGTGATTTTTCATTAACATTTCAAGTAAGGCGGCTTCTTCTGCATTTCTAGGCGCACCCAATCGAGGATTTTTGTAAGGGTCTTCATCTGACTCTAGAACACCGATTTTGTCGACCTTTTCTAGCCACCACATAGCGGCATTAACATTGGGTACTATCTCTTTTTGTTCGATATAAACTGGTTGGTTTGTGGCAGGATGAATTAATTTGTAGTAGCCAGGTTTTCTTCCCATGATTGATTGCGCGACCGAAATCCGTGAGCGTAAGGAAACATTGTTTTTCGCTTGGCTAGCCACAGCGCGAAATGTTTCTGACTCGGTCATATATTTGCGTCTTCTTTTCTCTGGCAAACCTGCGCTTTCTGCCGACAATTCATATTCGCCAGTCATTGATAAATAGAACAAGAAGTTGTGAAGTGTTTCGCGCGGTAAGTCTCGTTTTCTTCCAGTCTCTTTTTTCTTGGTTCCGTCTGGGTTTGTGCGAAGTTCTTTAAGGACAGATTTATATAGACCGTCTGTAACGGTATCTTCCATAAATTCATTACTAGTGGTTGGTTTAATCTTCTTCATATTAAGCTGGCATATACAAAGGGAATAGCTGTTTTTCAGTGAGGAAATAGGTTCTCATGTCGTCCACGACGCGGAGCCATGCTGGATTTGCAGGTCGCAAATCTGGGTTTTTGCTTAGTATATCGGTATATTTTGTAGGTTCTAGCGAATCAGAAAAGTTTTCTTCCCATTTTTCTTGTTCAAAAAAAGTTTGAAAGTGTTTATACAGATGTAGCTGTATTTTTTGGTTTTCTAGTTCGAGGTTCTTGCCAATTTTCAAAAGGACATCATGTTTTTCTTCTCTCTTGCCTGTTGTGAATTTGTCTTGGGCAGTATTGGCGAGGTCTATGGCATTTTCTATTTTGGTTCTAGTTGTAGCAAAACTATTATGCGAATTACTTAACAGCCCTTGAAGGTCGTGGAGTTCTTTTTCTAGTTCGGCTTTCTTGCTTGAGTAGGTCAATTCGTCTATTTTTTCATCCAGCTTCATATCAAGAAGGTTGTTGAGTTTCCTCTCTGTTTGTTTTAACTTGTCAGTTTGATTGTCGAAAATGGCTTCTTGGCTTTCATATTCTTGTTTGTAAACGATTTGAATCCACTTTCTAGCCCAAGTGATAAAAGCTTGGTCTGGTCTCAATTTACCTAGTAGGTTAGAGATTTGTTCGTTCATTTGGAGCTCGGTAATGGGCTTTTGAGAACAATTTGTGTTTCTCTTTTTGGTGCAGTGGTAATAGACATATACAGCGTGATTGTTTGTGGTTTTGTAGTATTTTTTCTTCTTGGATGCTGTGATTGCTGAACCGCATTCAGGGCATCTAAATAGACCTGTAAGGTCAAATTGGTGGCTCTTAGCTATTGGTTTACCTTTCCTTCCTAACATCACTTGAACATGGTCAAATTGTTCTTGAGAAATCATTGGCTCATGATTGCCGTGATACCAATTACCAGAATGCTTTGGCCACTCATATTCTCCATAGTAGAAGGGGCTTGTGAGTAAGTTGTAGAAGGTGGATTCAGCAATTAGCCTATCTGATTTACCTGTCAATTTCCATTCTGTGTTTGCCATTTTCCAAACAGACATAGCATCTTTCCCATTTAGTATTTCTGAGAATATCTTTTTGACAATCTCAAATTTCAAAGGGTCTTTTTCTATTATCTTGAATCCCTTTTTCAAACCTGGAGTATTGGAGTATCCAAGTGGAGCAGGGGCGGGATACCAGCCCAATTCTGCTTTTGTTTTCATACCTCTTTGGGCGTTCTTGCCTAGGTCATCAACAAATTTTTGAGCCATACCAAACTCGATATACATCATGAAGATGTTATCGCCTATTTTTGAAAATGTTTGAGAGGGTGTGTAAATGTTTATATTGTCTCGTGAAACCAAATAAGTAACCCTTCCACCGTCAACGGCGTTTCTTGCCAGCCTATCTAGTTTCCAACACAAAACACCTTGAGCCTCTTTCTTGTCTAGTCTATCCATCAGTTCGTTGAACTTTGGTCTTCCTGGTGCCTTTGCGGACATGGACTCTGTTATTGGTTCACCAATTATTTTGAGATTGTTCTTTTTAGCAAATTTTGTCAACTCGTTTATTTGAGATTGAAGTGACAATACTTGTCTGTCCTCACTTTCTGAAGATTTTCGGCAATATAAGAATACCTGTGTGGTCATAGTTTTTAGCTTTGTTTTAATAATACCCCACTGTTGTTTTTATGTATTATCAGCAATGATGATAACTTTTTCTCGTCTATTTGATTGGCTAGTTTCAAGTGTTATTAAGCCAACACTAACTAGACTAGGTAGTATGTATCTATTGAGCCGATAGAAGTCTAACGGTCCACCAAAGATTTCTCGATATTCCTTAACGATTCGTTCCTTGGTAATGCCTTCAAAGTAGCTGTATTTACCTAGAGGCTTAATTATTTGAAGAAAGATGTCGATATTATGAGAGGGGATGCCAAATTCCTGATATAAGGAAATATATTCCCATATTTCGAATGCAGAATTTAAGTCTTCAATAGTAGAGACAGGACAGCCACTAACCACTTTTCTTTCCCACAAATTTAACAGGGTGAATGCTTTTGTTATTCTTATTATTTTTGCAACGTCTCTTTGATGTCTCGGTTTCAAATTACTATGTTTCTCAGAAAACATGGTTTTAATTTGTTCGGAGAATGGGATAATGATGTCGCCTATACGGGCTTCTTTTATGGCTTTAACTCTTTTAATCAGGCTTATTCTTTCAGAGTCATCTTCAATAGAATTATCCGTATTCACCCTGTCTGCTTCTCTGATGATTGTTGCTCCAATTGAAGCCTTAAGTTTTGTTTGAGTGATTTGTGGAGAGATTGATATACATCTAGTCAGTTCTTGGTCATCTATGTCATTTGTTGCACTGCAATATATGACTGTCGGATAACCAATTATCTTAATTATTTTTGTTCTCAATCCATATTTTTGGTCTTTGTCGGTGATGTGGTGTTCAACAATCTTTTTGTCATGAGAGAGAATTGGCCTTAAGTATTCAAGAAGCTTTGTATGTTGTTGGTCTAGGAACAAATATATTTTTTTAGACATATCGAATTCGTATATGTTTTCTCCACTCTCTGTTTTTGTTGCTTCATGGAAGAATGAGGTGGGGGATGTGTGCGACAGAGTTTTTACGTCTTCTTGGGGAAATAGTTTGGAAACTTCTTGAGAGAGGAAAGTCTTACCAATGGAGGAAGGACCACTTATAAATACGTTTACCTGGTCCTGTTCGGTATATGTAAGGAGCATGCTTAGAAACAGGACGAGTCTGTTTATCCTGTCTTCCTTAATAGATAAATTGAGAATTCTATCTAGTTCTTCAAGAGTTATTGTTGGAAAATTGGTTTTTGGTTCCATTTTTTTGATTATTTAATAATTGTTTGTAACCATTATTTTCGAGGCTAAACATAAGGGTTAATAATGCTTCGGCACTTACCGATGCTTCTTTGAATGAGACTGGTGTTTTGAACACTTTCAAACAAATGTCCTGATATTCTTGTATTGCCTCGACAGGTAACTTCATGCTGTTGAGGTAATTGAATAGATTCTGGTTTTAAGATTCTTAAGTTGAGAAAAAAACTGTTTGGGCTCGACCTGAAGTTTGTCTTGCCAGTATGAAGAAATAAGACTGGTAATATCTTGGCTGTTTTGAAAAACGAATAGAGCCTTGCTTCCTACTTTGTAGACATTAACAGGGGAATACCATATCGAGATGGTGGTTGCGAGACATAAGTCTGATAGTTGGATTAACCCTTGGCTTTCCTTCATATAGCCAAGTATCTAGGTGTTGGGGAAAAACCTACACCTCAAGGATGTGACAAAGATGTGACAAAGATGTGACAGTGAGGTTAGACAGTTTCGTGTATTGGAGATTGGGCGACGATACCCTCATTGTTTACCAACCTGATAAATTTATCAGACTCCTCCTTATCCATTCCTGTCTTAACCAATAGCTTTATTACTCTATTTTTTATTTTATGTATATATCTTTCTACCTCGTCATTATTAGTTAGTTTCATTGCCTCAACGATTTCTTCATAGCTCATTATTTTGTTTTGATGTTCGATAAGAACTAACAATAACTCAACTTCTCTGCTAGACCTGTTAATGTCAATTTCGTTTCCAAATACGTATTTCATCTTGCCTCTATTAAGGTCAAGAGTGACCCCATTTATTTCCACCTTATTGGATTTTGGGTAGATATTGGGTGATATACCAAGTGTCGATATTTTCGTTGTTATTAGTGATGACATATATGTGAGTTTCTCCATATCATTATCCTCAAAAGAAATAGTGTAATACTCACCGCCCTCACAAAAATCACTTAACTGTGTTATTGAACCATCGTTAAAAATAATCCTGTCAAAAATCATTTGCAATCCCAATTCTGTGCTTAGAGAATAGGGAATAATAAGCGACCCCGTTGGTTTTGCTTGAATGCTTGATTTAATCTCGGATAGTGTGTGGTTAAGAATTTTGAGATTGGTGTCACTGAGAGATTCAACAAAACCATTGAACCATCTAAGTTCTTGTTTAATTTTCATATCCTATATTTTTTATTTGGCAATAGGAGGCAGTAAGATATTTTACTGCTTATCTCCACCGCGCGGGTTTTGTGTCCAGCCCCCCGTGCGACATATAAAAACGGGGGTGGGGTAGGGTTTCTATGTATTCTTACGGGAGGGGTCTTGTTTTACAGAGGGAACATGGGGATTTCCCCACCTCACAGGTCAAAAAGGGAGCAATTCAGAGGAGGAAATCTTGAGAGCTTTGGCTATTTTGTAGAGAGTAAAAGCTGATGGCATATACCTCCCTACTTCAATGTGTCCGATATAGGTTCGATAGAAACCAGCACGGTAGGCCAAGTCTTCTTGTGACAAGTCTGCGTTTTCTCTGGCTATTTTAAGCTTTTTGCCAATTGCTTGGGCGAGCTTTTCTTTGCTCAACATCAAACAAATTGTCATCTTACTCTATGTATTGAACAACGCAGTAAACATAGTAAAATATAGATAAAGTATTGATGAGTGAACACTTATGAAAACAATAACAGTAAAAAACAATATAGACATTTTGATGACTATCTTAGTTTTGTATTCGTTACCACTGTGCTTAATTATTGAGACCTTCCACCTGTTTGGTTTTACTGTTGGCAAGATGTCTTATCGTAGTAAAAATGGAACACCAGTCATTGAATGGCTTGATGAGTCTGATAGTCGTAAGAAATTTTGGGGGGCTTGTGGGTTGATAAGCACTGTGTTGTATGTTTTGCTGTTTATTTGTTACCTCAATCTAACTACTGGAGGATAAATGAAAAAGACTTGGACAATAATTAGAAAGGTTCTTTTCCTTGTGGGAGGAACATTTATATGGATTGAGTTTGCCTACAACACACTATACCGAGATGAGTGGGCATTGAAGGTAACGGATGGTAACCCTTTACCAAATGAGTGGACAATGCTTTTGTTTCCAGTAATGCTAAGCATAGTTTTTCATGAAGGTTTTACCAAAAAAGGTTTTTGGGGTATAGCCTTTAAGATTCTGATAGCATTATTGTTGTTAATTGGAGTTTTGTTCTTTGTAACAACAGTATCTAGTAAACCAAAATAATGAAAACGATAAGAGTTCTTGTTATTGAAGACGACCTGGAGACATTATCGGTAATTATGAGCGTGTTGAAAGATTTTGAGAATAAGCTACTGAAAGGTGATGAGAAAAAAGACGTGGCGGTAACAGTCTTTTCAGAATACACACAAGTAGAGGGTTATCTGAACAATATGGAAGAACCAACATTTGATGTCGTCTTGTTGGATAGAGATTGTAAGCTTGGGGGTTCGTTTCATGCCCTTAATTTAGATAAGTTTGGAAAAGACAAAATAATTGGGATTTCCTCAGTTCCTGAATATAATGACCAGTTGGCGGAAAAGGGGATAAATATAACAATAAATAAAGATTATTTAGAGCTAGATGCTTTTGGTGCTCAGTTATTAAAAGTCTTGTTTAGAGTGAGTAGGAGATAACTCCTTTTACGATACCCTCAATCCTGAAATCCTCGTCAGCGATAAAAGGTGAAAACTTTTGATTAAGAGAAATTAAGTTGTAGACAGTATTCCCAGATTCGTTCTTTATTTTTTGAATCTTTTTAATTAAGACTTCTCCTTTGTTTATACAAATGACGGTATCGTTATTGTTTATGGTATTTGTTTTTTTTGCTATAACAAGGTCTCCAGGGTTAATTTTAGGAGTCATTGAATTTCCTTTGGCTTTTACAACAAAAGCTTCTGATGCGGGGAAGCTTAACACTCTTGATGAAATGCGTATTCTATCAATTGGATTTCCGTCAAGGAATGAGCCCTTTGGACCACATTGGGCCATACCATAGACATTTAGATATGCTGTTTCCTTTTCTGGATTATCAGCTAGAACTTGGTAGTCGGATGAGTTGGAAGGATTTCTTCGAAGGTATCCCTTCTCAATTAGTTTTGTGATGTGATGATGGATGACACTAGGAGAGGACGCGCCGACACGTTCCTGGATTTCCCTGATTGTTAAGGGTTCATCGGAATTTTTTTTGAGTATATCGAGAAGGTTCTGTTGGGTTGGGTGAAGTTTTTGCATTCGGTATCATCATATTACAATTATTCAACCAAACAGTCAAGAACATATTGACTTGTTCTAGTTTTTGTTCTACAATCCCTAGTATTACTTTTATTTGAGATTGAAGATTAAATCAAATGATTATTAACAAAAAACGTATTAGAAATGTTGACCCTTATATTAACCATCTTAAAGACGGGTCTAAGATAGTCGTAGGTGTGGTTGATGTCCAAAGATATAAAGATGTTCTGGACAGAATTGGTTTTTCTGAACCATACTTAGATGGGCAAACGTTGCTTCCGAATGGAGTATTTGGCCCGATAAGTGTTTTCAACTCCGAAGGGAAAGATTTGGTCAATAAGGATTTGCCAAAGGAAACAGCATATAGACAAGCGGAATGGAGTTGGGACCAATGGAATGGTCCTTACGAAACTATCAGGATGTCAAAAATAGTCGATGTGCCTTATGAGAGATACCCAAGAACATTTATTGACCCTCCAGGCGTTGAATTTACTATAAGGAATACTGATGACGGTAGATTGATGCTTGTTTCTCCTGTTATTGAAAATAATAGAAGCAATATCCAAAAATTAACCCACGCTATTAACTTGTTTTTGGAGATATTTGGAGAATGCCAACTATTAACAGAAAAATTGGACGACATTTCTAAGACTAAAACAGTGAGACTAAATTGGCAAATTTTACCCATCGGAGAAATTCCATGGCCTAAGTTCAAGACAATTCTTAAACCCCTTATTGAACAAGCCCCAAAAGGCAATCGTCCAGTGCTAGAGTATCGCTTAAAGGTTGTTGATGATTTTGGCCCTGATTTTAGAGCAATTGGGAGGGGAGGTTTCCATGGGTATATTGTTCATGGATTCACGAAAAAGAATCTGTATGTTTTGGAAAGTTTATATTATGGAAATGCCACTTATGTGTTTGGCAAAAAATGGGAAGATTTGTCGAAGATGACAAAAGCCGAAATTATAAATTCTGATTTGCAACTGGATAGAATTATTCACCACAAGGGGTGGAAAGTGGCGATTACCAATCTAATTAAAACAAGGGAGGAGGTGAGTGGTAATGCAAAGAAATAACTACTGGGTTTCTCCAAAAGATGATGGTTGGAAAGCGAAAAAAGAGGGGGCTGTTAGGGCATCCGGTGTCTTTGAGACGCAGAAGGAGGCAGAGAATTATGCAAGAGGTATACTCCAGAATAATGGCGGTGGCGAGTTAATTACTCAAAGTTCACATGGGCCGATACGGAGTAAAGATACTATTGGCAGACCTGATTTTAATCCACCAAAGGATATGGAGAATTAGTTTAAGTTGACGACTTTATTCTTTAATTTCTTTTTCGACTCGAATCCAATTGCCACTCATGAGTTCTTTTGTTTGCTCTGCTTCTTTAGGGTATACGTATAGGTTTTTGAGCATTCCTTCAACGATGTCTATACACAGCTTAATATCTTCTCGATGATGTTTTTTGATTTCATGGGTGGCTTTGTTTCCAATATCTCTTATCAGACTTAACAGTTTTGCCCCATCTTCAGTTACTATTCCTTGGGAAACCATCTGGGAAATTTTACCTTTAATACCGTTGACAGTGATTTTTTTATCTAAAGCGATTGCCTCAATTGTTGACCTAATTCCTATTGCGGCTAATATCATTAAGTTGTTATTTATTGATTTAACCGTTTCCTCATAAATAGCTCTTACTGTTGCCGGGAGAACATATACACCTTCAATGGTATTTCTGACCGGTTTATATGGTGATGGATAAATTTTTCTTGTTATTTCTAGGTCTCCTGTGCGTGGGTCTATGTCTTCACTAAATACATATTCAGTAAGCAAACAAACGTTTTCGCATCCGTTACATTGAAGAGTATGTGAAGTGGTTTTGTCCCAGACTTCGCCGTCCTCGTTTGAGGAACCTGTTGAAGTTTCGTTTAGAATTGAGTGCCAGGTTTCATTCTGGCAAGACCGACATAAAATCTTATCGGGAAATTTTTTCATTGTCTATATTTTACTCTTAGTCATCAATCTGTAATAAGAATGATTAGTAATTGGTGTTGACAAGAGAAGTATTATATTAAATAATGAACTATTGTCCGTATAGTTTCGGGTTATTTACTAATAATGAAAAACATAAAATTTATTGATTTGTTTGCTGGAATTGGAGGATTTAGAAGAGCTTTTGAGTCTGTTGGGGGTAAGTGCGTGTTTTCTTCTGAATGGGATGCTAATTGTCAGAAAACCTATGAAGCTAATTATGGCGATAAGCCTTTTGGGGATATAACAAAAGTAAATCCAAACATTGATATTCCCGATTTTGATGTGCTAACAGCAGGTTTTCCTTGCCAACCATTTAGTTCCATAGGAAAGAGGGAAGGGTTTAATCATCCCACACAGGGAACATTATTTTATGATGTTTGGAGAATCTTGAAAGAAAAAAGAGGGGACAAAACCCCCAAAGCCTTCTTGTTGGAGAATGTTCCTGGGCTAGTAAGTCATGACAAAGGAAGGACTTTCAAGACTATTTTAGAAGCCCTAGATGAGATTGGTTACAAGGTGTTTCCCAAGATTCTTGACGGGGCAAGTTTTGGTGTTCCACAACACAGAAAAAGAATTTATTTGGTCGGTTTTAGAAAAGATTTGTTTGGAGACGATGTTCAGTTTGAATTTCCTGATGGTAATGGAAAGGTTAAGTTTATTGGTGATATTTTGGAGGACAACATTTCAGGATATACAATTTCAAAACATCTTCAAGATGTTTACCTTTTTAAGGTTGATGATGGTAGACCAACAGTTGTAAACAAGGAATCAAAATTTCAAATAAAAACGCTGGTATCTACTTACCACAAAATTCAGAGATTGACCGGAACCTTTGTCGAGGGTGGAGAGACTGGTTTGCGGTTGTTTACTGCAAATGAGTGTAAGGCGATAATGGGGTTCCCGCCCGATTTCAAAATTCCAGTTTCAAGAACTCAGATGTATCATCAGATGGGCAATTCAGTGGTTGTTCCTGCAGTAACAGCCATTGCAGAGGAAATGGCAAAAGTCTTACAACAATTCTGAGTAAGATGTGGGTAGAATAGGAGTATGGATAATAATGTTGATTTACACAATGTCAGACAAGTAGTAAGGAACGTTGTGGGTGATATACATAGTGACCCCAACTTGTCAGCTAGTGAATACTTAATAAAAAATTGGGAGAAATATACAACACAGTTTGCTAGTAATCAAAATATCAATGGCAAGGTCTTTGAGGAGTTGATAGCAATTTGTTTGATACGCGCTGAGGTAATGCCTTTCTACATGCAAGCTAAGGTTGCCTTTATTCCAAATGTAAATTATGACTTCATTGTTTACACAAAGGATATTGGTCCCATATCGTTAAGTGCCAAAACTAGCTTGAGAGAGAGGTGGAAGCAAGCTGACTTGGAAGCGATTGCTCTGAAGTATATCCACCGAAAATCAGAATCATATGTATTAACCATGGAAGCTGATGAGGTCAGGAGAAGACGAGTTGACTCAAGCCAGTTAATGGGTATAGACAGTTTTGTATTGGCTAATACCACAGAAATTGACGAGCTGATTGCTAACATAAAGAAACATGACCTTGGTCTATCTCCTAAGGTTGAAGTCGTATCTTCAAGCGTAGTCATAACACCTGAGTCAGTTCTCCAAAGGTATAACTAACTTGCTAATTTCTGTGTTTATAAAAGATTAAATTGCATAAACACAGGTCCTGATATACTCCAATGCTGGGAGCAAAGAGGCATATAGTTATTTAAGCCTAAGTGTCTTGTCTAAAAGATTTTCTGGCAGCATCGGACGCTTGATAGTCTCTGTCGCGGATGTCTTCGCAATTGTGATTCTCAAGTTGATGTTGACTCCATAGTGCGAATGAATTTGCATCAATAGGAGATTGAGTCTGGCGAGATAATTTTCTGATTGATTGCAGAACATATGCGTTCACCTCTCTTTCTTTTTGTGCTGTAGTTAGCTCTGTTATTCCACGATAACTGTGGTGATGTGGTGATAAGGATTCGTGGGCTAGTTCGTG
>Ga0209518_1001696_pt1 | contig 22745 bp, 27 predicted proteins | sample RifGroB1_FD_183993 | JGI IMG/M metagenome (GOLD analysis project Ga0209518, IMG submission 183993) | Groundwater microbial communities from Rifle, Colorado, USA - Groundwater B1 (SPAdes) (version 2) | ecosystem: Environmental > Aquatic > Deep subsurface > Groundwater | place: Rifle, Colorado...
GCATTGGCGCATGGATGTCGAACAAAAAGCCCGACACTGCTTCCGCGGTTCCGCTCGGCATCCATCTTGAGGGGCCGTTTATCAGCGCCCGTGCCGCGGGTGCTCACCCTCCTTCCTCAATACGGCCTTTTTCGATGGGGGAACTTCTCGAATTCTGGGAGGCGAGCCGACGAAAGCTCAAAATCCTGACCGTCGCGGCCGATGAATTTCCCAAAGCTGAACTAAACAAACTGACACAATGGGCTCTGAAAAACGGAGTAACCCTTTCCTTGGGGCACACCCAGGCTTCTGAAACCGAGGCTCACCGGGTTTTCGAGCAAGGAATCACTCACGTCACGCACGCCTGGAATGCGCTTCGTTTTCACCACAGGGATCCCGGCGTGCTTGGGGCGGCCATGGGTCGCCCGGATGTTTTTCTGGAACTGATCCTGGACCAGATCCACGTGAGCCCCGCACTGATGCGATGGACTTGTGCTCTTCATGGAATCAACCGGGTATGCTTTGTATCCGATTGTGCTCCAGCCGCTGGCACTCGAAACAAGGAAGTGTCTTTTGGACCCCTCTCGATTCACCTGGATGAGGGCGCTGCCCGCCTCCCGGATGGCTCGCTCGCGGGCGGAGGAACACTCCTAGGGCACGCCTTTGAGAACTGGATCAATGCCGAGACTCGGCGATCCGGCGAATCTGCGCAAGCCCTGCTGAAGAAGTACCTGCCCGCCCTCACAAGCGCTCCTCTGAAGTCCCTGAACTTGCCCACGTCTCTGTCATCCCGCCACAAACTTCGCTGGAAATGCACGTCTAAACGAATCGAGCTGCTGGGGCGTTCCCCCCGGTAAGAACTCAGGATTTTCAAATTCCGGTTGACTTGACGGGGCCCCTGCGGCTAGTGTCCGACAACTCAGGACTGCTAATGGGATTCGCCGAAATGGGCGCATCCGCTCGTTCACCCGTTTGTTTTTGTTTTATTTATTATGAAGCTTTATTTGAATGAAATCACTGATGTGGCAACCGATTTGGTCTTTGATGAGACTGAATCCTGGGTCTTGCCCGCTGTCGCAAAAGCAGACGAGGTTGAAACGCCTCAATCACGTCCGGTGAGGGTGAATTTCGCGGTTCAAAAAATCGACGAGGTCGTTGTCATCACCGGACATCTCAAGACTCATTTGCGGCTTTTATGCAGCCGCTGCGGCACCCCTTTCGATTTCCGGTGCTCAACCGGGTTTTCATCGTTGTACTGCAAAGACCCCGAGATGGCGGGCGTGGGTTATCTTCAGCGCACGCGCGATGGTGTCGAAAAACCCGCCGGCCAGAACAAAGGAGTCGCACGTCACGCACATGACTTTGATGCTGAAGACGATTCCGTCTCGGGTGTGTCGTCCACGAGCAACCTCGATATCACTTACGTTTCAGAAGACTTCATCGACTTGACCGCGGTTCTTACGGAACAGCTTCAATTCCAAGTACCGTTTCAACCGATTTGCGCGGAAACCTGCAAAGGCATCTGCACGATTTGCGGAGCCGATCTGAACTCAGGTCGTTGCGCTTGCGCAAAAACCATGAAACAGAGCGCATTCGGGGCTCTGGCGAATCTCAAGCTCAAATAGGCAAATTCCAGATCATTATCTTAACCTTAAGGAGAACGAAAAATGGCAACCCCAAAAAAGAAGAGCTCCCGCAGCCGTAGAAACATGCGTCGCTTCGCAGCCGGAAACAAACTGGACAAACCCACTGGTGCCACCTGCTCGAACTGCAATGAAGTGAGCCGCCCTCATCGCGTGTGCTCCTCTTGCGGTCACTACGAAGGCAAAGCGATCCTTCCTGGTAAAGTCGCCGCTACTGTCTGAGGCTAGGGCTCTCGTTCAGCCTTCATGCCAGTATTAGTTCTCGATGCGATGGGGGGCGATCACGCACCCCATGCTCTTTTAGAAGGTGCCACGCTGGCGCTTGCGGAAATCACACGTCCTGATTTTCCATGCACCCTGGTTCTTCTTGGGGATGAGGCCATCATCCGGTCGCATCTGAAACGCCGCCGTTTCCATCCACTCACCAGCGCCGAAACCGAAGGACGAGTCCGGATCATTCACGCTCCGCAGAACATCGAGATGGAAGATTCCATCCGGGCCCTGCGTCGAAAACCCGACGCGACGATCAACGTCGGATGCAAACTCGCCGCTGATTCCTACGATCAGAGACATACGCGGCCACGGGAAATCGCCGCGTTCGTCAGTGCAGGCCATTCTGGCGCTGCCATGGCATCGGCCCTGCTGCACATGGGCCGGCTTCCGAAAATCGAGCGCCCTGCGATCGCCATAAAACTTCCGACTCTCAGTCCTGATGGATGCGTTCTCCTCGACATCGGGGCAAACGTTGATTGCAAGCCCACTCACCTGCGTGATTTCGCGATCATGGGTGCCCATTTCGCCAAAGTTGAACGAAAATCCGCCGCCCCTGTTCGCGTGGGCGTTTTGTCCAACGGCGAGGAAGAAGGAAAAGGAACGGAACTGACCCGTGCCGCCGCCGCTCTGATCGCCGCCTCCCCGCTTTTTTCCCATGAGTCCTTAACCATGGGAGAATTTCTGGGTTACGTCGAAGGAAAGGAAATCTTCAAAGGTAAAGTCGACGTGGTGGTGACGGATGGCTTTACCGGCAACGTCGTTTTGAAGAGCTTGGAAGGCCTCGGATCAGCGATCGTCTCCATGTTGCAAAAAGAAGTGAAATCAAGCCTTCTTGCTCCTATCGGCATGCTCCTGTCGGCTGGCGTACTCAGGAAAATGAAGCACAAACTCGACTACGCTGAATATGGAGCCGCGCCGCTTTTAGGAGTGGCAGGTTACGCTTTTATTTGTCATGGTCGGAGCAATCCAAGGGCGATCCGCAATGCACTCCTGCGGGCAAGGACGGCACTTCAGGAACGGTTCGTCGAGCGGCTCGAAGAAGCCCTGACACAGAGTTGAACCTAAGAGTTGAACCTATATGATTACTTCATCTGCTCCTTTCTCAGCACAACAATTCGCATCGAAAATCACGGGCACAGGTTCGGGTTTTCCGAAACGAATAGTCACCAACGACGATCTTTCGAAAACTCTGGATACGAGTGACGAATGGATTCGGGAGCGGACCGGGATCCGGGAACGTCGTATCTCGAAGCCAGCTGATCCGAACGAACGGAATTCATCCCTCGCGCTGCGTGCGGCCCAACAGGCGCTGGAGATGGCGGGCAAGCGTCCCGAAGATATCGATCAGATCCTGTATGCAACGGTCTCGCCCGATACCCTCGTCCCCAATACTGCCTGCTGGCTTCAGCTCAAGCTCGGCGCACACCGCGCCCATGCGATGGACATCAACGCGGCCTGCTCGGGGTTTGTTTACGCCCTCACGATGGCCGATCAATCCATCCGCTGCGGCCTCGCAAAAACCTCGCTGGTCATCGGAGCGGAAGTTCTGAGCACCTTCACGGATTGGGAAGACCGCGGCTCCTGCATTCTCTTCGGAGACGGCGCAGGAGCGGCCATCGTGGAACAGGTGCCTGGAAATTCGAAAAGCAGGATCTTATCCACCCACCTGGGCGCCGATGGCAGACTCTGGGAGATGTTTCACCTTCCGGCCGGCGGTTCCAATATGGAAGTCACGCCGGAAGTTCACGCGGCCAAGCTCGACAAGATGAAAATGAAGGGCCGCGAGATCTTCAAGGTAGCCGTAAAAACGCTCGCCGATTACGCCGTGATCGCGCTCGAGAGCAATGGAATGAAGGCGGACGACCTGGATTGGTTTGTCCCGCACCAGGCCAATCTTCGCATCATCGAGGCCGTTGCCAAGCGTCTCGACTTCCCGATGGAAAAGGTCCTGCTTAATATTGAACGATATGGAAACACTTCATCCGCGACTGCGATCACCGCATTGGATGAAGCCGTACGCGATGGCCGGGTCAAGCAGGGGCAAACCGTCCTGATCGACGTTTTCGGCGCCGGTCTGACCTACGGCTCAACTCTCATGAGGTGGTAAAATGACCCAGACATCCGCGCCCGTAGCGCTATTCCCAGGTCAAGGCTCGCAACATGTCGGAATGGGAAAGGACCTTTACGAAAACTTCCCCATAGCTCGCGAAGTTTTCGAGGAATGCTCAGACGCCCTTCACGTGGACCTGAAAAAACTTTGTTTTGAAGGCCCTGAAACCGATCTCACGCTCACCGAAAACACGCAGCCCTGCCTTCTCACGGCCTCCGTCGCCGCTTACCGCGTTGCCCATAGCGAACTGGGATTCAAGCCTTCGGCGGTAGCCGGGCATTCCCTCGGTGAATACTCGGCACTCGTCGCGGCAGGTGCGTTTCCGCTTTCGTCCGCCGCCAGGTGGGTCAGGGAACGCGGAATCGCGATGCAACGGGCGGTACCCGCTGGCGAAGGATCGATGGCTGCCATCATGGGGCTGGAAGAGGAGGCGATTCTCCGTCTCTGCTCAAAGGCGACGGAAGCGACGAAACAAAAGCGCGCTTCGGGCGAGAGCTCCTCCGTGGTTGAAGCCATCGTGCAGCCCGCGAATTTCAATGCTCCTGGGCAAATCGTGATCGCGGGCTCGTCAGATGCGATTCGTGAAGCTGTTTTGCTCGTTCAGAGCGGTGAGTTCGCAGGCGGCAAGGCTATCCCGCTTCAAGTGAGCGCGCCATTCCATTGCAAACTCATGGCGCCGGCACGCGAACGAATGGCCGAACTTTTTCTAAAAGCCCAGCCCTTCGAACGTCCCCGTGTCCTTACTGCTCCCTACGTGCCGAATAGAACCGCACGTCTGACACAGGAATCAGGCGTGGTGTTCGATCTTCTTGTTGAGCAAGTGGATCATCCCGTTCTGTGGCAGCAATCAGTGAAGGCCCTTCTTGAGTCGGACGTTTCTTCAGTCGGTGTCGAATTTGGGCCCGGAAAGGTTCTTGCCGGCCTGGTGAAACGCATCAGCCGCAGTGCCGACAGGAAATTTGACGTTGTCTCACTCGGAGACTCGGCCGGCCTCAAAGCCCTCGAGGCAATGGGACCCGCCTTATCCGCCGGAAAGGATCACTGAGCATGGAACCAAACGCAAAACCAAGGGCGCTCGTGACGGGAGCTTCGCGTGGCATCGGCGCCGCTATCGCGGTTCGCCTGGCTCAGGAGGGCTACCAGGTCTTCATCAATTACATGGGAAACGAGGAGAAGGCCGCCGCCGTTCGCGACCAAATCAGAGCGTCCGGAGGTTCTGCGGAGCTTTGCCAGTTTGACGTCTCCCAGTCCGCCCAGGTGGATGAAAAATTCGATTGGATTGCAAAAAATTTCGGTCCCCTCGCTGTCCTCGTCAATAATGCGGGGATTACGATCGACGGACTCCTTCTTCGTTTGAAGGACGAGGATCTGGCGAAAACGCTTTCCATTGATTTGGCCGGGGCTATCTACTGCACGCGAGCGGCGGCAAAACACATGATGAAGGCCCGCGAGGGAAGCATTGTCCAGATCTCGTCAGTGATCGGGGAAACCGGAAATGCGGGGCAAAGCGGCTATGCAGCGGCTAAGTCGGGTCTGCTCGGATTCAGCAAAAGCGTGGCTAAGGAGTTGGGAAGCCGAAAGATTCGGGTAAATACAATTACCCCAGGATACATTGAAACCGATATGACAGGGGCCTTGACGGAAAACCAAAAAGAGGCCATTCTGCGAACCGTCCCGCTCGGTTTTTTTGGGGCCCCGGAGGATGTTGCATCCCTGGTCGCCTTTCTGGCCTCGCCGGCCAGCCGCTATATCACCGGACAGGTGATTGGGGTCAACGGCGGGATGTACATGTGAATCCGCGTGGAGTGACGCGACCCGAAACAACCGGGTTACGATTTGGATACATAGGAGAAGAAGAAAGATGTCCGCATCCGTAGAAGAAAGAGTCCGTAACATCATTTGTGATCAGCTCGCCGTGGAACCGGAAAAGGTGACCACCGCCGCATCGTTTATCGATGATCTAGGCGCTGACAGCCTCGATATCGTTGAACTCGTCATGACCATGGAAGAAGAGTTCGACCTCGATATTCCGGATGAAGACGCGGAAAAGATTAAAACCGTTGGCGATGTCACGAAATACATCGTCTCGCGCACCACTCAGTAAGGTCTCATGCGCCGGGTCGTCATTACCGGTTTGGGAGCCGTAACACCTCTGGGTTTGTCGGTTCCAGAAACATGGAAGAACGCCCTTGAAGGGCGCTCCGGCGTAGGCAGAATATCGCTCTTTGATCTCACCGATTGTCCGGTAACGATCGCCGGTGAGGTCAAAGGCTTTGATGTGACTCGCTCGATCGGGCCCTTCCGTCCTGACTCGGCTCATCCGGATCAACAACTCACACAGGCCGCAAATGCGAAAGATGCGCGTCGTGTGGGACGTTTTGTCCATTTCGCGCTGGCGGCGGGCCTTGAGGCATACGAAGACTCAGGTCTGGATCTGGTCCGCTCGAAAATTGATCCCGAACGCATGGGGATCAACATTGGAGCGGGAATGGGCGGGCTTCCCGAGATTATCGAGATCCACAACGATTTCGTTGCCAAGGGATATCGCAGAATCACGCCTTTCTTTATTCCTCAGGTGATCCCGAACATGGCCTCAGGTCAGCTCAGCATTTTGCTCGATCTGAAAGGCCCGAATCTGTGCACCGTGAGCGCCTGCTCCTCGAGCGCGCATTCCGTGGGTGAGTCTTTCCGGATGATTCAACGTGACGATGCCGACATCGTCTTCGCAGGCGGTGCGGAGGCCGTGATCTGCCAGATGGGAATCGGGGGTTTTGCCTCGATGCGTGCTCTTTCCACGAGGAATGATGAACCGGCTCGTGCTTCGCGCCCCTTTGACAAGGATCGCGACGGATTCGTAATGGGCGAAGGAAGTGCCGTGCTCGTCCTCGAGGAATTTGAGCACGCTAAAAAGCGCGGCGCGAAGATTTACGGCGAAATTCGTGGCTATGGTCTCTCTGGCGACGCCTATCACATGACCACCCCTGCTCCCGAAGGCGCCGGTGGTTTCCGCGCCATGCAGATGGCTTTGAAAAGCTCCGGTCTTTCCGCCGATCAAATTGGCTATGTCAATGCGCACGGAACCTCCACTCCAGCAGGCGACGTGGAAGAAGCCCGCGCAGTGGCGCGGCTCTTCCCGAATGCCTCGAAGCACCTTCACGTCAGCTCCACAAAGTCGATGACGGGCCACCTATTGGGCGCCGCAGGCGCGCTCGAAGCGCTGTTCTGCACCCTGGCCATTCGCGAGGGGCGAATTCCACCGACTATCAACCTTGAAAATCTCGACCCGGGCTGTTCTGAACTCGGTATTGATTTTACGGCGAACAGGACCGCTGAGAAACGCTTCGACTTCGCGATGTCCAATAGTTTTGGTTTCGGAGGAACAAACGCCAGCCTGATCGTCGGGCGGGTTTGATCGCATTTCTGCCAGACAGCAGAGGAGCTCCATTCATGAAAAAAAATGCGGAAACCATTCTGATCGCGTCCGATCATGCGGGAATCGCCTTGAAGGCCGCCATTCAAAAAGCTCTTTCAGATTGGGAATGGAAAGACCTGGGCCCGGTGAACGGCGATCGGGTGGACTACCCTGACTTTGCCGAAAAACTGGGAGCCTCGATTGCGTCGGGCGTCGCCAAACGCGGCATCCTGATCTGCGGAAGCGGCATCGGAATGAGCATTGCGGCAAACAAAATAGCGGGCATCCGGGCTGCAGTTGTGGAAAATCCTGTAGCCGCGCGACTTTCACGCGAGCACAACGATGCTAATGTCCTTTGCCTGGGATCCCGTTTCATTGCCCCTGAGTATGGCGCCGAGATTGCGCAGGCCTGGCTGACGACGGAGTTCAGCGCTGACCATCGGCATGAAGGACGGATCAAAAAGATCGCCCGGTTGGAAAAGAAATGAGGCATTCATGAGTTCGGATCAGAAAACCGCAACGAAGTTTCAAGAATCCCTGCAGAAATCAGATCCCCTCGTTTCGGCGGCAGTGAATCGGGAACTCCATCGTCAGGAAACCGGCATTGAGCTCATCGCCTCTGAGAACTATGTCAGTCGTGCCGTTCTGGACGCGCAAGGCACCATCCTCACCAACAAGTACGCAGAGGGCTACCCAGGTAAAAGATATTACGGTGGCTGCGAATTCGTGGACCAGATTGAAGCGCTCGCAATTGAGAGAGCTTGTAAACTCTTCGGAGCGGAGGCCGCGAATGTCCAGGCCCACTCGGGCTCGCAAGCCAATATGGCGGCTTACATGACCCTTCTTTCGCCCGGCGATACCCTGATGGGCATGAGCCTGGCACATGGCGGACACCTGACCCATGGCAGCCCTGCAAACTTCAGTGGAAAGCTTTTCAAGGTGGTCGCTTACGGACTGAACCCAGAAACAGATCGTCTGGATTATGATCTGATTCGCGAAACAGCCAAACGAGAACGGCCCAAGGTCATCGTAGCCGGCGCAAGCGCTTACCCCCGAATCATCGATTTCGCCACGATGTCATCGATTGCACGCGAGGTCGGGGCTGAATTCGTCGTGGACATGGCCCATATCGCAGGGCTTGTGGCAGCAGGCCTTCATCCTTCACCCATTCCCTACGCCACCTACACGACCTCGACGACTCATAAGACACTTCGAGGCCCACGCGGTGGTCTGATCTTGTCGTCGACGGAGCGGTTAAAAGCCATCAACTCCACGATATTTCCAGGCATTCAGGGAGGCCCCCTCATGCACGTGATCGCCGGCAAAGCCGTGGCTTTCGGCGAGGCATTGGATGGGTCCTTCCGCGATTATCAAAAAGAAGTCGTCGCCAATGCGAAAGTGCTCGCCGACGAACTGATGGCTGCCGGTCTGAAGCTTGTTACCGGCGGCACGGATAACCACCTGATGCTGGCCGACCTGTCCACGTTCGGCGACGGTTCAATTACGGGCAAAGAAGCCGAACATTGGCTCGACCAGGCGGGAATCACGGTGAACAAAAACACCGTGCCGAATGAGAAAAGAAGCCCGTTTATTACCAGTGGAATCAGAATTGGCGTGCCCGCGATCACGACCCGGGGCATGGGCCGTTCGGAAATGAAGCAGATTGCCCGCTGGATCCGCCTGACACTCGAGGCTCGGGGAGACAAGGGCGTAACCGAGCGACTTCGCTCCGATGTTGCCGAACTTTGCGGAAAGTTCCCCCTTTATTCAGCCTGATTGCCGCGGACGAACAAATCGGTTACAAGCGGTTCCTGGAGAGTTTTCCGTGAAATGCCCTTATTGCACTGCGATTGACACCAAGGTCATCGATTCGCGCCTGAATCAGACCGGCGATATCACCCGAAGACGCCGGGAATGTCCGAGATGCGAAGGCCGATTCACGACTTACGAACGAGTGGAAGAAGTCATGCCCGCCGTGATCAAAAAAGACGGACGGCGCGAGGCTTATAATCGCGATAAAGTGTGGGATGGGATCCAAAAGGCCTGCCAGAAACGTTCGGTCCCCACTCAAAAAGTGGACGAGATCGTCACGCACATCGAAAAAATGATCCAGAGCTATGGTCTGAAGGAAGTGCCAACCCGCGCGATCGGGCAGATGGCGATGGCCGAGCTTCACAAGTTGGATAAAGTCGCCTACATCCGGTTTGCATCCGTCTATCGTGAGTTCCAGGACGTGGAGGAATTCATGGCCGAGCTTCAGGGCCCTGCCCTAACTCAAGACGATCCGGCAAGCCTTGCATTCCCGTTCGCCGCGAACGAAGGTGCTGGCGGAACCGCCTCTGAGGGGAAGAAATGAAAAGACATCTCGCGCGTGAGATCGCGCTCCAGTTCCTTTATCGCCACGACATGGAAAAGCAGAGCGACGGCGTACTCTCCTCTTCCGCTACCGCGGGATTTGACTCGGTCCTGGCGCGAGCGCTTCAGGATCACTTTGAACATTTTCAGGTTCCGGCTGATGTCCGCGAGTTTTCGGCCCAGCTTGTTGCCGGCACCTTGAAAGAACTCGCGGAGCTGGACGTCCTGATCGAGAAACATGCGTCCAACTGGAAAATGGCTCGCATGGCTCTTGTCGACAGAAACCTTTTACGCCTGTCCGCTTATGAGCTGCTCCGTTTTCCCGAGACCGCTGCTTCCATCGTGATTGACGAGGCGATTGAGTTAGCGAAAGAATTCGGGACGAGCGACAGCCCCGCGTTCATTAACGGCATTTTAGACGCTCTCCAGCGACAGATACGCAGCTCCTGAGGGTGTGCCAAAGTTTTGACTCAAGCCGGTTCAAGCAGCCGGACCTTGTCCGCGAACCCAGACACAGCTAAACTAAAATAATGAGTGAGTCAGCGACTTCACTGCAACAGCTCGCACTGAATCCGGAAGACGCGTTGTTCACAAACCAGATCCAGGGACTCGCGGTTGTTCTGCACAGAAACGAGCGCCCCTTGCACGGACTCGCGGGATTGCTGGACTGGCGTTTCCATGGTGCCGTTTCCGCGTTTATGCGCGCTGGTGCGATTTCAGGTGACCCTGGCCAATGCGCCTATGTGCCGATCACGAGAAATGGAACTGTCTACCACCTGTTATTTCTAGGCGCCGGAGACTGTACTGCTCCTGGAAAGCGCGCAGCCGCCACAGCGGAAACATTTGCGGTAATCCGGAAAAACCTGGGTTCACTCGGCCTTCAGAGAATAGCGATATCGCGCGCTGATTTTGGCGGCATGGACGATGATCATCTCCGCAACAACCTGAAAGGACTCCCTTTATGGATCGTGCATTAGGACCTGCGGTCCCGCTGACTCCTGCGGCCCACCTCCTGTCGCACTCCGAGCTTGTGGAGCCGAAAACTTGCTCTCAGAGTCTCAATGAGACAATCGCCGCCCTGGGATGGCTGGGCCAGCTCGAAAAACTGGCGACCGAAAGTATTCTTCCCCTCGAACAAGCACCCGCTGAAACTCAGCCAAGTGCGGCCATGCCGCAACCCGGCCTCGAAACGCGGGCTGAGATACCTGAGATCGCAACACCAAGGAAATTTTCGACATCGCGCCCCGAGTACACGCCCGCCCTTCGTGACCGGCAGCTGATAGAGGCCTTGTTGCGCCTGGAGCGCTCCTCAGGCCTGAGACCCTCTCCCGCTCCCATCCGCCAGGAGTCGGATAAATTCGCTCCGACCCGGGCACCTGAAATCCGCACCACTCAAAAAGCTTCCAATTTCCGGCGTACACCTGGCAGCTCGCAACCCATTCTCCGCTCGACTGACGATGAAAGCAGCTGAGCTGATCGGAAAAACTGCTGTGGGGTGGGATAGCTGCGCCGCCTGTTCCGACAATTCCGTACTCAGACTCTCTCTTCTCCGGGATCTCATCGGACGTCTACACGCGCTTCGCTCCGAGGGCTTGGCGACGCAGAACCAGAACCTAATCAGCTCGATCGAAGAAGTGGAAACACGAATTGTAAAAATGGAAGCGGCGCGCTCGTTCCCCGCCACGGGTAAAGAGCTGGAAAACTGGCTTACCTGTGGGCTGCCCGCGGAGGTCACACCGGTGGCACCTGTTCCAAACCGCGAACTTCCGCCGACTCTTGTTGAAATGCTCGGAGGCATAAAAAAACTGAATCGCCCGGATCGACTCTGGGAACGCAAACTCGTGGAAGAAGCCTTCCGACTGAGTTGGGTTTTCTGGAGCGTGGTAGCCGAACTCCCGCTGGAAATTGTTGAAAAGCTCGGAGGCATAAAAAAACTGAATCGCCCGGATCGACTCTGGGAACGCAAACTCGTGGAAGAAGCCTTCCGACTGAGTTGGGTTTTCTGGAGCGTGGTAGCCGAACTCCCGCTGGAAATTGTTGAAACATGGCATGAAGACCTTAAAAAACGGCTCTGGCCGGAGGGACTGGTCCTGTTCGTTGAGGCTGATTCCAATCCAGCGAGCGATCGACGAAATTGGCGCGGTCGCTGGATCGTGATCCGCAGGGCTACTGCGCAAAATCACATTTCAGAAGCGCCTGAATGGAAGCTTCTCTTTCCGCCGAGCGGCACCTAGGTTATTCTCCTGCTGTGAGACTTGTAGATTTCCTGATTTTGTTGCTCGAAACACATGCCCAGGCACTTCAGCGCCTTGCCGCGCTTTTCGGTGAAGATATCTTGATCGAGATGATCGAAAGATCCGAAGAGGACGAAAGTCAGCCGAAACCAGTTCCCCCCCCTGCGGGATCTTTTGTCCGGCCCAAGGTTCGCGGAATCCATACGGCCTCATCAGCCTATTCCGAGCTGGAATCGGCTGTTCGGGACATGAAGCTTCCTTCTGTTCTGGAATTTTATCTTTGGGCCTACCCGCACTACAGAGCATTCATCGAAAGCCCGCTTGATCTGAATTCCCGGATCCAGAGCGTACCGGGATCCGAGCCGGATGCCAGCACGGCTCTCGTTGACGAAGCCATAGCGCAGGCGCAGGCCTGGGTACGAAAGCTTCCGATCACCCCGGAATTCAGCGTGCAAGCGGAACGAGCCGTTCACGCGCCTTGGGTGCGCTTTCGCACGACCGTCCTGACCCGAATCGGCAAACGTCCGGTCGGCAGTGTGATCTGATACTTTACAGAATCAGCATGGCGTCGCCGTAGCTGAAGAAACGGTAGCGCTCTCGCACGGCCTCGCGATAAGCCTCAAGCGTCAGTTCCCGTCCGGCCAAAGCCGAAACAAGGACCAATAAAGTCGATTTCGGCAGATGGAAATTCGTGAGCAGCCGGTCAACCGCCTGAAATTGATAGCCTGGCCGGATGAAAATCGAGGTGCGCCCATGACCCTCTTTCAATTTTCCATCGCCCCAGGCACTTTCGAGCGCACGCACGGAAGTCGTGCCTATGGCAAGCACCGGCCTGGAGGCTGCTTTGGCCTCGTTCACCCTCGCAGCCGTGACGGGGGAAATCTCGAACCGCTCCTCGTGCATGACATGCTGTCGGATATCTTCCGCCTTGACCGGCCGGAAAGTCCCAAGGCCTACATGCAACGTCAATTCCGCCCACTCCGCGCCGCGGTCATGCACCTTCTGAAGCACCCGGTCCGTGAAATGCAGGCCAGCGGTGGGCGCAGCCGCGGATCCGGTCTCTTTCGCATAAACAGTCTGATACTCCGTTTCATCGAGCGATTCAGGGGTGCGTTGAATGTATTTCGGAAGCGGGATCAGTCCTGCGCCCGAGGCAACGGGATCGCGATCGAATTTCGCGACCACGGTTCCATGCGGGGAATCCGATGCACCACGAACAAGCTCACCTCGAAGACCCCGTCCGTCCGGAGTGGGCACCTCGAAGCGAACACCCGGCCGATGCTTCGCAGCAGCGTGGAACATGCCTTCCCAAACCCCTGGTGCGAGTTCTTCAAGAAGGAGGAATTCAATTTTTCCGCCCGGAATCCAACGGCCCTGTTCCTCCCGCAAACGATATCCAAGCAACCTTGCCTTCAATACGCGCGTATTGTTCGCAACCAGCAGATCGCCGCGAGAAAGATATTCCGGAAGGTCCAGGAATTTACGGTGCTCCCACTTTCCGGATTGCCGATGGATCACGAGAAGTCGCGCGGAATCCCTGGGCTCGGCGGGTTTTTGCGCGATGAGCTCCTCGGGCAGATGAAAATCGTAGCTCGACAGCAGGACGGCGGTATTGCTAGCTGAATCTGAATTTGAATTTGGATCTGACGCGGACACGGAGCTTGGGTTACCACACTTTGCGAAGGACTGCGCCCGGATAGTAGTGCTTGAGGATCTGGGCCATGGAAAAGCCTTTTTCACCCATCACCTTGGCGCCCCATTGGCACATTCCGACGCCGTGGCCATAGCCGCGTCCTTCGAAAAGCCACTTCAGATCGCGCGTCCCCTGGACCGCGACCGCGCGGAAAGCAGCGCTTTGGATCTGTGTTGTTCCGAGCCACGATCGGAAACGCGAACCCGGCAATGAAAGGCGCAGAGCCTTGTCTCCCAGCGTCCAGAGGGATGAAACCTGCTCCACGCGTCCGCTGGCATTCACGCGATCTGCCGCCAGACCGATCAATTTGCCTTTTTCAATCCATCGGAGGGCATCCTTTGGCCAGGTTTTTGGCATCGTCCGTGACTTCATCCCGCGAATGAACGCACGGACGACGTCAGGCGATCCCAAAGTGACTTGCCATCTGAATTTCGGTGAACTTTGGCAGAACTTGCACTGAACTCCTGTTTGAAAACCGGGATGAGGTTTTCCCCACACCTTTTGAGGAAGTTCGGTCGCGCCTCCGCAGGTCGAATGATAAAAAGCCTTCAGCGGTTTGAAATTCCGTGGCGAACCGGTGGTCAGAATCAGACCCTGGCTTTTGGCCACGACGCGCGAAGCCCGGAAATCCTCGATTGCCGATCCCCCATAGACCTGATCGGTGACATCAGATTCGACATCATAGTGGCGTTTTCGATAGTGATTCATCTGATAAATGGCGTAAGTACGCGCGGCCACGACCTGGGCGGCGATCGCCTCTTCGCTCCATCGCGCTGAAAACTCGGCATTTACCAGGCCATCCAGATATTTTTCCAGATCGAGGTGATTCACCACCTCGCACCCGCGGCGCCCGGCATAGAGACGGATCTCTTCGCGATAAGGACGCCCATTGATCAGAAGGAAGCCAGCCGGCGTTCGAACCTCTGCCTGAGCCCCAAGTATAAAAGAGCGGTTTTGTTTTCCGACCCCCGCCAGCTGCTGCGCATGGACCGCGCCTCGAACGCATTTGAAAACCCACTCACTCGTGAGGTCGGCCTTCAGATTTTTCCGTGCAATGCTGTTGCTGACCTTGAGATCGAGTCCCCTGACCCGAAACTCAGAAACGGCATCCATCAGACGCACCCGAACGCGGCGTTTCTGCGCGAAACCTCGCTCCGGCGGAACCGGCGACGCAAGGGCGGGTGGGAGTTCAAACAGGATTGCGACGCAAGATGCGACGGCTGCAATTGTTGCGATGAAAACATCGCTTCTGATAGGGAGAATCCTTCCCCCGAATACGAGACGCATCATGCGTCATTTGATTATGAACAAGCATTGCGCTCCAGGCTAGCGCGATTGTTTTTGGGCAAATTTTTCCCGTTTAGAGGAATCCAAATGCGTCCGAAAGGTCTCATGTAAGCGGGGCTCGATTGGCCCCGCGCGGTCCACAACCACACTTGGCCCGCGACATGGAGGCAAAACATGGACGAGAGACACGAGATAGCCACGGCAGAGACAGAAATTCCTGTGGAAGAAGCGTGCTCTCAATTCTGTGGCACCGCAAAGGACGTAATTGAGCGTTACACTCATTGCGCGCTTTGCGGTGCTAACCTCCACTTCATGCACGTCACGAATTTTTCGCACAACCTGACCCAGGAATCCGCGAAGTGCATTGAATGCGGGATCAAAACCCGGCAGGTCACCCATCGCCTGCATTAATGAACTAAATTAGTCAGAAACTCATCTCCATCCGGCCATTTACATCCCCGACTGAATCGCGTAACCGTAGGTCATCTCGTTATGACCGAAAACAGACGCACAGCAGCATCCACCTGGCTTCCCTTTTTACCTTCCCGCGCCATTGTCATGGCGAAGCGGCCAAAGCAGGCAGTGCCGTCAACGCAGGAAAAACCCTGCTCGTCCTGCGGTCTTTCTTCAAACAGCGCCAAAGCGGTTCAAGGAAACGGCCCGAAGAACGCCCGCCTGATGCTGGTGACCGATGTGCCCAATGCGCAAGAAGAAATCGAAGGCCGCCCACTGGTCGGCGATGCGGGTCAGCTCCTCACTAAAATGATTGAGGCGATCGGGCTTAAGCGGGACCAGGTCTATATCACCGCGATCGTGAAGTGCCGCCCTGCGGATGACAGAGCCCCGACCGAAGCGGAAACCCAGGCCTGCTCTCAACAGCTTCTAGAGGAGATCGAAACGGTCCGGCCGCAGGTGATCCTTTCCCTCGGCAAGTTCGCTTCACAGACCCTCCTTAAAACTGAAACTGCCATTTCAGACCTTCGCGGACGATTTCATTCGTTTCGTGGAGCCCGGCTCATGCCCACGTTTCACCCGGGTTACCTTCTCCGTAATCCGAGTTCCAAGCGTGAAGCATGGGCGGACCTCCAACTCGTTGCAGCGGAACTCGGCATCAAAATTTCTAAAGAAAAACTCTGAGTTTCATGCTTAACTCGCAGTCGTTACAACGGAATTAACGGAGGTCAGATCTCATGGAAGCCATCTCAGGAAGTTTTTTCTTCATCGTGGTTCTTGGCGTCGCATTCCTCGCGATGAGCGTGAAAGTTCTCAATGAGTACGAACGAGGCGTCATCTTCCGCCTCGGCCGAATCATCGGAGCCAAAGGACCGGGTCTGATCATTCTGATTCCGATCATCGACCGGATGCTCCGCGTGGATCTGCGTACGATCACGCTCGATGTTCCGCCTCAGGACGCCATCAGCCGGGACAACGTCACCATCAAGGTGAACGCCGTCGTCTACTTCCGAGTCGTGAACCCGAACCGCGCCGTAGTTGAAGTTGAAAACTATCTTCTCGCCACGTCAAAGCTGGCTCAAACCACTCTTCGCTCGGTCTTGGGTCAGGTGGAACTCGATGAGCTCCTCGCCTCCCGCGAAGCGATCAATCATCGCCTTCAGACCATTCTTGACGCCCAGACGGAACCGTGGGGTGTGAAGGTTGCCAACGTTGAAGTGAAACAGATCGATCTTCCGATTGAAATGCAGCGTGCAATGGCGCGCCAGGCAGAAGCCGAGCGCGAACGCCGCGCCAAGGTCATCGCCGCCGAGGGCGAACTGCAGGCTTCTCAGAAGCTGTCTGAAGCCGCCGCTGTGATGGAGAAGCAGCCGATCTCTCTCCAGCTTCGCTATCTGCAGACGCTTCGGGAAATGTCGAGCGAGCACACGACAAACACGATTATCCCGCTGCCGATGGACATCATCGCGCCGTTTCTGCGGAAGCTCAGCAAGGACTAAATCCCGCGCCCGCAGGCAGTTTGAATGGCGCACGCACCCTTGTCCCCGAAAGACGAAGTTCCTCAGGAGATCTCCATTCTAAAAACCGGCAATGGTTGGGAGTTGAACCTCATCGACCGGATGTCCGAGAAAATGGGATTCAGCTTCCACGTTTTGAGGATTGTGCTTTCCATCAGCGCGTTAAGCTCCGCGGCGAAGCTCATTTTCAACCATTTCGCTGAATAGACCTCGTGATTGTCTGCATAGGTTCTCCATGATAACCCACGCCTCATCATGAGGCGGCGCCTGATCGAGAAGCATTCAAGATGGATCCGCTGGACACACTGGCTGAACTTTCCCCTCCTGTCGGTAATGCTTTGGAGCGGAATCTGGATCTACTGGGCAAACGACGTTTATCGTCCTTTTTTCCCCGAATGGTTTTACGAGTTCTTCCGCATTGATCATAAGCTGGCCAAAGGCATGGCCGTGCACTTCTTTTTCATGTGGCCATTCCTGTTGAACGGGCTCGTGCACGCGGTTTACCTGGCGGTAACCGGTGAGTGGCGCCACATCACCCCCGATCGAAAAGCCTGGCGTGAACTTCCGTCGACTTTCACAGCTGATTTAGGTTGGGGAACTTCACCGCCGATCCGAGGGAAATTCAACGCCGCACAACGGGTGGCTTACACCTGTATTCTGTTGATGGGGACGATCTCGATTCTATCTGGGCTCGCAATCTACAAACCCGTTCAACTCGATATCATTCGTACTGCTTTCGGCGGATACGAGACCGCTCGGCTCATTCATTTCGTTCTTGCTTTGGGGTATGCCGTTTTTTTCATAATCCACGTGATCCAGGTCCTGCGCGCAGGTTGGAACAATCTCCGATCCATGCTCGCGGGCTTTGAGGTGAAAAATAATGCAAAAGGATAAAGACCTCCTCGAAGCTGAGATTCACAGGAGGACTCGTCGAAGCCTTATCACAGGCATTCTGGCATCCGCACTTGGGGTGGGTGCCTGGCGCTGGCTTTGGAAACAGGAAGAAAACAACGGGACCCCGTGGCCACTCCGGCAAATGCTGCGATTCAATGAAAAGCTCGGGCGAGCACTTTTCGATCGAAACCGCCTGACGGTTCAGCCCGAAACCCCTCCCGTCGGGCAACCCATTCGCGAAAACGGCAAACTTGGCCTTGATTCCTCCTCCTCAACCACGGAATGGAGACTCGAAGTACTCAGTGAAGCACGCTCAGTGGTTCGGCGCAGTTTCTCGATGGAAATGTTGAAAACTTTACCCCGAACCGAGACAACGACTGAATTCAAATGCATCGAGGGCTGGACGGAAAAGATGTCCTATGCAGGAATACGTTTTTCAGATTTCCTCTCGGCCCTCTATCCAGATCTTTATTTGAATGGCGTCCCAGGGATCCTGCCGCCCTACGTCGCGCTCGAGACCCCCGACCAGGGCTACTACGTCTCGATTGACATCGAAAGCATGCTTCACCCTCAAACAATCCTGGCCTATGAAATGAACGGAATTCCGCTCTCGCAAGCGCATGGTGCCCCTCTTCGCCTTCTGATTCCGGTTAAATATGGAATCAAGAGCTTGAAGAAGGTTGGACAAATCTATTTCTCAGGCACACGCCCCCGCGATTATTGGGCTGAACGAGGTTACGATTGGTACGCAGGGTTATGATCGACTCAGTATCCCATCAGATCGGAATCTCAAAAGAAAACGTACTCCCCGCGCCGGGAGCCGTCTCGACGAAAATCTGTCCTCCATGAAGTTCCACTATCTCTTTTGAGATATAGAGGCCAAGTCCGAGCCCGGCGTTCCTTCGAACAATGTCGCTGTTACTCCTGAAGAATCGCTTGAATATATACTGAAGTTCTTCGTCTGAAATCCCTTCACCTTGGTCACTCACTGAAATACGCACCTTGCCTCTGTCTGTCTGACATTTCACCAGAATCGGCGCACCAGAAGGACTGTACTTGCCCGCATTATCGAGGAAATTGTCGAGGACCTGCGCGATACGAACAGGATCCACATCGACTGTTATCGCTTCCAATGGTTCATTGAACACGACTTCATGATCCTTCGTCCGGAGACGGAAAGACTCCACGACATCGTGCACAAGTCGCACGATATCGCCCTGCTCGCGCCGGATACTCAAAGTTCCCCGCTCGAGTCGCGAAATGTCGATCATATCGAAAACCATCGATGCCAGATGATCGAGCTGGCGCCGCATCCGATCGATCGTTGTCATTGTCGTCACGGTCTGCCCGGCAGCCAATTGCTTTTTCAATAGCTCGAGCAGCAAAGTGGCCGAGGTGATCGGCGTTCGCAGCTCGTGGGAGGCGATATTCAGAAATTCGCTTTTCGCGCGGTCCGCTCGTTCAGCGCGCTCCTTTGCTACCAGTAGAGCTTCCTCCGCTCTTTTCCGTACGGCGATATCCCGCGCCACCGCGACGGCGTACTTTCCATCTTCCAGGGAAGCCAACTGAAAGGTCGTTTCGACGGCCTGTTGGTGCGCTTCGGGGCCTCGAAGAGCCCCGATGATCGCCGTGGTACGTCCTATCGCACTGTCCGGATCAGCCAGCAATCGTGAGATTTGTTCCGCCGAGCCGGAGTCCCAAAGCTCGGTAATAGACGTGGCAAGCAGCTCCTCCTTGCTTAATCCCGTGAACAGGCAGGCCGCTCGATTGACGTCGATCATGCCAGCGTCCGGAACACGAAAAAGGAAAATGGCCTCACCGGTTTGTTCGATCAGGAGTCTGAAACGCTCAAGCTCCGCCAGACGTCGCTGGAGTTCTGGAAAATAGGTTTTCTTGAACGACTTTTCACCCAAGCCGATGATCTGCTCGCGTTGTCGCCGGAAGTCGCGCCCAATCCCGGATGAACTTCTTTCAGAGTGCGGTTTCATACATCCGCTCTACCTCTTGGATGGTGGGCTCGCGTGGATTCGTCGCCATGCATGCATCTCGCATCGCGGTCTCGGCAAGCTTCGGCAGGTCTTCATTCTTCACCCCGAAAGCCCTGAGCCGTCGCGGCGCACTCAAGTTTTCCTGCAAGGAGATGATTCTCGCCACCAGCGCCTCCTTCACATCGTCATCACTCATACGGCCCAGCTCATGGGGATCAAAACCCGAGGCTTCCGCAAGTTTGCGGTAGCGACCCGGGATCGCGCTGAAGTTGTAGCGCACAACATGCGGAAGCAGGATGGAGTTAGCCTCGCCGTGGGCAACATTTCGCAGCCCACCGATGGCATGCGCCATGGCATGAACGGCACCCAGGCTTGCATTCGAGAACGCAAGCCCGGCATTGAGGCTGGCAAGCATCACCTGCGTTTTGTACTCCAGATTACTCAGCTCACGAACGGACAAAGGCAGAAAATGAAAAAGCAGGCGCACGGCCTCAATTGCGAGCAGGTCCGTCACTGGAGACTGGGCGTTTGACGCATAGGCTTCAAACGCATGCGTCAGGGCGTCCATTCCGGTAGCAGCAGCGATCTCATGCGGCATGGTGATGAGCGTCGCCGGATCGATCAGCGCAATATCCGGAACGATGGCCTTGCTGACAATCGCGATCTTCGCCTGGGCTTCGCGGTTCGTGATGATCGCGAACTGCGAGACGTCGGCAGAGCTCCCTCCTGTCGTCGGGATGCAGATCAGGGGCGCGATTGGCATCGAGACCTTGTCGACGCCCTCGAAATCGAGAATGTGTTTTTCCTGAGCGACAACAATCCCGATCCCTTTTGCGCAGTCCATCGGGCTTCCGCCACCCACCGCAACAATCGCGTTGCATCGCTCCCTGAAAAAGATTTCGGCGCCTGCCATCACCTGTTCCGCAGGAGGGTTGGACGAAACTTCCGAGTAGACAGCCAGCGGGAACCCCGCTTCGCTGAGGCATCCGTTCAGCTCACGAGTCCATCCGGCCTCCACGACTCCCGGATCGCTGACGACCAGGATCTTCGTCGAGCCCAGATTAGCCGCATATCGGGCGACAATGAGCCTTGCTCCGATTCCGAAGACAAACTCCGGCGCGACGAACTTCCTGAGCGATTCAGGATGATTCAGTAAAGATCGATCGATCGGAATTTTCATCGTTCCCCCGCTTGCGCCTCGCGCTGCTCATCGACAAGTTTCAAAAGCCGCTCGAAGTTTACGGGCTTTCTGAAGAAAAACGTGACACCCGGGATGCTGTCGGGTTTTTCGGCTATGCCTGAAAGAATCGCCACCGGGATCGAGGCCAATTCCTGTTTTCGCTGACGTGCTTCGAGGAATTCCCAGCCATTCATCACGGGCATCAGAATGTCGAGTAGGATGATGCAGGGCCGCCGAATCTCCTGCAGCATACGGAGCCCCTCAGCACCATTTTCGGCGGTAAGAACCTTGTAGCCTTCAAATTCAAAAAGCTCCCGCAGAGTGTCGCGGATCTCCTGTTCGTCTTCGATGATAAGGACACCCGAGCATTCCATAGAACAATGTGAGGCGCTTCAAGAAGCAAGCCGGTAGGTGCGTCAAGCACTGTTACTCGCCGCCCAAAGTACGTTTTGAGCGTATGACACGGTGATAACTCACCGCAAAGCGATGGGCCTCATCGCGCACGTGCGTAAGAAGCTTGTACGCACCTGTATGAGGGAGCAGCGGAATCGGATTCTTCCGTCCCGGGATAAAGACCCGTTCCATCGATGATTTCACTTCGGCCGACTGGAAATCGCGCTCCACACGCGCCTTGGCCAGGCCCGCAACACTCACGCCCTGGACCGCGAGTTCCTCGAGAATGGCAACGGCCTGGGCCAACTGGCCCTTCCCTCCGTCCACCACGACCAGATCCGGAAGTTCCTCTTCCTTATGCGCAAAACGCCTACCCAGGACTTCCTTCATCATCGCGAAGTCGTTGGAGCCCTCGACTGTTCGAATCTTGTAACGCCGGTAAAGCCCCTTTTCCGGCGCTCCGTTCATGAAAACCACCCTGGAAGCCACCGCATCGCGACCATGGATATTGGAGATGTCATAGCACTCGATCCGATAAGGAAGCTTGGGCAGATGAAGCTTCTCCAGCACTTCTTCGAGCGCCTCGGATCCATGCCCCGGCGAACGCTTGGCGGCCTGTTCCTGTGCATATTCGGCATTCGTGCGAGCCACATTGAGAAGCTGCTCATCGACCGCGTTCTCGGCGACTCTCACCGAAAGCCCGAGCGTCCGCTCGAGCAACTCAAGATCATCAGGCGCTTCGGACAGAAGGATTTCGTTAGGCGGGGGCTCGCCTTCCCTGGCCGGCGAGAGATAGTTCTGCGATAGAAAATCGAATAGAATTCCTGAGTCCGTGAGCGAGGAATCCGTATTCTGAAAGTGAAAGTGTTGAATCGAGATCAAACGGCCCCCGCGAATCCGGAGCAGTGTCGCGTGCGCGTCGGCATCTTTCCGGAATAGTCCAACCACATCGCGATCGCGCTGAGAACCGGCCTCGACCACTCCCTGCGTCTCCGTCACGAGTTCCAGGTTCTTCAGCTGGTCCCGGTATTCAGCCGCAAGCTCATATTCCTCTTGAGCCGCGGCATCTTCCATCCCTCTCCGAAGAGATTTTTGAAGATGATCGGCTTTTCCTTCAAGCACGGCCATGGCTTGCGTGATCGATTCTCGGTAGTGGTTCTCGTCCAACTCGCCGACGCAAGAACCCGAACACTTTCCCATTTGAAACAGAATGCAGGGGCGGCTTCGATGCCGGAAAGTATTGTCCGAGCAATCCCGAAGCTGAAACGTTTCGTTCAGGAGCTGCATCACCTGCCGGGCGGACCAGGCTGAGGGAAAAGGTCCGAAGTACCGGG
>Ga0209518_1001698_pt1 | contig 22713 bp, 24 predicted proteins | sample RifGroB1_FD_183993 | JGI IMG/M metagenome (GOLD analysis project Ga0209518, IMG submission 183993) | Groundwater microbial communities from Rifle, Colorado, USA - Groundwater B1 (SPAdes) (version 2) | ecosystem: Environmental > Aquatic > Deep subsurface > Groundwater | place: Rifle, Colorado...
CGCGGGCCGCTCCGCTGGAAAGTATTTGCGCCTCGGCGGTGCGGGCGTCGGTTATTCCCCGGTCCCGGCCGCGCTGCCATATCGCATCCTCTACTGCGGCCGGGATGCCTGTGCCGCCATTCTGGATTACATCCTTGAGCCAAGCTATGGCCTCGTCAAAGGCGTCGTTTTCGAGCGGGTAATATGTTGCGAAATACTCGGCGAGCTTGTCAGACAGGAGAGCGATCATCGCGTCCCGCTGCGAGTCAAACAGAATCAGCGCATCGTCAACTTCCGGAACCGCGGGCTCAACAGCATCCACCCCTGGCGTGCTGCCAGGGTGCCAGGTATGGTAATAACTCCCATCTACCACGTCCTCGATATTACCGGCCGAAGTTGCGGTAGCCGTGGTGTAGGTGTTGGCGAGGGTGATCGCGTTATTGATGATCGCGTCGATAAAATCCTGGGGATCTACTGGCATTATATTTTCCTCGTCATTGGTATGATGTCGAACTCAATCCCTTCCATGTCGAAATCGTCGCCGTTCTGGTTGACAAGGACAGGGTGCCAATAATTTCCGATCAGGCCGCGGCCAAGGTCAATGCGATGGTTTTTCATATCGGCCGAACTGCTTCGCATCTCATAGGTATATTCAGTTCCGCCATCGACAACCACCTTGAGAAGAAGTTTACCGGACGATGCAATTCCCACATATAGATTCTCTATCATTTTTTGATGAGGAATTCCATAGTTGGACTTGCTAAAATCGATAATAGTTGAAATATCTCCCCCGTCGTTCGTGGTTCCGGTCAGCTTGTAAATTCCATCGTCGGCGATACCGTAAGTGTACCCGTCCCGTTTGAAGAACCCGGTGAACCCGAATTGTTCGTATTGCCCGGACGCGCCGACTGGTTGACCGTCAGAATCAACATTGAGGTTGACGCACCAGACCCGGAGACCGGTCTCCCCTTCCTCAGCGCCGCTTCTGGTCCCGACAAGTGCCCGGCCCCTGGTTAATGCTGATGCCGTGGAGAGGGAAGTGACGTTGAAGTCGCCGGTGACGGTGAACGCCCCGGACGCGGTCCCTTCCGATATTATCTCCTGCAGCATCTCAACCGTACCGGTCAACACGCTTGAGATTGTTCCGGAACTGGTGAACTCTATGAGCAGGGCGCCTATTCCATAAATATCGTCGTAGACGACTATCGGCTCGATCATCAGCAGGTAAGGAGATGCGGCATCTGTGGCGATATTGGTCAGCGGCTGGATTTGCTGATCACGCGCTTCTCCATAGAGGAAATCGCCGCCGAGGGAAACAACAGCCCCAATGTCCGCAGAACCGGTCATCATGTGCGTCGTCACCATGTGTGCCGCGCTGACCACGGCGTTCATGATCACATAGCCGATGACCGGATCGGCCGGGACGAACATCCCGCCGTAGGCCGAAGAGTACAGTGGTTCCATATAGGACAAGGAGGCCCCGTAGCCCGGGATCTTCTCGCCTCCCTTTCCGTCGAGCGCCCCTATGTTCGCGCTTCCAGAACATATCGGCTTCGCGTAGAAGTACCCATCGCTCGTCCCCTCCATTCGGGAAGCGCCTGGCATATTCGGGACGGATAATGTCCCGGTGCCGAGCATGGAAATTCCCCAGGTAACGAGGGATCCTGTGCCCTCCATTGTTACTGTCTGTCCTGCGTAACCGGACATGGAGGATGTCCCATCCATCCTGGATGCTCCGTCTACGATCTCCCCGGAAACGATGTCCATGGTAAGAACCTTGTCGCCTCCGGTGTAAAGCCAGGCATAGGCGTAAAGCCGTCCATATTTCCAGGTGATGGGGGCCGCGCTTCGCACAATCACGTCATCGCCGTCAGCCTGGATGACGTGATAGATTATCTCGAACCAATCTCGCCGATATATCCTGACCTCTGAAAGGGAACTCTGCACAGCTTCAAGGGTCTGTTTGAGAACGCCATTTTCATAGACCTTGATCCCGGAAACATCGACCGCTATGCCGTGCGAGAACTGCGAAGGCATCTCTGAATCACGATGATCTTTCCCGAGAACGACAAGCGCCCCGGTCGTCCCTGTCCCGAAGGTGAGGACGATATAATTTTCGGTCTCGATATCTTCAATAGACCTGGAATGCGAGTTCCATCCTATGTTGAGGTTCCTGATTCTAATTTCAGGGGTTGGAGGGGTAGGAGGGATTGAAGGAACCTCCGGCTGTTCTGGGTAGCAGACGACACTGCTTTCTTCCCAACACTCCCACTGGAAAAAACCACCTGAGGGATGGCCGCCATACCCTCCGCCCATATCTGGGATAACCAGACCACTCCCGTCATCTCCAGCATACCAAACCATACCGCATACCGTGCCTGTTACTTCCGCACAGTAGGCCGGGATATAGGGACTACCAGGGGATCCAGGATCACCGGGACTTGCTGGAGCGTAATATATCTCTTCAATCGTTTTCGTTAATGTCGTCATGGCTGATCATAGTCCGCGTAGAGGTCTGGTCCTGCGGGCATCTGTGGCAGAACTGGGGGCGGGTGCAGAAATTCCTGCAGGGCGTTGACAAGCGTGCCTTCCCCGAAGAATCCGGCCGACCAGGTATAATAATCGCCCGCAGTAACGGGGAGCCGCCCGAGGCTTTCCCACTCCCCGACGCCCGCCACATAATCAAGAAATGCAAAATTATACCCTGGTGTTATTTCGTCCTCAAGCACCCCGATCATTATGACCTCAAGCGCGGCCGCTCCATTCAGCCCAACCTTTACCGGCCTGGCATAGACAAGGTGCGTGTCGGCCGGGGGCGCCGGAAGTTCTGTCCAGCCAGCGCCTCCGGGGAGAGGTGACCCGTAATGCGCGGAGACAACCCGGGCCGGGGCCTGAATGTTTTCGCTGATGCAGACGAACATTTGTGATCCGGAAACAATCCCGCAATAGGAAATTGTTGGGCGGACGAATTCCGTTCCAGCAGCAGCGGCCGGGATATTTAGCGCGACCGAACTCATGCCGGTGGTCGCGAACTTGACTGCTCCGTAAGTCCTTGTCCATGTGTAGACATTCCCGTCGCCATCGTGGAACATGACCGAATCGACCGGGGCGAAATAGTTATGGTTTGGGTAGGGGAAGAACTGATACATCATAAGCCTTGCCAGGTCCCAGTCAATAACTCCGACCCCGTCAATTATATCCCCGCCCTGCAGAGTGTCCAGGAGGGTGATGAAGTTGCTGGCATTTACGGTAAAGACATTTGCCGCCCCCGTTTCTGGCCATGTGTTGAAAATGTAGAAGAGCCGCCAGTTCTCGTCGCCGCCGCCGAAATAAACCTCTTCGTCAAACCCGCCGTCATGCCATGGGAAGGTGTTGGTCAGATCCACGCAATGAAGAATCGTTGGATGATTATCCTTGGCCAGGGCGAACGAATACGATCCGATCGGCTTCACCGAGGTATTGGCGCCGTTGATATCGACTTGTAGGTCCGCCGGAATATCCACATCCATATCCTCAAGGAGCCAGTTCCGCCAGCCGCCGAGTGGAGGGTTCAAGGTGGTCTCCGTCCCGATCTGGTAATAATCGGCGATCTTCCTTTTCCCCCCTGACGTGAAGTAGTTGAGGAACTTCTGGAAGGAGACGAACGAGACCCCGCTGGCCGGTATCATCTGGAAGCAGTGCATTGACGCATCCGACCAGTTGACCGCCTGGAAAAGCGAGACCCTGCCGCCGAGTTGCGCCCCGTTGCCGGCGTAATAGTTGAGGACCGCCTCGAACTTGTGGTTCGTTTCTGAATTGTCCGGATAATCGTCAAGATTGACATCGTTCCAGAACATACCACAGTGGCAGGCCCAGTATGCCTCTCCGCCCTTGAACGGCATGACGACGGGGAACGGCATGGTCTCCCGGTAGGTATCGACCAGAACGGTCGGCGGATAATAGTCGGCGATGGTATAAAATTCCGCGGGGACTATTGAAACGCCGGCGTCGATCATGTCTTGGTCAGTCCAATCCTTGAAGAATACGGTTGCGACGCCGGCTGATTGGTACTCTGCAACATTGAGATACCCATTCAGGATAAACGCCCCTTCCCAGTTATCGGCGGTCATCAACCTTGTTTTCTGATCGAAAAGACCATCAACAGACCCGGTGCATAAAATAACGGCGCCCATCGGCGCCCGAACCCTTCCCCCGTCGATTCCGTCAAGGTCTTTCACGGAAATGGTGAACCCATTGTATTTTATGGACTTCGACTGAAGACCGATCTCGCGACACTGCGCAAGTTTTTTCCGCGCCAGCCAGAGCCATTTCTTGCTTCGGTCTCCATCAGGAGTAATTCCCATGTCATGGCTCAATCAGCTTGATCTTGGTGAACTCCAGCATCTTGGCGAACTCCCCGTTGTGCGCAGTGATCAGGTCAAGAGAGTCAGCGGCCCCGGTCAACCCCTGCACCTGCCGCTTGAGCCGGATCTCAAAGTGCTGCTGTTCGGCGGACTCGAACTGCTCGCGGGTGAACTCCGGAAACTTCTGCGCCTCGGTCCACAAGGTGTCCACCTCCACCAGGGCGTCGTTGACCATCTTGGCGGTGTAGTTGGCGTTGGACTGCTTCTCGGCAAGATCGATCTCCAGTCGACGGCGCTCGAACTTATCGAGCACATGATCAGCAAGTTTCTCCTGCAGTTCCTCAATGTCCACTTCTCGGCGCTGAAGACTGAACCTGGCCTCGTTAAGGGCTTGCAGCCTGTCGGCCAGCCGGAGTCCAAGGGCGCGATACGCCCGCTCCGGAGTGTACTGCGCTTCCATGACGAACTTGCGGTTCTGAAAATCAGAGTTGCCGAAGGGGATGGCGAAGAACCGCCTGTCAAACTCAGAGAGAATTTCTGTTGCTTTTACATTACTCATAGCCTATGACGTAAAACACGCCGCTCCACGAGAGGTAGCACTCAGCACAGCAGACGGATTGATGGATGTTCCGGTAACGAAATCAATTCCGTCAATCTCGCTTTTCAGCGCCCCATCGTAACCCCCTATGCTGTACCCTTTCAGTTTAGAGGACAGCGTCGAGTCGTAAACTCCCCGCGTGTCATTGAGCGTCGCTGCACTTGTCGCCACCGCTTCCGAAGAGAATGAGTAAGTCTCTACGGTTGAAATATATACCGAGGTCTGCCCGCCCATTATATAGCCTGAAGGGCCAGACTCTGTTCCTCCAGCGTATGCTTTCGCAATACTTAACGTACTCGCAGACGTACTCGCTACTTCTGTAGAATGCGATAATTTCTGGATCACATCAATATTACCAGAAGCAGCCCCGCCAGCAAAAACTCCGTCTGCTGCCGAGTTCATTGATGCAAAGCTATTTGCTGCAGTATCAGCAACAGCGGCTACAGCAGAATTTGTTTCCGTAGCAAATATGATCGCCTCTATTACATCGTCGGCACCAGTACGAGATCCGCAAAATGCGTAGCCCTTCGTTGAAGATTCAGACCCACCAGCAGATTGCACACTCGCTGAAGTAGTTATTGCCGTTGTAAATACAGTGGACGTAACAAAACTCCACCCGTCAATAGAGTTAAGATATACTGGAGCATATATATCATACCCGCCAAGGCTGTACCCTTTCTGCTCTTCCCGAGCATTCACCGCAGTATGCAGTGTTCTCGGATTAGGAACTGACTGTGCAATAGTTGCTCGTACTTCCGTAGAAAATGTAAACTGATTTACATCGTCACCGACCGAGCTAACTCCATACACAATCCCTATAGAATACGGATCTGCTTCAAATATGCACGCACTTTCATCCTGCAGCACGTGATTATTCCAGAAACAGTAAGGCATCTTACGCTGCCGCCGGCAGGCCTACAGCATAGTAATCGATCCGCTGTTCTTCGGTGATGATCAGCGAGGCGTCAGCAACCAGAAGGTCGGCCAGGAGTATCCCGACCGAACCTTGCAGGCGGACATCAGTCGTGCTCTCTGCCCCGCCGTCAGTAGGCGAAACGAATCGATACCAGGATGCCGTCCCGCTGGCAATGTTGGTCCCGAGCCATGCCTCTGCTGCTGCTTTTGTCATGAGTCCCGACGCCGGAGCATCGAAGGTCAGACCAGTTACCCCGTCGCCAGACTCGGTGATCTCGACCAGGGCAACGCTCGCGCCAGGGACTGCGGCGCTCGCACTCGCTGGCTCCGCAGCCGTGTCGTCGTAGATGGTGATCGTCCCCCCATCCAGCGCAGTCTTGAGCGCGGCGAGCATCGCATTTCGTGAGCCGGTGCTTATTTTGAAAGCCATGATTTCCTCCTTAATCGAGAGCGCAGACGATATCGCCAGCGGCAAATGTAAGCGGCTTCGCCTGGCTGAACTGACGGGGCACGGTCATCTCCCCACTGAACAGGCAGTTTCCGGCCGGAGTCCCGTCATCATCCCAGATCGTCACATAGTTGATCGTAATCTCCCCTACATCGGTTGTCGTGAACGCCTGGGAATCAGTGCTGATCGAAGCCCCGGAAGCAGCGGCGCCCATGGCGATTGCCTGACGGGCATAGGCGGTTGCGGCGATCTCGTTCGCTCCGGTCTCGCCCGGGTCACCGGTATGCAGGGCGAGAAACCAGGTTGTCGGCCTGGTCGCCGCCCCTGCGGTGAGAAGCCAGTCGAGAAGAAGGTTCTCTGAAAAGTTGGACAAGGACATGATGACCCCCTATGCGGAAATAAGTTGGATCCCGGCAATGACCCGGAGGACATCCGTAGTCACGACCGATCTCGGTGACGGGAACTGAACGGCCGATACCAGCAGGCCGGTGGTATTGTCCCAGACATTGCTTGAGGAGATAAACCCAACCTTGACCGATGCGGACGAGGTAAAGGTGAATTCCGCTGGCGTCCCGGCGTTTGACCAGAGGCCGCTCGCCACAGAGTCGGCAGTCAATGCTTTCCTGGTGGTGCCGCTGTACTTCTTGCATTCCGGAGCGGCGGCAAGCAGGGTGGCCATATCATCGCCGGCAAGCGGGGCATAGGCAGTCTCTGAAATGCCGATGTGCCATGCCGAATATCTGGTCGCGCCGGCCAGTGCCGCTTCAAGCAGATAGTCGAGCCCGATATCGGGAATGATGTTCCCGATCTTCTCCCGCCACTTCAACTTGCCGTTCTTGTCGAAACACTCGAAAAGATAGACAAAGCCGACCTTGTGCTTCTCGAAAATTTCCATCATTCACCTCTCCTGATGACCTCTGCTTCCATAAAACTCCTGCATGCCAGTGTTGAAGTGGTCGAGTCCTTCAGGCTGGCAAGAAGTTGCCTGATTCCATTTTCTTCGCGCAGAACCATCGCGCCGCTCTGGCCGATGTCCGGTGCGACGCTTTTCTCCTGAATGTTCCTTGCGCCCCCGCCAGGCCCGGCGATGATCGCGCCCCTGGTCGAGAACCATGCCACCTGATCGCTATTCTCGATCTTGTGCCCAGTACCAAGGACCCCGCCGTAATCAAACACGTCGTGGACAATGAACGCCTTCGGGTCGCGGCCGGCAAAGAATTTCGTGGTATTGCCGTAGGCGAAATAGATTCCGTCGTCTACCGGCTCCATAACGTCAGCAGCTTCGGGAAGCTGGAGGTAATTGTCGGCATACCGGACATGATCGTAATCAAACTCTTCTGTCCAGATAACGAGCCCGGAGGCGAGGGCGATAAACTTCCGGCCGGCGAAGTGGCGGATGATCCTTCCGGCCGGCGGCCGGTCCATCATCTCCAATTCCAGATAGCGGGCGTCGTCGTACTGGCCAGAGAGGACACTGTAGGTCTCGGTCCCGAGCGCCACGGTCCCGATGAGAAACAGGGTGGAGCCGTTCGGCATGCTCAAATAGAGGTTCATGCCAACAGCCTGCGGGTCGTCCGAGGCGTTCGAGAAAATGAACTTGATTCCTGTCGAATCGTCAGGGGCCGTGAACGAAGACATTTCAGAAGCCCCGGACTCAACGCCGTTGGCATCGACATAGGTCATAGCCGCGGTGTACACTCCGCTGCCGAATGAACCGGCCACGCCAACAAGGGTAAATGCCGGCGGCGGATCCATGCCCCAGGTCACGACCGAATGATCGGCGAGAATCTTCTTGGCGATCGAACCGTCGGAGAAATAGACGATCCCGTTCTCATACTCGAAGGTCATGGTATCGCCATAGACGCCGGAAAAAAGGACGGTCGCCGTATCGTCGGCGTTGAACCGCTTCAGTTGTGCGCCCTCGACAAAGAATATCCCGGACGGGCAATCAAACCCTCCGCGGCAGTTCATGCCAGAATACACCTTGTCGTAGCCGCCCCTGCTTCGTGGCCGTCCAGAGGGAGGGATATCCACGTTGACGAGATTTCTGGCGCATCCCTTCGGGAGGTCATGGTCTTCCGCCTTGTTATTCATCCCCCTCGGGAACGGGCCTATTTTCATCGCCAATGGCTCCTTACCTTGTGGGGTGCGCTCGCATTGGCTGACAATCTCCTGCCGGCGCCGGGACTATAGCCGAAGTATTTCTCGAAACTACGCAGATGTGATCCGGACCGCTTTTCGTCGTAGGTATCAGCATCCTTCTTGGCATACGCCTTGTGCAGCGCCCACTCGATAAGTTTCATGTGATGCCGCCTGTTGATCTCCGGCTCAGAGATGGGGGCGACAATGCTGCTCATGGGGTTGACCTGGGCGCGGACGACGGCAATGTTCATCGTGTACGCCTGATCTGGAGTCGGGACGACAAACCCATGGGTATCCTCGACGACAAGATACCTCGGCTGCGCCGCGTCGAGATCTTCCCACCCAGGGGAAAGCCGGTCAAGCTCTTCCCTGGTGGTGATGTACATATCGACCTTTGTCGTGCCGTCGGTGTTCGAGGCCTTTGTCACTTCGAGGATACATTCATGGAGATGGACATACGATTCGTCGGCAACGAGCGGGATATTCGTCAGGTCGTAAGTGGTATTCTCTGTCGGCTGGGAGCCGTCAGGAGTGCGAGCCCCGGTGTCGGTATAGGTAACGATGGGAACTGCTACTTCTGCTATGAGTTCATCGTCCGTCCCAGACCGGCCATAAACTCGATATCCGGTCGCATAGGGAACAGCGTCCCATGACAGGACAACCCCGGCACTTGCGCCAACGGCAACGGTCACCGGGTCGCTCAGTTCTGTCTCCCCGGAAGCGTTGATCGCTGTGACCATGTAGGAGTAGGTGTCAGTCGCCAGCGACCCCGTCGTCTCCAGCAGTGCCAGATTGGATGGGGCGGCGATAGCCCGGGTGCGGGAGTCCCGAATGAGCCGCTTTCTGGCTATCGCCTCCTCTTCCGCTTCCGCGAACCAGATAACCAGCTCCGCATCGCTCCAAAGATACGGAGCTACCGGGTCCCTGGCCAGAATCCGGAACTGGCTTATCAGTTCGACGAGGTTCATTTCGCAACGCCGAATCGGTCAATGAGCCCGTAGACTTTCTCCCGGAGCTTTTCGATACCGATGTTCTGGTTGATCTTGACCCCGGCGAAGTTCGTTTCCGCGTATTGCAGCATGGCCGCTTTGCCCATTCTTGCGACTGAGTCCTTTGCGGCCTGAACACTCTCTTCAGTCTCATCCTCCTTCTCCTTCGGTTTTTCCGGAGCCTCCTTGGCCTGCTCTTCCTGGGCGGCGAGGATCCAGACATCGGCATGCTTGAGCATCTTCCTGGCGCTCGGCTCATCGACCAGAATCACCTCGCCCTGTTTCCAGATGATGCCGGTCCCATAGATTCCATCCCGGTACCGGGCACGGTGGCCGACATACTTGACCGGCAGTTTCGCGGCCTGGACCAGTTGCGGGGCAGGGGCGGCGATCTTGACCACCTTGATCTCCGGCTGGACCTTGGAACATTCCTTGACGATGGACAGGAACAGAACCCGCTCCATCTTCTCTTTGGCAGAAAGCGAATCGAACTCCTCCCGGGTCTTGTCGGGAACCCCTACCGTTCGTTCCAGCCAATTTTTGTGGCCGTCGGCCGCAGTCGCTTCCGGATTGGCCAGATGAAAGTTGACGCCGGTCTCGTACCGGCCGCGGGTTTCCTCGGAGAGATCGTCCCACGCGATAATCGCCGGGTTCTCGTCATCCAATCTGGTCGCCTGGATCGCGACATTCACAATCTTTGCAATATCTGCTGATTTCACTTTATCCTCCTTTGGGATACCCGGCGCCGTAGTGGCGCCGGGGTTCTCGTTCAGTTTACGGCTGGCCGCCCATCTCGGCGAGAACGTAGATATCCTGGACACCAACGGCCGCACAGTCGGCTCCGGCAATGGTCAGGATCAGGTACGCATCCTTCGGGAGGGTGACAGGCTTGGTACTGGTCGTCTTGCGAGCGGTCACGGCGCTGTCCATCGCCAAAGCGGTGGCGAAGAAGTCATCGTCCTGTGGGACGGCGGTGCTATCAACGCCATCGACATAGGCAAAGCCGACCTTGACCGTCACCTGGGCGGTGAAGGCGTCGGAGATGTACGACAGGTAATCGTACAGTTTCATGCCGGCCTTCAGGACGCCCAACCGAATGATATCGGTCTGGACGACCTGGGTGGCGTCGTTGCTGTCGGTGAAGACTCCGTTCGCATCGACGGTGAGGTTGAAGGGGCCAATCACGGACAGGTTGCCGTAAGGCACCCCGCCGAAGTTGAATTTGTTGTTCACATTGTCTGCGGTAATGTTCGCCATCTCAATTCCTCCATGGAATTTTATTTGTTTGGTTCCCGGTCCCCTCCGGTCGCCTCGTGCTTTATTTCAAGAGAACAGCTACTTAAACGCCAAGCTCAACGGCAGAGTCGATCGCCATAATACCGAAGTCGGTATATTCTTCCTGGGTACCGTGATTGATCAGGAACCGGGTCTTGGATTTCCCGCCGACCATGCCGATCAGGACTTCCAGCTTGTCGCCGTGATCCAATTCTTTCTCGGACCAGAAGAACGGGTTTCCGGTCTGCCGAGCCTTGCCGTATGCTTCAGCCAGGGCCTGGCCGCCGAGCAGGATCGCCCGGTCAACGGCATGGGTCGTGGAGAAAGCGGCCGGAACCGTACCGGACGACTCGGTGGTCGAGGTCGCGCTGGCACAGTACAGCATGGCGTTGGTCGAATAGAACCGGATCGGTTTCGGCATCTTCACGATCAGGATACCGTTCCACAAGCCTGCCTCACCCATGAACAGCGGGTTGTTCTTGGCCATGGAAGCGCGGGCCATGGCGTTCGCCTGCCAGGTCCGGAAGTTGGTGGACTTGACGATCGATGTGTACTGTTCGCTAGAAACTCCCAGTACACGCATCGGGGCGTCGGTGGCCATCTGGTCGTCCGGGAACCGAACGGGCGGAGGAGGAAGAGGCATGCCGTCCAGCTTTGTCCGCAGCGCGTCTACCAGGTCGATGTTCATGATATCAGTGGTGGCGAAATCAACATCGCCGCCGTTCAGGTTGATGTGCTCCAGGCCGGACCCGGTGGACATGAAATGCCGGTTGTAGGTCGGGGCCTTGACCGTGTTCACGCAGATGCTCGCAAAATCGGCATCGGACGCCAGGGGCACGGCCCACTCGATATCATTGGCGAACCCGCGCGCGCCTGCCATGTGAACGATACAGAGCTGGTCCTGCAGGCGGTCCATGTAGTTCTTGCCAAGGGCGCGGGCCAGGGACCGGAGCTGGTGCGGAGTCCGCTGCTGGGTCATGGAACCGCCGGCGGAGATCGGGTACCGGCACTGATTGATCCGGAGCGAGTCCTGGCTGAAGGTCATCGCCTGGCCGCGGCCTTCGGCGACCGCCTCGCCCATGATTGGCTTACCGCCCAAGGGGTTGATCAGGTCGAAGGTAACTTCATCGCCGGCGTTCTTCATCAGGTCCATGCACCGAACGATGGGCATCTCGTTGGAACTCTGGAAACGAAGATTGCTCTCGGCGTCGGACTGCTGCGGCAGTTTACCGGTAAGCCGGTTGATGATGGTGGGGCGCTGCATATTCGCAGCAAACAGCCCAGCGGACTGGATCTGTACCGCCTGCGGGGAACCGTAAGGAATCGTGGTCATAGCTCTTCTCCAAAAGAAATAGGTTGATTAAACAGCTTTCCGGAGGATCTCTTCGATCTGGTCCGGAGTCTTGCCCATGAACGCATCGATCTGCTTCAGGGGGTTCCCGGCACTCATAATCGCATCTACCGGATTATGAGGGACCTGGGACCCGCCAGGAATCTCAGAAAGACTCGTCGGCACAGGACGTTTCGGTGCGGGAATTCCCGCGGCTGTTTGCCCATCGGCCTGTTTCCCCTGGCCCGCGGTATCGCCCGCGGGTGGCTGGTATCCAGTGGCTGCCTTGAAGGTGTCCAGCATTTTTATAATAGCGACATCATTGCCGCCTTTAATATCTTCGACATACGCTTTCTGCACGGCCGGTGATTGCGATTCGATCCATGTCCCAAGTTCCTCACCGGCAATGATTGCGTCTAAATCACTATGGACCTTCCTGATCGAGTCAAAGTGCTCTTTCTTGTCGGCCTCAACCGCCTTCTCTTTGACTGGGGCAATATCCGATTTCAGGGTATTGATCTCCTCGGCCTGGGCCGCGATCTGGGCGGTGTAGAAACCCCGCTCCTTCGTGAGCATCGTTTCAAACGCCGTGACCAGGTCGGGGAACTCTTTCCGGACCTCGTCGAGGATCTCGTTCGTCTCCTCCTGGGTGGCGGTCCCTTCTACCTGGGCGTTCTGGGCGGTGGCCATTTTATCCATCGCCGCCTGAAGTTCAGCGTTCTTGCTGATCTGCTCTTCGAGCGCGGTACGGGCTGAACTTGCCTCGACCCGTGCCTCGACCAGCTTCTCATACGGGATGGTATGCACCCCATCCTTGGCCATGATCACCGGCTCTTTTTCCGGAACGGCCGCCGGTTCTGCCGGGACGACTTCTTTCATCGGTTCCGGCTGCGCCTCTTCTTCGGGAACTGCCTCTTGTTCCGCCTCGACCGCCGGGAGCTCGCCGCCAAGCAGTAACCCGGCCATCTTCTCCGGGGGGATCACGCCGTCAACTTGGTTCGCTTCAAAATATTCCAGATCAGTAGTTTCCATCCTGTCCTCCTGCCACATATCGCCGTGGCCGCTTTAAGAGAACTACGCTCTATCGGCATTATATACGCTGAAGTTAATGTAGTCCAAGAACTTTTTTATTTATCCTGCTGTTTTTTCGCTTTCAAAAGAACTTCTGGTATTTCCTGCCGCCAATGGCCGGGCGCATGTACCCGCCCTTGCTCCGACCCTGCGGGAAAGTGCTGGCGACCGTAGTCAGAATCACCGGCCAGGCCGTTCCCTTGCAGTCTGGGCACTCAATGCTCGTTGGTTTGTCGGCCAGCTTGCATTCATGCTCCATTACTTTCCTGCATCTGATGCACTCGTAGTCGTATTTCATTCCTTGCCGTCTCCGTAGTGTTTTTTGAAGATAGCCGCTGAATCGAGAATTCCAGCCCGCAAGGCGTGTATCTCGCTGACCGTGGCCCCTGCCTCCCTGGCCAGTTCCTCAACCTTGCCGATTTGCATCAGCATGGCATTGTGACACTCAAGAAACTTCGTGTAGGATTTTACCTTTTCGTTGGCGTCCCGCGCCCCAGAGCAGTATGCCTCTGTTTCTTCGGGGGTGTATCTCTTTGGGGATTTAGCCGTCTCTGAAGCCGCCTGCGCCGCAGCTTGTACGGATTGATGAAGCAAGTTTATTGTGGATGGATCGGCGGTCCTGAAATATTCGCAGGACGAGCAGGCGCGGAATCCGCCAAATGGGTTCAAGCATTCTCCATTTTTTATGGTTCCGATGAATGCTCGGCATACTGAGCAGGTCGGTCCCGTCTGATGGCTGGCCTTCGGCTCTGTTTTCGATGGCCCATTCTGGATATACTTCGCAACCCTATCGAGCCATTCCTCAACTAATTGTGGGGGTGCGAAAGAAAACGGCGCTGGTCCCGGATGTGGCGCTTTGGAACACGACCCATCCGCCGATGCGCCTATCAGATCCTTACCGGAGAAGACCTCAAGGAGAATCTTCGCCGTTGCCTGATCAGCTTTACTGCAAGTCGTTCCGCTCTTGACTCGCTCAAGAACCAACTTGATTTCATCCATCAATCCGTTTGATACCTGTATCATTGTTCTTCTCCTTTTGAAAATGGGGGCCGTGGCGAGCGGCCCCCGGTCATTGGTTACTGCATGAACTTCCAGTCGATCACAACCGTTCCGGCAATGTCACCGGTCAGATCAGCGCCGGCCGTGTTGCCCCATGTCGAGCAAATGTTCCAGTGGACCAAATGCGATCCGGCGGTAGCGAGGACAACGGGCGTCCCGGCCCCAACGGCAACGGTAAGAACGTCAGGAGTCCCGGCCATATCGGCGGTAGTGATCGGACCAAGCAGGTCTTCGAGTCCGGCGGCGTCAGCGCCACACGTAGCAGCGGCTGCAGAACCAAGCACGGTGCCGACGCAACCTTCAGCGGCAGCATTTGCCGAATCCTCTGCCAGCGTGGTGGCCATGGACACTGAGACGTTCTCAACAATGATCTCGCCGGCCGGGAAGGTGTAGAGCAGATACCCGTCGCACAGGGCGGCATTGTCGGCAACGGTAACGGCATCGGCCTGGCTTACGGTCAGCACGGTGTGGTGCTGGTAGCCATCGCCATACTCAACGGCTGTCACGCCGGTATTCACAGCGCCAATATTGCTGATGTTCCGGAGGTCGCCGCCTGAATCGAGGATCGCGGCTTTCCCAGCGGCCGGGACGGTGGCGCTTGACCCGTCCAAAAGGTTCAACTCGGCAGCTGTGGAGCCAAGCGTGGTTCCAACCGGGTCCCTCAGCACGCCATAAGTCAAAATTCCGGTAGCCGGCCAGGTATAATCTTCACCCGTGTCAAGGACAACGGCCTTGCTCGCTGCGCCCGTACCGAGAGCGGTGATATCCAGATAGCTTAACTCGGCGGCAGTAGCCGTCATCCCGTCTACCTTATTGATCTCCGCTCCGGTCGCCGTTACCTCGGTCACGGTGAACACGCCCGAATTGGTCTGATACCAGCCAATCACCTCTTCGCTCACGATCTTGGTGTCGCCGTTTGCCCAGTCAACATCCTGGCCCAGCCGAACCGGGCCACGCGCTCCATCGCCGGAATACGTCACCCAATAGTCAGCAAACGCCGGAACTGATCCGACAACCAGCAACACCAGGGCCGCGAAAAGGATTACCCATCGTCGGCCAAACACGTTCTTTTTCATTTTTCTTCTCCTGCTGTGTTTTATTGGCCGCTATTGGCCGTCCCGCTTGTCGGCGGATTTTCTGTATTTTTCAACTCGCTTGAGGCCTCGTTTCACCTGGTCAATATCCAGGCCCAGTGCGAATATCGCCACCAGTAAAGTGCTGTATCTCTTAACCATTCCCCCCCTCCACGCCGGCCAACAGACCGGAATCCGGTTCTGCCATCGCCTCGGCCGGGACCGGGGCGGGCGGGGCAAGTCCACCAGGTTCACCAGGGCGGGCCGGGAACATCGGGCTGGTATTTTCAGCAACAGGCGTGGCGGGCATGGTCGGGCCGGCGACGATGGGCGCCTGGTCCTGGTCGTTGAACCCGGCCGACTTCAAGACCTGGTCGGCGGCCGGAGCCACCCCGGGTGCAGCTACTATCTGGGTCCCGGCCTGGACTGCGGCGAAGATTGCCTCGATCCGCTTGTTGATGATATCGGTGATCATCTTCTCTTTCTGGGTATCCTTGTACCCTTCGTCCATCTCCAGCTTGCGGAGCTTCAGCTCGTACTGATCTTTGATCCTGGCCTGTTCGACCGCGGCGTCGACCAGCTGCTGAATCTCTTCCTCACTGGGGACGGTGGCCATCTTGCGCAGCCCTTCGACCAGTTCTTTCTTCACGTCATACGGAAGATTCATCAGGGAAACGAGATGCGGCATGGCGAGCGCCTGGAACTGGGGTGGCATCGACTTGAACGCCTCGGACATCGACACCAATTCCTGAGCCCTGAAGGACGGAGTAGATGGAACATCCGAGATGGTCACGTTCAGTTTGATCCGCTCTGTATCGTTGTTCAGGTACAATTCACCGGGTACTTTCTGGTTCAGGATAATTGTCCGGTCCTCTTTGATCAGACCTCCATCGACGGTGACGGGCGTCTCTTCGTTGCCGATATCCTCGATGATCATGGAAAGAATAGCTTCGCCAACCCGTGACCGACCCTCGGAAAAGTTGTCGTTGATATCACCCAGGGCCTGAACGGTCTGCTCAACAAGCTGGCTGATCGCGGATCCGGACCGACCTTGGGCATCGTTGCCGCCAAACACTTCGGAAATCCGGCCGGCCCGGCGAATCGATTCCCTGGCTTCCCGGAGTCTGGCGGCCTGCTGCTCGTTCAGTTGGAAATCCTTCTCGATCTTGAATATCCCGTCATTGGCCATGGCCTCGGCGTTCAAAAGGATATCCGAATCCGGCCGAGATACCTCGTCACGGAAGGTATCGTCATCGTCAACAACTGCCCCTTCGGTCCTGATCACCCGGACGGAAGAGAGGCCCCACTGCATCTTGGCCACCCGAACATTGATTTCGTCCTGCAGGAACATCATTCCCCGGGCCAAGCCGTAAGGAACCCGGGTCCGGTCTTCACGCTTGCCCCAGAACGGGAAATAAGGGAAATGGTTATGCTTATAGGGTGAAGGGATGTCATGCAAAAGGTGGGGCCCGGCGAACCAGGCGAGGCGAACCTTGCCGACAACCGATTCGATCAGTTCCCCACCATTGGCCAGGGCCACGAGATGAAGGGCGTTCTGCTCATCGAACTCGACAACCCGACCGCCCCTGACTTTCAAAGCGGTGACAGCTTCAAACTTCCGGTACCAGAGTTCAAAAAGACAGATCCGCCCGTTCAGGGCATCTCGCCATTCCTGTTCTTCCCAGGTAAACGATCTCTCATCGGTCCAGTTCTTATAAAGCCCGGTCTGCTGGCCGCCCTCCATGTACTGAGTGGCGTCATAAGCGGACATCCCGTTGCCGGCCGCCTTGATCGTCTCTGCCTGGTCCGGGAACATGGCCGTGGCGATATCGATATCAGTCCATCGACGCCGAAGGAGCCAACGCGCATCCGAAATATCATCTTTCCGGGAAAACCAATCGTGCCAAATTTCGTTGCGGTGAACATCTGTGCAGCGGATCGGGAACTGAAACGGATCCGAGGACCGGGAAACCTCCACCCAACCCAAGCCAACCTTTACCTGCGAAGCATACGCCGCGGCGCAGGCCCGGTCAGCCTTCGATCTCCGCTCCGCCTGGTTCAACCGGTAGTTCAGGGCTTCCGCTACATCGTCACCCTCACCCACTTTGTCAGGCAAAACCCGGAAATCAGATCGGTTCTTCGCCTCCATCCCCAGGATTTCGTCAATCGTCGGCCCCATGACCGGCTCAATCGCCGGCGGGATCCCGAGAAGCCGCTGCTTATAGAGTGCGTCGGAATCAAGCTGGTTCCCGTCGCAATAATCCATCTCCTTGTCAGCGTTCGCCCGCCAGATAGGTTGCTCATCAATCTCAAGAGCGATGGCGTTCAGCAAATTGTTCGGGGTGAAGTCGCCTTGCCGCAGATTCATGCCGTCCTCCAGTCAGAAGCGCGCCGTCGTTTCGGTTTCGGATTTTCAGAACCGGACCTCATCTGCATTTCAGCCTCCATATTCAAGCGAACTCCAAACATCCCAAGGCCCCGGGTAAGGGTCTCGAACCCGTCATATCCATGCGAAGCGTCATCATGCCGCGGGGTCTCTTTCCAGCAGCCGAGCTTATCATCCCAATCAACCCGGAAATTCTGCAAATGGTTGATCCCGACCGCGCATTTCTCTTTATCGATGAAAACGGAGGGTAGCCACACCTTCACTTCCTGGATCGCCGTCCCTTTCCGCAAAACCCGGGGGACAACACAGATATTGCGCATCCCCGCCGCCGAAAGGATCTGCTTCAACGTCTTCGGCTTCGCGTCACCCTTCGTGGCGGTTCCAATTCGCTTCGAGCCCGCATCGTGCGGCAGGAAATGACGCCCGTAATTGTAGGGTAATTTCTGGATCCGCATCCAGTATTCCACCACATCGTCATCCGTTCCTTCCAGATAATCGATAACCCGATCCTGGAAGCCAACACGCTGATGGAACCAGATCGTCATCTTATCGCTGATACCAAAATCCCAACCAGTATTCACCGGGTACCCATGATCATGCGGGACGACAGTGATCCTTCGTTCCTTCCGTAAGACACGCATCTGTTTCGCCAGGATCGCACCTTCCATTGAGGCTTGAAACGCCTCATCCGGGGTCGATGGAAACTCCCGGTGCATATCATCCTTCTGCTGCTCGGCTTTTTTAACGTACCATGCCCGTTTCCGAGGTGAAAGCGTTACTTTAATTTCATCCTCTATTTCCTTAAAGTACCGCTCATACTCTTCAGTGATCCTTACACCATCTGGATCAAGCTCGTTCTCCGAACCCTCCCACCAGGGGAAGAAGTGGAACTTAAAATCCAGAGGCGTCATCTTCGCCCCTTCAAGAAGTTTGTTCTCCGCGGCCTTGCAATCATCGTGAAACTCGCCGGAAGTCCCCTCAGCGGTCGATTCCACAATGATAATATTGCCCTGCGCAATCGTGTTCAAGGCGCCGGTCCTGATCTCGCGGGCTCTTTCAGGGTTACGAGCTGCTATCTTTCCAAGTTCAGAAACGTGAAGGATCTCCAAGGTGCCGCCACGATGCGAGGTGCCTATGTAAATCGTCGAACCGTTCTTGAACTTCACCGACTCCTTGGCCCGTTCCGTCATCGGATTCAAAGCCTGGATAACCGGATGCAAATGATCGTAGGCCAGCTTGATTTTATCTAATTTTTTTCTGGCGTCAGGCAGGGTAATATCAATGATACCCGCCTCTACGTGTCCGTTCCAAAAGCAATAATCGAAAATAAAGATAGCTATTAATGTCGAAAACCCCCTTTGCCGGTCCTTCAAGATAATGTTCAGGTACCACATCGCCTTCCAGAACTTTAACTGGGAATCATTCCTAACAAAGGGGATCAGTCTTCCGAATTTATCTTTTATCGTGTAAAGATTGTCGAGTCTCCATTCCCTATCGTCGAGCGAAGCCCACATCCTCCTGAGCGCACCCCCCCCTGGGTCTTCGGCGGCGAGCAAGGAATCCCTTTCCCGCTCCTTCATCTCTCGGGCCTGCTCGCGCTCCAGCCGCTTGTCTTCCTTCGCCTCGTCTTCGATCTGGCGCTGCTCGCGGTCCTGGGCCATGGTGAGCTTGACCTGGGCGAGGGTAGCTTTGCCCTCTTCGCTGTGTATGTTCACGGGGTCTCACCCTTCGGGCGGGAGATGGTCTCCTCTGTAGTGGGCGGGTGCTCGTCGTCTCGTGCTGCCAGCGTGGTTTGCGCTGATTTGGCCCTGGATAACCATGAGAAAAGTGGTGGAGCCTGGTCTTGCGCTGGTTTCCCGGCCTGATTTACAGCCACCAGTCCACTATATGTAGTGGTGTCGCTCATGATTGTTCCCGGATATGGTATAAAGTATCGTGTTTTTGCATCGTGTTACGATTCCCGGCCTGGCCCTGGTAGCTGGAACCATGCCCGCAAACCGTGGATATATCATAATGTCGCATAAGATCTATTATGTAAAGAAGTCAGGGTTGCTGAATGATATCATACAGTTACTCCACCTTTTCAACGTCCAATTCGAGGGGAGGGGCCGGGGTGATCGGGCGGCCAGGTAATCCCCTGCTGCGCCCGCTGATCGCCTGATACACGTTCTGGAGGGTGATTTCCACGCTGTCTCCGTCATTTACCGTGCCAGGGGCGGGCTCGTCCAGGTCGAACGCCTGCCGCTCCAGGGCAATGAGGGTTTTGAGCGTGTCCGAAAGTTTTCTCAGTATATCCGCACGGTTGCCCAGGTCGCCCAGGCGCCGAAGGATTTGCTGTAGCTCCTTGACGGAGGCGGCGTCAGTCTTGCCTCCATCCACCACTTTCCGCACCAGTACGGCAATATCGCCCACAAAATCGCTGCCGGTTTCAAGCTCCCGCTGCATTTTGGTCAGGGATCGCCGGTGGGCCTTGATATCCTTGCGATGGCTCAGGATGATGGTGGCGCGGACCTTTGCGAGGGCGGTGATTCGGTCCTTGTCGGTCTTTTTCTTGAGGGGAAGACGGGCGCTGGAAACCTCCTCATGCCTCACAATCCTAGAAAGTTCGTCGTCTGTCTGGGCTCTGACGCGTTTTCTCAAGTCCCGAGAAATTCCTTCCTTCTTAATCCAGTGACAAAGAGTTCCCTCATTTATCCCATGATTCCGGGCAATTTCGCACAGGGGCGTAGAAGTTTCCCTGACCTGGTAAGTCACCTCTTCCCAATCAACGTCGCTGGCTTTAACCTTATTACAAACTATTTTCTTTTTAGGTTTATTGGTTAATTCCGGCAACTTAGGCAACTTTTTCAAACCTTCACCTATTTTCTCAGGGGTGCTTGCTTAAATGCTTATATCTGCGGTCATTGTAGGCGATGGATTTACCGATTGTCAAAGGAAATGTGAAAATACCTTATTTACTTTCCGCATTGCAATAAGCGCGACGGTATGCTATCGTATAGGTAAGGGGAGGGCAAAATCACCCTGGAGCGGGCCGGGGACCGGCCTGGAGGCTGCGCGGGGCGCAGGAAACACAACACCACGGAGGAAAATCATGGGACAGAGAGAAGAGGGTGCTGGAGTACCAGAGAGAGTGATAAAGGCTATACGGGGAGTGGATATGAACGATTTGATCGCGCCCTCGCCTGGGGGGTCTGTCGCGCCTTCATTTCGCGCCTTTGCCGAGCAAGCGTGGAAAGAGAACGAGCCACAGATCGCGGTGATCCAGGATGATCTTTGGTTATGCTCTGAGTGCCTGCAGGCTGCAGTGAATAATGATTATACCGGGCTGGATTATCATTATGGACCGGTAGAGGCTGAAAAGCGGATGGAAGAGATTCAGGCCGGGTTGTCGCGCCTTGGGTCCGGGCTGGTCATTGATTCCCGCGACCTGGCCGAGCACGATAGCGCGCACCGGGTTTTCACAACTGCCGCTTGCGATTGTTGCGGGTCGCGGCTGCATGGGGAACGGTTTCGTTTTGCAATCTTGGGGAGGGATTAATCATGAAAAACAACACCGATATCCTGAATGATAGGATAAAATCGTTCAACAATCATGTCGGGCCTCGCGTTGGGGATTACCTGTATATCCCACAAACTGACGAACGAATACCGCAATATACCAGGTTCACCCATCATTGGGGCGACCGCATCCAGACCGGCGGCACACAGAACCACGGCGGATATTACCTCGACCGTAACGGTTTTTTCAGTTACAGCGGCGGGCTGGACAGCGGGATTGCCACGGCAGATTTGATTGACACCGGCGAGACCAGGCCGGGCAGTTTGTGGTTTTTCGATGGGAATGTTGCTGGGGCCGGTCGCGGTGTGCATTTTATGGCCGATATGCGGGTGTACACAGTGCGCGAGGGAGCGGACCTTAACGGATTGTGGCATATCACCTGCCCATATCACCTCGTAGCCACAAAAGAGGAAGTAGGGTGCGGGTATTGGTTCACGGTCACGGAACGAGGAGTCTCGCACATCGCATTTAGAACAAAGGAAGAGCTTTTATCCTGGCTGAAAAGCAAACGCCTGGAGCTCGCCCAGGACGTAACCAAGGGCGAATTTTGCTCGCAGCATCTTATGTACGCATAGAGGACACCATGGAACAGAACCACTCACGGAATAAGCAGCAGGTCGCGCCCTCGGTTTCGGGACTTTGCCCGGATTGTCTATGGCTCAAGGCCGGAGGCGAGTGTACCGCGATCCAGATTGAAGAGGGTCCGGGCCGGTGGGTGGTCGCATCTCAACCGTGCCTTGCGCCGGGGCAGTGCCAATATTATCAATCAATTACGGAGGGTTAAACCATGACTTACGAGGAAGAAAAACAGAATGAAGTGCGCGATCTTAACGACAAAATTCATGAACTGGAGGAGCAGCAGGAGCAGATCTGCATCCATGTACACTACCTGGCAGGGCTAAGAGATGAGGCGCAGGCCGAACTGAACGCTGTTCGCGCCCTCCAGGACGGGCTTGTCCATTGTTTCAACTGCAAGTTTGTCGATGTCGAGCATGAGGGCAACGGGGCGTGTAACCTCCACAGTGCAAGGGATTACGCACAGGTCTCCATCAACTGCGCGATGTACGAAAGAAGAGAGAATCTTTAACGGTCTGATCGGGTCAGGGTGCGGCGGGTCATGGCCGCGCCCGAACCTGCACGGAGCGGGATAGGTAAACCAAAAACAGCGGAGGAAATAATGGCAACTCACAATGAACTGTGCGTCGAAACTGGGTGGAAAATTATGGTAGCGGTGTCCGCCGAAGATCCACAAACCGGAACTATTGACGCTCTGACAGACCTTATGCACTTTTGCCGCGCCGAAGGGGTGGACTTTGACGCCTGCCTGAGTATGGCGACGGATCACTTTTCCGAAGAACTTGTTGACAACGCATGAACCCGCAAACCACAATCCTCATAACTCAATGCTGCTACTGCTGGGTGTTCTTCCTGGTACAGGATGCTAAGGGAGCGCCCGGCGGGATCAGCCATGGGATATGTCAGGCCTGTTATGATCGGGTATCAAGGGAATGGGAAGGTAAAATTAAACACGGAGGGAATAATCATG
>Ga0209518_1001700_pt1 | contig 22703 bp, 20 predicted proteins | sample RifGroB1_FD_183993 | JGI IMG/M metagenome (GOLD analysis project Ga0209518, IMG submission 183993) | Groundwater microbial communities from Rifle, Colorado, USA - Groundwater B1 (SPAdes) (version 2) | ecosystem: Environmental > Aquatic > Deep subsurface > Groundwater | place: Rifle, Colorado...
TTCAAAAATAAAAACAATTGCTTATTTTTTCTTTCATGGTTATAATATATTTTATAAAACTAAATTGGAATAAAAAAAATGAACAGAAATCAAGAAAATGATTTGTTAAAACAAGAACTTCATTTGGTTCATTCCATCATGGAAAGAATTCATTTCAATATGGATTCTTTTGAACTGATTGATGAGATAATAAAAACCCTTCTCACCCATCTTCCCTTCGAGCGTGGCAATATCGGAATCATTAATGAAAACGACAAACTTGTTATCCATAATATATTCGAACGCCTCTATCCAAATACTTCACAGGACCTAAAAACATTTCTCGAACCTTTTTTTGGAGTTGAAATTAACTATCAAAAAAACCCTATGTGGATCTGCCAAGCGATCAATCAAGACAAAGAATTTTATTATCCTGAAGTAGTCTTTGAAAAAATGCCGGAAGATACAAAAAAATATTTTTTACTTTCAGGCAATAAAGCTCTTTTTATTACTCCATTAAAACTCGGCTCAAAAATTTACGGTGCTATTTTCTTTACTGACAATGATAAATCAGTTTTTCTTTCCGAGGAAGAAAAATCCTATATCCGCAGAAGCGGATCATTGATCGCTAAAGTTATTGAAAATAATATGATTTACAAAAAAATAGAAAAACAGAATCAGCAATTTGAAAATGAAACAATTCTGGCAGGTAAAATCCAAAAAGACTTTCTTCCAAAAAAACTTCCAATCCATCCAAAAATAAAACTTGTGTCAGAATACCTGCCCATGAAAAATGTGGGCGGCGATTATTATGATTTTATTTACCCCGACCCCAAAGATAATGGGAAATTTGGATTTCTGATTGCCGATGTCTCAGGGCATGGAGTCCCGGCAGCTTTTATTACCAGCATGATAAAAATGGTTTTTCAGTCTGATTTTGTTAAAAACAATGCTTCAAATCCGATCAAAGTTTTAGAAGAAATCAACCGTTCGATTCTTGATAAAACTTCCGGAAACTTTGTCACTGCTTTTTATGCTTTTATTGACCTGGATAAAAAAACGATTCGGTTTAGTTCAGCCGGACACAACCCGTTTTTCAGCCTCAGCCGGATCAATTCTATCTGGAACGAATTTTCCACCAAAGGCAGATTTTTAGGGGTTTTTGATGAAATTAAACTTGAAGAACAGCTAATCGATCTCCATGAGAATGACCGTTTGTTTTTTTACACCGATGGTCTGACAGAAGCAGCGGATCAGAATTTTGTCTTTTTTGAAGAAAAGCTCTATCACATTTTTAAAACTTCTTATCATCTTCCGGTCAAAGAATTTTCCGCTCACATTCTCTCGGAACTCAAAAAACACGCTCTTTTTGGCAATAAAAAAGAACTCGATGACGACATGGCTTTCGTTATAATGGATATTTTTTAAGTATATCATTATGATCACCAAATATACTTTTTATTATTTATAATCTCATTGGCCCGAGCGAGCGCCTGATCAATATCGAGACAGATGTTTTCTTCGCCGATTTCTTTTGCAAATCCTGATTTTCTAAAAGCATCGAGAGGCTGGGGATTGATACCTGAAATAATAAATAGGATGTTGTTTTTCCGGCAATCAAGAAAAACTTCTCTAAGATTTTGAATTCCGGTCGAATCAACCGCTGGAACAAACCGCATCCGAATGATTCGGATTTTAGGTTTTTTCTGGATTTGCGCAATCGCTTCCTTAAACTTATGAGCCGCTCCAAAGAAAAAAGGACCATTGATTTCAAATATATCGACACTTTCTGGAATTTTTCTTTTTGCAATCGAAAGAGGATCATCCTGTTCTTCTTCTTCAGTCGAGATTTTATTTAAAATTTCGACATTAGAAACCGCCGCCATCCTCCGCATAAAAAGAAAAGCCGATAAAATCATTCCAATTTCTATTGCAGTCGCCAAATCGACAAAAACAGTCAGAAAAAAAGAAATGAAAAGGATTGCAACATCGCTTTTCGGATTTTTTAATAAAGAAACAAAAGTCCTCCATTCGCACATATGGTAAGAAACCACCGTAAGCACCGCTGCAAGGACAGGAAAAGGAATCAATGTAGCCCATTTACCAAAAAACAACATGACCAAAAGAACCATAAAAGAGTAAGTCAGTCCTGCAATCGGGGTTTTCGCACCGTTTTTAATATTCGTAGCTGTTCTTGCCAAAGCGCCTGCCGCAGGAATCCCTCCAAAAAGAGGGGAAAAAATGTTTGCCGCTCCTTGAGCAATCAATTCCATATTGGATCGATGCTTTCCCCCAATCATTCCATCTGCAACGACAGCGGTTAAGAGAGATTCAATTGCTACAAGAAGAGCAATGACAAAAGCCGGAGATATGAGATTTTTAATCAGTTCGAAACTCACATTGGGAAACACGGGCATGGGAATGGATGAAGGAATATCCCCATAAATACTGCCGATAGTTGCCACCGGAAAATCAAATAATTGCACCACAACTGTTCCTGCAATGAGAGCTATTAGAGAACCCGGTATTTTTTTAAAAAAACGGTTCCAAATCACAATCAGCAATAAAGCTCCCATCGCAACACCGGTTGTATAGATATTTATTTTATTCATATTACTGATGTAAACTGACCATTTTGCGATAAAATCGACAGGGATTTTATCGATAGGAAGACCAAAAAAATCTTTAATCTGAGTGGAAAAAATAACAATGGCAATTCCCGAGGTAAAGCCTATCACAAGCGGATAGGGGATAAATTTAATCCAAGAGCCGAGTTTTGCAAGTCCCATAACGACCAGAATGATTCCAGCAAGCACTGTAGTAATAACCAGTCCGTCCATCCCATACTGCTGAATAATCGAATAAACAATAATCACAAATGAACCAGAGGGACCTCCGATCTGCACCCTGCTTCCGCCAAGCACTGAGACAAGAAACCCAGCTACGACTGCTGTAAAAAGCCCCTTGTCGGGTGATACGCCTGATGCAATAGCAAATGCGATAGAAAGAGGAATAGCGACAATAACCACAATACTGCCGGCAATAAAATCATTCAAAAACAATTTTTTATTATAATTTTTTAAAGTAGTTAAAATTTTTGGGATCAACATAAAAAACTTCCTTGGTTAATCAATTTTTTGATAAAGAGTACTGAATCAAAAAAAGATCACCTTCTGAGAAGATGGAAATAAGCTAGATAATGATTGTGTTTGTGTAAATAATAGATTAAGAGCCGATTTTTTTTCATAAGTTTAAATTTAATAAAAAAAATGAGAGGTAAATAGATTTTTTAAAAATCATCTTGACAAATTTTTGATTTTTGAATAAGTTTAAATTTGTCGCCTCACAATTCTTTTATTACAAGGCGCTAAAAGAGGATTAGTTGTCATGGATTTGACAATCAAAGATATATCTCATTTGTTTCAGTTAAGTGAAAAAGAAGTGAAAAACTTAATCAAAAAAAATGAACTCCCTTTCCAAACCATCAACGGGCAGTGTTATTTCCATAAACAACAGATGATAGAATGGGCGCTTGCCAGAAACCTGACCCTCAATCTCTCAAAACATGAAAATATGAGCGAATATCACATTCAGTCTTTAAACACAGTTTTGGATCCCGATGCTTTTTTTTACCACTGCGATTTTTCAGAAAATTCATATATTGAAGAGATGGTTCAGAAGCTTCCCTTAGAAAAAAATATCGACAGGTCAATGATTACAGAATTATTGAAAAGCCGGGAAAAGCTTATGAGTACAGCTATTGGAAACGGAATAAGCCTCCCTCACCCTAGAATCCCTCTCATGCTTGGAAGAGACAAACCCATGGTTCATTTTTTTTTCCTCGAAACCAAACTTGATTTACAGGCACTTGATCAAAAACCTGTTCATACCATTATCTTATTGATTTCTCAGAGCATAAAACAGCATTTAAGTTTATTGTCTCATTTAAGCTTTCTTTTGTCTAAAGAAACTTTTAGAAAGGCCTTGTCTGAAAGACTTGAATATCAGTCTCTGATAGATTTGATTCAAGAGATTGAGAACCCGAACCATGAATAATTTTATTGTTTTCTTTTTTTCCTCATTATTTCTTCAGATTTTTTCTTCTATTTTTTTAATTGTGTTTCGAAATAACAAGAAAGCATCGCAAGTCTTTCACTTCATTCTTTTAATAGGACTTGTTTCAGGCTTAACGAGCGTTTTATCTTCAATTTTATCAGAAACTCCTATTTTATTCCCAACTGATTTTCCAATTCCTCTTGAATATTTCCGTTTCGACTCTTTGGCTTTTTACTTTCTTTTCCTGATTCAACTCGCAGGCATCCCGATCACAATTTTCAGTTATTCGTACTTTAACCATGAGATCAAAGAAAAAAAGTCTGTCAAAAGCACCTTGTTTTTTTATGCAGGACTTCTTGTCTTTACTCAATTGGTTGTAGTGGTCAATCAAGCAGTCGTTTTCTTGGTTTTTTGGGAACTGATGAGTCTTTTTGCTTATCTCGGGATGATTTTTGAAAAAGAAAAAAAAGAAGTGGAAATTGGGAGTTTTTACTATTTTGTGATGAGTCATGTTGTTGTTTTTGCCCTCGCTTTCTTTTTCTTTCTCCTCCACCGCCACACAGGGAGTTGGTTTTTGAGTGATTTTCATATGAACTCTGATTCAGATACTCTCGTGCCTTTCCTCTACCTTCTTTCAATCATCGGATTTGGAATGAAAGCAGGATTTATTCCCTTTCATTTTTGGCTGCCAAAGGCTCATCCCATCGCACCGACAGTTTTCAGCGCTTTTCTTTCCGCTGTCATCATCAAAACAGGAATTTACGGACTTTTAAGAACCTTTCAATTTGCCCGCCCTGTTTCCGAATGGATGGGCTGGATTGTTCTTTTCATCGGGATCATCAGTGCAGTCTTTGGAATATGGTATGCAATTGTTCAAAAAGACATTAAAAAAATTTTGGCTTATTCTTCAGTGGAAAATATCGGTATCATTGGAATAGGAATCGGTTTAGGATTGATCGGCTCTGCCTGTCAGTCTTTTCCTATTCAGGTCATCGGCTTTGGCGGAGCTCTTCTCCATACTCTCAACCATTCTCTTTTTAAAAGCCTTTTATTTATGGGAAGCGGCATTCTTTATCACAATTTTCATACCAGAGATATCAATCAGATGGGTGGCGCCATCCATAGAAAAACCTATTTTGCAGTTTTTTTTCTGATCGGATCACTCGCAATTACTGGTATTCCTTTCTTAAACGGATTTATCTCCGAATTTCTGATTTACAACGGTTTTTTTCAGGCGGCAAAGGAACTCAAAAACCACTACCCGCTTATGATGCTTTTGTCAGCCGTGGCGCTTGCTTTTGCAGGAGGGCTTGCGGTAGCCTGTTTTACAAAAATTTATTCGATTGTTTTTTTAGGCTCGCAAAGAACAGAAATAAAGAAATTTTATTTTTCTTTTTTTGACGCCTTTTCTCTTGGAATCCTTGCTCTGCTGATGCTCGTCATCGGAGTTTATCCCATCCCTTTGATCCAATTCGTTTCTCAGGTTTTGGGAGATGGTTTTGTAAAAGGAAATCCTCTCCCGATTTTATCCAATCTCAACTGGCTTTCAATCAGCTTGATTTTTTTTGCCTTGCTCGCAGTTTTTGTTATTCTTTTTCTTTTGAAAAAAATAATCTATAAAAAATATGGACAACGAACTGCCCCGGCATGGGGATGCGGCTATGAGAAACAAACTCCGCGAATGCAGTACACCGCTTCATCCTTCTCCGATGAGCTTTCTGAAATACCAGACTCTGTTTTAGGCTACCAAAAAATCGAAAAATCATCCAATTTCCCTTATTCCGACAAGAGCTTTAGCACGCATTCTTCCGATTTTGTGGAAGAAAAACTCCTGCGCCCGCTTTTTAAAAAAATACAAGCATTTTCCCTTCGTTTTCAATTTTTTAAAACTTCGGATTTAAGAACTTATCTTCTCGCTATCTTATTGATGGTTATTTTTTACAGTCTGGCAGGTTTCTTATGGGATTCATAATGATTTTAGTTTTATCTCCGCTTTTTTCCGGTATTGTCAACAAACAAAAAAATTTTTTTACAGGAAGAATCGGGGCGCCTGTCCTCCAGCCCTATTATGAACTTTTCAAGCTGTTCAAAAAAGAGACCCTTCATGCAAAAACAGCTTCTTTTATCAGCCGGATCACCCCCCTTGTCCATTTTACGGCTATCCTCTCTGCCGCCGCAGTCTTACCCGTCGGGTTTAGTGCGCCTCTCATCAGTTTTGAGGGAGATATTATTTTATTTGCCTATCTTTTGAGCCTTTCAAGATTTTTTCAGATACTGGCAGCGATGGATATTGGAAGTTCTTTTGAGGGAATGGGCGCATCCCGGGAAGCTTCATTTGCCGTTTTTGTCGAACCAATTTTCTTTTTTACGCTGGGAAGCATTGCTTTTATCACCGGACTGACTTCAATTTCGTCAATCTATGATTCCATTGTCTTAAATAATATTTCTTATCTCGTTTTTATCTTTGTCTGTTCGATTTCTTTTTTTATCCTTGCCGTTACCGAATGCTCGCGGATGCCGGTCGATGACCCCAATACCCATTTGGAACTCACCATGATTCACGAAGTGATGATTTTGGATAATTCAGGCTTTGATTTATTTCTCTATCACTATTCCTCTTCTATCAAGCTTTTTATTTTTGTAATTCTAGAAACTTCTTTTTTTGGAAGTTTAGGCGGCGGAAACAGAGTTTTGGAAATAGGTATTTTTATCCTCATTGTCTTCTTTTTATCAACTGCCCTTGCTTTTGTTGAGACCGTAACAGCCCGTTTTAAAATGAAAAACATTCCCCAGTATCTTTTATTTGCCACAGCGATTGGAGTCTTGAATTTGCTGATTTTTACTTTTACCCAATAAGAGGTTTTTATGTTCAATCTTTTCAGTATTCTTTTTTGTCTATCTCTCCTCTATCTCTCGGTTACATCGAGGCTGAACGCCTATATCAGCGTTTTAAGGATTCAGGGAATTTTACTGACTCTTCTTCTCTTGTTTCATTCTATCGGTCATTTTTCTGTTTTGACTCTGATTCTTCCTCTTACCTTATTTACAATCAAAGTTATTTTAGTGCCGAGATACATTAAAAAAATTATTTTTGATTTAGAAATCAAGAGAACGATTGAGTCTTCAATGAGACAGTTTTCGTTTCTCCTCCTCGTTTTATTTTCAATGGCAGTTATTTTTTTTGTATCCAATAGTTTATCCAAAAGCGTCAAAATCGATATCATTCCTTTTGCCAGCGGATTTTCATCAGTTGTGATCGGACTTTTTGTTATTATGCTGAGAAAAAAACTGATCGTCCATGTCATTGGTTTTTTAGTAATGGAAAACGGTATTTTTTTATTTGGCTCTGCCTTGTCTTTCAAGATTCCTCTCATGATCGAGCTGGGGGCTTTGCTGGATGTTTTTGTGGTGGTTTTTTTAATGGGGATTGCTTTGAATAAAATCAGCTCCACATTTTCAGGCTTTGATATTACTGAATTAAGGAGATTGAAAGACTGATGCTGGTGTTATCGCTTTCATTTATAGTTATTTCGATGATGATTTGTTATTTTTTTAAAAATATTCAGCTGCAGTATTTTATTTCTCTTTTGACTGCCTTGATTCATCTTATTTTTTCTTTTTGTTTTTTCATGGGGTGGTATGATCCGGAGATTTTCTTTGTCAGTGACGATTCTTTGAGCAGACTTTTTCTTTTTGTCGTCTCCAATGTGTATTTTTGGGTTGTTTTGATTTCTTTGTCTTTTTTAAAAAAATCCTCTGCCTCCAATGGGAAAAAATACTATTTTCTTCTTTTGAATTTTTATCTCCTTGCCAATACCTCGGTTATTTTGAGCAATAGTTTCGGAGTTTACTGGGTCAGCATTGAAGCAACGACTTTAAGCATAGCTCCGCTCATCTACTATTACCGCAGTGAAGAATCTCTTGAAGCAATGTGGAAATATCTTTTTATCGCTTCGGTGGGAGTCGCATTGGCTTTTATCGGGATTCTCTTTTTTTCCCTCGCCGCCGAGGGAGCCGCTTTTGAAAGCAGCGATTTGTTTTTTTCTGATTTTGTGAAACACGCAAAACAACTCAATCCCATCTGGTTAAAAGCGGGTTTTATCTTTATTTTTGTGGGACTCAGCACGAAAATAGGAATCGCTCCGGCACATTCCGCAGATATTGACGCAACGAGCAATTCTCCTAGTCCTATTGCAGCTTTGATGTCGGGTTCACTCAGAGTCACTGCCTTGGTAGGGCTTTTAAGGGTATTACAGATTGTTCAATCCACACCAATATATGGGTTTGCCCGTATCCTTTTAATTTCAGGGGGGCTTCTCTCTCTTTTTTTTACTTTTATTTATATGTTTTATCCAAAAAACTTTAAAAGACTCTTAGCTTATTCCAGTGTAGAGCATTTAGGCTTGATTGTGATAGGGATCGGAATAGGCGGGCTTGCTTTTATCGGTGCTTTTTATCACATTGTTTACAATTCGATTAATAAGACGGTTTTATTTTTCAGCGCTGGAAATATTCATCAAAAGTACCAGACCCGAAAAATTGAAAAAGTCTCTGATATTCTCTCTTTTATTCCTATTACAGGATGGCTTTTTCTTATTTCATTTTTTGCTATTTCAGGGATACCTCCCTTTGGAATCTTTTTCAGCGAATTGACGATTTTTGAGGGCATCCTTTTTTCCGATAAATCATGGGTCTTGGGACCCGTCCTTTTTTTCCTTCTTTTTATTTTTATCAATATGGCTCGTCCTCTCTTTAAAATGCTTTATAGAAAAGATCAATCCCTTGCCTTAGAGCCCGGAAGAGAGAAATTGACTTTTATTCATATTGCCGCCATCGCGCTTCTTCTTTTACTCACCCTTCTTGCCTTATTTTCGCCCGATATTTTGCAAAAGCGGATTTTCACTATTTTAAATGATTTCGGGATGCGGCTGTGATTTCATTAAAAATTCAAAATGCGGAAGTTTTTTCTATCTCTCAAATCCCCTTTCTGGAAAAAAAAGAATTTTTTGATTCTTTGATAAAAGAATTGGACAATGGGTTGAGAATGATCGGATTTTTTCCTCCCGACCCTGCTCTTCCTCAACGGCTCGTTGCAATCCTCTCTGATTCCAGGACTTCTTTTATCCATATTATCGGAGGAATCCTTGATAAAAGAGAATTTGAAAGTCTCTCTTCCCGATTTCCTCAAGTTTTTAATTTTGAATGCGAACTGTTTGAAAATTATGGCTTTTTGCCTTTAAACCATCCCCATCTCTCCCCCGTCAGAAAAGAGAATTTAAACGGGAACCAACCCTACGCCTTTTATCAGATCCAAAGTAATGAAATCCACGAGGTCGCTGTCGGACCGATTCATGCAGGAGTGATTGAACCCGGACATTTCAGGTTCCAATGCCATGGAGAACAGGTTCATCACCTTGAAATCAGGCTTGGATACCAGCATCGGGGGATCGAATCTCTTATTTTGAAAGCTTCCCCTTCTAAAAAAATTCTCCTTTCAGAGTCTATTGCCGGTGATACGGTTATAGGACATGCCTATGCCCACTGCCAGGCAGTCGAAAGCTTGTCGGAAACCCAAATCTCTCTTCGGGCGCAAACAATCCGATCCATTGCCGAAGAACTTGAAAGGACGGCTATGCACATCAGTTCACTTGGAGGCATGAGCAATGACATCGGACTCGCAATTGCCTCCTCCTCCTACGGAAGACTCCGTACTCTTGTCATCAACAGTTTAGCAGAGCTTTGCGGATCAAGATATGGAAGAGGACTTTTTGTTTACGGCGGGGTTCGTTTTGATTTTTCAAAAGAAATTTTAAAAACAATTCTTTCAAATCTGAAAACAGTCTTTCAGGATATCGCTGAAATCCACAAATTTTTATTCTCTTCGGTTGGAAGTTGTGTACGGTTTGAAAAAACCGGGGTTGTTTCAAAAGAAAAAGCCGAAGCAATGGGTTTGACAGGGCAGGCAGCCCGTTCATCAGGAATCGGACTGGATACAAGGATTCAGCATCCTTACGGCGCCTACCGATATTTTCCTGTTCTACTCAACTCTCTTAGTTCGGGAGATGTTTTTGCCCGCGCTTTTCTCCGTACTTTGGAAATAGAAGAATCTATGAAATTTATTTTTGAACAAGTCGATTCACTGCCCGAAGGAAGAATAAAATCAGAAATTTCTTCCCTGCCCCCTGATTGCGCTGTCGTATCAATGACGGAAGGATTCCGCGGAGAGATTGTCCATTCGGCATGGACAGACAAAAAGGGAGCCCTCATGCAGTATAAAATCAAAGACCCTTCTTTTAATAACTGGCTTGGACTAAGCCTTGCCATGGAAAAAACAGCAATTTCAGATTTTCCGCTGTGCAACAAAAGTTTTGATTTGTCCTATGCAGGGCATGATTTATGATGATCAAAGGAGTGAAAAAGTGATACTGGATGCGATTAAACTGAGAATCCTTCAAGGTGACCCCATCGTCCACAATGTCAAAAATGCGGTTTTTCCTAAACGCTTTAGAGGGCTTCCGGTGATTCAAGATAAAGATTGCCCCGAAAATTGCCGTCAATGTCTTGAAATTTGTCCCAATCAGGCTCTTTCACTCAATCCCTTGACACTGGATCTGGGAAAATGTTCTTTATGCGGACAGTGTGCGGAAATTTGCCCCCAATCTATCATCCATTTCAGCAATGACTATCATTTAGCGGTCAATAAAAGAGAAAACCTATTCATTTCTAAAAGCATAAAAAAAATTGCCCCTGAAAAAGCCTCTCAACTGATCAAAAAATACTTTGGTCAATCTTTGAAGCTTCGCCAAGTCTCTGCCGGAGGGTGCAACGGATGCGAACTTGAACTCAACGCTCTAAGCAATGTTAATTTTGATATGGGGAGATACGGGGTTGAATTTACTGCCTCGCCTCGTCATGCGGATGGAATCGTCATCACCGGTCCTATCACTCGAAACATGGCAAAAGCTCTTGAAATCGCTTATAATGCCTTGCCAAGCCCAAAAATCATTATTTTAATGGGTGTTTGCGCTATTTCGGGCGGAGTCTTTCAAGACTCTAAAGAAATTCAAAGACAGTTTTTTGAAACCCATAAAATAGACCTTTATATGCCGGGTTGCCCGACACATCCATTGACTTTTATCAACGGACTCCTCGATTTTTTTGAAAAAAAAGAATAACCCTATGATGACTTTTTCTTGTTTTGATCTCTCTATTTTATCAAAAGTTTTTATTTTTTAGGAGGTAAAAAAAAATGAAACTTTCCAGTCTGATTCAAGAAGATTCTCTTATTTTCAATCTCAAAGCTTCGACAAAAAACGAAGCGATTTTGGAAATCATCCAGACTTTTTCGCCTGACAAGAAAAAAAATCAGGAAATCTATGACGCTGTGATTGAAAGAGAAAACATCGGCTCTACCCTGATTGAAAACACGGGTGTCGTTTTTCCCCATGTCAGGAGCGCCGCGCTTGACGATTTTTACATCGGAATCGGGATTTCTGAAAAAGGGATTGAAACAGAAAATAATTTGGGAGGAATGGAAAAAGCCTTTCTTTTTCTTGTTGTCGCAGCTCATCCGCTCAAAAACCAGCTGATGCTCAATATCCGCTCCTCTCTTTTGAAACTATTAAAAACAGACCCCGCTCTTTTTGAAAAACTGAAAAAACCTGCCGGCAGGGATGAGTTTTTAAGCATATTATCCACACTCAAAACCCCCCAGAAGCTGTCTCTTGAAACCGTGATGGAAAAAAACCTGCAAACCATTTCAAAAGAGGCAAGCCTGAAAGAAGCGGTGTTTAAGATGGTGAACGAAAAAATATCGACTCTTCCGGTGGTCAATCAAGAAAACGAACTCCTCGGAGAAATTACACCTCAGGATATTCTTTTTTTCTCAATCCCTGAATACGCACTGAGAATGGACAATTTTCTTTTTATCGGCGATGACGACCCTTTTGAAAAATACCTGATGGGTGAATCTGAAATTAAAGTAGAAGAAGTCATGAATCAAAATCCGCTTTCAGTTAAAAAAGACGCTCCTATTTCGGAAGCCGTGATTTTGATGCTGAAAAACGGGAAAAAACATATTTTTGTGATGGACGGGAAGAAAATTACAGGAATGATCTCTCAAAAAGATGTTTTGAAAAAAATTCTATTTATTTAAACGAGGTTTAAAAAAAATGATAACTCACGATATGACGATCGCACTGATTATATTCGGCACTGCTTATTTTCTTATAGCAAGCGAAAAGATTCCGCCTACTCTGGCCGCTCTCGGGGGCGGTTTCATGATGATTTTATTTGGGATTTTAAAGCAATCGGAAGGTTTTCAGGCAGTTGACCTGTCAGTTATCTTTCTCCTTGTGGGAATGATGCTGATGGTCGAAATCCTTTCTGAAACAGGGCTTTTTGAATTTATTGCAGTCAAAATTGCCCAGATTGTCAAAGGGAACCCCATCTTGCTTTTAGTTCTCATGTGTGCTGCTACAGCTTTCTTGTCTGCATTTTTAGACAATGTTACAACCGTTCTCTTAATTGCGCCTGTTACGATTTTTATTGCCGATCAGCTTCAAGTCGATGCAATTCCTTACCTTTTAGGAGAAACCATGGCATCCAATATCGGGGGGGCGGCCACCTTGATCGGAGATCCGCCGAATATTCTGATTGGAAGCGCTGCCAAACTTTCTTTTTCAGAATTTATTGTCAATCTCGGTCCCGTTGTTTTAGTGATTCTCTTGGTTTTTTCGCTCACCTTTCTTCTTCTTTTTAGAAAAAAACTCACTGTTTCCAAAGATTTAAAAGCAAAAATCATGAGCATGGAGCCATCTAAAGCATTGAAAGATAAAAAAACGATGGTTACGGGGTTAGTCATTGTCGGGCTGGTGATCGGATTTTTTCTTACCCACCATATTACTCATATCGAGCCTGCCACCATTGCCTTTGTAGGAGCCGTTCTACTTCTTATCTCTGTCAATAAGCACCCGAAACATTTTTTTTATAAAATAGAATGGAACACGCTCTTCTTTTTTATAGGGCTTTTTATCCTTGTGGAAGGGGTTGTTAAAGTCGGCTTAATCAGTATGACAGCCAAAAACATTCTTTTGGTTACGGAAAACGAATTGAATACCACTACGCTCATTGTTCTTTGGATTTCAGGTTTTCTATCCTCAGTCATCGACAACATCCCTTATGTCGCTACCCTGATTCCAATGATTAAGGAAATGATCCCCCAGATTGCGGATTCCAGTCACTTAGCGCTCCCTGTCGTCTCTTATCCGCTCTGGTGGGCTCTTTCACTCGGAGCCTGTCTCGGCGGCAACGGAACTTTGATTGGAGCTTCTGCCAATGTTGTGGTCGCTTCCATTGCGGAAAAAAACAAGAGAAAAATCAGTTTCTGGGCATTTACCAAATACGGTGTCTTGATTTTGACAGAATCTCTTATCATCAGTACGGTTTATATCTATTGGAGGTACCTGTAGAACTTCCTCCCCAGATTATCCTGAAATTTTAATCTGCCGGTCTGTCTGAAAGTATTTTTCAGGCAGACCAAATTTTTTCGATCCACAACTGAATCAGGCTGTCGATTATTATTGAAATGAACTTGGACACCGAGCGGAGTCGAGGTGTCACTTCGGCTCCGCTCAGTGACCGTACGGCTGTGCTCAGTGACCGTGTCAGCACCGATTAATGACCAAAACAAAGCGATGAAAGATTGCATCAGAAAAGACAATGACACTTTCTGATCAACTTACAAATATCAATGATAAGAAGATGATTGATGGAAATGGTTTTCAATAATCGACAGCCTGAATTATAAAATGCAAAATTTGTCATTCCAGTTTTTGCTTGCAAAAGACCGGAATCTAAAAATAAAACACTTATTGTCAATAGATTCCCGCCTTCGCGGGAATGACAGAAAGGGGGCAGTTTTTTGCAATTTAAAATCATTCCAGTATATTTTATCATAGTCAAAAAACTCTGAAATATTTTTTGTTCTCTCAAAGTTCAGTTAATAAATTTAATGATAATCCGATGAAAATATGAGTAAAAGAAAATATTGAGTTTGGTTCATAAAAATTTTTCAAAAAAGTAAAAAAAGATTTCTCTTTCGCTTTTTTAAAACTTTCACGAGTGAGTTGGCTGAGTAAATGGATTTATTTGAATTTCTATCTTTAAAAATGAAAGAAGGTTTTTTGGGAATGGGCGATTTTAACTGGTCTGCCGTTTTTTATTATTTCAGCATTGTGGTTGATATAGTCGTTGTTGCTTTTGGGGTTTACAAACTCAGCACCTATATTATCAATACAAAGGCAATTAATATCCTGAAAGGAATTATAGGGATTGCTCTCTTTTTTTTCTTTGCCAGTTTCTTTAGATTAAAAACAATACTCTGGCTTTTTGAAAAAAGCTTTGAAATTTTTCCTCTTGCTCTGGTCATTCTTTTTCAGGATGAAATCAAACGGATTTTAACCACTATCGGCGGCACTCCCAGAATTTTTACGCGATTCGGGGAAGATTTAAAAAATTCTCCCCATTCCGACCGGGATAAAATCATTGCCGCTATGCAGCTTCTCTCGCAAAGAAAGATCGGCGCTTTAATTTTGCTTCAGCAAAGAGATGAGCTCATGTCTATTAAGGAAAAATCGGTGATCCTGAATGCCTGGATATCTGAGCCGCTTCTGGTCTCAATTTTTATTCCCACCACGCCCCTTCATGACGGAGCTGTGATTATTAAAAATAACCTTATATTGACCGCAAGGGGTTTTTTGCCGATTACAGAAGAAAAAACAGCTCCCTACCTCGGTTCAAGACACCGGGCGGCTATCGGAATCACCGAAAATACGGATACGATTGCTCTTGTCGTTTCAGAAGAAACAGGCTATCTTTCCCTGGCATACAAAGGGAAAATTTTTTATAATTTAGGAATTCAAAAATTGAAAGAAAAAATTTCAGAAATATTGGATAAAAAATGATAAAAAAGATTTTTTCCTTTTTATTATTGACAAAAAGTAAAATTCTGACCTCAAAAAATCTCAATAAAAAAATTATGGCCATGATTGGCGGCATCTTTTTATGGTATTATGTTGATTCAATTACAACCATTGAAAAAGAATTTATGGCTGTTATTAAATACATCAATATACCCGATGAGATGATTTTAGTCGATTATCCTGAAAAAATAAAATATTCTTTGAAAACAAACAAATACTACCCTGAAAATATCAACGCAGATCTGGAATTTATCGTTTCATTGAAAAATGCCCATATTGGAATGAATTTTCTCAAAATTGAGGTAAAAAATGAGGATGTGCTCTCCAGCTATACTTCTATTTCCATGACTGATAAAACTGTGAAAGTGGTTTTAGAAAAAAAAGAAGAAAAAATGATTTCTGTCAAACCTGAAATCATGAACACCCTCCCTCCAGACTACAAGCTGGAATTTATTTCAGTCACCCCGCCCCGCATCAAAGTAAAAGGTCCTATTCAGGCTTTAAAAGAAATGAAAGAAATTTCAACAGAAGAAATCAGGATTGATAAACCGGGAGAACACACTTTTGACGCAAAACTCTCTCTTCCGGGAGATTCTTCCTTAATTTATTCTGCTGACACGGTCCATATCCGTTTAAAAATTACTTACAATATGATTGTACAGGAAATACTGCTGCCAGTAAAAATTATAAATTTACACAAAACTTTAATTATAAAAGATTTAAATCCGTCAAAAATTTTAGCTAAAATTTCAGGCAGTTATCAGGAAGTAAAAAAAGTAGATTTTAAAACTCTATTTTGTTATATTGATTTAAGTGAAATTAAAACACCCGGAGTTTATAAGTTAGAAATTATTCCAATAAAAACCAATCATATTAATATTTCAGTAGAAAAAAATATTGCTGAGCTGGAGCTCAAGCACTCGGAGAAGGAAAAATGAAATTAAGCGTTAATATTGATCATATTGCTACTCTCAGACAGGCAAGGCGGGGAATAGAACCCGACCCTCTGGAAGGCGCTTTCGAAGTTTTAAAAGCAGGCGCGGACGGAATTACTTTTCATCTTAGAGAAGACAGGCGGCATATTCAGGATAAAGATGTTTATCTTCTAAAAGAAAAGATAAAAATGCCGCTTAATTTTGAAGCAGCGCTTTCTCCTGAAATTGTGGATATTATTTTAGAGATTGCCCCCGAAGAGACCACTTTGGTTCCTGAAAAAAGGGAAGAGGTTACAACAGAAGGCGGACTGGATGTGATTGCTTCTGAAAAAAGACTTTTGAATGCTATTCCGAGAATGAAAGCAAAAAACATTCTGGTATCTCTTTTTGTTGATCCTGATGAGACACAAATCAGGGCATCAAAAAACTACGGCGCCGATGCAATTGAAATTCACACAGGACATTACGCGGCTCTTTCCGATCCTCTTGAAATTGAAAAAGAATGGAACCATATTAAAGATATGGTTTTATTTGCCAGAGACTTAGGATTGATTGTGAATGCCGGACACGGACTGAATTATGAAAATACCCAAAAAATAGCGCTTATAAAAGAAATCAATGAGCTGAATATAGGACACAGTATAATTAGTAGAAGCATTTTTACAGGTCTTCATCAGGCTGTGAAAGACATGCTTAAAATAGTAAAAGGTTAATGATATGGCTGAATCAAAAATTTCTTTTTTTACCAAAGAAGAGATTCGCTGTCCTGTCTGCGCTGAACAGTTTAAAAAAGAAGAAATCCTCACAGGACGGGGGCGTTTGAACGCCAAAGAATTGAGTCCTGAACTCAGACGGATTTACGAGCCTACCGCTAAGTTTGGCGCTGTTTATCCTTTGGTTTACACAATGAATGTCTGTCCAAACTGCTGGTTTTCCGCTCTTGCCAATGATTTTGGAAGACTTGCTCCTGAGAAGGCCCATCTTCTTGCCGATCTGACAGACTACCGGAAAGAACTGATTAAACAAATTTTTCGTCCCCTTGTGGTTGATTTTTATGAACCTAGAGACTTGATCTCTGGGGCTGCAAGCTATATTCTGGCTTTGAGTACCTACTCTTTTTATCCCGATTCTTTTGCTCCCACTTTTCAAAGAGCTATTTTTTCTCTCCGAGCAGCCTGGATTTTTGGAGACTTAGCTTCGGAACACAATAAATACCAAGGGCGTTTTTATAAAATACAAGAAGTTTTTTACATGAAAGCTAAACATTATTACAATAAATCCTATGAAGTCATGTCAAAAAACAAAGAACGGTTTGAATCGGTTTATCTGGGACCTGATACAGATAAAAATTATGGATACGACGGTTTTATTTATCTTATTAACTATTTGAATTTTAAAACTGCCTATCTTGAAGAAGATATTATGAAAAAGGCGGATATTTATCAGGAAATCAAGAGAAATATCGGAAGAATATTCGGAATCGGAAAAGCCAGCAAGGAAAAACCTGGTCCTCTTTTACAAATTGTCAGGGAACTTTACGAAGATGTTGCTATGTACCTTCAGGAGATTGAAGAAAGCACAGACATGCATTTTGAAGACACTGAAGAAGAAGAATAGAGTGAATAGATGCCGGTTCAAAAAACAGTCAGATTAGACATTGCCTATGACGGCAGCCGCTTTCATGGTTTTCAGAAGTTACCGGGAAAAAGAACGATTCAGGGAGAACTGGAGCGGTGTCTTTCAATTATATACAAAGAAGAAGTCAAAACATTTGGAGCTGGAAGGACAGACGCTGGGGTTCACGCGATTCATCAGGTTATCAGCTATAAAACTAAAATGCTTTTGCCCCCTGAGAATATTAAAAGAGCTATGAACACTCTTTTGCCCGAAGATATCCGCATCTATGAAGCAAGTTATCAAGACAGTCAATTTCATGCGCGTTTTTCACCCATTCAAAGAACCTATGTCTATGTGATTTATAACGCTCCTGTCTGCCCCCCTTTTTTAGCCCATTTTGTCTGGCACAAAAAAAATAAAATCGATGTCCGGCGATTGAAAAAAACCTTGAAACACCTTAAAGGGAGTCACGACTTTACATCTTTTTGCCAGGCAGATGAAAATAAAACCAAAACCAGAGAAATTTTTGATATTCAAATCAAGAAGAAAAAACCTTTTCTTTTTATTACAATCCGAGGCAATGCTTTTTTAAGGCGGATGATCAGAATTATTGTCGGAACAGCTTTCGGCATCACTGAAAAACCTCTCTTTCATCCTGATGAGATGAAAAGTATTCTCCTGAAGAAAAAACGGGGGGAAAACCCTTTTTTGACTGCTCCGCCGACAGGGCTTTATTTTTATAAGGTCGATTTTAAAGACAGCAAGAAAAAAAAATTCAGCCGTAAAATTTTCTTTGATTTCCTGACTGGAAAATGGGAATGATTGATATTCCCAAAAAAAAATTTCTTTTTTTTATCTTTCTTTTTCTGTTTTTTAATTTTTCGAGCGGAAAAACAACTTCGGTTCTCATCACAACAAAAATTGAAAAAAATATGTTTCCTCCTTCATGGAACAGAAAACCCATCTCTGCTTCCGTAACCCCTCTTGGGCAAGACGAAGAAAAAAGATTTTATGCCGTACTGGAAAAATCGTTAAAAAAATACCCTCCTTATTTTGCGGCTAAGTATATTAAAAAAATCTACCTGCTGAAAACCATGTCTTTTTACCAGAAAAAATATGGCGGAACTTCAGCGGTGACGCTTAAATATCTCTATTTAACGAATGAGGGTGAAGAAAAAGGTTATACGGATCAATATCTGGAAAATGCCTTTCACCATGAATTTCATCATTTGATTCAAAATCTTGAACCTTCTTTATTTCAGAGATATCAGACATTATGGAGAAAAATCAATCCAAAAAAATTTAAATACGGACAAGGAGGGAAAGACGCTTTAGGGACAACTCTCGCAAGTCTTTTGTGGGAAAAAAAATACCAGAAGCAGGGTTTTTTAACCCCCTATTCCACCTCGCATATTAATGAAGATTTTGCCGTTTTGACCGCTTCGTTATTTTCAGAAACAAAAAAACTGCTGAAAACAGCAGAAAATCATCCTCTTCTTCAAAAAAAAATTACTCTCTTGATTCATTTTTATGGCGAACTCCACCCTGATTTTACTGAAGCTTATTTCAAAAATCTGGATATTGAAAGGGATCTTTAAAAATCCCCTTTTTAAAATTTGAGCCTCTTCTAAAAACTTGAAAATTGTCATTGCGAGGAGTAAAACGACGAGAAATCTTATTGGTATTAAATGATATAAGATTTCTCACTCCGTTCGAAATGACAAGAAAACTACTTTTTAGAGTAGACTCAAATTTAATTACAATTATTTAAATAACTGCAGGAATTAATTTGAATCCAGCCCACGAGTCCAAATTCTGTCTTTGCCAGATATTTATCACTGTAAAGATCATTGGTCAAAAGGAGTTCCATATTTTTTCCTTTCGCAATGGAAGCGATTTTGTTTTTCAGTTCAAAAGAGTCATAGACGGCGATTTCTTCATTTGAAGTCAGATTGATCCCTACAAAATAATAAGGCTGTTTCACTTCGGAAAGCTGTCCATTTTTGATCACATACTTCATTTTTACCGGTTGTTTAAATTGGCTTTGGGCAGAGACATAGAAAGCTCCGTCTTCCGGCAGATAAAGTGTTTCTGCGGGCAGGTTCCCGACTTCTTTCTTTTCTTTGCCGTTTTCCTCATAGATCAGAAATTGTTTCTCAGGGCAGCTTGCGTAAACTAAAGCGTAATCTTTTGAATCCACTTTTGTCTTTAAAACAAGGACATCTTTTCCCTCGCACTCCGCTTCTTCCGATTGGGGAGAAACATAGAAAGGGCTTGAGTTATTCAACTGGCTGGCTTTTTGATTGACTAAAGAAGCTTTTGCAGGACTGTAATAAACAGAAACAGGATTTTCATCCTTTTCTACTTCCAGCTTGCTTAAATTTTGAAAAGAATCTGAAGTATTCTTTTTGCTGTCTGTTTCAGGATTAATATTCGGCGCTTTCACCCCGATTGTCTGATTGGCGGCAGCGCTTTGATTATTGACCGCATTGGTATTAGTTTCCTGTTTTGAACAAAACGATAGAAAAAAACTGAGCACAAGTAATAAAACTATCTTCATTGATAAGCCTCCAAAAATTTTACTTTGTATTAAAAAGTTAATAAATGAAACAGTTAAAATGAAAAAAAATCAAACTTTACCGCCTTTTTCCAATAACCCTGTTTCAGGCCATTTTTCTATATAAACTGAAGTAGATGGAAAAGCGATGCTGATCCCCATTTTTTCGAGAGCGGACATGATTTTAAGGTGAATTTCCTGCTTTGCCTCAAGATATTCAGTCCATACCGTAGTGTTGGTAAAATAATAAACAAGAAGATCCAACGAAGAAGCTCCGAAATCCGTGAAATTGACCAGAAAAAATTCCTGATCCACTGCCGGGTCTGTTTTCAGGATTTCCCTGATTGCCTTTACTGCCTGCCTTACTTTTTCAGCCGGCGTGCCATAAGAAATGCCCAAAACAAAACTCACTCTTCTTTTCGGCATCCGGCTGACATTTTCTATGACAGTATTGGCGATTTCATTGTTGGGAATCGTAATCAGGGTTTTTGAAAAAGTCCTGATTTTAGTGCTTCGAAGCCCGACTTCCTCCACGATCCCTTCCGTCCCTTTGGTTTTGACCCAGTCGCCGATTTGAAAAGGGCGGTCTAAAAAAATCATGATTGACCCGAATATATTGGACAGGGCGTCTTTGGATGCAAAAGCAATCGCAAAACCTCCCAGCCCCAGTCCGGCTAAAATTCCTGAAATTGAATAGCCTATGTTTTGGAGAATCAAAAGAATAATAATAATGAATATCGTTACCCTCATAAATTTCTTCAATATCGGAACCAGCTGATCGTCCAGCTTGGAATCGGTCTTTGCAGCGATATTTTCAAGATAAAGAGTCAATAGATTGATCAATCCCAGTAAAAACCAACCGACATTGATAATCAAAAGGATTCCCAGTGATTTGACTAGATAGTCTTTTCCTGTTTCTGACAAGCCTGTCTGAATAATGTTAAAAGCAATGTAAAAAATTAATATCAGCGCAAAATTTCCAATCGGAGTCAGAATGGGTTTAAAATATTTTTCAAAAAGCGCTGTCTTTGTATTTTTATCAATGACTTTAAAAAATGCTCCCGCTATTTTCATCACAATTTTTCGGACAATCAGCCCCACCACAAGAATAATGACAAAAATACCGATTTGAATATAGTCAATTTTTTTTATCAGATCGGAAAAAAATTTTGAAGTATTTTCAGGCATGTGAATCTCCCTATTCATTTTTGATTTTGGAGAATTCTCAAAAAAAACTTTCAAAAAATATTTTTTTGAGAAAAATCCGTATTTTCTATCAAATTTAATGAAAAATAACTCAAAAATTAAAAACAAGCTTATTGCTCTTTTTTCCATTCGAGAATTAATTGCAGATAAATTCCCTGAAATTGAAAAATTTTCTAAATCTTGAAAAGATGAACAAGGTTTGATTAAATTTTATTATGAATAAAACGATAAAAAAGTTGACAAAGATTGAAATGAATCCTATTACAGATTGAAAATCAAGGAGCCTTGAATGAAAAAAGAACTATTGATTATCCGCCTCAACTGGGTGGATCTGGTGACGCTTTCCGGAGTTTTGACTTCTTCATTTGCTGTGGTGCTGGCGTTTCAGGGAAAATACAGTTTTTCACTGGCTTTTTTATTTGTGGCGATGATATCAGACGCAATGGACGGTTTTCTGGCAAGGCATTTTAAACTGGAACGCCCCTTCGGAAGATATCTGGATAGTTTTATTGATGTTATGATTTATCTTAGCGGGCCGGCGATTCTTTGTTATTTCTGGGGATTTAATACATGGTATTATAATGCGGTTTTAGTGCTTTTTATGATGAGCGGAGTGGTACGGCTCTCGGTTTTCAATGAGATCGGCAATATCAAGGAAGAAGGGAGTAAGAAACTTGGATACCTGGGTATGCCTGTATTCTGGAGTCTTTTTATATTGGGCTTTTTTTATATCCTCACCTGGTTTATCCAGAAAGAAATTATTTTTCCCTTTCTGGCGGCAGGGTTTCTTGCATTTGCCTTTCTGATGATTTATAATGCGCCTTTTTTCAAGTTTAAAAGCTGGAAAATTCTCCTTTTTATCTGTATCTTCTGCGCCCTTGTCTTTGGAGCCAGAGGAGTTTATGAGATGGGAATAGGGAAATTTTAATCCATTTAAGAAAGATAGAACAGTCTCTCTATTTAATCTAATCTATCTTTTTTAGGTTGTAAAGTAACTTTCCCCAATAAACTGAGTCAACTTCAAATTTAGCCTCATAGATTTCTAAAGGGAAGTTCTAAAAATAGAGAAAAGTGTCATTTCGATGAGCAAAGCGAAGAGAAATCTTGTAAAAATAATTTTTCCCTTTAAATGTTAAGTTACCTTTTTTATCAAAAATAAAAATATTTCCATTATTATCTTCATATTTACCTGCAATAACTATCTCATTGATTAAATATGAATAATCCTTTACTTGAATCATTTGGGGAGGGATTTTTTTCTGTGGCAGTATTTTTTGGGTTATTTTATTTGCAAGTTTTTCTAACCTATCGCTGTCCGAGTTAATTTCAATAATAATCGACAGCCTGATTAATCCATTTCTCGTTTTAATC
>Ga0209518_1001702_pt1 | contig 22695 bp, 36 predicted proteins | sample RifGroB1_FD_183993 | JGI IMG/M metagenome (GOLD analysis project Ga0209518, IMG submission 183993) | Groundwater microbial communities from Rifle, Colorado, USA - Groundwater B1 (SPAdes) (version 2) | ecosystem: Environmental > Aquatic > Deep subsurface > Groundwater | place: Rifle, Colorado...
CGGATCCGTAAAGGAGATCAGGATACCCGCATACCGGGTGCCCGTTGTGGACTCCACCGGGTGCGGGGACGCATACTGCGCGGGCTTCATTGCGGCCCTTTCCGCAGGGTCGGATCTGGAGCAGGCGGGGCGCCTGGGAAGCGCTGCAGGAGCCTTAGTGATCCAGGGTTTGGGCTCGGACGCCGGCATCGTCGACCTGGAGCGGACGATTGAGTTCATGAACACCGCGGAAACCCTGCCTCTGGGGCTCTAACGGCATGAGGGATCGCGGGAAGGGGGAGTTATTGGCCACGAAGCATTACCTGATCTTCGATTTCGGGGCGAGCGGGGGCCGGGCCACGGTCGCGGCCTTCGACGGCTCGCGCGTGCAAATGGACGTGACCTACCGCTTCGACAACGGCCCCGTCACCGCCGCGGGCACCCTGTACTGGGACATCCTGCGCCTGGCTTCGGAGCTGAAGCTGGGCCTGCAGGCCAGCCTGCGCAAGTACCCGGACATCGTCTCCATGGCCATCGACACCTGGGGCTGCGACTTCGGCTTCATCGACCGGAACGGCAAGCTGCTGGGCAACCCGGTCACCCTGGTTGCCAAAGCCGATCTCGACACCGTGGCTCGCAGCATCAGTCGTGAACTGAAAGAGCAGGTGGAAGAAAGCTTTGTCGCTACCCGGGCCAATCCCCTCAAGGCCAAGCTGGAACTGCAGCTGGAAGTGGTCAAGCACATCATCGCCGTCAAGATGGCAGAAGCTGAAGCCAAAACCAAAGCTGCCGACACCAAGCGTGAGCGTGAGCGTCTGCTGGAAATCCTGGCTAACAAGAAGGAGCAGGAACTGCTCCAGCTGTCTCCGGAAGAAATCCAGAAGCGCATCGACGCCCTCGGCTGATCCCTCCCCTTTCCGGGGCACTTCGGTGCCCCTTTCCCTCTGTACCTACCCAATTTCCTGAAGGAACGAACCATGCCCATCCAAGTCAACATCAACCAAGCCCGTGACATGATCGTCCGCTGCATCAAGGCCAAACTGGTCCCCATGCTGGCGGGGAGTCCTGCCGTGGGCAAGAGTTCCATCGTCAAGGAGATCGCCCGTGAATATGGCCTCAAAGTCATCGATGTTCGTCTGGCCCAGGCCGATCCGACTGACCTTAACGCCTGCTAAAGGGCACAGGGCCTCATAGGAGAAATCCTGTGTTGAAAGTTACCTAAACGGGGAAACCCTCTATTGTTCGGATGGCTATCCTAGTGTATGCTAAGGTTTCCATCATTTAATAGCGACAATCCCGTGCTAAATAGTAATGCTGAAATCTGGAAAGATATGGTGAATTTTGAAGGAAGGTACCAAGTAAGTTCTCTTGGTCGTATCCGTTCTTTAATAACCAATCACGGTACTCCCCAGGAAAAGTTGAAAAAACAGCGTATTCGTTCTGAATCTTCCAAATACTTGTATGTTCAACTTTCTGTGGATAATAAGGTACATCACGAAGCAGTACACCGTGCTGTAGCAAAAGCCTTCATACCTAATCCAGATAATAAACCGATGGTGAACCATCTTGATGGAAACAAACTAAACAATAATGTTTGTAACCTAGAGTGGGTAACTTGTTCTGAAAACCACATACACGCCTTTGCTACGGGATTAAGTTCAGCAACTCATGTTGCAGAACGCCTCCGTGGCACTAAACAAGGCAACACATCCAAGTTTCATAATGTAAGTTGGGATGCGTCGCGTAATAGATGGAAAGCCACCTTGAAAGACAAAGGTAAGATGGTTTTTCAAAAACGCTTTGATTGTGAAATCGAGGCAGCACGCTACGTAAACATTATGTTGGATACACTGGGGTATTCAGACAGACCTCGAAACAGCATTACTTAAATGCCTAACGATCATCCCGCGAGGGAGTAGGGTGCAAGCTAATGGCACTCGAAACGGTAACCCCCCTAACAGGTAAAGCTGAGGGGGTTGATATGATCTCTTCTGTATGGCGACATACAGCTGCATATGAGGACACGGGGCCTCTTTGCGATTACTACTGTTGCGGGTAGTAGTGAAGACCAAGACTCGGATTCCCCAGCATTAATGAGAAGACCGGCAAGGCATCCTACGCTCCCATGGAAACCTTTCCGATTGAAAGTGATGCAGTGCCAAGTGGGTACAATGGCTGGCTGGTATTTCTCGACGAGTTCACCAGTGCACCAAAAGCCGTGCAAGCGGCTGCGTATCGATTGGTACTGGATCGGCAAGTAGGACCTTACAGCTTGCACAAGAAGGTGGCCATCGTCTGTGCCGGCAACCTCGACACCGACAACGCCATCGTCGAAGAGATGAGCACCGCCATGCAGTCTCGTCTGATCCACATGGAAATGGTCGTGGACCATAACCTCTGGCTGGATTGGGCCACCAGCAACGCCGTCGATCACCGCATCGTGTCGTACATCCGTCTCAAGCCGGACAACATCTATACCTTCAAGCCGGACCACACCGACCACACCTACGGCAGCCCGCGTACCTGGGAGTTTGCCAACCGTCTGGTCAAGGATTTGCCGGTCACCCGGGAAGATCTGCCGCTGCTGGCGGGCACACTGGGAGAAGGTCTGGCCAACGAGTTCATCACCTTCTGCCAGATCTACCGTGACCTGCCGACTATTCAGCAGATAGTGGCCAATCCCTCGGGCACCCCGGTACCGCAGGAACCCAGCACCCTGTTTGCCCTCAGTGGTTCCATGGGTACCCACGCCACCGAAGACACCATCGATGCACTGATCACCTACGCCTATCGCCTGCCGATCGAATTCCAGATCATCGCCCTGCGGGATGCCATCCGCCGCAACGAGGACCTGAAGAAGACCAAGGCTGTCCGCGAGTGGATCGTCCGCAACGCCAACGAACTGTATTGACCCCACCACGCCCGGATACCCGGGCGTTACCCTTTCAAGTAAGGAAATCCCATGCTAGTACTCACCCGTAAACCCGGTGAATCCATCGTAATGGAAGACAAGAACAATCCCGGCAAGACCATCACTATGTGGGTGTTGGGTATTACCGGTAACCAGATCCGCCTGGGCTTCGATGCTCCGAAGGAAACCAACATCGCTCGCAGCGAACTACTGACCAAACCCGGCAAGTAACGCCGTCAACTTAGGAAGAAATAGCTATGTCTTCCAACCATAAAGGCTTTAAGGAATTTGTGGGTGTTGTCTGTATCAGCATGCTGTTCTGGGCGTGCGTCATCGGAACACTTTTCATCACTTACGGTTAAAACAAGGAATCTCTATGAACATCACCCCCGAACTACTGGACGAACTGGATAGGAAGGCGCAGGCGGCAACGCCGGGGCCGTGGCTGCTGGTGGACGGCGACTGGATAGACTCAGATTGCCGCTGCGTCACCACGCAAGACCGGATAGACGGACCGACCATAGAACTGGCAACGATCAAATACGGTCACCCAGAGGCCGGCATGCTGGAGCCGTTCCAGAGTGAACAGGTTGCTGCCGGTGAGTATATCGCCGCCGCGGACCCCACCACCGTGCTGGCCATGATCGCCACCATCCGTCAGCAGCGCGCGGAGCTGGAGCGGCTGCAAGGCGCGCCGGCGGAAGTTCCGGATGGGTGGGCTGATGCCTACGCGGCATTCAAAGGGGCATTCGATAGCCCAGTTGCGCGCTGGAAGATTGACGATGAATACGCAGCAGATGCACGACGCCGGCTGCGTGATTTTAACGACACCATGCTCGCCGCAGCCCCTGCCGCGCCGGCAGCGGCAGCGCAGGAGCCGCACACCTACTGGGTTCTGTTCGATGCGGAGGCCGAGCGTCCTTTCATCAAGAAGATGTTGCCGGAAGGGTTCCTCGCGTTCTTCGAATGCGAAAGCGACGCCAGGCGCGCCTTGGCCCGCAACCCAGGCACTGACTACAAGCAGGTGGACTACTGCCCCGCCCGCCCGCCCGCCGAGCAGTCGGACACCGTGAAAGTGCCGAGGGAGGTGCTTGAGGTGTTGCTGGACGACAAAAACAGCGCGTATCCGTGGGCGTATGACACGGTCTGCACCCTGCTGGAGGATGAGGTATGAGCCAGTCGCGAGTCGAGTCGTTCATAGAAACGTGCTTCAACACCATGATCGGGTTCGTCGTCGCCATTGCGTCCCAGGTCGTCGTCTTCCCCCTCGTCGGTATCCACGTGCCGATCAGCACGAACATGGAGGTGGCCGCCTGGTTCACCATCATCAGCGTTGCGCGAGGGTACGTGATCCGGCGTTGGTTCAACTCGAAACTGAAAGCGGCGGTGCAACGACTGGCGAGGGCAGCGGCATGATCAAGGTCGAAGCGAGCGCACTAGGCTGGACGGCCGAGCACTACGCAGGACCGGCAATGATCAGGCGCGAGCACAAACGGGCGCTCGGGTGGTTATGCGATGAGTGCGAGCAGTGCGATGAATGCGGGCACGCCGAAGGATGCAGCCATGCAGGAGGTGCGGCATGACCACAATGATCGAAGTGAAGACGGCCGAGCTGGTCGGGCCGGCGCTGGATTGGGCGGTTGGCATCGCCGATGGCTGGGAGGCGGATCGCCCGCAAGACGGCCAACTGCGCAAGACCAGGTGTGGCGTCACTCAATGCGTACTTGTCGGCGCGCAGCGGTTGTGCCCCGAGGGGTACCGCTACAGCCCGTCCACCGATTGGAGCCAGGGCGGGCCGCTGATCGAGAAGTACCTTGTAGGCTTCGGCCTGTACCCGAACGCCTTCTTCGCCTGTACCGGCCTGAATGACGATGCGGGGGCTGCTCATGGACCAACCCACCTCATCGCCGCCTGCCGCGCCATCGTAGCCTCGAAGCTCGGTGACGTGGTGCAGGTGCCAGCGGAAAGTGTGCGTGGAGGTGAGGCATGAGTGAGGTTAAGCGGTATGTAGTCCGAGGAAGGACCGAAGACGGAGCCGGCAGTCCTTTTGTCAGCGAGGTCGTCCTGGCGTATGAGCACGACGATGCCATCGACGCCCTGCAGCAGCGGTGCTTGGAGCTGGAGGATGAGCGCGCAGAACAGTGGCGCCTGCGTCGTGATGCAGAGGCCGACCGCGACACCAACCGGGCAGTCGTACTTGAGCTGCAAGCAGAGCGCGACGCCCTGCGCGCCGAGGTCGAGGTCGAGGTCGAGGTCGAGGAGCTGCGCGGGATCAAGCCTGACTTCCCGCCGCGCCCTCCGGATGGCGATGGACTGCCACGCTACGGCCTCCGCTGGAATGGACCGCAGCAGCCGGTTTCCGTTCCGATGGATGACGGCTACTGGACGCCATGGCATCTAGCGAATAGCGAGGTCGAGGGGCCCCGGCATACCTCGTGTGCCTCGGACAATCATCGTACCAGTCCTTGCAGCAGCAGTAGCTACGGCAGCAGTTACAGCGATTACGGTAGCAGCTCCAGCAGTTCGTCGAGCGACAGTGGTTCCAGCTCCAGCAGCTACGACTAACCCTTCAAAAAGTTCACTACTCCACCACAGTAATCCAATCACAGGAGTCTCCCGTGTCCCCTACCGAAAAGAAGATGCGGGAACTCCTGCATCGCCGTGTTTCCCGTGAAACCGCTGCCGAACTGCTGGGAGTGGGCTACATGCGTTTTGCCACCCTGCTCAAGGAATACAAGATCGACTGGCCTAAGCATAACCAGGCCCAGAAGGTCATCCTCAACGGCATCTCCGACACCTTCTATGGTCATTCCAAGCGCCTGGGTATCGATGCCGGTACCCTGCGCACCCGCTACAAGAGCACCAAGAGCGCTGCAGCGATGAAGACCGTGATCTCTCAGGAGGTGCTCGCGGAATTCGTCCAGCTGCGGCTACAGGGACTCTCCGGAGTCGTGGCTGCCTTGCAACTGGGGTATCACTACAACAGCCTGCATAAGAAAGCCTCGGACCAGTATCCGAACTACAAACAACTGATCAAGAATCTGCCCCGCAAACGCCGGACGGCAGCCCAGCTGCAAGCCACCACTCCCAGTTGAATTCAAGGCACTCCGCGCCTGGGTGAAGCCTCTCTACCCAGTGTTCGGAGCAACCATGAACACCCTGCAGATTCCCGAAGTCATCCCGAATGTTTCCTGCAGTCGCTACGCTTCCGTAGCCAAGCTGTATGGCCGGGTGACCGCACACGGCCATACCTATCTGTTTCACAAAACCAGCAACGCCCTGATCCGGGCGGACCTGTATCACCAATTCAAGGAGCAACAGCGATCATGAATGACGCCACCATTCCTGCAGAGACTCTGACACTGGCTCAGAAAGCCTTGAACAAGGCCAAGGTCAAGCTGATGCCCATGCCGGACACTGCCTTCTTCACCACCATCCTGTTCAGCCTCAAGCAGGTCTGGGACAACACCCGGCCCACTGCCTGGACAGATGGCTTGAGCATGGGACTGAACACCGAATTCTTCCTGCAGCTGGATGAAGATGAACGGGTATTCCTGTTGCTGCACGAGGTAGGTCACGTAGTCTTCCAGCACGTCACCCGTCTCGACGACCGTTGTCCGGATCGCTGGAACATCGCAGGGGACCATGTCATCAATCTGATGTGGCTGGCCCGTGGCTTCAAGATGCCCAAAGGCGGACTGGCCGATCCTCAGTACACCGGCATGAGTACCGATGAGGTCTACGACCTGTTGCCCAACAACCCCGGCAAACCGCAGATGCCGGACATCAAGCCCTGTCCGGGTGATTCTACGGCAGCCAAAGCGGAAATCGACAGCATCCTGATCCGTGCTGCCATCCAGTCCAAGATGGCGGGGGATGCCCCGGGGACCATTCCGGGCTCGGTACAGGCCTACCTGGACGATTTGCTCAGCCCCAAGCTGCCGTGGAACCGTATCCTGCTCAAGCAGTACCAGACCCTGATCAAGTCGGACTACAGCTGGCGCAAGCCCAACCGCCGTTTCTTCCCCAAGCACTACCTGCCCAGCATGCAGGGTGAAGGAACCTTCGATCTGGCGTTTGCCATCGACATGTCCGGATCGGTCAGCGACAAGGACACCACCCGCTTTGCCACTGAAATCCAGGGCGTCCTGCGCACTCACAAACCCGACAAGCTGACCCTGCTACAGTTTGACACCCTTATCCGTCAGGTAGACGTGGTGCGCTCGGTGGACGCTTTCAAGCAGGTCGAGTTCCATGGTCGTGGAGGCACCGCCATCCGCCCAGTACTGGAATGGGCTGTGGAGAACAAGCCCAAGATGCTGCTGATCTTCACCGATGGGCAGTTCCATCACTGCAGCATCCAACCTCCCAAGGGCATGCTGGTCATCTGGCTGATCCACGACAATCCCCGATTCACTGCGCCCTACGGGAAAGTCGTCCATTACGCAATGTAAGGAAGCATCATGAGCGAGCACATGACTCACGAAGAAGCCCACAAAACCTTGAAAGACCGCAAGAAACCGGAGACGTACATCCGGGTGAATTTCAATTACAACAACTATCTGATCTTTCCTTTTAAGGAAGGTATGGCGTACATCGAAGCATTGAAATCGGCGGAGGTGTTTGAAGACTGCTACACCGGTCCGCCCAAAATCAATCCGGTGGACTCCAATACCATCACCGTCACTCTGCTCAGTCAGCAGGAATACCAGTTGATTCACATGGCCAAGCTGATGGGGATTTCCACCAGTGATGTCAGTGGCATCCCTTTCTAAACCAAAGGAAACATCATGTCCCCGCTTATTCTGTCTGCCGGTCAGCAAGCCGCCTTCGATGCCATCGTGGCTTTCCTCCTTGATCCCATCGAACCGGTATTTGTGCTCGGCGGCTACAGCGGGACAGGCAAGACCACCCTGGTTCGTCACCTGATGGACCAGCTCCCCAACATCAACAAGACCCTCAAGCTGATCAACCCCAGTGCCACCGATCGGCAGATCCAGCTGACCGCTACTACCAACAAGGCAGCGGAAGCCTTTGCCCATATCACCGGGCAAGAGGTCAGGACGATCCATTCGTTCCTTGGCTTGCGGGTGGAAACCAACTACCGCACCAATGAAACCACCCTAACGGTACGGGATCACCGTGACGTCAAGTCGAACTATCTGCTGCTGATCGATGAAGCCAGTTTTATCGATCCCGCACTGTTGGGGATGATTTTCAGTCAGACCCGCCACTGCAAGATCCTGTTCATGGGTGATCCGGCCCAGTTGAAGGACTTCAAGTGTTCTTCTGGAACACCTCCTGTGTTTGCAGCCGGCTTTCCGGGAGTCACCCTCACGGAAGTCATGCGTCAAGCCAAGGGTAATCCCATTCAGGATCTCAGCACCCAATTCCGGGAAACCGTGAATACCGGGGAGTGGTTCCAGTTTCAACCGGATGGTCATCACATCCACCACCTGTCTCGAGCAGACTTCGATGCAGCTGTGTTGGCCGAGTTCTCCCGCCCGGACTGGTGCTACCACGACAGCAAGTTCCTGGCCTGGACCAACAAGACGGTCATTCGCTACAACAAGGCCTTGCAGGACAAGATCAAGGGTACCCCTGACTTCCAGGACGGCGACTATGCCGTGTGCAACAGCTTCCTGAAGATCGGCCGCTATGGCATCAAGACCGACGCCATGGTGCACCTCACCCACGTTGGCTTGCCCTGCGTAGAAGAAGGCGTTCCGGGTCGTTTTGTCGAGGTGGATCACACTGCCCAGGTATTCCTGCCCGATTCCCTGCAAGCCATGAATACCCGCCTCAAGCAGGCCAAGGAAGAAGGGGAGTATCACCTGGTCCAGTGCATCAGCGAAGAGTGGGGGGACTTCCGAGCAGCCTATGCCCAGACCGTCAACAAGTCGCAGGGCAGCACCTACGGCAAGGTGTTCATCGATCTGGATGACATCAGCAAGTGCAACAGTGGCAACACCATTGCCCGCATGCTGTACGTGGGCATCAGCCGTGCACAGCACACCGTGTACATGACCGGGGATCTCGCGTGAAGAGATGTATTCCCCTTATTCACTCATTGAGTCAGGGGAATTCCCATGCGCTTGCAACACGATCCCAGAACCAAGCAACAAATTAAGGACACCCTGTATGAGTACATGTACGGGCCTGCACTCCGGCATTACAAGCAGCGCATCAACAAGATCATTCTGGCTAATTGCCGGTTGATCAACAGTGCCTATGAGTCCTTCAACTACAAGGGGACTCTGTATGTAACGGATGCCAAGCTGGCATTGCCCCGCAAAGCCAATCGGTTGCATCCTTCATTGGTTCCGGAGATGGAAGCCTACCTGGCAGAGATCAAAAGACTCAACGATGTGGAGTTGCCCTATGTACTGGGTTACATCACCCGGGTATTGAACTCGTCCAATCACTTGCAGGATTACCTGAAGCTGTTTCCGGATTCCCTGCATCCACCAATCAAACAGATCATCAACAGTTGTCCGTGTCGATCGACAGGCATGCCGGATGCTGAAGTTAGAGATTGGCAAGAAACCCATCAGGAGCTTATTGATCTGATCAAGCAGCGCCTGGTATTGAATCTGATTCTTTAATGGAGCAGTCCTATGCGTCACCTGATCTTTGCCGAAGCCAGTACCTATCCGATTGCCCTGCTGGTCAAGGGCACGGCATTCAACAAGGATGCCCTGCTGGGCAACTACGTCATCCCCCTACAGCAGCAAGGCATCGGCCCGGATCAGATGATCGGCTTCACCCTCAAGTACAACGAAGTGGGCAAGGCCCCGGTGAAGTTCATCAAGGAGTATCTGGATAACCTGCTGTCTGCGCTGGACCAGCTGGGCACCCGGTACCTGTACGTCACCGACAGCGCCTACTTCAAGGTGCTGGCCGGACAGACCAAGGCCGAACCCCATTATGGCTACTGCCTGCCCTGCAAGGTGAAAGGCTACGAACACATGCAGGTCATCCTGGGGCTGAACCATCAGGCCCTGATCTACAACCCCGATCTGCAGTCCAAGCTGTCCCTGTCCCTCAACACGCTAGCTTCCAGCGTACAGGGCAGCTACCAGAAGCTGGGGCAGGGGATCATCCACTCGGCCTCCTATCCGGAACGCCTGGAAGACATTGCTGCTGCCCTGGACAGCTTGCATCAGTACTCCGAGCTGACCTGTGACATCGAGGCCTTCAGCCTGCAGTTCGATCGGGCTGGTATCGGAACCATTGGCTTCGCTTGGGACCAGCACAATGGCCTGAGCTTCGCCTGCGACTACACAAGAGATTCCGATGCTTTGTCTGATCACTATCCGGGATGCAAGAAAATAAATTTGGAAGTACGTGCCTTGCTCAAGCGATTCTTCCAGACCTATCAGGGGCGCATCACCTGGCACAACTCCACCTTCGACATCAAGGTGATCATCTATACCCTGTGGATGCAGGACACCCTGGACTACAAGGGATTGCTCGAAGGCCTGCATTGTATGTGCAAGAACTTCGACGACACCAAGGTGATTGCCTATCTGGCCACCAACAGCACGGCAGGCAACGTGCTGGGACTCAAATCATTGGCCCACGAGTTCGCCGGCAACTATGCCCAGGAAGAGATCCACGACATCCGCAAGATCCCGCTTAAGGAGCTGCGCGAATACAACCTGGTGGACTGCCTGAGCACCTGGTTCGTCAAGAACAAGTTCACCCCCATCATGCGTGTCGATCGGCAGGAGGAGCTGTACCGCACACTGATGCTGCCCAGCCTGAAGGTCATCATCCAGATGGAGCTGGTCGGCATGCCGATGATCGAGACCAAGATTGCCGAGGTCAGAGCCAAGCTGGAAGCCGAGGTGGCCGAGTGTCAGGCCCTGCTAGACACCTCTCCTGTCATCAAAATGCTCAATCTAGTCGTGCAGACCAAGGCAATGGAGGCCGCCAATGCCAAGCTGAAGACCAAGCAGCATCCCCTCGAAAAGTTTGCCGACAAGCTATTCAATGCCGGCAGCGGCAAGCAGTTGCAGATCCTGCTGTACGAACAGATGGGTCTGCCGGTGATCGACTACACCATCACCAAGCAACCGGCTACCGGTGCCGATACCCTGGAGAAGCTGATCCACCACACCGAGGTGCCTGAATACCGGGAGATCCTGCAGGCCCTGATTCGCATGGGCAAAGCCAGCAAGATCCTCAGCACCTTCATCCCGGCCTTCGAAGCCGGTATCCGCAAGGCTGACGGGCGCATCTATCTACATGGGGGTTTCAACCTGGGTGGTACCGTCTCCGGACGGCTCAGTTCCAGCAAACCCAACATGCAGCAGTTACCTAGTGGATCTACATTTGGGAAGTTAATAAAGAGCTGTTTTACCCCAGCAAAAGGATGGTTACTGGCTGGAGCGGACTATAATTCTCTCGAAGACTATATCTCCGCACTTACAACCAAAGATCCGAATAAACTCAATGTTTACTTGAGGAAATTTGATGGGCACTGTCTACGTGCCGCGTATTACTTCAGGGATCAATTGCCACATATTGACCTAGAAGACCCCGCTTCAGTTAACAGCATTAAAAAAACACATCCTGAACTAAGACAAGATTCAAAAGCGCCCACCTTCCTACTTACTTATGGGGGTACCTATCACGGAATGATGAGTAACCTTGGATGGCCAGAGGATAAATCAAAATCCATTGAGGAGAACTACCACACTCTCTATAAAATCAGTGATGAATACGTAGCTGCCAGACTAAAACAGGCATGTTCCGATGGATACGTAGAAGTTGCATTCGGACTCAGAGTACGTACCCCGCTACTCAAGCAGGTAATTTGGGGGAGTAGTCAAATGCCTTATGAAGCTGCAGCAGAAGGGCGTACTGCAGGAAATGCACTCGGGCAATCCTATGGTCTTCTTAATAACAGAGCAGCTGTAGAATTCATGGAAAAAGTATGGGCAAGTGAGTTTTCATACACCATACTGCCGGTGGCCCTTATTCATGACTCAATATACTTGCTAATCAAAGACGACCTGCGTACAGTAGAGTGGGTAAACAGGGAGCTGATCAAATCCATGCAGTGGCAGGAGCTTCCTGAAATCCAACACGATCTGGTCAAATTAGGGGCAGAATTGGACGTGCATTATGAAAATTGGGCACAGCCTATAACTATCCCAAACAACGCCAGTATCGAAAAAATCCAAGAACTCTGTAGTGCAGGGGTAAAAAAATATAATGAAGACGTGTAGACGCTGCGATATTACCAAACCTATTACCGAATTTAGCAAAGCACGAGGCAACAAAGATGGCCACGCTCATACCTGCAAACCTTGTGTAGTAATACGAAATTCAGAATATTGGAAAACCCCTGTAGGAAGAATAAGTAAAATATACGCTTCACAAGTAACTTCTTCTAGGCATAGGGATCATTCCGATCCTACGTATTCTAGAAAAGAACTAACTAATTGGTCTTTTGAAAACGGACTAAGTTCTCTCCACGATTATTGGAAATCCTCAGGCTTTAAGAAAGAATTGGGACCTTCCATTGATCGGCTAGACCCAAATAAAGGATATTCTCTGGACAATATTAGGCTAGTTACCTGGAAAGAAAATAATGACAAAGCCTATGAAGACAGAAAAATTTGCAGACACATTACCAAGCAAAATAGAAGAGTAAATCAGTTCTCTGCTACTGGAGAACTATTGGCTACATTTGATTCTGTTGCCAGTGCAGGCAGGGCATCAGGCGTTCAACGCACAAACATCAACCAAGCCTGCTCTAAAAACCTAAGCAATAAATTGGTTGGAGGTTTTTTATGGGCGTATGCGTAAGGAGGCTGCATGAATATCTATCTGGTAGAAGACGTCGGAAATTCCCCTGGCACTATTTATGTGTGTTTGTCTTCACAAGTGGATGCAGACTTGTTCTGTGAACAATTCAATGAAGCCAATGAACATACCTACGCTGTTGTCGTGGAACGTACCCTGTTCTACGGACAACCAGGACACTTGGGCTTCAACAAATAAACTCGCCCCTCTTCGAGGGGTTTTTCATAAGCAGCGAAAAGGAATAAATCATGGGCCTCGATTGCTACGTACAGTTTGATAGCTCGGACGATGAAACCATACAGATCTGGTATGGCCGCAAAGAAAATGAAATTCATGGCTGGATGCAACGCCATTCCGGAATGGAAGCAGGAGACTTCAACTGTGAAAAGTTGTTTCTAATCCCTGAACTCCTGTCCGAATTTGAAGAAGCAATCAAAGCGCTCAAAGAAGGGCGTTTGATTGTTGCAGGGGAGTTGGAAACATATACGAACAACGATCTTGTACCAACGTCCGGCTTCTTCTTCGGTAGTCCAGGAGATCCAGTAGAGGTTGCAGAGACTGCTATCAAACTTCTGGAAGCTGCCCGACAAGCCATCGCAGATGGCCACAAACCCTACTATTTCTCCTGGTGGTAGTATGCCCAATCCCTTCGAAACCACGGTGGCCGGCATTCCCTGCCTGTGCCATGTCACCTATTACTCCCCTGCCAGGCCCATGGTGATCACCGGCAGTGGCTTCGGGGATGCCGAGCCGCCAGAGCCCGAAGAATTCGAGTTCAAGATCCTCGATCGTTCCGGTCACCTGGCCGATTGGCTGGAGGACAAGTTGACCAATGCCGACTCCATCCGCCTCAAGACTGAATACCTCAACCAATTCGAAGACTTCTGAGTAATTGGGAGTGCCGTCTGCAGTTCTTGCAGTTAAGCTGCAGACTTTCCCTCAACGAGTATTACCCATGCACGCCCAGAGCATTGAATATACCTCCGACAATCTGATTGTTGGATCTGCTGAACTCCCTGCACGACGTACCCAGCAAGGTGTCTGCTGGGTTCTTCCAGGCGGTAAACTCGAATGCAATCGGGAAGCAGCAATGAACGCTGCCGTGAAACTCGATCGCATCATCAGCCAGAACTTGCACAAGCATTCCCGCAAGTTGTTCCGGTAATACAAAGTTCAGCAAACTGTGGCAGCCTTCATTAGAATCCCCTCAGTACCATCCATCTACTTGAGGGCTTTGCCATGGACAAACCAAACATCTACTGCTCCGTACAAGGAGCATCTTGATGCCTTGGAGAAACAACCCAGATCTACTGGGACTCTTCGGAGCCCTAATCATCAGCACCATTTCCGGTTTCATCTCCATTGCCCAGCGAGTAGTCCGTGGCCACAAGGCCTCGTTCCTCTGGGTGGTCAGTGAGTTCATGGCAGCCATTTTGTGTGGCTATCTGATGTTCGACGTGTACCCCTCCCTGCAACCCAAACTGCCTGACTGGGCCACGTTGCCGATCCTGGTGGCACTGGCTGCACATATCGGTGGTCGTTCGTTCCAGGGCCTCGAGAAGTTCCTGCAACGTAGGTACAAGCTGCCCATCCCGGAAGACGAAACACCTACTTCCTGATACCTTTTCTTTTCTAGCTACAGCCACCTTCGGGTGGCTTTTTATTTACCGAGGAAACCATGAACTCAGAAAAAGTACTGGCCTGGCTGCAGTATCTCCAGCGAGCCATCGAGCAGGCCAAGACATTCCCTGACATCGAAGCCGCCTACCTGCGCATGCTCGAAGAGATCGAAGCTCTGGAAGAACAGGGCTGGTTGCTGCCCTATGAACTGCCCAACCTGATCCATAGCACTACCGATGTGTTCCACAAGCGCCAGCAGGCAGTCATGGCCGATCTCAAGCGCATACATCATCCCATTCTGCAGGAGCCCTGGCTGACTCGAGTACGCGAGTTCACTGGAGAACTCACCCACGATCACCGGGAATGCAACTGTGACCATGTATTCCAGGGCACGGGTGTGTTCTTTCAAAGCGCAGGAGTCATCCAGTGTGCCTCCTGCAAACACTGGCAAGTCATCCGTAAACCTGTGAAGTGACTCAACTATCCAAAAGCCAACCGAGGAGATTCCCATGGCTTTGTCCGATGACATTCGTACCCTTCAGCACGAGATTGCCGACATCGATCGGGAGCTGCTGACCTCCAAGGCTCCCAAGGGCGAGCGTACGCTCAACGACATGCGCAAGTTCTCCAAGCTGGTAGCCGGTCGCAAGCGCCGCCATGCCAAGCTCAAGCAGCTGGAAGAAGCAGAGCGTCAGAAAATCCAGGCACTCCCTGAAGAGGGTTACCGTCCCAGAAACCAGGTACAGGACAAAGGCTGGGATCATCTGTACCAGTAAAAAAGAAGGCCACCTTAGGGTGGCCTATGTAGTGGGATAACGGGGATCAGCCTTCTGCTGTCGTGTGCACGGACAGTCCGTTGACGGCCAGTGCAGCCTCCCAGTGCTGGCGTGGATCACCGCCCTCCTGCACCGAGGTGATCACCTGCGCCATGGTCTCGGCGGCATCGGGAAACTCCTCAGGCGGCGTGCTGGCGATCTGCAGCGCAGAGGGCATCCACCACGCGTGGCAGCCCCACCAGGTGCTGCCGTCCGTGTGGCGCAACTCAACGGATAGGTTGCCCAGCCCGTAGCCTGCAGCCTCGGCCACCGCGTTGGCAGCGTCGCGGTAGGCGTCGGGACAGAGCTGGACGACGCTCAGGGTGTAGGTGGTCATGCCAGTTGCACTCCTACGCGTTTGGCCAGCAGGCGCTCGGTGCTGCGTGTCTCGGCGTCTGCGGTCAGGCGGCCAGTGATGATCAGCGAATAGAGATGCCCGTTGAATGGCAGCGAGGTGCCGGCGCGTCGACCGATGTAGAGCGGGTAGTTGCCGTAGTTGCCGGGGCCTTGGTCTGTCGTTATAACCGCGGCCTGCGCGCCGTTGACGCGTAGAGCGGCGTAATCGTCGGAGATACTGGCCGCTCCGGTCAGCACTACAGATACTGGCGCGGCGGGACCAGATACTCCGGTATTGGCATTTGCTAGGGCCCCCAGCCCTACACTCCGGAAAGAGAGCTTTTCGGCGCCGGAGCCTCCCGGCGCGAACACGGCGAACGCGTATTTAGCGGACTCCGCCGCCGAGCTGAACTCAACGAGGCACGCAGAAGTCGCATCGCTCAGCTTCCTCATTCCCGCGAACAGGCTGACCTTGTCAGTCCCCGTGAAGTTGATATTCCCCGTCACCAAGAAGTCATCGATGCCGTCGAAGGCTAGGTGATAGAGGTCTGGCACACCAGCTTCAGTAATATCCTGAGCGCTGGTAACTTTCTGATAAGGGGTGGCGGTGGAGCCTACTTCGAGTTGTGCGCCCCAGATGTAGATGCCGGAGGTGCCGTCGCCGGTGTACGCGATTGATCCTCCGCTGCCCAAATAAGCAAACACAGCGCTTGTGGCGGTGGCGGTGGCGGTGGCAGTAATCCTTAGTCGAAACCAGCCGCCAGATAGCTCCTGTATTTCGGAAGTCGGCGTTCCGTTTTGGGTTACGGCTGTTTTTGCAACGAGGTCAAACAGGACGCGCTGATCGACACCAAACGTAGCAGAAGGAAGCGCCATCGCCAATGCACTTCGCTCTGCTACGTGGGCATATACCGAATAGCTGTACACCATACCGCTTACAAATGAATGCGCCGTCGAAACATGGTGCGTATTTGATGCTGTGGTGTCCTCTACTATTTTATCAGCCGTTGATGCCCCATCTGGAGCAATAGCCGAATTTGCCGAAGCCGTTGAACGAACTTTCGACCAAACCGCATTATCAAACTCCTCCGTCCTCGTCAGCAGATTCCGCTTACCCGTAACAGGGTGACGGGCTAACAGTGGCCGTGATGCTGCCGTGGGCTGGCTGGCGTGGTTGCCGGGGAGTTCGCGGACGGAGATGTTGTCGAACTCCACCCATGACCCCGCTACCCCGCCGTCTATCTGCGCAAACACATAATGGCTTGTCCGGGTTGCGGTAAAAACCGCCCGGTAATCCCCGCTGCCTCTCCCAGACAAGGTGAGGCGGAAATCTGAGGACGTGGCTGTATCAACATCAAAGTCGGCGACCCGGAAAAACGCGACGCCCCCGGACGTCGCCGGGATACGCATTTTTATTTCATACTGTCGCCCTACTGTGCAATTGATTACATGGGACGCGCCCCCGGAAACCATAGCGCCGTTTGTCACGCGCATTGCGCCATTGCTCAGGGAGAGCGTTCCACTCCGCCCCGGAACCCACCCGTCCGTATTGACGGCGAACGTCCCGTTAGTAACCAACTCCGGCCCCAACACCAATCCCTTACTCTTGTCCAGCACCAGCCCCACAGGCTGGTCGGCGGCGGTGGCTGGGGTCGTGCCGGCGCTGTCTTGGAACAGCGTGCTCAGGTCGTTGACGTCGTAGGCCACGCCCTGCTCGCCGTTGCGGAACAGGGCCTGTACGATAGCAGTAAACGTGAATGCCCCGAAGGGCGGGGCATTGATGCCCCGGGCAATAGGCATACCCAACCCGTGGGCGATGGGCTGACTAATCATGCAGACAGCTCGACAGTGGTGGCAGCTCCGGTGATCACCACACGGAAATCCCCTTTGGGAACCAGGACTGCCTGGGCAGTACTCATTCCGGTGAACTTGGATTCCGGCAGCAAACGCCAGACGCCGTCCGGACCCTTGTGTTCCAGCTTCACTTCTGCCGTACCGGTGATGTTCATCAACACCGTAGTTGCAGGAGATACTTCCTGTTTGATGGCTTTGGAAGTGTAGGCCGTCTTGTCTTTGTACAGTACCCGCATGGTATTCCCCTTGATTACAGTTGTTTGGCTTTCTTGTAGAAGCGTTTACCGAAGACACGTACCCCGGCCCACATGATACCGGCTACACCTACAGAGACTGCAGCCAGTACCGGATGGTTGGCAGAGTTGGCCACACAGGCAAATAGCCTGTCATCGGCCAACAGCTGACCTATCTGGTTTAGATAGTCTTCATCATGTGCCTTGCAGCACACATCCCCCCACCAACCTTCTGGAAACCAGCTGCAGTAATCCATCAGCGCACCCCGTCATGTTCCAGGCTGTAATGGTTGCCGTCATTGAAGCGGCCTCCCCAACTGCCCCCCAGCGATTCCCAGTATTCCCCCAGCAGCAGATGGTCCTCGGTCTTGTCCAGAAACTTGCCGTCCTTGAACAGATTGAAGTCCACTGCCAGACGGTTCTTGTGTGCCGACTTGGGATGGCCGTAACCACGCTTCACACCGAATGGACCGTGCAGTCGATGGTCCCGATAGGCATCCCCATATGACAGTTCATATCCGCTCTGATAGGCGAACTCGATGAGCAGGCCCGTCAAACGGGTGAAGTGCCGTTGTTTTTCCCCCAGGGACATAAATTATTTCCTCACATGGCTTGATTTATTGCGTGCAACTACGGAACTGCTTCCGGTAAGGCCTTGATCTTGCCTTCGGAGATATACAGCTTACGTCCTCCCAGCATGGGTTCCAAACCACCAATACCCACAGGAGGAACGAAGGACAATATTATTGCCATAGCAGGCTGGGTAATCTTTGCCGTCATGGCCGCCTGAGATTCATCGTTGCGGTCGGCAATGACGATGGCCTTCCCCGCAGCTATCGGAGGTCCGTAGTTGAAGGCGAAGTCCCCGATGCTATTGGTAATCGCAGTACTCATCACATATCCCGTGCCTGCATCTAGCAAGCGCACCAATGTTCCGGCCAGACCAGTACCTTCGTGCAGGACAATGTTTCCCGAGATCTCCAGGGCTTCAACGGCATTGCCCAACAGCTGCACACTGTTAGTAACTAGCAGTGTCATGGCCACTCCGAATAGGCATTGATCAGATGGTAGCTCTGTGATGTTGCCGTAGTAGAACCACCGGTACATAACATCAGATAGTCAGTTCCCTCGATAGTTACCGTTTGAAAATAATTCGCAGGGCTCACATAACAAGCGAGGGCCTGAATACCCGGTACTGCCCCCAGAATATGCCCTCGATAGTTGACCAACATGAAATCAAGCACTTGCAGTTCCGGATCAACTACATTCACATCGACGTTGTAGCCCACACGTCCCGAAAAGTCATATGCCGCGTTGTAGCCACTGCCGGAAATATTTCCGAACTGTATGCACATGGGCTCTGCAGCCTGATCATAGGCATCCACCCCCCCAAAGGCTCCGCGTTGAACAACGGCATAGCAAAGCGGTGACGTACCCGTAGTAAAAGCTCTAATCACCGACAACGCTACGTATACAGGATCTGTCGTGGTGTGGCTTGCCACGAGGGTATTGGTTAATCCCATGCCTGTACGCAAGGGGACATACTTTCCAACCGCCATAATGCTGCAGTTGGTGGCTATGCTACTGGATGCCCAGCTGGTACTAGATTGACAGGCAATAACAATGCAGCGATTGGGGGAAGCAATCACGATCCAAGGACGATGGGTAGTGCTCACCGTACTGTTGGAACGTGCAAAATAACGGGTAACCCCCTGTTCCCAATAACCTGGGGAAGCTGCAGTAACTGCATCAGTCCAGGCGTCGGCACAAAACAATGCTGTATTTGTCGTACCTGTATCGTTTACCCGTAGACCAAACTCCTCACTTGCCGGGCGAAATACCCGGTTGAAACCGGCATCGTCAAACTGCTTGCTCCAGCCAGCGGCAGCTTTGCTGCCGTAGCCGGTCACCAGGCATTTTTCGAGGACTTCGGCCAGACCCTTCACTCGTTCGCTGCCCCCTGCCAACGAAGGGGCATCGGTATCGTCCCAGCGATAGATCGTGGGGGCTGCCATCAGGTCAACTCCACCTTGATATCGTCACTGGTTTGCAGCTCGGTCGCACTGATCGCCACACCCAGGCGCTGATACAACTGTCCGGCTGCCGAAGGTGCCGCCGTCTGTACACCCCCGGGCACGGTTACCGAGAGAAAATAGTCCGTACCGGGAGTCAGTCCCGTGTGCTGGGTGTTCTTCTCGCCTAGGGGATACACCGTACCGTTGGCTCCTGCAGTCACCCCTGCGGTAACGAAACCATCGGCCGCCTTCAAGGTGGCTGCGTCTGCCCGACGAATCTTGCTGACACCCCCATCGGTGTAGATGTCTACGTAGTCCCCAGCCGAGAGATTCTCGCTGGCCGGAAGGCTGTTGGTGGACGCACCGATGCCGGCTGGCAGGAAGGATTCGTCCAGCTTGCCTTCGGCGTTGGTGGCAATCATTTTGTCGGCATCGGCAGCGCCCAGGGAACTCTGGATACCCAGAGCCACTGCGCTGATCTTGCCGGCAACGAAAGTGAAGATACGCGGTAGTGCCATAGTGTCTGTTCCTTAATCCAGTGAAATAACGGTACCCATACGGATATCGAGTTGGGAGGCCGACAGCGCCACCCCTATTTGCAATACCACCCCTGCTTGTGGAACCTCCTGGGTAAGTACGCCATTCATGCCCAGAAATACCGGACCCGGCGACCAGGCCCAGGTGAGTTCCTCGATGATTCCCGTGCGTTGTACAGTCACCGGTTCATCCTGTAGGGCGGAGTTCAGGGAAATCCCCAGACAGCATTCCGCCGACAACAAATCGTCTGCCGAAGCCAGCAAGACCAGTGACCCATTCCCGTACACTGCTCGATGGCCACTGAGAATCTGCCCGGCAGTGCACACGACCGTCTGTTCCCCCGGAGGCCCCATGGGACCTGCCTGTCCCCGCTGACCGGCAGCCACGATCTGGGCAGCCGTTTGCGGAGCTGCAAGGACTGCCCGAGGATTCTCAGGGGCTACCAGCACACCTGCGCTGGTTTGCCCACTGGAGATGACCTGACGGGGCAGTCCATGCACTACGATCACGTCCATACGGTAACCTCGGGACCTGCAATCACCGGGCTGGGAGCGATGATGCTGACCACCTTGCCATCCGGACGGATGGCTTCGATGTCGTAGACTGCACCGTTCCAGGGAATGGCAGCCGTCTGGGCAGCCGTCAAACCAAGGACAAAGGCCGAGTTCGCCACGTCGATGGTGATGGTACCGTCCGCATTGTCGGCGGGGTTCGAGCTGAGATCGAGCAGCATGGTGCCACCGAGCCTGTCGCGGATCTGCATGTGTGCTTCCCACCCGGTGATATCGGCCGGCTGGGTGTACACCAGATGCCCCGATACCGTGAATGCCACCCAGCCGCTGCCATCGAGGGCATTCAGTTCCACGGTGTTGGCATCGATGATGCGAGCAGGGTAGGTGATGCCCTGTGCCGTGTTCAGTTCTACCGGAGCAGCCACTCCCTGCACGCGCACCGGCCAGTCATCCGGAATGCCATGGTTGGTAATGGTGACGCGCACCGGGGCCACACTGGGCAGTGCCTCGATCGGGGCATATACCAAAAAGTTTTCCGCATACAGCAGGGGTTGTTCCAAGGTCTTGCCCTTGACGATGTTCAATGCAAACGTGGGTGCAGTCATATAGGGTCCTATTTACTAGAAACTTCGTGTGCACAATCAATGGTCCACCGGCTGGGGTGCCCATAGTTTTCCTTCCGGAAGCGTACAGGAAATACAACTACGCGGTTCGGCCTCCATAAGAAACTGCAGACGCATCTGGACATTCATACCCATATGCAACAGCCTTCCGGGAACATCATCCAGTAACAGATATTCCACATCGAAACGATCGCGCTGCTGGCGATAATACAACTTGCCGGCACGTACATAAGCCAGCACAACATCGTTGGTCAGGTTGAAGCGAGGACGCTTGTCATCCAGAGTGATTTTCGGACTGATATTACCGGTACCCAAAATCTTGGAGGTATACCCCTGCAGGACAGTGTCGTACCAGTAAAGCTTCAATACCTCCTGTTCCACATAGGCTATCAAGTACCGTCCATTCTGATCGAAGGTGAAACCAATATCGCTGATGCCTCTGCCAGTGAATACCTTGAATTCCGGAGTATTCTCGGCAGTCAGATAGATCGAGTCATTACGCAGACGTGCTCGCCAAGTCTGGACTTGGAGTCCCTGACTGACGTCCTGTATGGCAACCGGCCCCAGTTCATAGTCCGCTTCCCGTGAACTCGGTAACCGGTATCCTACGGCAAAGCGGGCGGGTACCGGAGTGGACGACAATACCTCGTTAGGCAGGCCCACTGTCGCGGCTCCAGCTGACTGTCAAGCCAAGACGCAGGGTCTGTGCCGCAGCCTTGGTGATGGGGGTATCCAGCTGCATTTGCCAGCGAGTAGGCCCGATGTACCAGCAGAACGATTTGTAGTCCCCACCATTGGCTGCCGCTGCCCAGGTAATTTTTACTTCCCGACTCCAGCTACCTGGGGTATAGGCTGTGATCGTTGAACCTCCACCCCGCCAGGTATCCACGGGGGCTCCGGTCAATGCCCCCATATTTCCGGCAGAAGCCCAACAGCTGAATCCGCTGGTGACTCCGAAATAGCCACGGAAAGTTCCGTAGGTACCCCAACCATCCGCCGAAGCGTCCGTGTTGATCAGCGCTGCGCGCAGGGTGCAGGTTTTTCCCGCCACCTCCATGACAAAATCTTCTGTGGGCTGTTTGATCCACAGTTCATACACTACTACCAGGTCTTCATCTGACAACACAGTAATAGTCGTGGGATTACCCAGATCATCCACAATGAGTGCGCGACTGAACAAAGAGGTACCGTTACTGGCAGAGCCTATGCCGACTTCTGCCACCGTACCTGCCGCACTTCCCGTAGCAAAGGTTGCAGTCAGCGCAAAGCCCACGTAATTATTGGTGGTGTCCAGCTGCGATCCCGGAGAGGAAAGTGCCCCAGAGGTCGTGATGCGATTGACCAGCGCCGTATCGGTATATGCAGGGGTTGTCGATCCCGCCCCTACCGACAAGTATTTGAACCAGGTGTTCGTAGCTAACAAGTCCATCCCGTTGTCGGTGAT
>Ga0209518_1001704_pt1 | contig 22684 bp, 17 predicted proteins | sample RifGroB1_FD_183993 | JGI IMG/M metagenome (GOLD analysis project Ga0209518, IMG submission 183993) | Groundwater microbial communities from Rifle, Colorado, USA - Groundwater B1 (SPAdes) (version 2) | ecosystem: Environmental > Aquatic > Deep subsurface > Groundwater | place: Rifle, Colorado...
AAATACAATGGAATCGAATTTAAGTCTTTCGCAGACCCGTTTAAGATGAATGAAGACGAATACAGGCTTGGAATTTACATTAACGGGATTTTGCTACAGGAAAAGGAAGCAAATCGGGAAAATATGACCTTTACGCTGGTGAGTTCCCGAAAGCCGGCAAAGCTTTTAGACACATTTCAGGGAAAAATAGAGAAACTGGACAGGGGAGTCTATGAGATCAGGGATATAGCGCTGATTCCTGTGCATTTGATCGTAATTCCTGAACTTCCGATGGAGTTTGAACAAGAGTTTGAAATCTTGAAAGAGTTTACAGTAGGCGAAGACCGGACAGAGTTTTTAAGGGGTTTGCTGAAAAGAGGGTCAAATGAGTCCACGAATGATTTAATCGCCTATGCCTTGGCAATGTACGAAGAAGAGTTTGAAAAAATATTTAAAGAAGAGGGAGAAAGCATGACAAAGATAGAAAAAAACATCCGAAGACTGACAGAAAAATATGGAGTGAAAGAAGAGCTTTTGAATGAAGGGATTAAAAAAGGAAAAATAGAAGGAAAAATAGAAGGAAAGATAGAAGGAAAGATAGAGACGGCAAAAAATATGCTGAAAGACGGTTTTTCCATGATTCAAATTGAGAAATATACAGGTCTTGATATTGAAGAAATTAAACAGATTTTTTTAAACGAAAGACAAAAATCAAATTAAAATTCTTGTAAAAGAAATACAATTAAAATTATGGCTTAATTTTTTTTAACAAATTATTAAGTCCATTAAACAACACATCAAAACTTTCCCTCCTTTTTTTCCGCAAGGAAAAAACCAGAGGGGCAGCAAACCAACCCATCAAAAACAGAACGCAAAGCGGTTGCCTATAAATACTTGAAAAGTCCAGAAGATCTTCCTGGACTTTTTATCAGTGATTATTTTATTTGAAAAACACTTCCGTCTTTATCAGAAGATATTCCCTGAACGATTGATCTTGCGCTTTCTTTTCCGGCATCTTGGTCATAAAAAAGGATTTCATAAGTGTTGCTTTTGTAAAGTTCCAGAACCAGTGTTTTTCCCGGCTGGACTTCATAGATTTTTTCAGATAGGGTTCTTTGGTCTTTGGTTATGATATATTTGGTATGCCCTGTATCCTGATTTTTGATGCTGACAGAAAATACATTGCTTTTCATGCTTTCTTTTTCTTCTTTTTCAAAAGCTTCATCCTGCTCTTTCTGGAATTGAGCGTTAGCTTCTTCCCTTGCTTTATTCGGATCGTCAAAAAGCGGGATCAATTTTTGGTATAAAGACGCGCTGCCTTTGCTTTCGCAAATAATTTTCCCTTCATTGAGAATAACTATCTCGCCATTTGCTTCAGCAAAAACTTTTACGGTAAACTCATGCTGTCCTTCTCCAAGCCCGACCAGAACTTTCATAAAAGCAGCGGTAAAACTGCCGTTGGGGTTGGTTCTTCTGGGGTCAGAAAAAATTTCAATATTGTTCCCCATCAGATTGATCATTTTATAGCTGTGTTCTGCCGCTATTGCGCCGTCTTTTTCCAGAACTGTGGTAAAGGTCACTTTATCAAAGGTCAATCCTTTTTCTGTCACATAGTCATTTCCCGTTGTAAAGAGAGTCAGCAGGTCTCCGTCTTTGATCTGAGCTGTCTGCCCCTTGTCAAAATAAGTCGGTTCCTTGTTGAGATCGACTCCGTCCCATACCAGAAAGGCGAGAGGAGTGGGCGTTCCTTTAGCGTTTTTTGTGTTTGACATGATAGTCTCCTTTTCTTTTTTGATTGTGCCGCTATTCAGTTTGTCATCCTGTTTCTGGCTTTCATTTTTACTACAGCCGAAAACAGTCATCAGGATAAATAAGCATGCATAAAGCAGATATTTTCCCATCGAGATCTCCTTGTAAAAATAATTAATAATAAGATAATGCTTTTAAATTCTATTTCAGAAATATTTTATAAAATATTTATATTATATAAAGTCTAAAAACTGACATTAAAGCAACCTCTATTTTTTTTCGATTTTTATTTCTTTAACCCTGCACGAGGCTCTTTTTCCCCGTCCGACTTGATTTCACGGATGAAATTACGGAGGACTCCCCTCCTTGTTCTTAAAGACTTAAGGATAATGGGGTTAGGGGGTTTGGATTTAAAACCGCAGACAAAATCTGCAAGAGGGAATATTCGAGTTAAACCGGATACAAACCTTTACAACACTCTTTCAGGTTTATTGACAAAATATCTCATATTTTTCTGATTATTTATTGTTTCAAAATAGACTTAATATATTTTAAAAAAGAAAAGATTGAGAATAAAAAAAGTATAACTCTTATATATTCAATTGTTATTAGAGTAAGATTGATTGTTGTTCTCTACGATTCCTTTGTTCTAAAAAAAATTTTATATTTTTTTTTAAATAAATTTGCTTCTTTTTAAAAAATGATTATATTTAATTCATATAGGGATAGTATGAATTAAATAAAAAAAGGAGCTTGAGATGAAAATTGCAGATAATATTACCGCTTTAATCGGGAATACTCCCATGGTTCGTATTAATAAGATGAATGAAGGGAAAGCGCTTGTGGCTGCTAAGCTTGAATTTTTTAATCCTATGGCCAGTATTAAAGATAGAATCGCATTTTCCATGATTGAAGATGCTGAAAAAAGAGGGATTTTAAAAAAAGACTCTGTCATTATTGAGCCCACCAGCGGCAATACTGGAATCGGTCTTTCCTATATAGCGGCGGTAAAGGGATACCGCGTTATTTTAACGATGCCGGATACCATGAGCATAGAGCGGAGAAAACTCCTTGCAGCGTTTGGAGCAGAACTGGTTTTAACAGAAGGCGCCAAGGGAATGAAAGGGGCAATTGAGAAAGCCGAAGAACTCTCCAAAAACATTCCGAATGCATTTGTTCCCCAGCAGTTTGAAAACAGGGCAAACCCTGAAATCCACCGGAAAACAACTGCCGAGGAAATCTGGAGAGACACAGACGGTAAGGTGGATATCTTTGTGGCAGGAGTCGGAACAGGAGGGACTTTGACTGGGGTAGCACAGTCTCTCAAAGAAAAAAAGCCTTCTATCAGAATTGTTGCGGTGGAACCCGAACTTTCACCCGTCATTTCAGGGGGCTCTCCGGCTCCCCACAAGATACAGGGAATTGGGGCGGGGTTTATTCCTGCGATATTAAAAACAGAATTGATTGATGAAATCATTAAAGTAAAAGATAGCGATGCAGGAGATACTGCGAGAAAGACAGCGAAAGAAGAAGGTGTTTTGATTGGCATATCGGGGGGAGCGGCTTTATGGGCTGCTCTTGAGCTTTCGAAACGGGAAGAAAACAAGGATAAGGTAATCGTTGTGATTATTCCGGATACCGGGGAAAGATACCTTTCTACCTGGCTTTATGAAAACCAATAGGTTTTTTGGAGGGAAACATGAAAACAATTTATCTTGACCATAATGCGACAACGCCCATGGACAAAAGGGTTTTGGATTTTATTTATCCTTATCTGACGGATGAATTTTATAATCCGTCTAGTATTCACCTTCCGGGGCAGCAGGTAAGGGAAGAGATTGAAAAAAGCAGGAAAAAAATTCTGGAGCTTCTGGAAGGGGAGAATTATAACCTGTATTTTACTTCAGGAGGAACCGAGGCAGATAATTTTGCAATTCAGGGAGCCGCCTACGGAAATCAGAAAAAGGGGCGGCATATTATCTGCTCATCCATTGAGCACCATGCTGTGATTGATACTTGCAAGGCGCTTGAAAAAGACGGGTTTGAAGTCACTTATCTTTCTACGGGAAGCGACGGAGTGGTGAATCTGGATGACTTAAAGCAGTCTATCCGAAAAGATACGATTCTGGTGACAGTGATGCATGCGAACAATGAAACAGGGGTGATTCAGCCGGTTGAGGAAATAGCGCGCTTCTGCCGGGAAAAAGGGATCATTTTTCATACCGACGCGGTTCAGACAGCGGGAAAAATTCCTTTGTCGCTCAAAAAAATCGGGGCTGATCTGGTGGTGATTTCATCCCACAAGTTTTACGGTCCGAAAGCGGCAGGCGCGCTTTTAGTGAGAAAAGGCACAAGGATATTTCCTTTATTTCACGGGGGGAGCCAGGAAAAGAATTTAAGACCGGGTACTGAAAACACTCCCGGAATCATTGGAATGGCAAGGGCTTTGGAAATTGCAGTTTCTGAAATGGAAACGGAAGGAATAAGGCAGAAAGAACTCAGGGATCGTCTGGAAGAAGGAATTTTAAATCTGATTCCAGATGTCCAAGTGAATGGAAGCCGTGAGAAAAGAGTGCCGGGAACTTTGAATGTCAGTATTAAGTATGTGGAGGGCGAAGCTCTTTTAATGTACCTTTCAGATGAAGGAATTGCGGCTTCTTCAGGGTCTGCCTGTTCTTCGAGTTCTTTGGAACCTTCCCATGTGCTTCTTTCTATGGGGATTGCCCATGAAATTGCCCACGGTTCAATCCGTTTCAGCTTGGGGAAGATGAATGGGGAAGAAGATGTTGAAGCTGTATTAAAAATTCTTCCTGAGGTAGTGAAAAAATTAAGACGGTTTTCACCGTTTGGAAAAGACAAGGAAGAGTTTGGAGAAAATGTGTATGCTCATACCCATTAAAGGAGGAAACAATGCTTTATAATAAAAAAGTGATGGATTATTTTAGAAACCCTGAAAATCAGGGTAGAATAGAAAATGCAGACGGAATCGGGAAAGTCGGAAATCCGGTCTGCGGGGATGTGATGGTGATTTATCTGAAAATAGATGATGAAACGATCCGTGATGTTAAATTTGAAACTTTCGGATGCGTGGCAGCGATTGCGACTTCTTCTATGGCGGCTGAAATGCTTAAGGGGAAGAAAGTAGAAGAGGCTTTGAAAATTACCAATCAGGCAGTGGAAGAATCGTTGGAGGGCTTGCCTCCTGCTAAAAGACACTGTTCTTTGCTGGCGGAAGAAGGAATTCAGGCGGCTATTCATGACTATCTCAAGAAAAAAGGAGGGTAGGCGGATGGATAAAAACGAGTTTGGACGAAAATGTGAAAAAACCGGAACGGCAGGGGATTTTATCAAAAAAGTGCTAACCCTTTCTCCTGAGGATAATCTTTTGGATGCCCTCAGGCTGATGCATCGTTATTTTTATTCACAGATCCCTGTTTACCGGGGAAAAGTTTTTACAGGACTTTTAACGGAAGGAAGGATTTTAGGATGGATAACAGAAAATCAGCTTGATGGAAAAATTGATTTAAGCCGTGTCAGAATCCATGAGGTGCTTGCTTTCGGGGAAGAAAAAGAAAATTACGGGTTTTTAAAAGAAGAAGCGAGTCTTTTTGAGATCCTTGATTTGTTTAACCGGTTTGAAAAAGAGGGAAAAGTGTTGGAAAGCGTTTTAATCACAAAAAACGGAACCCAGAATGAACAAGTGATCGGGATTATTACCGTATGGGATCTTTTTCTCCTGAAAGAACCGCTTTGTGTTTAAAAAAGAGTATATTTTAAAAACAAGAAAAAAGAAGGTGATCAAATTGAAGTTTTCTACAAAGGCAAGGTATGGTTTGAGAGTTTTAATCATTCTAGGAGTGTATTACAATAAAAAGCTTCTTCAAATTAAAGATATTGCGGAAAGGGAAGACTTGACTGAAAAATATTTAGAACAGATTTTTATCAGTCTGAAAGCGGCGAATTTTGTAAAATCTGTCCGTGGGGCAAAAGGAGGGTATTATCTTTCCAAAAATCCTTCTGAAATTACAATCAGAGAAATAATTGAGAGACTGGAAGGTTCTCTTTTTCCCACGGACTGCGCGGAAAATTCCAGCGTCTGTTCCAGATCGTTTTGTTGTGTGACAACCGATTTATGGAAAGAACTGGGGAATATGATTTACCAGTTTTTAGAAAATAAAACGCTTCGAGATTTAGTAGATGCTTATGAAAACAAAAATCAATTCAATATACAAATTTGAAGGCTTAAGCTTTCTGCTTAACCGCATTCAAATTTGAAAAAGGAGGAAAAATGAGTCAATATCAGTTTGAAACGCTCGCTCTCCATGCAGGGCACAAAGTCGATGAGACAAAATCCAGAGGGGTGCCGCTTCACCGGACTTCTGCCTATCTTTTCAACAGCGCCGAGCATGCGGCCAATCTTTTTGCGCTCAAAGAATTGGGCAATATTTATACCCGTCTGGGAGGTCCTACTCAGGATATCTTGGAACAGCGGCTTGCAGCCCTTGAAGGCGGAATGGCAGCGCTTGCCCTTTCATCCGGAACTTCGGCTATTTTTTACTCGATTATCAATATTTGCGCTCATGGGGATGAGCTGGTGTCCGCAAGTAACCTTTACGGCGGAACTTATACCATGTTTCATGACATTCTTCCCCAGTTTGGAATCAAGGTCAAGTTTGCCGATGTAAACACTCCAGAGGAGTTTGAAAAACTGATTACGGATAAGACAAAGCTCATTTATATTGAAACAATCAGCAATCCGGTGCTGGATGTGGCAGATATTAAGGCATTTTCAAAAATTGCAAAAAAACATGAGCTTCCTCTCATTGTGGATTCTACCTTTACGCCTCCTTCGATCTTAAAACCTCTGGAACACGGGGCTGATATTGTGATCCATTCTCTTACCAAATGGATCGGCGGACATGGGACAGCGCTGGGCGGAATTGTGATTGATTCCGGTAAATTTAACTGGAAAAACCCTAAGTTCAAGCTTTTTAACGAACCGGATACGAGTTATCACGGGCTTCGATATGCGCATGATCTGGGAGATTTAAACCCTCTTGCCTTTATTCTTCGAATGAGACTGGTACCGCTTCGAAACCTCGGCGCTTGTATTTCTCCCGATAATGCGTGGATCGTACTCCAGGGAATAGAGACTCTTTCGCTTCGAATGGAGCGGCACTCTGAAAATGCTGCAAAAGTGGCTGAGTACCTGAAAAAACACCCGAAAGTCAGCTGGGTGAGATACCCTGGTCTGAAAGACGACCCTTCCTATGGGGTGGCTTCCCAATACCTGAAAAACGGTTTCGGGGGAATGGTGGTTTTTGGAAACAAAAAAGGAAAAGAAGGCGGCAAAAACTTTGTCGAGAGCCTGAAACTTTTCTCTCATGTTGCTAATGTAGGTGATGCGAAGAGTTTAGTGATTCACCCTGCCAGCACCACTCATTCCCAGCTTTCCGAAGAAGATCAGGTCAAAGCAGGGTTGAAGCCTGAATTAATCCGTCTTTCGATCGGTATCGAGAATATCAATGATATTCTTGCCGATCTGGAACAGGCTCTGGATAAGGTTTAAGTTGAATGATGAAACGATTTTAATTGATAAAAATTGAAACTTAAACCGTGTTATTCCCCGGCTTGACCGGGGAATCTATTAAGGCTGTTGATTGTTATTTAATTAACACGGACACCGAGCGGAGCCGAGGTGTCACTTCGGCTCCGCTCAGTGACCATACTGCTTTGATTCATAGAAAAACCCTATGAAAGATTGTATGAGAAAATAGAATTACCTTTTCTGATAAACTTACAAATATCAATGATAATAAGTCTTAATTTTCAATAATCGACAGCCTGATTAATCAATACTGTTCTTTCCGCTCTGCCCCCAAAAAACAACTCTTGTTTAGCTTGGAATCTTATTTATACCTGCATTTTAAAAAAAACTGAAAAAACTTGATAAAAAATAGAACAAATTGAATAAATTTTATGTGAAAATTCTATAAGGCGATAAAATGTTTCCAATTGTTTCTAAAAAAAAATACAACGATACCATCTTTGAACTGGAAGTCGAGGCTCCGAAAATTGCCAAAAACGCGCTTCCGGGACAGTTTGCTGTCTTGGTAGCTCATGAGAACGGAGAAAGAGTGCCCTTTACCCTGGCAGACTGCAATAAAGAAAAAGGAACGGTCACTTTTGTGATTCAAGTCCTTGGCAAAACGAGCTCTTATCTTTTGAATGAAAATCTTCAATCAATTCCCCATATTACAGGACCTTTAGGGATTCCTTCCCATATTGACGAGACTAAAAATCATATTGTTTTCATCGGCGGAGGGCTCGGCATCGCACCCCTTCACCCGATCATGAAAGCCTATCATCAAATCGGGAAAAAAAACACCTGTATTGTCGGGTTCAGAAATAAAAATCTGGTCTTCTGGCACGACCGGCTTTCTCAATACGCTTCTAAAATGCTCATCACTACAGATGACGGCTCGATAGGAGAAAAAGGGCTGGTCACCGATGTTTTAGAAAAAGAAATTTCGATTCAAAAACCCGATTTGGTCTATGCCATCGGTCCTTTACCCATGATGAGGGCTGTCAGTGAAAAAACTCAATTTCACGGAATCAAGACCATTGTCAGCCTCAACCCTGTTATGGTGGATGGAATCGGGATGTGCGGCGCCTGCCGGGTCACAATCGGGGGAGTTACCCGTTATGCTTGTATCGAGGGTCCTGAATTTGACGCTTCTCAGGTGGATTTTGACGAACTGATTTTAAGAAGCAGGCAGTTTAAAAAAGAAGAGGACATTTGCCTTCGGGATTATTTAAAAAACGGGATAAAGAAATGAATATTCAAAAAAAAAGAAATCATTTTCCTGACAGGAAAGCAGAAGACAGGGTCAAAGATTTTCAGGAAGTCGGGCTTCCCATTGATTTTGAGCTGGCGCAAAAAGAAGCCGGACGGTGCCTTCAATGTAAACATGCTCCCTGTATCACCGGATGCCCTGTAGAAATTAAAATTCCTGAGTTTATTCTTGAGATTAAAAACGCTCAAATCAAAGAAGCTTATCATATTATCCGGAAAGACCATTTTCTTCCCTCTGTGTGCGGCAGGGTCTGCCCTCAGGAAAAACAGTGTGAAAGACTCTGTGTTTTAGCCAAAACAGGCGAACCGGTAGCAATCGGCAAACTGGAAAAATTTGTCGGGGATGAAGCAATTCAAAAACAATATAACCAGTCGAGTAAAATCAAGACAATTCCCGGTAAAAAAGCGGCTGTGATTGGTTCAGGTCCTGCTTCTTTAGCCTGCGCGGGTGAATTGATTAAAAATAAAATAGCGGTCGATGTTTTCGAAGCGCTTCATAAAATAGGCGGAGTTTTGGTTTACGGGATTCCTGAGTTCCGGCTCCCGAAAAAACTGATTGAAAAAGAAATCGGCGTTTTAAAACAGATGGGAGTTCAGTTTTTCGAAGACTCTGTAGTGGGAAGAACTATTGTTTTAGAAGAACTTCTTTCAGAATATCAGGCTGTTTTTATCGGAGTAGGCGCCGGCACACCTCTTTTTCTGAATATTCCCGGTGAAAAACTGAACAGTGTTTTTTCCGCAAACGAATTTTTGACCCGGATCAATCTGATGAACGCCTATGCTTTCCCCGAATACGACACCCCCATCCCCAACGCTTCCGATGTGATTGTCATCGGCGGAGGAAACACGGCTATGGATGCGGCAAGAAACGCTGTCCGTCTGGGTGCAAAAAAAGTAACAGTTGCCTACCGGAGAACTGAAAATGAACTTCCGGCTCGAAAAGAAGAATATCACCATGCCAAGGAAGAAGGAATCAGTTTCCGGTTTCTGATAAGCCCTCTGGAAATTAAAAGCGATGAATCGGGTAAGGCGCAAAGCGTGGTTTTTCAGAAAATGGAGCTGGGAGCTCCCGATGAGAAGGGAAGACGATCTCCTATTCCGATTCAAGATGAAACAGAACTCATTCAAGCTGATATGGTGATTATCGCAATCGGAACCCAGTCCAACCCTCTTTTGCCCACTATCAGCCCAAAGCTGAAACTCAATTCCAAAGGCTATCTTATGGTGAGCGAAAATCTGGAAACCTCTATCCCGAATGTTTTTGCCGGCGGAGATATTGTCACTGGAGCCGCCACTGTGATTCAGGCTTTAGGAGCAGGAAAGAAAGCGGCAAGACAGATTTTAAAAAAGTTGGAGAAAGAATAGAGACAGGTTGGCAACTTGTTGTTATCTTACCTTTTGGTTCCTGATTTTAATTTGATTTTAGTGTTTTGTTTAAAAAATCCCCTCCCTCTCTGCCTTATGCAAGAGCAAGGGAGAAGAGGGGAGGTGAGTAATGGTTATTTTTTCTTTAACAAAGAGGCTGTTTCCACCAGTTTGATAAACTCGGCGCGGTAGCCTTCTTCATCTTTTCCCTTGGATTGTTTTGCCAGGGTCAGGACATTCTGATAAGATGAAGTTCCTTTAAACTCAGAATCTCTTAAAAGAAGACCAAACTCAATCACGGCAGAAGCAAACTGAAAATTTTCTGAGACTGTTTTACCGATATCGGAATCTTTTACAGGCTGGCTGATTAAGATACTTTTATCCCCGTCCGGTTTTTTGTAGCGGAATTTGATGGTCAGAAGTTCATCGCTGGTCACGGTTTCTTTTTTTTGGTATTTTAAATCATCGATTCCCGGAATCTTTTCATCCGAGCTAGAAGGGATAATTTCATAAAAAGCGGTCACAGTGTGCCCTGATCCAATTTCACCGGCGTCTTTTTTATCATCGTTGAAATCCTCACTTTTGAGCATCCTATTTTCATATCCGATCAGCCGGTATCCTTTCACTTTGGCAGGGTTAAACTCAATCTGGATTTTCACATCTTTGGCAATCGTGAAAAGTGTGCCCCAGATTTCTTTTCCCATCACTTTTTTAGCTTCTAAAATATTGTCTATATAAGCATAGTTTCCATTTCCCGCATTGGAGAGTTTTTCCATTTTAGAGTCTTTATAGTTGCCCATTCCAAATCCTAAAACAGTCAGAAAGACGCCTTCCTCCCGTTTCTTCTCAATCAGCCTTTCCATTTCGGCATCGCTGGAAGCCCCGATATTAAAATCTCCATCAGTAGCCAGAATGACACGGTTGTTCCCATTTTTGATAAAATTTTCTTTGGCAATTTTATAAGCCAGCTCAATTCCCTCGCCCCCGGCGGTAGAGCCGCCCGCTTCAAGTTTGTTGAAAGCCTGCATAATCGTTTCTTTCTCATTTCCCGGTGTGGATTTCAAGACCAGTCCGGCAGCGCCTGCATAAACCACAATCGCCACCCTGTCTTCTTTACGGAGGTTTTCCACCAGAATTTCAAGGGTTTTTTTCAGAAGGGGGAGTTTGTTGTAATCGCTCATTGATCCCGATACATCCAGAAGAAACACTAAATTGGAAGGGGGAAGCTTTTCTACCGGCACTTCTTTCCCTTTGAGTCCGATCCGGATCAGATAGTGTTTTTGGTTCCAGGGGCAGATGCCTGATTCCAGATTGACTGAAAAAGGGTGCTCGTCTTTGGGTTGAGGGTAGTCGTATTTAAAATAGTTGACCATTTCTTCAATCCGCACGGCGTCTTTAGGCGGAAGCTGGTGGTTTTCAGTCAGGAACCGTCTCATATTGGCATAAGAAGCTGTGTCCACATCGATGGAGAATGTAGAAAGAGGGTTGTTGATCGGGCTGACAAATTGGTTTTCTGTAATTTTGTCGTAATTTTCTGTATTAAAATCTTTTCCTGTCATCTGGTCTTCGTCTCTGCTTTCTTCTCTTTCAGAAAGCATCATTTCCCCCTGATCCATAGCTTTCGTTTTCATTGATACTTGAGGCATGGATGTGGAAACTTTTGTTTCGACTGTTTCCTGATCCTGACCTTTTGAACCGCAGGAAGAAAAAATCAGCAGAGCAGCGAGTGAAAAAAGTAATAAGTGTTTTTTCATCAATAATACCTCTTTTTATTTTTTTAAAAGCATGGCTTTTTCAACCAGCTGAATAAATTCGGCACGGTATCCTTCATTGTCTTGTCCTTTGGAAGCTTTAGCAAGTTTGATTACATCTTCAAAAGAAGAAGTTCCTTTAAACTCAGAATCTCTTAAAAGAAGACCGAATTCAATGACAGCCGAGACAAACTGAAAGTTTTCAGAAACATTTGTTTTTGAGATATCGCTTTCTTTGATAGACTGGGTCATTAAAATACTGGTGTCTCCGTCCGGTTTTTTATATCTGAATTTGATGGTCAGAAGCTCATCGCTTGCCACGGTTTCTTTTTTCTGGTATTTCAGCTCGTCAATACCTGGAATTTTTTCATCCGATGAGGCAGGAATAATTTCATAGACAGCGGTAACCGTATGCCCTGATCCGATTTCACCGGCGTCTTTTTTATCATCGTTAAAATCCTCGCTTTTGAGCATCCGGTTTTCATATCCGATCAGCCGGTATCCTTTTACTTTAGCGGGGTTGAACTCAATCTGGATTTTCACATCTTTGGCAATCGTGAAAAGTGTGCCCCAGATTTCTACTCCCATCACTTTTTTAGCTTCTAAAATATTGTCTATGTAAGCATAATTTCCATTTCCCGCGTTGGAAAGCTTTTCCATTTTAGAGTCTTTGTAATTTCCCATTCCAAATCCTAAAACAGTCAAAAAGATTCCTTCCTCCCGTTTTTTCTCAATCAGGCGCACCATTTCAGCATCGCTGGAAGCACCGATATTAAAATCTCCGTCGGTAGCCAGGATAATGCGGTTATTTCCTTTTTTGATAAAGTTTTCTTTGGCGATTTTATAAGCCAGTTCGATTCCCTCGCCCCCGGCAGTGGAACCGCCCGCATTGAGTTTGTTGAAAGCGTTCATAATTTTTTCTTTTTCATTTCCTGGAGTCGATTCAAGAACTACTCCGGCAGCGCCCGCATAAACCACAATCGCGACCCGGTCTGTTTTTCTTAAATTGCCTACCAGAATTTCAAGGGTTTTTTTCAGAAGGGGGAGTTTATTGGGATCACTCATAGATCCTGAAACATCTAGAAGAAAAACCAGATTTGAGGAAGGAAGCTGGCTGACTTGAATCTCTTTTCCCTGAAGTCCTATTTTAATCAGATAGTGTTTTTCGTTCCAGGGGCAGACGCCTGATTCCAGATTGACCGAGAAAGGGTCTTTTCCGGTAGGCTGAGGGTAGGTGTATTTAAAATAGTTGACCAGTTCTTCGATTCTTACCGCGTCTTTAGGGGGAAGCATGTTTTGATTGATAAAGCGTCTCATATTCGCATAGGAAGCAGTGTCCACATCAATGGAAAAAGTAGAGAGAGGGTTTTCATGCGGGCTTTGAAACTGGTTTTCAGTGATTTTATCATAAGCTTCCGTGTTGAATTTTGTTTCATCATCCGCTTTAAATTTATCTTTCTCTTTTCTCTCTTGTGATACAGGAGAAAGCGCGATATTATCGGCTGGTTTTCCTGCCGCCATTTCTCTGGAAACTGATTTTGATTTTTTCATCATTTCTGATTTCGGCATAGCCTCGGCTACCTCATCTGATACAGTAGTCACCTGATTAGAAGAGGCTTCTGAGGATTTTCCACTTTTACTTCCGCATCCTGTATAAAGGATTAAAAAAACAATGGAGATAAAAACAAAGAACAACTTTTTCATTGAAAACTCCTTTTGTAAATTGCTTTGTGAATTTAATATAATAATAACAATAATTCATAAAATATCAAATAAATTATTTTTGTTGTTTCAATCCGACATTTAAGATAATGCTTTGGAAATAGTGAAGGTTGAAATGATATCTTTAGATAAAACTGAGAGTATGCCCTTGGTTTGTAATCATTCGCTTTAAAAAAGAGACCCATTTTATAAATAGTCAACCCTAAAAAGTCAAAAAATCCTTTACAGCAAAGAATAAATTATAAAAAAGAAGCGGAAAATTTGCAAGATTTTCTCTCTCTATACCAATAACCCGGTAAAAAATGGAAGTTTTTCTACAAATTCTTTTTTGAACTGTCTTGAAGATTTATTCTGATTTGACTCGAATCATTTTATTTCAAGACTATTCCAGCGGGTTTGAAATCCAAACCCCTAACCCCTTATCCTTAAGTCTTTAAGGACAAGGGGGAGTCCTCCGTGATTTCATCCCTGAAATCAAGTCGGACGGGGAAACCCTGCATCGTGCAGGGTTAAAGAAATAAAGACAATGAAAATTGTTTGATAATAAATGGCTTTAATGTAAATCAGGAGGATTTGCATACGAGAATTTCAAACAGAAAAAAGATTTCCCGACTTTCGGCAGGACGCCGAACGGAGGGGCAGATGAATGCTAAAATGAAAATAAAAATTAGAACCCTAAATAGAAGGAATTTTAAAATTAATTCCTTTTTTTACCGTCAGGTAGTATAAATAAAGAGTTATTAAAAAACAATGCTTTAATTCCTATAACTCCCCTTGTCTTCCTCTGGGAGATAAGGGGCTGGGGGTTTGTGGGCAAAAAAATTTCAGTTTTTTTATTTGAAAAATGAGTTTTTCAGGGTCGACTAAATAAAAAATTTTGTTTTGATGAAAAAAATAATTATTATTTAATAACGAAATGACTGAACGGTCAGTCATAAAAACTTGCGGAGGAAACCATGGATCGTCAGCAGGAAACTTTGAATGATAAAAAGCAAAAAATTATTGAAGCCGCTGTGTCCGTTTTCTCGAAAAAAGGGTTTGAGAGTTCAAAAGTAGAAGATATTACTCAAAAAGCGGGAATTGCGAAAGGGACTTTTTACCTTTATTTTGATTCAAAAGAATCGGTGTATCAGGAAATGATGAAAAAATTCTTTGATTCCTATAAAGAAAGGTGTGTTGCTGCTAAAGAGCTTTCTTTTTTGCATGAACTTGAGTTTCATATTGATTTTTATTTTGATATTGTAGAAAAAGACCATGATTTTGTGATTCTTCTTTTCAAAACTTGGCCGTCTGCCGGCTACGAGTCCAATGAAGTAATCCGCAAACTTGCGCAAGAACATAACGGCAGGCATAAAGAAGTGATCCGCGATCTGATTCAAAAAGGGCTGGATAGAAAAGAATTGGTCAGTTCATTGCCTATTGAGACTCTGACAATGATGATGCTTTCTCTTTTTGACGGATTGGTGGCAAACCTGATGATTTATCCTGAGTGGAGAAACAGGAAAGAAGAGTTTAAAAATCTTTTTTTAACTCAGTGGGGATTGGGAAAGTAGAAATTCGGAAGTGATTGTTTTATGTTTCAAAAAACGGAATAATCAAGATAAATGTTATGAAAAATATTGTTTGTAAAAATTATTTATACTATATTTATACTCATAAGTTCAAATAAATAACGGAGTCGAGTATGAAAAAAACAGTTTCAAAGAAAGAAAAAAGAGAAATCAGAATTAAAAAAAGTATTATCCGATCCGCCAAACAGCTTTTCAGTTTAAAAGGCTATAAGGACACCACAATCGATGAAATCACCGATAAAGCTTTAATCGCAAAGGCAACGCTTTATCATTATTTTAAAAGCAAAGAGAATCTTTTTCTTGAAACAATCATTGATTCGGAAAAAAACCTTTTTCAGCTTATGGATCAAAAAATTACTCAGAATCAAGAAATGAACCAGAAACAAAAGTTTCAGGCGCTGCTTTTTTACATGCTGAATTATTTTGAAAAAGATTATTATCTGGTTCACCTGATTTTTTACCGCGAAGATTATTTTAATAAAGAAATTATTGATTTTATAAAACAATTTATGAAAAGAACATCTGGTTTTCTCAGCAAGTTTTTAAGCGGTTTTGAAAAAATAACTCCGGAAGAATCGGAAAAACTGGCAGTCTCGATCATGGGCGCGGTTTATGTCAACCTAATTTACTGGTACACAGGAAGCAGAAAAGAAGGACTCAAAGAAGTAGGAAAAACTCTTTTTAACCAGTTTTATCCTTTTATCGTATGTCGATTAAAAAACAAGGAGATTTAAATTTATGGGAAAAAATCAAGGCAGTCTTTTTTGGAAGATTCAAGAAAAACTTTTGGAGCATCCTTACCGGGTGATTCTTTTTATCTCTCTCGTTACTCTGTTTTTTGCGTATATCACCGCTACCCGTATGCAGATTGATAATGATGTGACCAAGATGATCCCTGAAGACAATCCTGTCAGGGTTTTTTATGAAGAGAACCAGAAGTTTTTTGGAAATTCTTCCTCAATTGCGATTGTTCTTGAAGCTGAAGGCGGTATATTTTCGTTAAAAACGCTTAAAAAAATTCAGGCTCTCTCGGATGGGCTTGAAATCATAGACAACCGGATCAAGGAAACATATCTTTCTTCTCTCATGAAAAATTTAAAAAAAGAAGAAATCCAAGAACTATTAAAACTGATGAATGAAAAGTCAGCGGTTTTTTCAAAAGAGAAAAAATCAGAAACCGGCTTGACTGCACAATCTTCGAAAACAGAAGAAATCCAGATTGACGAGTCTCTTCTTTCCGATGAAGAAACAGAAATAGAGCCGGAAGATCTTTCACCTGAAAACAGGGTGGTAGAGGAAGTGAAGGCTCAGGAACCTTCAAAGACTGCCTTGTCTCCTGAAGAAAATCTTCAAAAACTCCTTCAGAATCAGTCTGTTTTAATGGAGTATTTTCAAAATGAAGACACTCGGACAAAAATAAATCAAATTGCATCCAATCAAGTTCTTATGAAGAAAATAACTGCTTTTTGGAACACACCTTCCGACAAATTCGGCGAGTGGTTTAAAAAACTCAGGAAAATCCAGTCTCTCACAAAAATGGACTTTGTCTCTTCCCGATTGAGCAATCCTTTCCTTATTGAGGATTTTTTCATCAAAAATAAGATAGATGGAAAGAAAGGCTCGGCTTTATGTGAATATTTTATTATGAAAGGATTTACCGGAAAAAACGATTATGAAAATTTTAGAAAGAGTGAAAGCAAGGATCACACCCTTTCTCTTTTCGGGTTTACAAAAGAGGAAATAATTGCTTTTGATTCTCTGGATGATGCCAGACTCGATCAGCTGGCTCTTCTCATTAAAAACAGCGATAAACTGATTTCAGTGTCAAAACTGATTGATTTCAATAAAATTGAATCCAATCCTCTTCTGGAACTTTTCCTTTTGAAAGAAAAGGTCAGGTCATGGGAACTTTACAGCAATTTTCTTTATTCAGGAAACCCTCTCAATCAGGATAAAATGACCATGATTTTAGGAGAAATGGTTCCAAGCATTAACTTTGAGGCAAGAGATGCGTTGATTAACAGTCTAGAACAACTGCTGTCTGAAACTTTAAAACCGGAAGACCACATCCGATACTACCTTGCAGGAGAACCGGTTGTTACCAAGCTGATGGGGCAAAACATGGTGAAAGACCTTAATTTTCTTTCTCCGATTGTTATTGTGGTGATTGCGCTCTTTCTTTTTCTCTCATTCAGGCATTTTAAAGGGGTTTTTTATCCTTTGATCACGGTTATAGTCAGTGTTATCTGGATTTTAGGAACTATTTTTATTCTGGGATTTAAAATAACGATTATGATGACCAGTCTTCCTGTTATTCTTCTGGCGGTCGGCTCCGCTTACGGGATACACATTATTCACCACTACTATGAAGAGTGGGCTTTTGACCCGGATAAAAAACAGGGGATTTTTAAAAGCCTGAAAGAAATCGGGTTTGCTGTGGTGATGGCAGGCATCACTACTGTGATCGGATTTGCGTCGATGGCTCCGACAGATGTGGTGCCCCTTCGTGATTTTGGTATTTTTACGGCAATCGGGACAATTTATGCCTTGGTGATTGCCATGATTTTGATTCCGGCTTTACTGAAAATAGGAAAAAATCCTAAGAATTTGAAAGAGTTAAAATCAAAACACTCGCCTGAAAATCCAGACAGAGTAGCGCTTTTACTTGAAAAAATAGGAAATTTCAGTATCCACCATAAAAAAACAATCTTTTTTATTCTTTTCGGAATTATTGCTTTTTCTGTGATCGGTACATTAAAACTGAAAGTGGAAATGAATCCTGTGGAATATTTTAAAGCCGGCAGTCCGATCCGGATTTCAGATTCGATTATTGTGGAAAATTTTGCGGGCACTTCCAATATTGATGTGATTTTGGATACTGGAAAGAAAAACGGAATTCTGGATTATGAACTTTTAAAAGAAGTGGAGCAGTTTCAAAATGAGATAGAGGCGCGTTTTGGTGATCCTTCCAATCAAGAGGCTTATCTTGTGGGGAAAATTATTTCGATCAACAGTTCTATCAAAAAGATGAATCAGGCGATGAATTACGGGAATCCTGAATTCTACCGTATCCCAGATGAAATCTATGATATGAACGGCAAATTAGTGAATTTTTCAAATGCGGATGAGAAAAAAGAACAATTGAAAGCGGTTATTTTAAACTATATTGATAAATTCAGTACAGATGACACAAGAGTGGTGATTGATTCTGAAAAACAGAGAATGAAAGTCGCGTTTACCTTGAAAACAGGCAGTACTATTGTAACCAACCAGCTTTCTGAAGTGGTCTATGACCTTTCCAAAAAATACTTTAAAGAAAATGAAAACCAGAAAATCGGGGTCAGTTATACAGGAAACAATGTGGTCACTATTGAGCTGAATACCCAGCTTTTAAAAGGGCAGATTATCGGGATCTTTACATCTATTATTCTGGTTTTTCTTCTGGTCTGGAGAATGCAGAGGTCTTTTGTGCTTGGGCTTATCAGTATTGTCCCTCTGGTCAGCGCTGTCTTGATCGGCTTCGGGCTCATGGGATTTACCGGGGTCAGGCTTGAAATCAGTACAGGAATTATCGCCAATATTGCAATCGGGATCGGAATCGACTATGTGATTCACTATATCAACGGCTATATTCTCTACCGCAAAAAGGGGCACACCAAGGAGAAAGCGATTATTGAGACAACCGGTATCATCGGGGAAGCGGTTTTAATCAATGCGGTATCGGTAGCTCTTGGGTTTCTGGTGCTTCTTTTCGCAAGTTTTACCCCGCTCATTAATACAGGCTGGCTTTTAGCTCTGGCTATGATGACCACAGCATTGGGCGCGTTGGTTTTTATACCGGTTTTAATCAATCTGTATAAAAAAGATTTTCCGGCAATCCTTGAGAAAAACGAGGCTTAAATAAACTTTATAAAAAAATGCTTTCTAAAATGGAGGAGCAAATGAAAAAAACAATTCTATTTTCTTTACTGGCTGTTTTTATGGGCAGTCTGGTTTTTACAGGCTCAAAAACCTTTGCTGATGAACTTTCAGGCTATGATATTGCCTTGAAAGTCAAAAATGCGAATAAATCAACCAAAAGAATTGTCTGGTCTAAACTGACCGTCAAAGAAAAAGGCAAGGTAGTGGAGCAGCGGACCCTTGTTTTAAAGACTTTTAGAAAAGACAACAAAGATAAAGCGCTTTTTCGATTTACCAGCGGGCTCAAAAGAGATGTCACCATGCTTTCTATCGAGCAGGAAGAAGGCAAGGACAATATTCAGTATGTCTATACTCCGGGAGTAGGGCGCCCTAGACAGATTGACTCTTCTGAAAAACAAAATAATTTTGAAGATACGGATTTTACCAACGAAGATCTGGGAGCTAGAAAAATCGAGGATTATACCTATAAAAGACTGGGCGATGAAACTTTGAAAATCGGGAAACAGTCGTTTACCTGTTTTGTAGTGGTTTCTGAAAACAAAAACCCCAATGCGAAATATCCCAAATACAAAACCTGGATCGATCAGCAATCTTTGGTTCCGGTTAAAATCGAAAGTTACGGCAAAGACGGAACCATGAAGAAAACAGGGGTTTCGGCTGCTGTCAAAGAAGTAAAACCCGGGATCTTCATGTCTTATTATGTCTATGCCAAGGATCTGGAAACGGGTCATGAAAGTATTATGACAGTCACCAATGTGGTGATGGACCCAAGCGATCTTTCAGAAAACCTGTTTGAGCCTGCCAATATGAGTAAACCCTGGAAGGAGAAATAAATATGAAAAAAAGCATTCTGCTTTTTATTCTTCTTTTTGGACTTTTGAGTGCTTCTCTTTTTGCTGAAGAAGGGAACATCGGGGGGAATGAAGAGGTGATTGAAGTAGATATTCCTGACGAACTGAATCATACAGACGGGAATTCTCAATTAACCCAAACTGATGGCGCATTTCCCGGATCAAATCAGCCTGTTTCTGAAAAAACATACGATTTTAAAGGAAAATTTACGGGCTGGATTTCAGGGGGAGTGAAAGAGAATCATTCCACTTATTTCAACTATGACCGGCTCCAGCTTGAATTAACCGAGCTTTATCATGAAATCACCTTTTATGTCAAAGCAAATGCGAGATACAATACTATTTATCTCAATGATGCAGATACAGACAGGCGGGGAGAAAATGTCCGCTTTGATCTGGCTGAAGCTTATGTCAATTATGAAAAAACATTTGATACAGCTCTTTCCCAGTTCAATCTCTTGATCGGGCAGCAGGTTTTCAAGTGGGGAAAAGCGGATGAAGTCAGACCGACGGATATTTTAAGCCCTCAAGATTTGACTTTATTTGCGCTGGAAGACAGAAACGACAGAAAACTCGGGCGTTTTGCCCTCAAAACTGCTATTGCTTTCGGTTCTGCGCTCAGGTTTGAAGGGATCTGGATGCCGATTCATAGAGCCAGTGAATCCACCCAAGACGAGCAGTCTCTTTTTACTCAAAAATCGATGATCGAGCTTCAAAAAAACGGTTTTTCTGTCAATTCAACGCAGATGCCTGAAAAAAAGCTCAAAGAATCGGATATTGCGTTAAAGATGTATGCCAATTTATTGGGCACAGATTTTTCCTTTTCTTTTTACAACGGTTATGATCCGCTTCCTTTTTCAAAACTTCTGGATCCGATGGGCTTGAAAAAACTTCAGCCGTTTTTAAGCCGGGTCACCCTATGGGGGCTTGATTTTGAGAGAGTCGCTTTTGCAGGAATTGTGGTGAGGGGAGAGGCCGCCTATTTTTCAAAAGGGATGAAGTTTGGAGTATCGCCTGAAAATTTTGCTCTCTATAGTGCAAAAGGGATGGACGGCGTTGATGGAAAACGGTTTTTAGATGCCACTTTAGGGCTGGATAAAAACGATTTTCTGATTGCGAAAGCTTATCTGAATCTCCAATACTCGGTTAATCATATCTTTGACTATGAAGAAGGACTGAAAAGCCGCTACGGGACAAAGACAGAGAAAACCAACCACGCGCTGATCTGGAACCTTTCTTATGAATTCGGGGGGCTGAATTATAAAATCGAGTTTTCCGGAAACTACAATTTTTCACAGAAAGACTTTATGCTCAAACCTGCTTTTCATATCAAAATGGGAGCAGAAACCAAAATCATCCTCGGCGCCTATTTATTCGGGGGAGATGAGGATACTCTTTTGGGGCAGTATAGCGATAAAAGTTTTGGTTATTTAAAACTGGAACACTTATTCTAAAACAAACATCAAAATATCATGGGTTGTTGAAACATACAGCCCATTTTTTACTCTCCTTATTTAAATTTGCTTTTTTTCAAATTAATTTTATTATTTAATAATATTCATTTTTTAAAATGATAAATGAGGAACAGGTGATAAAAAAATTATCATATTAGCTTTATCTATTATTTTTTTGATTGTGATTAGTTTTTATCATTATCTTCTTTTTCATACCCTGATCGAATTATTTTCAATTTTTATTGGAATTGGAATCTTCGTTTTTGCGATCAATAGTTTAAAAAAAAATGAGGAATCAGGAAATTTCTATCTATTTATCGGTATTTTTTACGGCGGAGTCTCCCTGATTGACCTTTTTCACACCCTTGTTTTCAAAGGGATGAGTATTTTTACTGGACTGACGGTCAATCATTCTGCACAATTCTGGATTATTTCCAGAATGATTGAGGCACTGGCATTATTTTCCTCAGTGCTGTTTTTTTATAAAATCAAGAAAATCAAGTCTTGGATCGTTTTAACTATAAATTTTTTCTTTATCTTTTTTGCCATCTTTTCTGTTTTAGTATTTTCTTTTTTCCCTGATTGCTATATTGAAGGGCAGGGGCTTACTGCTTTTAAGGTGTATTCTGAGTATGTTATTATTTTAATTTTACTGAGTTCGTTTTTTATTTTAAGAAAAAAAAGAAAAGAAATTTTTAAATCTTTTAATAATTATGTTGAATATTCCCTTGCTATTTTTTTTACGATAGCGGCAGAATTGTCTTTTACTCTTTATGTAGATTCTTACGGAATCTTTAATATGCTCGGGCATATCTTTAAACTCCTTTCATTTTTGATGATCTATCAAAGCGTATTGAAAAATCTTTTAAAAAGACCTTTTGAAAAGCTGACTCTGGAACTCGAAAAATCCAATCTGAGGCTTCAGGAAGATTTAACAGAAATTCAGAAACAATATCAGGAAATAGTACAGAACATCAATGATATGATTACGATTGTGAACGAAGATGGGATTGTGCTCTTTGTAAACAATCAGTCATATCATTTCTGGGGAAAGACTCCCGAAGAATATATCGGAAAAATAGCTTTTGATTTTGTTTATTCTGAAGATAGAGAAAAAACTATGAATGCTTTCCAGAACTGGAAAAAAGATTCTTTCGAATCCATTCAGTTTGAAAATAGATCGATTTTGAATATATGGACATTATGGAATATAAAATTATTAAGAAAAAATGGTCAATTAAGGTTTTTTCCCATTGCCAAGGATATTTCTGAAATAAAACAATATCAGGAAGAACTTCAGAAAGAAAAAACGATTGCCCTAGAAGCCAATCAGGCAAAAACCCAGTTTCTCTCAAATATGAGCCATGAAATCAGAACCCCTTTAACCCAGCTTCAACGAAAAAAATAAAAAAAACATAAAAATTTCACAATTTTTCGTATTTAATTTACACTATACAGTTCAATA
>Ga0209518_1001706_pt1 | contig 22669 bp, 18 predicted proteins | sample RifGroB1_FD_183993 | JGI IMG/M metagenome (GOLD analysis project Ga0209518, IMG submission 183993) | Groundwater microbial communities from Rifle, Colorado, USA - Groundwater B1 (SPAdes) (version 2) | ecosystem: Environmental > Aquatic > Deep subsurface > Groundwater | place: Rifle, Colorado...
ATTAAAGGTTTTGAAAAAGCAGAAATTTCCAATTATAATGAGGATGAATTAAGAAGATATGAAGAAAGTTTAAAAGTATATAGAGATTTGAAAGGTGTAATTGATACATCTTTTGATGATGGCAAGATTGAAGGTGAAAAACAGGGAATTGAAAAAGGTGAAAAACTTGGGATAGAGAAAACAGCAAAGAATATGAAAGATTTGAGAGTATCAATTGAAATAATATCTAAATCTACTGGTTTATCTATTGAGGATATTAATAAATTATAGATACAGACATTTTTTTTATTTCTCCAAAACTATTGACAACGAATTTGTCTTTATAATATAATCAGGCAACTCTTGATAAAATTAGGATTTGGTACAACTTTGTACTATTTTACAAAATGTAAATTGTAAAAGTCCGGAACCCCCCTTATTTTTAACAAATTTTATGTGATTTTGGGGTAGGTTCTGAATTTCGCATATCCTAACTTGTTTCATAGAAACAAATTAAAAATTCGAGAGTAAATTATACTATCCAGCTGGTATAGTCTTGAGACTCGTTGGGTTTTTGAAATCTGGCGTGGCTTTTTTTTATAATTTTTTTTGACAAATCCCTAAATTTTAGTTATATTTTTTGTATGAAAAAAGATTTAACAAATATACACAATAATTTTTTTCTACGCCTCTTGTCTAAAAAAGAAAATGCTATTGATTTCTTACGGATCAGTTTACCAAAGGATATTTTTAGCCAAATAGATTTTGATTATCTGGATTTTGACAAACAAAGTCATATATTGCCAAATTTAAAATCAACTATGAAAGATTTGGTAATAAAGACTAAATTAAAAAACAAAAAAGAATTGGATTTTTATCTTTTGGTAGAACACAAATCGAGCATTGATAACAGTAAACCAAAAGATTTGTTTATTCAAATTTTTAAGTATATTTTTAACATAATTTTTGAAGATTATAAGAACAAAAAAGAGTTGAGGATTGTAATTCCGTTAGTTTTTTATCATGGTAAGAATGAGTGGAAAATCCCACCTAATTTTAAAGATATTTTTGATATTGACAATTGTCTAAAACAACATATAATAGACTTTAATTACATATTATTTAACACAAAAGATAACCCAAATATAAATAGAGAAGTTATTGAGAATATTCACCTATATTCAGGTTTAATTGCTCTTAAAACTATATTTGATGAAGAATATAAATCATTATTAGAAATAATTAGGTTGTTTTATAAGTTTAACAAATTTAAAAATCTTGAAGAATTGGAAGCAATAATTTATTATATTTCTTTAGTAAAAAATATAGATAAAACTAAATTTGAAAATATAACAAAAGAATTATTTGAAGAGTTAGAAGAGGAGGTATCTATGGTAACATTTTTAGATGCTATTAAAACAGAAGGAAAGATTGAAGGAAAAATCGAAGGAAAGATCGAAAAACAACAGCAAACCTTAATCCGTTTATTATCAAAAAAATTTGGCATAACAGAAGAAGAAAAAGAAATTATAAACAATTGTTCTGATGATGAAAAACTTGATAATGCTTTGGATGAAATTCTTTTTGCCGATAGCAAATATAAAGTGCTTCATTGTTTGGATTAGTTGCTTTAAGTTGGGGTGCTCACAGAGGCGAGGAAGTTTTTGGAGTGGAAATACTGATAAAATGGAGAGAAAACTAATAAAGATAAGTTTTTTAGTATAAAACAATGATATATAGTAAAATATGATTGTTTTTATTTGATTTATCTCTATTCTCCGTGTACTTTGTGTCTTTGCGAGAGAGTTTTTTGACAAATTTTATGTGATTTTGGGGTAGGTTTTGAATTTCGCATATCCTAACTTGTTTCATAGAAACAAATTAAAAATTCGAGAGTAAATTATACTATCCAGCTGGTATAGTCTTGAGACTCGTTTGGTTTTTTGAAACCTTACGGGTCTTTTTTATTTCCTATTGCTTTTCACGATTTTTTTTGATATATACTGAAATGTTTTAGATTTGTCATAAATTAAAAAATCTAATTACTTTAATATTGAGTAATTATGCAATTTTAATATGTGTAATCAGTGACAATCTGATTAATCTGTGTTATATATAATATATTTTGAGGAAAAAAATGAGTTATGATATACAAAAACACAATATAATTGAAGCAAGTGCAGGCTCTGGCAAAACTCACACGATAAAAAATATAGTATTGGATATTCTACTAAAAACTAACACTGAGTTATCTGAAATTTTAGTTGTAACTTTTACAGAAAAGGCGACTGGTGAGTTGAAAGATAGGATTAGGCAAACAATTGCTGATGAGATACCAAAGGTTATTAATACAAATTTAAAAGAAAAATTAACAGATTGTATAAATAATTTTGATAGTGCATCGATTTTTACAATACATGGTTTTTGTAATAAAATTTTAAAAGATTATTCTTTTGAAAATAAACAAAATTTTGAAAATGAAATAATTAAAGACATAATTGTTTACAAAAAGTCCCTCAATAAACTAAAACGCGAAAAATGGAAAAATCTTTATAAAGAAAATCTTTTTGAAATACTTGAAATTTCTAATTACCCAGACCTAAGCTCTAAAAAAAGTAGATGGGAAGAACTTGTAATAGACATTGCAATGAAATATAAAAAAGATGATATTATTCTACCACAAAAAATGGATGATTTTTTAGAATATTTTAATAATCTTGTAAAAAATATTCAACAAAAACACGATGAGATTGTAAATTTTTTGGGTAGAATAGATACTGATAATATAAAAAACAGTGATTTTTATCTAAAATATGATAATTTTACTAATAACATTAAAAATAAAAATACTATAAATGATAAATCTAGTAGATTAAATAAAATCATTCTACCTATCCTAAAAATAATAAATAAATTTCAAAACGAGCAAATTAGTTTAACAAAAAATTATATTGAGTTTATTTATGGCTTGGCAAGTTGGAAGGTTTTTTCTGAGAATGGTTTTAATTGTTTGGTTAATTATAGAGGTAAAGAACAGCCAGAGGTTTACGAGGTGTGTCCTTTTATTGATGATCTGATTTGTTTACTTACAGATATAAAGAATTTAATAGAAGAAAAAAATATAAAACATCAACTGCTTGTCCAAACAGTTTCTGATTTAAAAGAAGAAGCAAGGATTTTTAAAAGAGAAAATAGTTTTATAAGTTTTGACGATATGCTTACACAAGTTGAAGAATCTTTAACTGATAATGATCTTGTAGATAAACTTAGGGTTAAATATAAATACGGGATAGTTGACGAATTTCAAGACACGGATTCTATACAGTGGAATATTTTCAAAAAAGTGTTTTTAGAAAGTAAAACTAATAAACTTTTGATTATAGGTGACCCAAAACAGGCAATTTATGCTTTTAGGGGTGCTGATGTAAACACTTATTTTATTGCTAAAAATGAGATGGAAAAAAATAATGCAAATCCAGTAAACCTTCCATTTAACTGGCGAAGTACAAAGCAATTAATTGATATTTACAATTTGATTTTTAATAACTGGTTTTCTACAAAAGACGAAATTAAATATATAGACACTCGTTATCCAGATGGAAATGAAGATGATCGACCAAAATTAATATCTTCTGACACGACTTTTAATAGTTTGGGGGTAATTAATCTCGGTGAATCTTTAGCAAGTGATGCAAAGTTTAGCAGTGCAAAAATTATTTCACAAGAAATTAAAAAACTTTTGAACTCAAACATAAAAATAAGGATAAAAAAAGAGGAGCGATATTTAAAAGCAAGCGACATTTGTATTTTGATTAGAACAGGAAGAGATGGAAAAATAATTGAAAAAGAATTGACTTTGCAAAATATTCCTTTTAGTTTTTACAAAAAAGCGGGGCTTTATCAAACAGATGAGGCAAAACATATTTATTATTTGTTAAACTCAATTGCTAATCCAAAAGATAGGGAGAGTTTTTTTAAGGCATTACTAACGAGGTTTTTTGAGATTGATATTGATAAAATAGAAAATTATGAGAATATCAGTGTAGATTCAGAAGTTAAGAAATTGTTTTTAAAATGGGATTATTTTTCAGAAAAAAAACAATTTTCGAGATTATTTCAATCAATAATGGAAGAAACTGGTATTTTATACAGAGATATAAAAGAAATCGATGGCGAACGACGGATTACTAATTATTATCATATTCTACAAAACTTAGAGAATGAGGCACAAAAAAATAATCTTGATATTTTGGACATTGTTGATATACTAAAAAGTTATATAAATACAAATGTTTTGGTTGAAGAGATCCTTGATTTGCAAAGGCTAGAAACAGAAGAAGATAAAGTTAAAATAATTACTATACATTCGAGTAAAGGGTTGGAATTTCCAGTTGTTTTTATTTTTGGTGGTTTTTCTAAAGGAAATCCAAAAAGTTATTTTAAGTTTCATAATGCGGAAAAAAAACTTGTTTATGATTTGACAAAAGATGATGCAAATAAAATTATTTTTAATGAAGAAGAAGAAAACGAGGAAAAACGGCTTTTTTATGTTGCAATAACAAGAGCGATTTTTAAACTCTACATTCCGTATTTTGAACCAAAAATAAAAAATAAATTAGGTCCACTTGGTACATTTATAAAGAATATAATAGAAGAAACTTTTTTTCAGGAAAATAATCCAAATGTGGAAATCATAAAGTGCGGAGAAAATTTACAAACAATTCTACAAAAAAACATTCTAAAAGAGGATATTGTTAAAAATGAAGATATTTTGCTGCCAGAAAGACTTTTTGTCGAAGTTGATAAAAGTATAAGAGATAAAAAAATTGAAATACTTTCGTTTTCGAGTATCAAAAAAGAAGAAGGGCAAAAAGAGACTTATGGAAATTTTGCCCAAAAAGAGGAAGATACTGGGGGGGACGAAGAGGTTGAAAAAGATACTCTTCCGTCTGGGAATAGGGTAGGGAGTATGTTTCATAGTATTTTGGAGAATATTGATTTTTGTTTGGCTTCACAAATTACAGAAAATACTAGTGACAAAAAGTTTGAAACTATTTACAGTTTGATTGATAAAAATTTTAACGACTACATTTTAAAATATAGTAAAAATCTTTCTGATGAAAAAATAAAAATTTACAAAAATAAAATTTTAGAAATAATTTTAAATACATTAAATACACCAATTGATAAAGATGGTTTTAAACTTAGCATGCTAAAAAATGAAGATAAACTCCATGAAGTTCAGTTTTATTATCCAATTACTCAAACAAAAGATATAAAAATAGAAGAAGTTAATTATAAAGAAGGTTTTTTGACTGGTTTTATAGATATGATTTTTAAAAAAGAGAATAAATATTATATACTTGATTGGAAGTCAAATAAATATTTAACATATCAAGGCGAAAATTTTTCTAATCGTGTCAAAAAAGAATATGGTTTGCAGTACGAATTATATAGCATTGCACTAATTAGATATTTAAAAAGTGTTTTACCTGATTTTGACTATGATAAACATTTTGGCGGGATTTATTATATCTATCTTAGGGGAAAAGATGTGTCTGATTTTACAAAAGGCGTATTTTTTGAAAGAATAGATAAAAATCCAATTTATGACTACGAACAAAAACTTTTTGATATTTGATTAAAGAACAACGCTCTTATTTAGGGCTTGCTAAATAAACCCATAACTTATTATCATATAACAAGTTATAATCAAAAATTAGGCTTAAAAATGCAAGGATTTTTTAATTACCCATTAAAAATCCTTGCATTTTTTTAAAAAGAAAAAAAGTTTGGCTAAACTTTTTTCCCTATTTCCACGCCCAAAAGCTACCTGAATATCATTAACTTAACGCTACAAGCATACTTTTTGGAGAAAAATCTTGCGACTAGCACAATTTTTCGGAAAAAAGTATGCTTGTAGCGTTTTCTAATGACTTATTCAGTAGCCCCTATTTATGATTCTTTCCCTCTAAACAATCTCACGATTTTTTTGACAAAATACAACATTTTTAGTATAAATTATATATGTTAAAAAAACTAATTTTACCAATTTTAATTATACTTTTTTCGAGTCATTTATTTGCAGATGAAATAATTTTTAATCCAATAAATAAAACTTATATTTACAATAATTTTGTTGCTGATAGATTATATCCTTTTGCTTATACAAACGAAATGTATCTTGTTGATAGCAAAGTTAATTTAAAGTTAATTGAAGAAATTGAGTCAGATAATTTTTTGTTTGGTGATATTTTGAAGGTTGAAATAATTGATGGGTATTATAAGGGTAAAATTGGTTATATTCTGGAAGATTATCTAAAATTAAGTAATTTTTCAATAAAAAATGGCTTAGAAGTGTATTTTAAGGAAAATAGCAAATCTTTAGATGGTAAAATAATTTTTTTTAAAGAAATGCGGTGTTTAATAAAAGAAAGTAGGATTGAAGAAGGGCAAGAAGTATTGGTTTTACAAAAACAACCGTATATTAAAGAAGATTTTATTGATTTTGCAAATAAAAATTCTATAAGGTATATAATAGATATTGTTTCTGATATAAACTACTATTTAAGGAACAATAAAGCAGTAATTAAAGTTGTGAATTCACAAAATTTATTTGAATTAGAAAATGTTAGTTGTGGTGACAATTTGTCAAATTACGATGGGATTATTTTTTGTGATAGAAAGAACTCTTATTTTTTGGAAAAAAAAGGTTTTACAAAAAGTATAATTATCCCACAAAAAGGCGAAAATGTTTTTTTGTCTTTTATTGAACCAGTTGAATACATAGATTTTAAACCAAATTTTTTTTATGAGAAAAATAATTTTTCTTTTTTTAGTGATTCTACCCAAAAAATTGGTGTAAAAGTTTTAGGTGATGACTTTTCATATTTTTGTATGCCTGATTTAACAGATGATAAACTTATTACAAAAGATTGTTTTTATATTGAGAATATTCCACAAAACGTAAAATTATTTTGTAATATAAAAGAAGTTTTCCACCCTGTTTATTTAAATTATTTTAATGAAGAAAAACTCTTATGGGAAACTGTTAATCTAATTTATGAGGATGGCTCTTATAAACTTAATATTTTGAAATCTGGATATTATGCTTTATTAACTTATCAAGAAACAAGTTATACTAATCTAAATATAATAAAAAATGCTAAATCAAGTAGAATATTCTTAAAAAATAAAAATAATAGCTTTATAAAGCAATATATGTCCCAAAATGATGATGTTTTAAAAATACCAATTAATGAAGAAGTTGAAGTTATTTCTTTTTTAAAAGACAATCCATACACATTATATCAAAAAAGAATAAGAAAAGATGATTTAAATATAGAAATTATAAGTAATTATACTAAAAAAGAAGTGAAAAAATTCAACAAACTTTTTTATGGGATGTGGCAGAAGACAGGTATAAAAAAAGATAATAAAATTATTAAAGATATAGAAAAAAATAACAATATTCTCGAATTTTTTGGTAGAATGGAGTTAAATGAAGGAAATAAGATTGTTTTTTATAATGATTTTTATAAAATCGAAGGTTTTTTTGAATTAATAGATGATTATAAAATTATTATTTATATAAAAAAAATTAACTATCCTGTTGATGATATTAGTTATGGCGAAAAATATTTTGTTTCTCAATCAGTTTTTAATTCAAATCTTGTAATACCAGCATTTTATTCTTTTTATGGCGGAACTCTCCAAATTTCTTTTGATACTATATTTTTTGATAGAAGAATGACATTTAAAGACCAAAATAAATATGATAAGTCAATAATTGGTGAAAGTTTAAGTTTTAGAAACTATTTTTTCCCACAAACTGAAGATAATTGTAAATATAAGATTTATTTTTTTAAGGAGTAGGTGATAAATTGGATTATTTTTATTATATACCAAAAAGTTTTTGATTGTTACAAATTTAAAAAGTTAAATATATTTACGCGATTTAATCTGTGTTATATATAACTAATTAAAGTTGATTATTACTAAAAATAGATTTACATACTTAAATTTTCTTGAATTATTCATAAAAAGATAGTATATTTAGGAATATTCTTTAAGTTAAAAAAAATTGAGTTTAGCTATATGGTGAATAACTGATGAGTAATATAGATTTTGGTATAAATGACAATGATTTTATTAGAGGTGAAGTACCTATTACAAAAGAAGAGGTTAGGGTAATTGCTATTTCAAAATTAAAACTAACCAAAGATTGTAATGTTTTGGATATTGGGGCTGGGACTGGCTCGATTACTGTTGAGATTGCAAGGCTTATTGATGGAATGGTTTATGCTATCGAAAAAGAAGATGATGCTATCGATTTGATACAGAAAAATTCTTTTAAATTTGGCGTTAGTAATGTAAAAATTATCCAAGGCGAAGCCCCTTATGTTTTGGATGGAATAACTGGTTTTTCTAAGGTTGTAATTGGTGGTTCTGGGGGTAATTTGGATGAAATTTTACAATGGGTGGACAAAAATATTCTACCTTATGGGAATATTGTAATTTTATCGATAACTTTGGATACTCTTACTAATGCAAATGTATTTTTTAAAAATAAAAATTATGAGACTGAAATAACCCAAGTTTCGATAAATAAACTTGTTAATGTAAAAACTGTGTCCATGTTTAAATCACAAAATCCAATTTTTATAATCTGTGCAAAAAAAGGAGAATAAATGGCTAAACTTTATGGGGTAGGTGTAGGTCCTGGTGATAAAGAATTAATTACTGTTAAGGCTATCGAAGTTTTGAAAAAAGCAGATATTATTGCAATACCAGAAAGCAATAACGAAAAAGGTAGTACCGCTTATGAAATTGTAAAGCCTTATATTAAAGAAAATATCGAAACATTAACTTTAACATTTCCAATGATAAAAGATGAAAAAGAAAAAGAATCAATAAGAGAAAAAAATGCACTACTTATTAAACAAAAAATTGATGAGGGAAAATCTGTTTGTTTTATAACTTTAGGTGATCCAATGCTTTACAGTACTTTTATTTACCTTTTGCAAAATTTAAAACAATATAATATTGAGGTTGAAACAATTCCCGGTATTACTTCGTTTTCTGCTATGGCGAGTTTACTAAATATGCCTTTAACAATACAAAAAGAAAAATTAACAATTGTTTGTAGTTTTGATGAATATGTTAAACAACTTGTTAAACTTTCTGATACAATCGTTTTTATGAAAGTTTCTTCTTATAGAGAAAAACTTTATGACTTAATAATAGAAAATAATTTACTAAATAGTTTTATTCTTGTGTCAAATGTTGGAAAAGAAAACCAAATCGTTAGTTTAAACCCAGAAGATTTAAAAAATAGTGATTTTTCGTACTTTACAACTGCAATTATTAAAAAATGAGGAAAAAATATGTCAAAAGTGTTTTTTATTGGTGCAGGACCAGGTGATCCTGAATTAATTACTCTAAAAGGTAAAAGGCTTATAGAGGAATCTGATGTTATTATTTATGCTGGGTCTTTGGTTAATCCAGAGGTGTTAAATTATAATAAAAAAAATGCAAAAATATATGACAGTGCAAAAATGAATCTTGAAGAAATAATTGAAGTTATGAAAGATAGTATTTCTAAAGGATTGTGTGTTGCAAGAGTGCATACAGGAGACCCGTCAATTTATGGTTCGATTAGGGAGCAGATTGAAGAATTAAAAAAGTTAAATATAGATTTTGAAGTTGTGCCTGGGGTTAGTTCTTTTACTGCTGCGGCAAGTGTGTTGCAAAAAGAGTTTACTGTTCCTTCAATTTCTCAGACTGTAATTTGTACAAGATTTGAAGGTAATACACCTGTTCCAACAAGTGAAAGTATCGAATTACTAGCATCTCACAAAACTTCAATGGTAATATTTTTGTCTATCCATAAAATTGAAGACTTGGTTCAAAAATTATTGCTACATTATAAGGAAGAAACTCCAATTTCAGTTGTCTATAAAGCAACATGGGTTGATCAAAAAATAGTTTCTGGAACGTTAAAAGATATTAGCCAAAAAGTAAAGAATGCTGGTATTAAAAAAACTGCTCTAATTTTGGTTGGTGATTTTCTTGGTAATAAATATGATAATTCAAAACTCTATGATAAATTTTTTGCTACTGAATTTAGGGATGCAAAATGCAGTACGGAATAATTGCTCTAACAAAAGGCGGGGTTAATTTAGCAAAAAAAATTAAAAGTTTTTTTTTACAATCAGATATTTTTACTTTACCAAAGCTTAATCAAGGTGATTTTATAAATATAGAAGAAAATTTTGCTGATTTTGTTGGAGAAATTTTTACTAAATACAAAACATTAATTTTTATAATGGCAACCGGCATTGTGGTTAGAAGTGTTGCAAAATATATTCGAAATAAAACTGTTGATCCTGCAATTGTTGTAATTGATGAGGCAGGACAATTTGTTATAAGTTTACTTTCTGGTCATATTGGAGGGGCTAACGATGTGGCAAAAGATATTGCCCAAAAAATAGGTGCGACCCCAGTAATTACAACTGCATCAGATGTTCAAAAAAAAATAAGTGTCGATATGCTCGCCAAAAAATATAATTTGATAATCTCTTCTATGGATGATGCAAAAAAAATTACATCGCTTATTGTTAATAATGAACCTGTTTTTGTAGAATCAGAAATTAAACTTGATATTCCAGACTATTTAAAAATAGATAAGTCTTTGGCTAAAGGTTTAATTTGTGTTACAAATAAAGATCAAATTTATGAAGAAAAACCTTTTGTTAAACTTATTCCACAAAATATAATATTAGGAATTGGCTGTAAAAAAGATGTTTCTTATGAAAAAATGATAAAATTTGTAGAAAACGAGTTAAAGATTCTAAATATAGATAAAAAAAGTATAAAATATATTGCAACAATTGATATTAAAAAAGAAGAAAAAGCAATTTTAGAACTTGCTAAATATCTTGATGTGCAAATTGTTTTTTTTATGAAAGAAGATATTGAAGAAATTGAGGCTAACTTTTCAAAATCAGAGTTTGTTAAAAAAAATGTTGGTGTTTCAAATGTTTGTGAGACAACCGCTTTTTTAGCTTCTGCAAGAAAAGGAAAATTTTTATTAAATAAAAAAGCCAGTGATGGCATAACTTTGGCAATAACTCAGATGAATATGGATTAAATTTGAAGAGATTGCACGGATTATGCGTGTTGTGATAAAAAAGTTTAATCTGTGTTATAATACAGATTAATCAGATTGTTACGGATTGATACAGATTAACTCGTGCAAGTATATACAATAACTATTTAACTTTTTGAATTTGCGACAAATCAAAAATTTTTTAGTATATATCTAAATAAATTTAGGTTTACTAATTCAAATTTAAAATATAAAGAATATAGGAAAGTTGTAAGAAATATATCTGGGTCTGTCCCTCAGGGACGGAGCAAGGGACAGACCAAAAGATTCAAAATAAAAAAAGATGATTTTGGTTCTTCACTTTTGTTATTTTAAAATTTATATATGAAACAGATTACACCTATTAGAATTGTATTATATATGATAGTTCGTTCTATTTAGATTTTAGAATTTTTGATAAATTAAATTTAGTCGAGGATATTTATGGATGGTAAAATTTTTATAGTTGGTATTGGTCCTGGTGGCAAAGACAATATTACTTTTAAGGCAATGGAAGTTTTAAAAAATTCGGATGTAATAGTTGGTTACAAAACATACACTGATTTAGTTAAAGATTTTATTTTTGACAAACAAATCGTTTCGTCAGGTATGAAAAAAGAAGTTGAGCGATGTAACGAAGTTTTTGAACTTGCCAAAAACGGTAAAACAGTAAGTCTAATTAGTAGTGGCGATGCAGGTGTTTATGGAATGGCTGGCATCATGCTTGAAGTATTGCAAAAAGAAAACTCTAATATAGAACTTGAAGTTGTTGCTGGTGTAACTTCAAGTCTTTATTCAGCTTCGTTATTGGGAGCTCCTTTGATGAATGATTTTGCAACTATTAGTTTGAGTGATTTGATGATAGATTTTGATGTGATAAAAAAAAGGCTCGAACTTGCGGCAATGGGTGATTTTGTTATTAGTTTGTATAATCCAAAAAGTAAAGAAAGACAAAACCAGATTGTTGAGGCTCAAAACATTCTACTAAAATATAGAAAATCTACGACACCTGTTGGAATAGTGAAAAATGGGGGTAGGGCAGACTGCGTGGTAATAATAACAACTCTTGGTGATATGTTAAATCATGATATTGATATGACTACTACAATTATAATTGGTAACTCTCAAACTTATATATGGAATAACAAAATCATAACTCCACGAGGCTACATTTTATGATTTGGGTTGTTGGTGGAACATCGGATTGTAAAATAATCATAAAAAAATTACTTGATCTCGACTTGAAAGTTTTATGCACAACAGCGACAGAGTATGGCAAAAAAATAATTGACTCACAAAAAAATCTTACTGTTATTGCAAAACCTCTTAATAAAGAAGAGATGAAAAACATAATAAATGATTACAATATTAAAATAATTATTGATACAACTCATCCTTTTGCAGAAGAGGTTACAAGAAATGTAGTTATCGTTGCCCAAGAACTTAACACAAAATATATACGATTTGAGAGAAAATCAGTAGATTTTGACTTTGCAAGATATTTTGATAGTTATAAAGATATTGTAGAATATTTAAAAAATAAAGAAGGTAATATTTTTTTAACAATTGGTGTGAAAAATTTATTTGAATTTGTTTGTGTAGAAAAAAATAGACTTTTTGTAAGGGTTTTGTCAAAAAAAGAATCTTTGGAACAATGCGAAAAACTTGGACTTTTACCAGAAAATGTAATTTCTTTAAAAGGTGTTTGTTCTAAAGAGTTAAATAAAGCACTATTAAATGAGTTTAAAATAAAATACCTTGTTACAAAAGATAGTGGCGAACAAGGTGGCTTAATTGAAAAAATATATGCTGCAAAAGAACTTGACATCGAAGTTTTAATTTTAAAAAGACCATTTTTGCAATATGATGAAATTTATAGTGATTATGATGAAATTATTGAGATAGTTAAAAATTTAGTTTTTTGAAAAAAATTAACTATTTTTTCTTATCTGTTGTTATTTAAAAAAATATGTGTTAGAATTATATACTGAAATGTTTCAGGTTTGTCTTAAATTCAATGATAATTTTTTTTCTAAGTCCTTTTAAGTAGACAAGTTGTAAAAAAACATTTCAGGTATATAATGACAATCTGTACGATTATCATTATAACACGGATTGATACAGATTACATTGGTTTTTTTACATTAATATTTTTCTTATCTCTTAAATTATACAGTATAATCTGTGTTAATTGGTTATAATCTAATTCATATGTGTTATAAATTTATTTTTTAGGACTATTTTATGGAAGATATAATTTTAATAGTTGATGATTCTGCTACTGTTAGGACAATGTTATCAAAAATTTTGCAAGATTATAATTTACTTTTTGCAAAATCTGGATTTGAGATGTGGGAAGTTTTAAAGAATGAAAAACCATCTTTAATCTTGCTTGATATTATGTTGCCAGATACAACAGGTTTTGATTTGATCAAAGAATTAACAGAAAATCCAGACTATAAAAATATTCCTATAATATTTGTTACACAAAGTACAGAGAGAGATGATTTGAAAAAAGGCTTTGATCTTGGTGGAATGGATTATGTAAGAAAGCCATTTGATGAAGTTGAGCTTAAAGTAAGAATAAATTCTGCATTAAAAATAAAAAAACTTGAAAATAAATTAAGAGTTATGTCAACAACAGATTTTCTAACTGGCATATATAATAGAAGATATTTTTATGAAGTTGCTAATAATAATTTGTTTCATATAATTCGTAAAAAAAGAACATTAACAATGGCAATTATTGATATTGATTTATTTAAGTCTGTAAATGATAATTATGGGCATGATTGTGGTGATTTTGTTTTAAAAGAATTTGCTAAATTTATAAAAGAAAGCATAAGAGTTTACGATGTATTTGCACGATTTGGTGGAGAAGAGTTTATTATTCAATTTGTAGAAACAGATAAGATTTTAGCAAAAACTGTCTTAGATAGGATTAGACAAAATTTAACAAATAAAACCTTTCAATTTAATAATAAAGAAATTCAATTTAGTTTTAGTGCTGGTGTAGCGGAGTTAAATGAAGTAGATAATCAAGGAGATATAGACTCATTAATTAAAATTGCAGATAGTAGACTTTATATAGCAAAAAAGACTGGCAGAAATAAAATTGTTGATGCTGATGAATATTAAGTTTTTGATATAACATAGATTTTTACCCGTTAAGCGAATACAGATCAGATTGTCTTATGTTAAACAGATTGAAATCGTATAATTACTTTATATTAAACTAATTAAATTTTTAATTTATGAAACTTAAAACATTTAAATATAATTATTTTGACAATTTGAAAAAAATAATTTATTAATTAAAAAAAATTAATTTAAGGAATTGTAATGATAGCAGAAGTTTTTAAATCTGTAACCGATTGGTATATGGCTAATATAAATTATTTTACTATAACTGGACTTATGGCAATAGAAAGTTCATTTATACCTTTTCCATCAGAAATAATTATACCACCAGCAGCTTGGAAAGCAGCTCAAGGAGACTTGAATATTTTTTTAGTTGTAATTTTTGGTACTTTAGGTGCTATTATTGGTGCATTATTTAATTATCTTTTTGCTTTATTTTTAGGTAGAGCAATAATTTATAAATTTGCAGATACAAAAATTGCTCATTTTTTACTTATTGATAGGGAAGGCGTTAAAAAAGCAGAAGATTACTTTTTAAAATACGGAAATATCTCAACATTTATTGGAAGATTAGTTCCTGGCGTAAGACAATTAATTTCAGTACCAGCGGGTCTTTCTAAAATGAAAATACTTCCATTTTTACTTTATACTACTTTAGGTGCAACTATTTGGAATGTAATTCTTGCTGTACTTGGCTATTTTTTATACTCACAAAAAGAATTACTTAATAAATATTACAAAGAACTTTCTTACGTATTCCTAATCTTGGGTGTTTTAGTTGTTGCTTTTATTGTTGTTAGTAATATAATAAAGCACAGAAAAAAGAAAAATAATAATGAAACTGAAAAAAAATAAGAAAAATCTCATGCTAATTAAAGGAATACAGGTAAAATCACATAGAATAAACTATATTTCTTTAATTTTATGTATTTATGATATTTTTGATTTTTTTCTGTCTATTTTTGTTTAGAAAAGTTGTTGTTTCTTAAATTATTAATTGGCGATTTTGCAATATATGGGGATACAATATTATTAAAGATACTATATCTAAAGAAGAGTAAATATAAATTTAATCTTGATTTTTCAATTTAATTAAAAAATTTACCTCAAAAACACAGAATTAAGAGTAAAAAACTCTCATTCTGTGGTTAATTTTTTTTATTCATTTATTTGATTGAAAATTTTAGGTGGGGGAAGTTGTAATTAAATATAGTTGTTGTCTATTTATTCCAACTAGCGTAATCCGTGTCAATCTATCAAAATCTGTGTTAATCCGTGTTATCTTCTACTCCATCGATTTTTATTTCGTATTCTGCTATTTTGTTGTGTAAAGTTTTCCTATTGAGATGGAGTAACTCTGCAGCCTTTGATTTTTTACCATTTGTGAGTTTTAAAGTCGAAATTATTGCAAGTTTTTCGATTTCTTGCATAGTTGTTGGCATATTTACCCTTAAAATATTATTTTCTTCACCTTCTTGTACAATGTAAGGAGGTAAATCATCCACATCAATAATTTGGTTTTTTGATAAAACGACAGCGGATTCCAAAACATTCCTTAATTCTCTAACATTACCAGGCCAATTATAGTTATATAAAGCAACTTTTGCTTTAGAACTTATTTCTTTTATAATTTTATTGTTTTCTCTAACAAAATCCGATAGGAAACTTGATATTAAAAGTGGAATATCGTCTTTTCGTTCTCTTAATGGAGGTACATTTATTTGAACAACATTCAATCTATAATATAAATCTTCTCTAAACTTACCAGTTTCAATTTCTGCTTTCAAGTCTCTGTTTGTTGCAGTAATTATTCGTAGATCAACTTGAATTGTTTCTTCACCACCGACTCTTTCAAAACATCTTTCTTGTAAAACTCGTAATAGTTTAACTTGAAGTTGGGGAGAAATTTCGCCTATTTCATCCAAAAAAATAGTACCGCCATCTGCAAGCTCAAATCTACCTTTTTTGGTTTTGATTGCACCTGTAAAAGCCCCTTTCTCGTGTCCAAAAAGTTCACTTTCGAGTAAGGATTCTGAAAGTGCTGCACAATGGACTTTTATAAATGGTTTGTCCCTTCTTTTTGATAACTGATAAATCATATTTGTAATTAATTCTTTACCAACACCATTTTCACCCAAAATTAGAACAGATGCTTTAGTAGGGGCTACTTGTTCAACAATTTCGTAAATTTTAGACATTTTTTCTGATTTTCCAATTATTTTACCCTTACCGAATGTTTCTATTTTTGATTGAAGATTTCTATTTTCTATAATGAGTTGCCTTTGCGAAATGGCTCTTGTTACGATCAGAGAAAGTTTTTCAAGATTTATTGGTTTTGTTAAAAAATCGTAAGCCCCATCACGCATAGCCTGAACAGCAGTTTCAACAGTCCCATGCCCTGTCAAAATTATAACTGGAATATTAAAATATTCTTTTAAAATAGTTTTCATTAGAGTATCGCCATCCATATTTGGCATTCTTAGGTCTGTTATAACTAAATCTATTTCTTCAGTTTTCATTATTCTTAAAGCATCAATACCGTCTGCTGCCAAAAATAGGATATGATCATCTCTTTTTAGTGCAAGCCCAAGTCCTTCTCTAATATTTTTTTCATCATCAACGACTAAAATATTTGCTTTTATTGCCATTTTATTCTCCTGAGTATTCGATTAAGCCTTCTTCTATTGTTTTAACTGGAAGCCTAATACTAAAAATAGTTTGTCCTTGTTTTGAAGAAAAATTTATATCTCCATTATGTTCTTTTATTATCTTATAAATTATTGTTAAACCGAGCCCAGTACCGAAAGTTTTTGTTGTAAAATATGGATCAAAAATTTTTGTTTGAATTTCTTCTGGTATTCCATCTCCATTATCAATAATGCTTATGAAACAGTAATTTTTTTCTCTGTAAGCTTCTATTTCTATTACGCCATTTTCTGTTATTGCAGAAATACTGTTTTGTATTAGATTTAACAAAGCTTGTTTAAAATATCTTTCGTCAATCCAAACATCTGGAAGATTAAAATAATTTTTTTTAAGTTGAATTTTATTTGCTTCAAGCTCTGGTTGAATAAAATCTACAAATTTGTCAAGAAATTCTTTTAAATCCACTGGCATAAGTTCTGCTTTTAAAGGTCTTACTGTAAAAAGAAAACTATTTACAATTTCGCTTAGCCTATCAATTTCTTCTTTTATTATTTTTATAGAATACTTAAAATCCTTTGACCATTTGCATTTACATTTAACAATTTCTTGTTCTACAAGCTGAACGTGAATTCCCATTGCCCCTAATGGATTTTTAATTTCGTGAGCAATGCCTGCTGAAATTGTAGTCAAAGTAGCAAGACTTTCTGCTTGTCGTAATTTTTTTTCATTTTCTTTATTTTGTGAAATATCGTTTATAATTAGTATATTTCCAAGAATTTTTCCTTCTCTAACAAGAGGTTGTAAGGTTAAAGATATATATTTTGCATAGGTAGAATCTATTTTTATTTCATAATTTATTATTTTTTCTTGTTTTTGTAATGCTTCATTAACAATAAATAAAATTCTTTCGTTTTCTATTACTTTATCTATTGATAAACCATAAGAATCATTAGATATTTCAAAAATTTTTGTTGCTGTTCTATTGTAAAATATGACTTTTTTGTCGTTATCAAAAACAAGCACGCCTTCAGCCATTGAGTTAAAAACGGTTTTTAGACTCTCAAAATCTTCTATTAAATTATAAAGGACATCTTTAAGAGTTCTAACATCAACTTTGTCTATTTTTTTTTGAATCGAATTTAAAAAGTTAGATTTGATCATTTTGCACCATTGTTTTTATTGGATAAAAAATTCCTTCTAAAACTAAAATTGGATTTAAATTAAAAGTTTCTATTTTATTATATCTATCTTTTATTAATTTAGCAATATAATTAAGATTAATATTTGAAATATTTCTTAAAGATTTTATTTCTGGCTCTAAATCATAAGAAATTTGACGCTGTAACATTTCTTTTTCTATTGTTGTTTTGAGATTGTGTAATATAGCCTTAACTTGTTTTCTATCTTGAAATCCATTGATAAAAGTAGTTAATTCAAAAAAACTATGTTCCTTTACGAGTACATAATTTATTAATTTTATAACAATTGGATAAATATTTGCTTGACTATACTGATTTGTTCTAGTCAAAAAGTCATTCACTGAGTTATAAATAGTTTCTTCTGCAAATTCATTTTTTAGTATAGCAACAACATCTTCTGTTTTTAGTTTATTAAAGAAATACGACCTGCAACGAGACCTAACTGTTTCAATAATTCTATTTTTGTTTTCAGCTATAAGAATAAAAAATAAATTTGGAGCTGGTTCTTCAAGTCTTTTTAAAAGAATATTTCTTGATGATTCTTCTAATAAATCTACTTTATCTATTATAACGACTCTATTTATGTCTGGCTGGGTTATATAAGTCCATTCAAGCATTCCTCTGATGGAATCTACTGGAATATTTGGTTTTTTGTATAATTCGAGAATATTTGAGTTAATTTTTTGTATATCTTCCAAATCTGATGAGTTAAATTCATCTTTTGAGATTATTTTTTGAATATTTTCTGATTGTTCTCCAATGAATTTTTTGTCTGACTCAGAAAAACATTCTTTAACCAAAAAGTCTTGAAGTGGCAAGAAAATAAGTTTTATAATTCTTCTAATTTTTTCTATATATTTTTGATCTTGTGTTTGTTTATAAGAATTTATATATTCACATAGATAATAAGTAAAATCTCTTCTACTCAAAAAAATAAAACCTTCAAAATCAAGAGTCTTTATGCGTGTGCAGTTTGAACATTGACAACTACTTTCGCCATTGTATTTACAATTGAGAACTCTTACTAACTCAAATGCTGTTGTGAGTTTACCATTACTATGTTCTCCATAGAATATTATAGAATTACTTAAACTTTTTTTTACAACATCATTTTTTAATAGTTTAATGACATTTTCTTGCCCAATAACATTTCCAAACATTTAAAATTCCATTTGATAAATAAAAATTTAAATTTACTATATTAATAATACTATAATATTATTATAAAGTTAATTTATTAAAAGAAAACTAATATTATCATTTATTTTCTAAAAAGAAAAGCATTAAATTTTATAAATAAAATAGTTTTTATAGAAATAAAATTTAAAATAATGTAAATAATATAAATAATGTATTAAAAAATATTAAGAGAATATTGACATCTTAAATTTTATGAATTAAAATTAAGTATAATAAAAATTATCTCAAGGAGAAAGAGAATGAAAAAATTATTAGTTATTGCTTTTGCAATGGTCCTAATTTTCGCTTTTATTGGTTGTAAATCAATGGGCGGTGGTGGTAGTCTTCCATCATTTGGTGCTGATATGGGTGCTCAATCTACTCCACTAGGAACAGTTAGAGTTCCTTATACTTCAATGGTTAGCTATTTTGGTTATGTAAAACCAGGTGCTGCAGCTGATGAAGAAAGAGATGGAAAAAAATTCTTTTATCTTTATGTATGGATTCCAGCTATTGCTCCAGAAATTGGTGTAAGAATGGTTTCTCCAGTTAAAAATCTTGCAAAACCAACAGACAAAGATTATGTTTCTGATCTATGGGCTGAAGGTTCAAAAGATATGGACAACTATTTTGACACATGGGTAACATTTGAAAGAGCATTAGACATCATCATGCCAGAAGACATTCCATCTAAAATTGATGGAACAAAATGGGTTTCTTATGGCTCTAATGATGATAGTAGTGAATTACCTGCTCAACCATCTGGAAGCAAATATAATTCTGTATTAAGAATTACAAGCGAAGTTAGCAATCCTTTAAAAGCTTTAATCAGAGGTCTTTACAGAATCGGTTTTACAACTTACAAAGTAGGTGAAGTACAAGGTACATTTGTTGCACAAGTTGGTGCTCCAATTGATTTACCAGGCGTTGTTGTTGTAAAAGACAAAGATAAGATCTTAGATGCTATTAACGCAAAAGCATCAAAATAATTAATTATTAGTTTCTCTAATCAATTAATTAAGGGCTTTCTTTCTTATGGAAGAAGCCCTTAATTTTTTTAGAATATACCAAAATAATTAATCCATGTAATAGTTTTTCAGTAATAAAGCAATGTTTTTGATAAGAAACAATTAAAAATGATAAAATCAAAATATTCATACTAAAAATGAGCATAATCCATGCCATCTATTAAAATCTCTACTAATCAGTGTTATATAGAATAAAATATAAATTGAATAAAAACCAACGAAATCCGTGCCAATCCATTAAAATCTGATCTAATCCGTGTTATATTAAGTTAAAAAAGACAAAAATATAGAATAAAATATAAATTAAACTAAAACCAACGAAATCTGTGCCAATCCATTAAAATCTGATCTAATTCGTGTTATATTGATGTAAAAAAGACAAAAATATAGAATAAAATATAAATTGAATAAAAACCAATGTAATCCGTGCCAATCAGTTAAAATCTGATCTAATCCGTGTTATAGGAAGTCAATCCATTCATTTTCTTTTATATTTTTATTTTTTATAAATATATCAAACAAATCTTTATATTCTTTTTTAGAAAAGAATATTTTTATATACGGTGAGCCGTAATTAATAAAAAATAGATATTGGTTAGAAAGGAGTAGTTTATATTTGTAATACGATTTTCTATCTATTACAATTAAGTCATATTTGTTATTATTAAAATCAGTTATAAGAAGTTCTATGTTTTCACAATAATTTGGGTTTGTTATATTACTAAAATTATTTTTTATATAATTTTCTATTTCGTAATCATAGTAAATACCTACATTTTTTTTGGTAAAATCAAAATTTTTAGAATTTAACATATTTTTTTCATTTGTTAAAAAATAAATACTCTTTGAAAATAAATAATCCGAAGAAAAAAATCCTTCTTTTTCCTTATAATCTCCTATTAAAAATTGAATTTCGTTATTTTCTAAAGATTTAAATATATTTTCTTCAGAATATGATTTTAAAGTATAGTATTTGTAATTATTCTCTTTGAAATAGCTAATTATTATATTTTTAAGTAATTTTCCATCAAAGGTATTGATAAAATCTTTTGCATATCCTACTGTTAAAGTTTGTTTTTGAGGATTATTTTTAAAGCAAGAGATAAAAAATATAAAAATTATAAATAAAAATAATAATTTTTTATTCACAATTGATTTCATTTTCTAATTTAAAAGAGTTTTCATTATATTTTGATAAATTTTCTTTATGAATTACTAATTTATTTTGAATATCAAATAAAATTTCTTGTAAGGATTTTTCTTTCATTTTTCCTCCATATAAACACATAACACTGATTAGCACAGATTATGCTTTTAGTAGAAAAAGTGTAATCTGTGTAATCTGCGACAATCCGTGCTAATCTGTGTTATGTTATCGGAAAAAAGATTAAGAAAAATTAATATTCTTTTTTGCCTTCAATTAAAACAAGTAAAATTTCAGACAAAATATTGATTCTATCTTCAGACCTATAACCAATTAAGTCACAAAATTCTTGGAGACTATTGACATCTGATGAGTTAAAATAAAAGTTACCATTTCCAAGAATTTTAATTTGATACTGAGATTTCTTTAAAATGTTAAGTTTTGATTGAAAATTAAAAATTATTCTATTAAAAATATGCTCTTTTTTCTTTTTAAAGTAATTTTTAAATCCATAAAATGGTTTATTGAGAGATACTAATTCGATAAATAAAAATTTTCCATTCGCTTTCAAAACTCTGCTTAATTCATTAAGTAGTTTATAATCTTTTTTTGCTTCTCCGAGTAAATTTGTACCAATAATAATATCGACTGTAAAAGAATCAAGATTGCTATTTCTAAAATCAGAATTAAAAAAAAGAATGTTGGATTTGTTCAAAAATGTTCTACCTTGAATTATAGTATTTAAATCATTATCATAACAAATAATATTACATTCGCCTTCTAAATAATCATAAATTTCTTTAATAAAACTAAGGTCTTTTATTTCTACGAAAACTATTGTTGAATTTTTTCTTACAATATTTTTTAAGTCTTTAACTTCTAAGTTTTTGTATTTAATGTCAATTTTTTCATTTTCAAAAGGGTTGTTTGCTTTATCAATATGAATATCAATTTGTCTTAACTTCTGTGGCATAAATATCTCCTTAATGTAAGGATTTAACTTAATACAAGTAATTATACGAATTAAATCAGTGTAATCCGTGACAATCTAAAAAATTCGTGTTATATAATCGTTAATTTTGTCTATATAGTTTAAATATACACTCTTTTTTTAGAAATTCAATTTAACAAAAAAATATTTACACATATATTAATATTATATGACAAAATTAAAAGTTTTTGGTATATATATGTAAAATTATTT
>Ga0209518_1001707_pt1 | contig 22661 bp, 44 predicted proteins | sample RifGroB1_FD_183993 | JGI IMG/M metagenome (GOLD analysis project Ga0209518, IMG submission 183993) | Groundwater microbial communities from Rifle, Colorado, USA - Groundwater B1 (SPAdes) (version 2) | ecosystem: Environmental > Aquatic > Deep subsurface > Groundwater | place: Rifle, Colorado...
AATCACAAGACCGATACCATTAGTAAAATTCCAAGATCCGCCTGTATCAGCAGTTATAGTTATTGTTTTTCTTTCCCACGTATTAACTGCATTAATTTGATAAGCAGTTACATAACCTCTAGTACCTTCTTTAGAATTCTTGAAAAAGACATAATAGATACCAGCAACAGAAGCTCTAACATAAAAACTAAGAGTTAATTTTTGAGCGTCGCTTGATCCAAATCCAAATCTTTGTATGTTGAATCCTTCAACTACTTGAGTAATCATATAAGCTTCATCAGCAGCAATTGAGGCATCAGCCGTATCAACAGTTAATTTTAAGGAATACTCTGTTCTACCATCTGGTATTAAGGTTGAATCTCTGTCGATATCAATCCCGTCCACACCAGCAACACCGCGATAAAAATAAAGCCATCTATCAGCAGAATATTTAAAATTATCTATTTTATCAAAACTTGTTCCACGTTGCCAAACATCAAAATTCCCATTAATAATAACATTCATGGGATCGGCAACTTTATTCCCAGCTTCCCACCTACTATTTTCTGTGGAATAAGTTAAAACTTGATCATCTAAAGGCGCACCTACTGAAACGTCTAAGAGATCTCCTAAATAAAACTCACTAGAAATTTCAATTTCCGTTGAAGAACTTCTTAACTTTATTTTATCTGCAGATGTTAAACTCTTGAATCGAAGCTCTAAACCGTCTTGCGATGCAAATACGCCTTGCCCATTTCCTAGATTTCTGCCCGTACTTGCAGAAGATAATGAAAGTAGTGGCTTACCGTCGTCACCAGCTTGATCTAAATAAAAATGCGAAGAATCAAAAACTAACGTATCGTCTCGTTCAACTCTACCACCAGCTTCAGATTCTTTAAATATTACTCCGTAAAACGCTCCGCCAATATCAGTAGTTAAGGCGACTGTTCCAGATTTATCAGGAAATGTAAAAGTTCTCTGTGAAGTACTGTTTGGCTGTAAAATTGCTGAAGTTGCAGCAGCAGCTCCGATTGTAAACGAAGTTTTAACCGTACCAAAATCTTGACCGTCAGTATGATCAATAGCAACTAAGAATGTACCATTAGTTGCAGCATTTAATACAACGCCAACTTGTTGATGTAGATTTGGATGCGAAGGTTCTGTAGAAGTTAAACCTCCTGCTACTGTTGGAGATACCCAAATTATATCACCGTCATTAAATGATGATAAATCAATTCCTGTTATTTGACCATTAATAATAATTAACCCAAAAGAATTATTACTGATAGCGAGAGGAGTAATGCCAATAACCGGCATTGTATTCTCACTATCTGATCTTGCTAATGAAATCTGTGCAACACCCTCAGTTGATCCGGAAGCATAAACTACACTTCCAGCAGCTATTGTACTGCCGGAGACATTTCGGACAATTAAAATATTATCTCTTGAAATTTGAATAGCATAACCGTTATCACCTTTAATATTGACAACAGTAAAGCCTTGTTCATCTGACGCCCACAATACAGAATGATCAGAATTAGGATCAGCAGGTTCTGGAACTTCTTGGAAAACTAAAGATCCGTCAAGATTTAATTTACCTAAAGAAATTTCAGGTTGTAAAGATACTAATGGTTTACCATCATCACCGGCCTGTCCGATATAAAAAGCAGCGCTATCAAAGACAATCGTATCGTCTCGTTCGACTCTTCCGCCAGACTCAGACTCTTTAATTATTATGCCATAAAATTTATTAGCGCTAGTATCGATTGTAATTTCAGTAGACGAAGCACTTATTGCAGCTCCACCTGTACCAACTAAAGACTTAAATCTAAGGTCGGAAGCAACTTTACTTTCAAATACACCAGTCCCTGAACCGAGATTTGATCCTGTATTATTCTCAGCAGACGTGGCAAAATCTATTGTATTAGCATTTTGTGTAGCAGTAAGAAGACCGGAACCAGCTAAAGTTCTAAATCTAAGAGTAGTACCACTTTTGTCTTTAAATACTTCAGCTTGAGAACCAACATTTGAACCGTCTGTAACGGTACCAGCAGCAGCTTCCGCTACTAGACTAAGAACAGGTCTACCGGAAGAATCAAGCGTAAAATAGAAACCAGAACCAGAATCAAAACCTATAACTCCGGCATCTTCAAAAGAAAAACCCCCAGATTGAGTAACGAAAAGATCAATACCGCCTAAATTATAAAAACCTGAAACTGATTGTAGTCCGCCAGGGCTGTTTACAATTAGTCGTCCGTCAGAATCTCTAATAGTATATCTTGTAGTCCATACCGGAGTATCTTCAGTTCCAGTGTTAAATTGTAAAAGGAATGCGTTAGAGTCTTTATCATAAAATATTCGATATCGATTTCTGAAATCTAACTCGCCTACAGCAAGACCAGCAAGATCATTTTCAGAATCATTACTCGAATTAATATCAGCATAAGCAGCACGAACTAGCGGCGCAATATGATCAAAATCTTCACGAAAAAGATTCCATTGCCTATCTAATCTCACGCCAAATCTAGGTAAGGGCGTGTAGAAGGTTTGTACAGCTATAGGCATTTAATTAGGCTCCGCTAATATAGTCCAATCCTCCGGATCATTTTGCGCTTCTTCAGGTACAATCAATGCTTCTTCCGGTATGATTGCAAACTCTTCTGCTGTCCATCCTCCAAAATTCGCTATAGTATCATTGCTATTAGCATTAGGATTCAATATCGCTGGACGAACTCTCCACAGATTACCGTCCGTTTCTAAAGTTGTTTGATTGACAACACTAGTCCATTCGTCTTCTTCTGAAGATCCAATGTCCGTAGTAATGGACCAATCAAACGCCAATTAAGCTCCGCCTTTACTATGATAAACTGTTACACTCGTATTCGCGCCAGGTGTTACATTTAGCCCATTATCTGCTAAAAATGGAATATTGAAAATAACGGTTGAATTAGCACCTACTTCAATAGTTTGAATAAGTGTAGAACCGTCATCTTCTTCAATAAGAACCGTCTCAGCAGATCCGCTAGTATTTGCACAAACTATCCCATAAACAATTATTGTATGTTCACTTTCTATAGCTGTATCGGCTGCAGCTCCCGCTGCTACACGAGTATAATTAGACGCTATTGGCATCATTAATCATTTTTTCCTTTAGCCACGCTGTTATCATAAAAAACGAATCTATTTCTTCTTGAGTGGCTTTATCTAGCTCTCTATAATTAGCCAAAGAACCAGAATTTAATTTTAGATTTAATATATCTGATTCTTGATCTGTTCCAATTTTTTTTACAAGATCAATAAATTTTACATTACCTATACCTGTCATAATTACAGGATGATTACATATAGATTTTGACATATTAAAACTCCAAAACTATTAGTGTTCTTTCTTATTTTACCTTTTTTGACTTACCGAAGCGGATTCGGTAGAATCCCTGCCTGATGCCAAAAAAAGAAAAAACCATGGAAAATTTTACAAAATTTACAAACAAATTAAATTCATTTTATGATATAGAACTTCCTTTTCATATTTCTAGTTTATATAATAAGATTTATAAAGCATGTCCAATGAGCAATTATCGAATAAAAGCTCTTCTTATGAAAATATATTATAGTGAAATAGATAAACATAACGACATCAAAAGAAATTAATAGACTTTTTCATAATAGTGTAAAATAAAATAATGTTTAACAAATTTAAAAATAAATTAAAAAAAACTTTTAACGAAGGATTATATAAATTATGTATTAAGCAACATCAACCTTATAACTTTGATATTTTAACTATCCAAATGGACATCCAGGAAATAATGGAAGATCTACGCTATGGAAACAAAAGACAAATTCATAACTTCATTCTTAGCAGCATCAAGTCTGGCAACCAAAAGGACAATGAAATCATTATGGAAAAATCATTTAGAAAGACAATTAGAAAAAGAACAAAATTTAAAAATTCTAATCGATAATTGGATTGAACAAGAACTATCTATTGCAACTATTCGCAAATTAATAACACTTTATAAAACTTGGTATTTTGAAACTTTTGATAAAGAAGTTAATTTAAAATTAATTTCAAAACGTCTAAGAAAATTTTCCTATAGAGAACCACGGCCAAGCTGGACAAAAGAAGAGGCAACTAAAGCATTGAATGTAGCTAGACTAGACCAAGATCTTTACAATATGATGTTATTCACTTTGCATACGGGAGTACGCAAAGGAGAAATGTTTGGCTTAAAATGGGAAGATGTTGAAAATGATTACAGTACAATTAAAATTCATAATTTAAAAATAGACGGCAGACCTAGAATTATACGATGTAGTGCTGAAGTCCAAACAATTCTGAAATCTATTTCTAGAGAAAATTTTTGTTTTGTTTTTAAATTTAGAGAACTTAACAAGCCCTTAACTCAAATCTGTAAAATGGCAAACGTTCCTAAAATTAGCTGGCATTGTTTACGTGCCAGTTTTGCTACAATAGCGTTAGAAGCTGGAGTTTCTCTAAAGCGAGTTTCAAATATTCTCGGTCATGCTAAAGTTTCTACAACTCTTGATTTATATTGGAGGATGCCGGTAGATGAAATCGATTTCACCGTTCTTCCAAAATAACAATTTAATTTTTAGAAATTTTCAAGAACATTTTTTACTTATAGCAGCATATAATTCAAAATTATTTAATTTATTTTATGATAAAAATTTTCCTACTATTACAGAATTATCTTTTAATTTAGAAAATATCTATAACTCCATACAAGAGAATAAAATAAATGAAAATATTTGACGGGGTTGATTTCCCAGAACTAGAAAAGAAAATTGTTGAACCTATAGAAGTAATAAAGAAAAGCAAAACTGAACAGCAACAAGAAAATAATATAGATAAAGCTTTTCAAGCATTTCATGAACAAGTAATGCGAATGATTCGCGCCGTAGAAAGCGGACAAAGTAATATCCGACCGGCAATGCAATTAAAAGGTTCAGCCGTCTTGTCTGTTGCAGCTCGAATGTTAGAATTGAAAACAAAACAATCGCTTACCGAATTCTTAGAAATTATTAAACAAGATTTCGGAAATCGATTTTATTTAGAAGTATTGAGAGTATTAGATGGCGAAGAATGCAAAACAATTCGAGACTTTTAGACACTATAAATTTAAAATTTTATTTAAATTCTATCCTGATTTTAAAACTGTATATTATAGTATTCGTAATCCACATTCAGATATGTTTTTCATAAACCTTAAAGAAGAGGTAACAAATGAAACAAAACGAACTATTCAATTCAATAGAAGCAATATTCTCTAGAGTTTATAAACATCCGCTAAATTCAGAAGCTCTAGAAAGGTTAAGAGTAGAAGTACAAAAACTTTCTGATGCAATAAGACAAGAAGCCGATATTATAGCGTTAGAAAGAGTTGCTAAACTTAATGAAGCTATTAAAGTAGCTCTAAATGAAAAACTTGGAAAATATTTAGAAGATCATGAAGAAAGAATTGCACGTATAGAAGCAAGATATATAGAAATATGTTAATATGCTTTGCATCAGATACGTTCGGGAATTTCAATCAATTATTTCAAAAAATTGAATCAACTGGAATTAATCCTGATTGGGTTATCCATGTAGGATCTCTAGGCGTTTGGCCTGATCCTAGACGTGTAGATAGAGCTACGCGAAAAAGAGGTGAAACTGATTTTCATCAATACTATTTAAATACTATTCCACTTCCTTATAAAACTTTATTTGTTCCAGGTAAACACGAAGATCATAAATGGATTAAATCTATGTATAAAAAACAATACATAGAATTAATTCCTAATCTACATTATTTGCCAAGTGGTTATATTAAGAATATTCATATAGGCGAAGATAATCTAAAAGTATTGGGATTAGGTGGAATATTTAGTCCTAAAACATATAACGGTGAATTAAGTAAAAATTCCTTCGCACACTATACTAAACAAGAAGTAGAAAAAGCTTGTTCACCTGGACCTATTGATTTATTTATTTCTGCCGAAACTGGATATGGTATTCAATTTGGAAATATTAAAAGCCAAGCTTTAGGTATCAATAATATCTGTTTCGCTACTCGCCCTAAATTACATGTACATGGACATTATAATCATTCAGAGCTTTATATTAACCCAACAACTAGTCTTTTTTCTTTATCTTTATCATACGGAGAAATAAAGTTTTATGAGTTCACGGACTATACATTTAGACCCGTCTGATATTTATAATTTTAGTATAACAGCTTATTATATACTAACTCTAGACATGTGGAATAATAACAACAATTTACTTATACATAAACTATGTAATTCACTTCCAGAACCGGCAACATCAAATAATATTAATGAACACTTTTCAAAAATTAAAGAATGGAAAGATATATGAAAGATTTTGAAAACTTTTCAAAAGATTATTTAGAAAAACCAATAGTAAAATATATATACAATCAACCTACAGTATATGTAAGCCCAGATAAAAATAATGTTTTAGTATATAAATACGATTTATTTAACAACTTAAAACAAATTTACAAAAGTTCAATTATCTAACTTGACTTTTATACTTTTGTAGTTTATTATTTATATAGATATGGCACGCATAAAAAAACTACAACGAATCGAACCGATTATTATAGAAGCCTATACGCAATATAATAGGACTCTAAAAGAACTAGCTACATTTCATAATGTGGCTGTTGGAACTATCCAAAATATTTTAAGACGAAACAGTATACCTGCTAGACCTCAAGGCCGTAAACGTATAGATCAAAAAGATATTGAAAAATATAAAGAGGAATTAGCAAAACTACAAAATGCAGACAACTCTGGACAGATTTCTAACTAAAAAATAAAAGGAGAATAAATTGTTAACTTCAAGATTATGTAATCCAACACCATTTTTGGTAGATTGGAACTTTGATCGAGGTGTTTATATTAAAATTGAACCAGACGGATTTGCAGATCTTAACGCAGCTCAGAGCGAACAATTCCGTCCAGACGTACCAGGTACAGAATCCGTTAGAGAAACCATGCAAATGTATGGCATCTTCTTACGTGATTTAAGTGTACCATATGAAGTTCAAGCAATTAAAGCACTTAAAGAATGTATTAAATTTAAAGACGCTCTTTATAAAGACGCTGAGCGTAATTTAACTAATCAAGCCGCTGCTATGGGTACATACGAACCGCGGGCATTTGAGCAAACTCTTGAAAGCCTCGGATATAAGCGTTTACAAAAAGAAGTAGAAAAACTAAAGAAACGATTAACTTTTTATGAATCCAAAGTTGATAAAAATATTCTTCAACGACCAATGCATAAGCAATATGATCCAAAGCGAACTTTACTATTCTTAAATCCTCCAAAAGAATTTGAATCTGAAATTGCTATGGAAGTCTTCCTAGAAGAAAATCCAGAAATAGCAACTAAACAAAAAGCTTGGATTGCTCAATTCGCCAAAGCTGCTAAAGCACAAGAAAAAGAAGAATAATGATAACTGAAACTAATCTTCGTAAAGCAGTGCGACAATATGAAGAAAATAAACAAGAAAACGATATCGTAACTATCGTTCTTAATAAAGAAGATTTTATTGAATATTTAAAACCTATTTGGCATAAAAAAGAAATTACAGAAGAAGATTTACAAAATAAAAATTCTTTTACATTCCAAGGTTATACTCTTACTTTTAGAGATCAAGTATTATGTAATCAAATATTAGTTGAAGTTGTAAGATCTATACCTAAAATAGAAATCATCCAAAGGACTAAATATGTTAACTAAAGGGCCTTTTACTGCAACACATTCCATCAGAGATGGATTAATTGTAAACCGCGATAAAAGCAAATTTTCATTTTCAACCGGAGAAGCAGATAAACTTGTGCAATTAATTGTCACCGTTATGCGAGTGGAAAGCTATCCTGCTTTACCTAGCCGTTTGCAGGTACATCCATTTGAATGTAAATTCTTTCCTAACAAAACTATGGAACTCTATAGAAACGATAGAGACGGAGGAATTCCATTTACATTTAATGAAGGAGACGATCTAATTTGGCTAGTACAACAAATTAGAAATGTCGCTTTAGAATCTGATCGACATCACGGACCTGTTTCAGGATTTCAACCTAGAAACACACCCGATCCGTTATTTTAAAATAAACTATGAAATGTATAAATATGATAGTTTGTTCAATTTGTCAACCAAACTATCCAGAATTACATAACTTGTCTGAAGATTGTTTACATACATTTAAACATTATTCGCGATTTTATGTACCAATTCCTAACCGACCATGGTTCAATGAACCAAATTGTTTCTATACTCTTGGTTTGGTTTTAGGGCACTTTGACAAAACTAAAGGATACACGCCTTAACTTTCATCGGGATAAAATCCCGGTAAACCAGAAAATATAGAAGAACCTTCAAATTGAGGTCGACCAAACACTTTTTCAAATACTTCAGATTCAGGTTGAGCGATTCCTAGATCTCGTCTTTCTTGTGATATTCGTTTAAACTCTGCCGCTCGTTTAGCTTCTTCAAATGCACCATATGCTTTAGGTTTATCTTTCGTAGGCGAAATTGCATTAGAATAAATGGTCCACATTGCTAATAGCCATGCGTCTGCCGGGTGATCTTTTCTCCAAGGATTATTGATCACCCATCGTTTCTTTGTCTTACTTGGAGTATCTACATCTTCAGTAATAGGTCTAATTAATGCTTCTCTCAAGTCTTCATGAAGTAAATCACATTGTTCAGAAAGGAAAAGCATTCTTCCTTCTTTCGCCATTTCATTAACCCAAAGACAAGTTTCTTCTCGCCAATTTAAAGTTTCAATTACATTCTTTGGTTTTAATGTATATTGAGTTTTCCACGGACGATGTTCATTTTCTAATTCTATTAATTGATTGTCTATCAACGGATCAGAATCAAATATAGTTAACTGCCATGAATCAGGATAACCGCCTACTACACGAATCATAGCTGGTACTTGATCATTTATTTCAATCAAGTTTGCTTTAATAGTCTTCTCGGTACCGTCAAAGAACTCCCAACAATTCCTAACTACTTCACCGTCCCATGCAACTAAAACAGCTCCAAAATTTCTTTCGCCCTGATCTACTCCTAAAACAAATACAGAATCCTGAAAATGCTCTCTAGGAATAGGTACTAAAATTCTGTCTGTAATATAAGGGAATTTTAAATTAGTATCCCCCATCATTTTACCTTCAAACTCCGAAGCAAACTCTGCTTCAGTTAATTCGCTTCTAGCCGCTTGAATTTCTGAAGTAACATATGAAGGATTTTCTTCAGGGTTCATATGATATTCAAATATACTCTGAGACCATTCACACCCATTTTCCACTAAACGAGCACCTGGAAGTAGTCGTTTTCCTGATCGCATATCTCTAGACGTCATGCGCATCATACGTCCAAGAAACCCGCCTAATCCTTTAGGCGTACCGAATGCAAATATACGCCCTAGGCGCGATGACATACGTGCACGTACTTCTTCAAATAGCTCCGCACTTACCCATCCCGGCTCAGCAACTAAGATTGCTTCAAGTTCATGGCCTGTAATTGAACCTTTTGCTTTACCAGACTTTACTCGGATAATCGATCCCCATTTTGTTTCAATAAAAGCTTCACCTGTTTTTTTATCCGCATGTACCGAATACATGTATTTATCGATCGGATAAAAAACAGTACGTAAGAAATCTTCAAGATATTTAAATTCAGGTTCCGCATCATCATAAACACGTGCCAGTAACCAAACTTCTACACCTGGAATTAGTAAATATAAAAATCCAAGCATGGCAAGGGAAAAAGACTTTCCCGCGCGCGCAGGGCCTTTCACGATCGCGTGACGATTCGGAGTAGATAGAACCGCCAATTGACCAGCATGATCTCGCGGATCCCGTTTCTTTTCAGCTTTTCCAAATAAGTAAAGACGACGATCTAATTGTTTAGTATATGTTTCTGACTTTATTCCACCCTCACGCCGCCATTGCTGTAATTTTTCATTTTTAATCTTCCATAATGGAAAATCTTTATGACAACACGGACAATGGGCCTGTAGTCCATTCCAAATTAAATCCATATATCGCCAAATTAAATTTAAATCTTGAGTAGGATCTTGAATCCGTTCTAAGACTTCTATAGCATCAAATCGAATTTTAGCAGGAGTAGTTGGATCGTCTCTAATCCAACGTAAACGATCAAAAGCAAATTTATAAATAGATTCCCAATTAGGTGCACTATTCCCAAGAAGCTGTTGCATTTCAGCTTGTTTAGAAAGTTTATCTTGCCATTCTTCAACGGCTTTTTTTACACGAACTGTTTTAGAAAGATCGTAAGCGCGGTTATATTCAGGAGTGCAAGGCTCGCATTTCTTTTTATAAACACGAGAATAAGCTTCAGTAGGTTTTAGTCCTTCTGCCAGAGCTTTAGCGAATTGATTTTCTCTAGGAGCTAATTTTTTAATTGGCAAAGATTTCGCATAACCAAGCAATAATTCCAGCAGCTCCGGTAATCCCAGAACTAATTAAAACTATTAATTTTTTTATTGCTTTAGTTTCTCCCTTCATTCCTGCTTCTTGTAAAAGAAGTCGATCAATTTTAATTTCTATACCTTGAATAGAGGATTTAACTTCTTTAATATCATCTTTAGTTTCTTTAATTATTTCCTCCAAAAATTGAACTTTGGCTGCAACTTTGGCATGACCTAACTCTAAACTATGAATTCTATCTACATAAGTAGTCAATTGAGTTACTTCTCCAAGCATATTTTAAACCGTTAATTTCTTTTTGGCGCAAGCTTCGGCCCATTTATTACAATCTTCTTTCTTTGTATTTTTTTTAACTCGCGGATCACGTTCATGAGAAACAAATCCCATTTTATTTAATTCTAATTCTGGAATTGCCCAATGGGTTTCATGTCCACAGCTTGGGCACGCACCATAAGAAATCATTTCAGTTAACATTGTAGCAAAGAAAGTATCGTCTCTTCTCGATTCAAGAAGTTTATTAATCATCTTGATTTGAAGATACGGAGGCGTACTTTCATCTAAAACTAAATCAGTTAAAACTTGAGCATTTCTCTCTATAAGAGACTCTTTCCCCATAGAGTTATTATAACATAATTAACTAATCTGAAGTTTCTTCTCTAAAACAATGCGGCAAATTAATCAAATCCAATCTTCCTTGAATTAAAGTTTCAGCTTTATCTTTCATATCAACACTATTTAATGCACGAGTTTCATGGATCATATTTTTTAAAACTACTAATTGTTTTCTTATCTCACGGCGAACTTCTTCTGTCATAAAACCTCCTATATAAACATTACCTTAGAATTTAATCGTATCAAGAAAATTTTTATAAAGTTTTCTTAAAATAGGTGCAATAAAAAAATCATCTGGATTTTCTCTAAAATTTTTCAACATAACATGAGTAATTTTAGAGTTTTCAGAATCTTCTACTGTTTGTAAAATTTCAATCATTTTAACTGCATCTTCAAATTGTAAATGATAACCTTTACAATAATATTTATAAATTCTCCAAAGTTTATCTTTTCCTATATTTGAAGGTAATCGAAGTCGATTATTTTTCTCATCATCAAAAAAATTTTTATCATAAAGAATATTATAAATTTTTGTATCTATCAATTCTGATTCTTTATTAATCTTATATCTCTTAGCTTGTATTGCTGCCTTACAAACACTAAAATCAAATTGTTTTAAAATATCCTCCATAGGAAATTGACATCCACACATAATCTGAATATTAGGAGCCCAAGGTTGACAAATTATATTCACAATACTTTGAGATAAAGATGAATTTAATTTAAATTCAGTTCTAAAAATTTTTATTTTAGAAGCAATTTTACTAGGAAATATTTTTTTTAAAAAAAGTTCAATAATACTATCATCCCCTATATCAAATTCCATCCAAACATCTATATCAAATGGTAATGAACACCAAGTATTTTTACTTAAAATATATCTAGCTGCTCCTCCAGCAATCCAAGCTTCTCCGCTCCCTTCACGTACTATATAATTAAATAAACCTTTTAAAACATCAAAATCATAAAAACGAAGCATATTACAACGAAAATCAATTTCTTTAATTTCCATTCTATGTATCAAATCTTTACCCCAACAACTCTTAATTCATTTTTAACTAATTCAATTACTTCAATTTTAAATCCAATTTTCTCTAAATAAAATCTTAAAGTAGAAGGAGAAAAACAATGAAGACGATGACGATTAGAAAAAGGTCCAGAATTATTTGTATAAACATCTGAATTAGGTACTACTATAGCTATCTTTCCGCCTGTCTTTAACATACTATGCCAATGTCGAAGAATAGTTAAAACATCTGGAAAACAATCTAAATAATTTGTAACAACATAATCTAAAGGACCAAGATTTCCGGTATATCTATCTGCCCATCCCCAAAGATCCATTCCAATTACACGTTGATCACCGTCTAAACCTAAAGATTCACCAATCGGAAAATCACCACATCCTAAATTAATACCTTCTCCAATTGCATATTTTTCTAACCAAAGTCTTCCTTCTTCACCTCCCATTTTACCGTTTTCAATTTGACGAATAAGTTTATCTATGTAAAAAATAAGTTTACTTTTTCTTTTTTCAATCCTATCAATCATACTTTTTTTTAAATCCATTTATTCCTCCAGTTGGATTTCCCCGCTTTGAAACAGTAAGATCCCCCCGAGTTTTCTTTTCCAAAAGGGGGTCCATTGCTGATTGAGACAGGTAACATTTTAGCAAAGAAATGCAATGCGATTTTAGTACCGTCGTCAGCTTACATTTTCCACGACGGAAAAAATAATCTTGCTTATTTCGATGACGGTATATCTACTAAAATTTTAAATACATATCCACAATTACGATATAAATTAGCTAATGAAATTAAAAAAACTGGAAACTACGTATTTTGTTTAACTGGACTTGTAGACTCAAGACCTATTATACCTAGCAAAGAACGTACATTTTGGCCAAATTATCATTTAATAAACTTTCCTTGTAAACCTAAAAAAGTTTATATCCCAGATGATGGGATTGAAAGTATTAAACCACTTTATCAATCTAAAATAAAAAATGTTGATTCAGTACCTGGATACATGGGATTTGCTAGAAAAGGTATAGTAGAAGAGAGCATAAAAGAATTGGAATTGTTAATACCTGAAAAATGGAATCGAATTTGTATTCCTAAATTTGAAGAAAAAGATATTAATGCAATGCTCTGTTCTCTATTAGACAATAGGTATATTTTTGTCTGACGTTATAAAATTTCAAGACTGGTCATATGATCCTAAAGAAGGAAGAGTAGAACATTCTTGTCAAAAAGGAACTAAAATAATTTTCTATATAAAAAATATTTTTCACCGGGGTTATTGTTGGGGTTGTACTTCACATATACCTCAAGAAATTATATTTTTGGATTTAATAAAATGACTGAAGAATTCAATAAATGTATTGAAATAGTTTTAAAATTTGAAGGCGGCTTAAGTGATCATGTAGAAGACAGAGGCGGTCTAACAAAATATGGTATTAGTCAAAAAGCATATCCAAAAATTGATATTAAAAATTTAACTTTAGAAAAAGCTAAAAAAATTTATTATAAAGATTACTGGTTAAAAATCGGCTGCCATAGAATTCAATGGCCTTTAAATTTATTGCTTTTAGATTTTAGCGTTCATTCAGGAATCGGAAGGTCTTATAATTTAATAATGACATTACAAAAACAATTAAATGTTGAGGTAGATGGGAAGCTGGGACCTAAAACTGCAGCTATTATAATATTATCCGACACTAAAACTCTAAGTAGATTTATGTTAAGAGATAGATTAAATTTCCTATGTACTATAGTTCAAACAAACCCAGAACAAGCTAAATTTTTAAAAGGTTGGATGAATAGAATTTTTGATTTGTATAATATAGTACATGAATAAATATATAATTGTAAAACTAAAAGGATTAAAAGATGTTGCGCTTCATATTGAGCTTATTGCTCCGGCGGAAATCGAAGAAGAATGGATTATCGCAGAATTACGATCAGATGGAGTCTACTATGAAATTGAATCCGACACCGAACTACAAAGAATTGCTAAAAAATTTAAAAAAAACTACTCGTCCAGATGATAAATTTATCTTAATATACCCTCATCTTGGTTCTTATTGGCCTGTGGGTATTTTTGAGAATTTAGAAGAAATCGAAAAAATTTTAGAACATAAGGAATTAGATAATATTGCAATCTATCCTTGCCGAATGTATACTAGCGGCGAAATGTTTATTAATTGTTTAGAAGCTCAAGACCTCAATACAAAAATCCACTAATGGCAACAGTTATTGATTTAAGGCCAACAGAATTTAAAGAATGGAGTTTTTGTAAAAACAACAAAAAATTCTATCACAATAAATGTGAAGCGTGGGTTCATAAAAACGCAATTAAAAATAATCATATTCATTGTGGTAGATGCGAAAAAGAACTACCTAATTCTTTAAATTACCTAGCCGAACTAGGCAAAGCTTACGATACTACTATGTTTTTTTATTATAATTCAGTATTTCCCCCTCAATAAAATTTCATGAAATTTTACATTTACGAAAAAAATCTTTTACATGAATGTAAAGCAGTATTTTCAACTCATTATGATAATCTATATATTATAAAGAAAGATACTATTTATTGTAATAAATGTCTACAAAGTGCTCCCATTATTATAAGTTTAGGATTTAAAACTAAACTAAGTACTAATAAAATTTATACAATCATAGGAGAAAGAAGTATTTATATAAACGGAAAAGACAATCTTATAAAAACATTAAATATCGAAGATATCAATAACCCACGAAAGTCTTTAAAAATTTCCTAATGAAATTTTGCATCTACAAAAACAATCTTTTACATGAATGTAATAATGAGATGTATGATAATCTTTATATTATAAAAAAAGATATTATTTATTGTGGCATTTGCAACAGAAGTGCTCCCGTTAGTATTATTTTAGGATTTACGATTAAATCATATGAAAATCTCGATTATAAAAGTATAGGAGAAAAGAGACTTATTTTGTATTTTAATGATATGATGCAATTATTACATTTAAAATCTTTTAAAATCTAATGAAATTTTACATTTACGAAAAAAATCTTTTACATGAATGTGAACGAGGAATATATGATAATCTATATTCTATAGATGAACTTAATCTTTATTGTCCAACATGTAATAAAAGTGCTCCTATTAGTATAATTTTAGGATTTAAATATAGGAGATTGCATAGTAATTCTTTATTTAGGATCATAGGAGAAATTAGTATGTATATTACAGATTCATATACAATAAAGACAATAAAATCCTCAAAATCATTTGAGATTTAATAATGAAATTTTACATTTACGAAAAAAATCTTTTACATGAATGCAAACTTGGAACAGAAATTTATTATGATAATCTATATATTATAAAAAAAAATATTATTTATTGTGATAAATGTAATAAAAGCGCTCCTGTTAGTATTATTTTAGGATTTAAAACTAGAGTAAGCCTTAATAGACGTTATACAGGTGTAGGAGAAAAAAATATGCATTATCATCCTTCAAGGGCAACAGAGATAATAAAATCCTCAAAATCATTTGAGATTTAATAATGAAATCGCCGTTAGTTTTTCTAACTTATCGTAAAGACTAGGAAAATTTTTATTTATATCAGGAGTAATAACCGCCGCCGCGCCTATAGATAAATCATTGGAGTCAGCCTCGACATAAAATGAAGTTTTATAAATATTAAATCCTAAACTTAAAAATGAAGGAATCTTTAAAAAACATCTATTACAATAAATAATATCTTTATTTATTTTATTATAAATATTATGATATATATTGTTATAACAATTTATTTGACACTTATGCATCAGACGATTTTCAAAAATAACCACCCTCAATTTTCAACTCCTTAATTTTTCCTTCAGCTATCAAAATGTTAAAATCATCTTTAGACATTAAAATCTCGTATTTTTTACTTTCAAAACCTAACGTTACAAAAGAACGAAATTTTACTCTACATCTTTGGCACATAACAAAATCTTTAGATTTAAAAATATAATTTGATTTTAAATGCAATTTATTAGGATAATACATACAAATATGAAATAAACGATCTTCATAAATATACAATTTCACAGTTCTAGCCATTTTCCACCTTCAGGTAAAACTGTAAGTAAAACTGGAGGGATCATCCCACTGTCTAAAAAAATCACTTTACCAATAAAAAGGAAACCAGGAGCAATAAAAGAACAATACGGACATTTAACTTCTCCGCTTCTAATCTTATATTTAAAACTATACAAAGAATAAGGATTTGTAGAATTCAAATATTTACACTCATGGTAAATTCTATTTTTATAGATATAAAGTTTCATTTAATTCAATACTCTTAATTTCTTTTTTTGAAACAAAAAATTTATTATCCTTATAATGACCTATTCTATAAAAATGATCAAATTTTCTAATTTTAAACCCTAAAGCTAGAAAAGCCGGAAATTTTATATGACAATCTAAACAAACAAAATGATCTTCTATAAGCACATAAATATAATTAAACTGAATAATTTCTTGTTTACAATAATGATAAAGTCCATCTTCATAAATATAAAGTTTCATATATTTAATTCTTTAAACGAACTATCTAATTGTAGATTAGCAAAAATATGTCCAACAGCTATCCAACTATCTAATCTATAAATTTCTTTGATTCCTAAAATTAAAAAAATCGGAAACTGTACATCACAATCTAAACATACGATTAAATTTCCTTTAATTCTATATGAACAACGAAGTCCCGTATATCTAGGAAGACAAATATGATAAATTCCTTTTTTAACATAAAGCTTAGCCATTAAACTCTCCATTAACCCAATCTATAATTTTTCCTTCTATATTTTCTCCAGACATATAATTCTTCTTACCTATACATTTTTCGTCTGCTTTAATATAAGTAACATAAAAATTTTCAGAATATCCTAATGAAAATATTGACGGTAATTCAATCCCGCATGAACAAGTTAATTTATCTTCTTTACATTTATAAACACTAGACCAATAACTACCAGTATAATATGGCAGATTACTAACGCGGTGCTGGTGAAACATCCCATCTTTATGAAAAACAATTTTAAACGTATTTTCTTTTTTTATTTTAAATTTCTTCAAACTCTAATTCCTTTCTTTTAGCTTCAAAATCCTTAATAGTCGAGTCATCTTGAATATACATCCCTAATTTCCAAATTCCTATAGAAATATAGTGCTCTGTAGGAGTAGAATTTATATTAAAACTAGTCGTTAAAAACTTCGGTATCTTTATATTGCAAAAAGAACAAATAAAATTATCAGAATCTATCCTATATGTATTAGTGAAACTTCCATCAAATTTACACTCATGGTAAAATCCATCTTCATAAATATACAATTTCACAGTTCTAGCCATTTTCCACCTTCAGGTAAAATTTCATAGTTGTTCAACCAACGGTCTAAAAAAATCACTTTACCAATAAAAAGAAAACCAGGAGCAATAAAAGAACAATACAGACACTTAGCTTCTCCGCTTCTAATATTATATTCAAAGCTATAAAAAACTCGGTCGATCGGGGCCCTCCGCGACTGGACACATTGATGATAAATTCTATTTTTATGAATATAAAGTTTCATAGTTCAATACTCTTTTCAAAAAAATCATTTTTCACTTCAGAAAGAAGAATACCTACACTACTCCCTATATAATATTCAAGTCTTTCTTCTAAATAAATACTCTCTCTAACTTTAAAACCTAAAGCTAAGAAAGCCGGAAAGCTTAAATTACAACTTTTACATACAAAGAAACCTGATTCTTTCACATATCTATTTTTGTACATAGAAATACAAAGATGATATAAGTTTCCTTTATAAATATAAAGTTTCATAATATTAATATTTGTGTAAATTTTAAATCCAGATTACTTATAAAAATTCCCTGTTCTCCGATAAAAACTTCTTTCGACCGAGCTCCAGGCCGTCCTTGACGTGAGCCAGGATGATGCACGCCGCTTTTCCACCCTAAAGCTAAGAAAGCTGGAAATTGAATATTACAATTATTACAATAAAAAACATCTTTACTTTGTTTATAATAATTATGATACAAATCCATATCTTCAGGAAAACTTTCAGATAAATCTGAACAATTGTGTAATAAATTTCCTTTATAAATATAAAGTCTCATACCCATCTACCTAAAAGCCAACGGAAGAACGGCCGGTAGACCTGAATAGTAAGCTCTTTAGCGTTAGTACGCCTTAAAAAATAATTTAAATAATCTAATCCAAAAATATTATTCTTAATATTTATAAACAAAAAACTAGGAAATCGTCGTTTACAACGTATACAAATAGCATAATCTTTTTTAAATACATAATTACTTGATACAAATGTATATGTATTATAAAAATAAGAACTCCTACATATGTGCCATAAATTATTATTGATATAGTATAATTTAATTTCTTTTTTAATTAAATTAAACATTCATCACCCTAAAAACCCATTACCGCGCGGGAGGTGATTATATGTAAATTCCCACGGAACCGCTTTTTTGGTGCCCCCGGGGTGTTTTGCCTACCATTTGCTAGCGAATCAATGGCAAAATGCTAGCAATAACGGGGTTTTCCTTGGCTAGGAAAATGCAAGATGGGTTTTGGCGGGTTTTGTAAAGCTAAAACGCCCAAATTGAGCGTTTTATGTAGTTCCCTTACTTTACCTTGTCACCTTCCCTTACTTCGTTGCTAGATAAAGACTTACTAAATGCTTATTTCCTATGATAATGTGTACAATTGACGCTCTAGGATGCCCTAGGATCAACAATTTATAAGTGTCGAGGGTTAGAGTACAGGGGTGGAAAATGCAACTACCTAAGTCAAAAAGTAAAGAAAGGCGAAAGTGCGGCTCGCCGCCACTTCCGGACGCGAGAAGGCCACTCGGAGCCGGCTTACGCACGTTTGCCTATTGTCCGCGTGCAGTCTGCTAATCCAGTCGCTAGAGCCTGAATGCTGGCACTCTAGGATGCCCTAGGATCGACGATCTTTAGGGATCGAGGGTTAGAGTACAGGGGGAAATGTGCAAGAACTGGCGCCGCTTCCGTGGTGGCGCCACGTCCGGAGGTCCCAGCGCCACTTCTCACCGACATCCTTCGGAGCAGGCGACTACTCCGAGAAACTGATAGGAGAGGAATAATGGTACAGATCAAAACTGACGTGCTGCGGCGCGCATGCAATCCCTGGGTGGCGTGGGGTGGCCGAGAAACTCCTGAATTGGTACGCGAGGCGATCGACGTTGGACGCTTAGAGGCAAAACCCGCAGCGATATGGCGCGACAGGCTCGGACATGATCATGTGGCTCGAATTGCTTATTTAGTACTCAACCCGGATCCTACGCCAATTGAGATTGACGTAGGAGTGCCGAGTTTGGGAATCAAAGTGTGGCATATTGTCACAGATGGGAATCATCGTTTCTGCGCTGCGCTGTTCCGCGGGGATTCCACTATCTGTGCAAACATTTCCGGGTCTATTGAATACGCCGCTCGTTTGTTTGACCTCAAGTTTCTAGGTGCAAGGCCCGACAAGTCCCCCGCGGGGGGATCGGTCACGGCCGACCGACCCGGCCGCAAGTAGACACGGAGCAACACATGAGCAAGCAACAGCACACTAACGACCTGATCGTTCCTTCGCCTTCCGAAGTCTCCCCCGAGATCCGCGCCGAGCTCGACCGGCTGCGCTCCGAGAATGCCGCGCTGCTCGCGGCCGCAGCGTCCGGCAAGCTCACTCTGAAGATCAGTGTCAAGCGCGCCGTGAGCCTGTACGGGTTGGGGCGCTTCCCGGTCACGCTGTACGGCGAACAATGGCTGCACCTGCTCGACTTCGCCGAAGAGATTCGCGGCTTCGTGACCGCGAACCGCGCCGAGCTGGCCACGAAAACGGACTAGTCGGAATGAACAATCCAGGCAAGGCATGTGCTTACTGTCGAGTATATACCTTGACAATCGCGGAGGAATGTCCGCGCTGCGGGACCGCGTACCAAAAGGAAGACGTGATGGTTTCTGTCGAAATGGGTTTCGTTGACTGTTTGAACGTGACGACACATCCGACGCTGGAAGCGGCGCAAGATTACGTCCGCCGCGTGCGACACCAGATCGTGCGAGAAGCGTTGATCGTTGACACCGCTTACGCGAACGGCGAGACTGGCACTATTACACTCACTGTGGACGAATTCCTCGGCACTCTGCGCGTCTCGAACATGATGACAACGTATGCAGGTGACGGCATTGGCGCTGTGGCCTACGTGAGCCCTGATCAGCATCCGGAGAAGTTTCGCCACTCGTTCGACTCGGTTCGCTTCATTTCGCTGTGCAAAGCGGCCATCAAGGCGATTGAAGGCGGCGACGGTATCGAAGCAATGAAGAACTGTGGCGAGGCTTGGTTTCGCCTCGCCAGCTATCACCGCGGTTGAACGCTGCTAGAGCCCACCAGGTGGAGATTCCCTGGTGGGCTTCGTGGAGCGGTCAACAACGGGGAGAAGATGACATGGTAGACAGTGTCGATACGCGGCGCACAAAATTGGAGCAGCTTCTCGCGGGACTACTCCACGAACAGCCACACCACCCTACCGATCCGAACATGAACGATTGCACATGCGAAGAGTTTCTGAACTATGTACCGCTCACAACAGAACCGTCTACGTGCTTACACTTGCAGGTTCGCGCTGCTCTGAAGCGTTGAACGCTGCTAGAGCCTACCGGGCTTGTTCCTGGTAGGCTCCGTGGAGCGGTCAACACCTAGAAGGAATCCAAAATGATGGCTCGCAATTATCGCGTCAACGTGCTGAACCGTCGCACCGTCTCACGCAACCGCGCCGAGATCCAGCAGCGTCGTCTGGAGTTGGATCGGATCGCCCGTGAGAACCTGCAAGCGATCGAGCGCGGCGAATACGTGTTGCTGCCGCTGCTCGCGCGAGACTACGCGCGGGTGCTCTCTCGCATCGACGTGCTCGGAGGAAACTAGGGCGTGGAAAAATGCAAAATAAAGCGCTTGTGACGGAAATTCATCACAATGAAAGTGAAGGATGGCATGTGGACGTTTATCCACAGATAGGCCAATTTACTTTCACAATTCAAGCTCCGAAGCCGGATGATCCTAACGCTTCGGCGTGGCTGATAGAACTAAAGTCAATTCTCCGGCTCGAGGGAAACTAAAAGATGGAAGCGCTGTACAGAAAACCTCGGCGGCGCGGGAGCGTCGAACCTGAAATAGCACAGATCGCCGTAAGTGGCAATCTGATTTTGCACACTGTCTCGATTGCGCTCCGTTTCGACACCGGATCTCTCGGTTCGATTGAACTGACGTGCACAGATGCTCTGAAATTAGCAGACGCACTGCGCGATATGGTGGCGCACGCGAAGAAGGATGAGAAATCATGACATCAAATGCAAAAGCCTTACAACTATTGCACGAGGTCGAGGGGCGTGCGCGAGAACTCCGGCGAATTACTTTTGAGTCGAGCGGCTGGCTGGCGCGACTTGACACGACAGGCGTACATGACGCACTTGACCGATTAGACGCCGCAATAAACCGCGCCAAAGGCGAGACAACAGAAGAGGTACGGCTGACGGGCGAAATGACCGCGCTCAAGCGCGCGATCGACACCGGGCAGAAAATTCAGATGATCAAAGCCTTCCGTGTCTTGTTTCCTTTGAGTCTGCGCAACGGCAAGGCACTCGCGGAGATTCTGCTAGGCGACTACCACGCCGCCGATCTTACCATTCTTGGGCGTGCGTGAACGCTGCTCGAGCCTACCAGGGAATCCTGGTAGGCTCTGTGGAGCGCTCAAACAACGGAGAGAAAAATGACAACGATGCACGACTTCGGAATGGGAATGGTGCCTGCGCACCAGCATACAAACCTGGACGGATCTGTAGGTGGGTGGGTGGCGGAGACAGCAACAGTGGCGCCTACCGTCTACGTGAGTGGTAGCGCTCAGGTGAGCGATTACGCTCAGGTGGGTGGTGACGCTCAGGTGAGCGGTTTCGCTCGGGTAAGTGGTTACGCTCAGGTGAGCGATAACGCTCAGGTGGGTGGTGACGCTCAGGTGAGCGAAACCGCTCGGGTGAGTGGTGACGCTCGGGTGGGTGGTTACGCTCAGGTGAGCGATAACGCTCAGGTGAGCGATAACGCTCGGGTGAGTAGTTACGCTCGGGTGAATGGTAACGCTCAGGTAGGCGGTAGCGCTCAGGTGGGCGGTGACGCTCGGGTGGGTGGTACCGCTCAGGTGAGCGGTTTCGCTCAGGTGAGTGGTTTCGCTCAGGTGAGTGGTGACGCTCGGGTGAGCGGTTTCGCTCAGGTGAGCGATAACGCTCGGGTGAATAGTTACGCTCGGGTGAGTGGTGACGCTCGGGTGAGTGGTAGCGCTCAGGTGGGTGGTTACGCTCGGGTGAGCGATAACGCTCAGGTGGGTGGTTACGCTCGGGTAAGCGGTAGCGCTCAGGTGAGCGGTAGCGCTCGGGTGAGCGGTTTCGCTCAGGTGGGTGGTTACGCTCGGGTAAGCGGTTTCGCTCAGGTGGGTGGTTACGCTCGGGTAAG
>Ga0209518_1001709_pt1 | contig 22649 bp, 16 predicted proteins | sample RifGroB1_FD_183993 | JGI IMG/M metagenome (GOLD analysis project Ga0209518, IMG submission 183993) | Groundwater microbial communities from Rifle, Colorado, USA - Groundwater B1 (SPAdes) (version 2) | ecosystem: Environmental > Aquatic > Deep subsurface > Groundwater | place: Rifle, Colorado...
TCGACTGTGACGACGTGCGCTTTCGGAAGCGCTGGCTGTGCTCCGCAGACGCGCGCAAAACCGGATGCGATTTTTTGTTTTTTTCCCGCCACACCGTTCATTGTATCCCTCTCTTTCACAATAGGGAAAATATAATGGCGGGATTACTGCGGCATGAGACCATTCTCCGGTCTCACTATGCAGATTGTATTGCGGTGCGCGCCGCAGGATTTGCCTCGAGTCGGTCGAATGGAATTTCTTTTCCGCTTTCTTCACAAATGCCGTACGTTCCCGCGTCCATTTTTTTGATCGCGTCTTTTACGTCCTTCAACCGAGATTCGAGTTCCTCTACAAGTGGTACGTTCGTCGCCAACTCTTCCATAGCGTCTGCGGAATCTTCCGGGTCACTATCAGTCTCCTTCTCAAAGCCGGCAGGCGTTCCCGTCCAGTCGCCGTCTATTTTTTTTCCGTGCTCCGCAAGCTGTTCTTCAAGATCCACTTGCTCGCCATCAAGAGCGGCGCGCAGTTCCTCTATCTGCTCTTCCGTCAAATGTTGCATGTACAGAGTATTCTATCAGCTGTGGATCATTTGGCTACAAGGTCATTTGAAACATTAGAGCTTTCTTTCTGCACGTAGGCGCGAGAGCACCTCTGTGAATGAATAGGGACTCTCGGCGACGATGAGAAGATGCCGCGTCGGGAACGAGTAGTAGAGCTGTATCTCGCCATTGTCATCTTTGAGTGCGCGCACGTCATAGTTGCGCATAACAACATCCTCGAACTGGCGTTTTGCGAGGAGCCCATCTCCACCCATGACGGTGTTTGGTACAGGAGTGAATGCGGAGGCAAGATCGGCATTCATCGTATTTTCCCATTCGAGCATATCGGCGAATGCGCGTTCATAGGAGACGACGGGTATGACAAAAAACGGTGCATTCTCATCCACTGTGTGGATACCGAAAAAGAATTCAGTGTCTAGCGCCCGAATGAGGTCGGGCGAAACATGTGCTCCAAGCACGTTCAGGAACTCTTCAAGAGTGGCCGGTCGTTCTTCGACGGTATTTGCGGCAAAGTCGCTACTCACAGGTATTGATACGATAGGTACAACACGCGTAATGGACCCGAGGGTCGCGCCGCCTCCGGAGCGGATTTGACCGAATAGATTCTTTATGTCAAATGAGGATAAGTCTTTTAAAGCTAGAGGAAATGAGGACTCTGAAAAGAGGAGCGAAGTATTGGGAGGTACTTCTACTGTACCACTGCGCTCTCGTACGATCAGCGCAATCCCGAAAAATGCCGCGGTGCCCAAGGTCGCGAGAAGTATTGATGCAAACACAACATTAAATGTGTGACGTTTTCGTTTTGTTGTAGAGTCAGACGCCGATGGTTGATTGCCACGCCTTTTATCTTGCTCGAGAGCAGCTGCGCGTACCAGTGAGATCTTTTTATCACGAACTATATCCTGAAAATCATTTTTTAAGGTTCTAACAGGCATTACCGTCGAAGGGATGTTCTCAGGAATTTCCTTTTTTACCTTCGACATGCCCTCGTCTTCGGTAACAGCATTCTGTTTATCGGATGCAGTCGAGGAATCCGCTGAAGATATTGATGTTGACTGTTCAATATTTGGGGAACTATTGGAATCCGACTGTCCTCGACCCCCTCGATTTTTTCCTAAAAGCGAAGTGCCATATGATATCCCTTTTATCGGCATGTTACTTTCTCCCGAAAGAGTATGACGTTCGGGAAGTTTTATCTCTTTAAGGATATTCTCAATGTCCGTCTTTTCATCGGAGGAAGAAGACTTTTTCAATATCTTCAGTTGATCCTTTGGAGGATCAGTATTGCGTACGGGGAGTGGGGGAGTATGTGCATCGAGAAGGGTGGGTTTCTCTCGCGCTTCGTATGCCGGCTCGCCACGCTTTGGGCTTGGTGGCATAGGTACGGTTGGAGTCGAAAGGGTCGAGGACAGTTTTACGGGTACGGGCGCAGATACCGCCTGCGGTGTCTTCTCCACATTTTTATCAGGCGTCAGGGAAGCTTCGTGTTCTGAGGAAGAGGGGGCAGTAGGGATTGATGAGCTCTCAGGAATCACCGCAGGTTGGATGACGGTTTCTTCAACGATACGTGCTTCATCGGCTGGATCGTTTATCGCTGAAGAGGAAGGTTCAGTAGCTACCTTTGGTTTAATTTCTGCGGCGTCGTTCGCCGTACCCATTCCTGTTGTTTGGTCGTTCGCCATAGTTTCCCCCACCGGTAGCCGGCTTAAGCCCTTTTCGTGAGGCCCATTCCGGATCGGCAGCTTTTATGGAGAGATTATACCGTCCTTTCTCGTCAATTTCCTTGATAATGACGGGGACTACATCACCGAGCCCGACCGCGTCTGTTATTTTCTCTATACGGAAGGGTGCCACCTCGGACACATGTACCAATCCTTCTGTGTTTGGACCTATCTTTACAAATGCGCCGAAATCTAAAACACGGGTGACCGGACCTTCGAAACGTTCACCGGCCATATATTCACGCGTGAGATCGACGACCTCCTTAAGTGCCGCATCCGCGGTTCCCTCCCGGCCGGTGATGAAGATGGTACCGTCTTCTTCTATCGTGATGTCATCGCAGTTCGTACGTTCCCGAATACCATTTATCGTTTTTCCTCCGGGGCCGATAACGAGTCCGATTTGATCCACCTTAACCTTTGTCGTAAGTATTTTCGGTGCACGAGGCGATATGTCGGGGCGGTGTGAGGCAATCGCCTTTTGCATAACGTCGAGTATTTCGAGACGCGCTTTTTTTGCCTGCGCGAATGTTTCGGCAAGTACAGATACAGGGACACCCTCAACTTTCACATCCATTTGAACTCCGGTGACACCTTCAGATGTGCCCGCAACCTTAAAGTCCATGTCGCCATGATGATCCTCCGGCCCCTGTATATCGGTCAGTATTTTGTAACGCGGAGCGTTACTCTGAGCGGAGTCGAAGGGTTCCGACATCAATCCCATTGCTATTCCGGCGACAGGGCGCGTTATGGGGACACCCGCATCGAGTAAGGCAAGCGTTCCTGCACAGACCGTTGCCATGGAAGTCGAACCGTTCGAAGCGAGACATTCCGATACGATACGGATTGTGTAGGGGAAGATTTCTTTTGGCGGTAACACTGAACGAAGTGATTTTTCTGCGAGAGCGCCGTGACCTGTCATGCGTCGATTAAATCCACCGACACGTCCCGTCTCACCCACCGAGAACGGCGGGAAGTTGTAGTGGAGCATAAATGTTTTTTTCGTGTCTTGGAATTCTATAGTGTCGATTAGTTGCGCGTCGCCGGGGCCTCCCAAGGTTAAAGCCGCCAAGACGTGCGTTTCTCCACGATAGAAAAGGCCGGTGCCGTGAATGACCGGTGAAATGCCGCCGGCTTGGGCGTGCAGAGATCGCACTTCATCGAGCGCGCGCCCATCAACACGTTTCCCCTTTTTTAGCGCGAGGTCGTGCACATACTCGTCAATACGATGCTCGAAATACGTATCAAATTTACCCGGTTCAATATCGGGGAACTGCGCCGAAGAATGTGCCGCCCATTCGCCTCGCAATTCACCGAAATCTTTCTTAGAGAGCACATCGTTGAGTGCTTCCAGGCGCTTTCCGATAATCTCATCGAATGCCGGAGCAAGATGCACGTCGTCTTCGAACGGGGGAACGAATTTGAATTTCTCGACACTTCGATCGACAACTATTTCCTTTTGCCAAGCTTGCAATTTTTCTATTTCTTCTGAAGCACGCACTAGGGATTTCTCAAGCGTTGCTTCGGGAACTTCACGCGCATTGACCTCTATCATATTTATCATTCCGTCTTTTCCGCACACGGTAAGATCCATCAATGCTTTTGGCGGTAACTCTTCCTGGCGCTGTTTGTATGTCGGATTAATTATGAATTCCGGGTTATCTTCCTCAAGACCAACGCGGAGCGCTGAAACGGGTCCGTTCCACGGAATGTTTGATGTAGCGAGAGCGAGTGATGCCGCATTCACAGCAAGAATATCGGTATCATACTCTTCTATTGAGAGCACCGTGATTATAACTTGCACTTCGCGCTTGAGACCCTTGGGGAAAAGCGGCCGGATAGTACGGTCAACGACGCGACCTGAAAGAACCGCTTCATCACTTGGTCGCCCTTCACGTCGCATGAATCGGCTCCCAAGTATGGCACCTACCGCATAAAACTTTTCCTCGTATTCTACAGATAATGGAAAATAATCCAGATTGGACTCGTGATTACTCATAACGGCGGTTGCAAGAACCGCGCTGTTTCCGTAACGCAATAAAACCGAACCGTTTGCTTGGTTCGCCCAATCGTTGAACTCGGCGGTCATCGTTTTTCCGCCGATTTCGACGGAATACTCTTTTTTCTGCATTGTGTAGATTCTTACAATCGGCCCTCGGATTTTAGATTTGAAAACGCGTTTCAAACCTACCTATCCGCGGACCACTATTAATTAATGTCGTGAGTATAGCAAGAGCGAGAAGTTCTGTCATCCCGCTATTATAAGTTTGGTCTTTCTTCACTCAACCCCATCTTTTTCTTCATCGTCAGAAGATGTCGAATCGGATTGTCGAGTGGTCGTGATGCGACGCGTACCTGAGCGATAATTTAAGAGATAGCGTCGCGGATCATTGTCGAGGTCGAGAAAATCGTCCGCCGCTTCTTTCAGTTTGAGCGAGCTTGAACGACCGAAGGAGACAATCTCCACCTGACATCCTCCATGTGTCTGGAGGTACTCTACAAGAGGGATGAAATCCCCATCACCCGTAAGAAGTATCACGGTATCCAGTTTCGGAGACGCAGTAATGGCATCGACTGCTAGACCAACGTCCCAATCCGCTTTTTTCGCACCACCAGAGAATATTTGGAGATCCTTCGTGCGCATTTCGACGCCAAGTTTGGATAGAGCCTCAAAAAAGTTCTTTTCTTCGCCAGATTCTGTTGTAACGGCATACGCACGTGCTCGTACCAGCCGGCGGCCTGCGATGGCATCCTTAAGGAGATTTCCAAAGTTTACTCGTGCGTGATATATATTTTTCGCGCTGTGATAGAGGTTTTGCGTATCTATGAAAACACCGACGCGCTGCTCAGGATGTTTAATAATACTCATGAAAATAGATTAGAATGCAAAGTCAAAAGTCAGAGCGACAATGCAAACATAAATAACTTTATAAAAACTATCCCCTCATAGGAGTGTACTCCGTTTCAGTGTCTGGAGCAAAAAACCTACTTCTTAAGTCCCAGCGTCTTTACGATAGTACTATAGGCACGTTTGTTTGTGCTCTCCAGATGCTTTAGATGCTTGCGGCGAGCGGCGACGAGCCCCAAAAGCCCCCGGCGTGAGTGCTTATCTTTGCGGTTTTTATCCAAATGAGACGAAATTTCCTCGATGCGGCGGGAAATTATAGCAATTTGCACTTCGGGAGAGCCAGTATCGGTATCGTGGCGTTTGGCTTTCGCGATTTCATTAGCTTTCTTACGCTTAGTAAGCATGCCGTGAATGTAGCACGTTCTCTACCATTACGCAAGCCCCTACGCTAACTTTGGCTCTGTTAAGGGGTATAACGGAGAGCAAGGAATCGGCAATTTCTTGCGACGGCCATCGCGGATTTCTATTGTACCGTCTATTGTACCGAAGGATCTCATTCCACCTCAGTTTCTGAAGCCGTAACGCTCAACAGCTTAACGCTGAATACAAGGGTCGAGTCGGCGGGGATAATAAGTTCTCCCTCCGGTCCACGTTTTTCCTGCGCGCCATAGCCGAGAGAAGGAGGAATAACTAATGCGCGCTCCCCCCCTTCACGCATGCCGTTGATGCCTATTTGAAAACCCGGAATAAGCTCAGGGTTTCCGAGGACGAAAATCAGCGGTTCATTATCATGCACTTCGGAGCTATCGAAAACAGTACCGTCCTCAAGCATACCTACATAAAGAATTGACACGACCGAGCCCGGTGTCGCCTCCGCGCCATCTCCAATGGTTACATCCTGCACTTGAACCGTATCGGCTGTTTCAGTCGTTTGGTCTTGAGTTTGAGATTCGGTGGCGGGGTAGTTCACAAAAACATAATATCCGCCAAAAATAACGACCGAAAGGATAATAATTCCTGCAACGATATATTTAGTATTCATAGAACATACCATAGCGCACGCTGTGAGACATGCCCACATTGTTTCTGGGGAAAACCTGTTGATAAGAGGTACACCCTCAATTTCTATAAGGTTTGGATAGCATATAGGCGTGTTCAACAAGAATCTGTGTAGTCACCGCAAATTCAGATGAGAAGATGGTATGGGAGTATACTGCGCATATGGCGGAACCCCTTGCCTCAATGATACGGCCGCAAACACTCGGTGAATTCGTGGGCCAAGAACATCTCGCCGGCAATGGGAAACCTTTACGTGTTGCTATAGAGAAAAAGGAACTCTTTTCGTTCATCCTCTGGGGGCCGCCCGGGAGCGGCAAGACGACTCTGGCGCGAATCTACGCGACGGCGCTCGGCGCGGATTTTTACGAACTTTCGGCAGTGGATGCGGGTAAAGAGGACATCAAGAAGGTACTTGGAGAACGCCGGCGTGAACGGACGCTCGGTCTCGGCAAGCCCAAAGTCTTGTTCATAGATGAGATACATCGTTTCAATAAGGCCCAACAAGATTTCTTACTGCCATTCGTTGAGCGCGGGGATATGACTCTTGTCGGAGCAACGACCGAAAACCCGTCATTTGAAATAATCGCACCCCTTCTTTCGCGTTGCCGCGTCTTCGTTCTCCTCGAACACTCGGAAAAAGAGATGGAGAAGATCATAACGCGCGCGACCCGCCAGCTGGCGGGGAAAATGTCGAAACATGCGCGCGACTGGCTAATACAAATGGCGGGTGGCGATGCGCGACAAGCGATTACTGTCCTCGAAACGGCGCAAAATTTGTACGGAAAGATAACCCTGGAAAGCTTGAAAGAATCTGTTCAGTCAAAACATTTACGGTACGATAAAAAGGGTGAGGAGCATTACAACACTGTTTCTGCGTTCATTAAATCGATGCGTGCGTCACAACCTGACGCCGCACTTTACTACTTGGCGCGCATGGTGGAAGCCGGCGAGGACCCAAAATTTATAGCGCGTCGTATGGTTATTTTTGCGAGTGAGGATATCGGCCTTGCACAGCCGACAGCACTCGTTGTTGCGAACGCCGTCTTTCGTGCAGTGGAAATTATTGGCTATCCGGAGGCCGCCATTAATCTCGCTCATGGTGTTGCATACCTCTCGCAGTGCAAGAAAGATCGCCGTTCGTACGACGCTCTACGCGCCGCGGAGATCGATGTAAAAAAGTTCGGCAATCTCCCCATCCCTATCAGTATTCGTAACCCGGTCACGAAGCTCATGAAAGACCTGAAATATGGAGAAGGTTATGAAATGTATCCCGATCGAGACGATAAAGACGTTTATTTGCCGGAGAAATTGAAGAAGAAAAAATATCTTAAATAGAACTAATTGTGGCACATCGGATAAAAATATTGTGCGACACGGAGAATGTTAGGATGTAACATATGGTATCTGATCTCAAATCTTTGAAGACCAAGTTTCTAGAGTATATCGAGATAGAAAAAGGCAGGAGTGTTAAAACCGTCGAGAATTACGACCATTACCTGTCGCGCTTTCTGATGCAAACGAAGGTGCGCTCGCCGTCGCAGTTGACAGAGTCTGTCGTGCGCGAATTTCGCATGTGGCTTAATCGTCAAGCCGGCGTCTCGGGTAGCATGAAAAAGAAGACGCAGAACTATTACATGATAGCTCTGCGCGCGTTTCTCAAATATCTTCGCAAAATCGGGGTCGAATCGCTCCAGCCGGAAAAAATAGAGCTGGCTAAGACATCGAATCGCGACCTCGACCTTATAACCGCTGATGAGTTAAACCGTCTCCTAAGAACGCCAGTGGGAGAAACCGAGACCGCACTTCGCGATCGATCTATTTTGGAACTTTTCTTCTCTACCGGACTGCGTGTTTCAGAATTATGCTCGCTCAACGCAGATATAGATCTCACGCGCGATGAATTTTCCGTGCGAGGTAAGGGTGACAAGATACGCGTCGTGTTTCTCTCCCCTTCCGCAAAAAAGGCGGTCTCAACGTATCTTAAAAAACGGGGAGATATGAGTGAAGCTCTCTTCACGGGACGCGTCGCAGGATTTAAAGGTAAAGAGCCCTCACGACTCACACCACGTTCTGTCGAGCGCATCGTGAAACAATATGCAGTTAGAGCAGGCATCACACGGAAGGTCACTCCTCACATTATCCGTCACTCGTTTGCGACCGATTTGCTCGAAAACGGGGCCGATTTGCGTAGCGTACAAGCACTGCTTGGCCACCAAAACATAGCAACCACCCAGGTCTACACGCACGTCACCGACCGACACCTACGCGAGGTGCACAAGGCCTTCCACGGCAAGAGGAGGAAAGGATAATGGTATGAAACTCATTTCTTGGAACGTGAACGGAATACGAAGCATCCATCGCAAGGGCGCATTAACCCCAGTCCTTGAAAAAATGAAACCGGATATTGTCTGCCTCCAAGAGACGAAAGCAGAGCGGTACCAGAGCGAGGTGGATTTGCCTGACTATGAGGAATACTGGAACTCATCTACCACTCGTAAAGGATACGCCGGCACGGCGATTTTCACGAAAGAGAAACCACTCTCCATTTCGCTCGGCTTCCCCGAAAAAATCCTCAAAAAATACAAACTTGCCGACGGATATGGCGATCCCAACGCTGAAGGTCGGGTTATTACGGCTGAACATAAGGACTTTTTCGCGGTCAACGTCTATACTCCCAATTCGAAACCCGATCTCTCACGTCGCACGCTTCGGCACAAGCACTGGGACCCGGCATTCCTCGCCTACTGCAAACTCCTTGAAAAGAAAAAGCCGGTCATTTTTTGCGGCGATTTGAACGTCGCGCACACGCCGGAGGACCTCGCCAATCCAAAACAAAACGAAGGCGAGCATGGGTATACCAAAGAGGAACGTGAGGGCATCGATAAGCTCATCGCGGCTGGTTTTGTGGATATATTTCGATATTTTACCAAGGGCAAAGGTCATTACACGTGGTGGAGCCATTTCTCGAATGCCCGTGAACGGAATATAGGATGGCGTATAGATTATTTTTTTGTAAGCAAAACACTTGTACCACATGTGCGTTCTACTCGTATCCATCCCGAGTTTCAAGGTTCTGATCATTGCCCCATATCTCTTGACATACTCTTTTGAATGTTTGCTGGCGCTAATGAGGCATAAAGGACAAGAATGCACCGAGATATCCACAGGGTGTCCTTTACATTGTCCTTTATGGATGTATTCTATGGGACAGGGAGTTTAGGAATTCGTTCCTAAACCCTAAAGCTTCTGCGTAAAATGTTCTTTAATTCTTGACTCTCTTTAAGCAGGGATTCTGTTCTTGCTGACGAAAGAGCAAGGAGGGCAAAATGCCCGGGGCCTCAAACAGGCACACACGCTAAAATAGGCGACGCATAGCGTCCCAAAAATTAAAAGCAAGTGCCATCGTTAGACTCCAAAACAATCGCAGAATGCGGGGCCGTTCTTACGAATGGGTGCAGATTTTAACAATCCGCACCGACTCGTGGGAGCGGCCTTTTTCTTTGCTGTGATTATCAGGAGACGTGATGTTTCTTGCGCAGCTCTTGAATGGCCGCCTCGTCTTCCTCCGAACGGCGATCTTTCCCGGCTTCTCCCAATTTTTTCAATTCAGCATCTTGGAGTTTTGAAAATTCACTTGCCCGTTTTTTCAGATAGCCCTCAGCATTCTTTTTAGGGTCGTCCAGCACTTCTTCAAGGAGCGCGTGAAGTATCCATCCGATGCGCGGTCCCGGTTTCTCACCCATTTCGATGAGGTTTGTCCCATCTATGCCCAACATAGAGACGGAGACTGGATCGCGCATCGCCTCATCTACCATGGACATGTACTTTCGCAGGCGGAACGGTTGTTCTTTAGGTCGCCCTGTACCGATGCGGTCGCAAATGCGCAGATGTAAGAGCTCTTTAATGTTCTCTCGCCCCACTTTTGCGATTACACGGCGAACGGCCGAAAGTGTCACTAAGTCGGGGTCTGCAAAGAACATGTGTGTGCGAACGAGCGACACCACTTTCTCTATAGTGTCGGTCGGGAATCGAAGGTTTGCGAGGATTCTTTTTGCTATACGTGCGCCAACAACGTCGTGTCCGTGGAATGTCCAGTCGTGTTTCTCATCGGACCAACGACGGGTCGCCGGTTTTCCGATATCGTGAAGAAGTGCGGCAAGCCGCACATCCAGGGGCCAGTTTTTATCAGCCGCATGTTGGAGTGAGCGCAACAAATGTTCGAATACGTCGAATGAATGCGCCTGATTTTGGTCACATCCTATTCCCTCTTCGAGTTCAGGTATGATGTATTTGAGAATCCCGAGTTTTTGGGTCACATAAAGTGCCTGCATAGGGCGCGAGCTCTCCAAAATTCTGATTAATTCATCGCGTATTCGCTCACGCGATATCTTTCCAAGAAGTGCGGCATCCGCCGCGATCGCGGTAGCAGTCTTTGTTTCTATAACGAAATCTAATTCAGCCGATAGCCGGATAGCGCGGAGCATCCGTAGCGCATCCTCTTTAAAACGCTCGTTTGGGTTCCCTACCGTGACAATGCGATGTTGCGCGAGGTCCTCTTGCCCTCTATGTGTATCGATAATTTCTCCTGTGTTCGGTTCATACGCCATCGCATTTACGGTGAAATCTCGACGATCGAGATCATCCTCCAGTTTTGAGCTGAACTTAATCTGGTCGGGATGGCGAGCGTTGGAATACTTTCCTTCAATACGATAAGGAGTTACCTCAATAACCTTGATCCTAGGGTTCTCCGAATTTGTAACAACGCCCACGGTGCCGAACTTGTTCTCATAGAAGGTCTCTTCAAAGAGTGCTTGTATTTCTTCCGGTTTTGCGTTTGTCGTGATATCCCAATCCTTTGGATCTTTCATCAGTAATAGATCGCGAACACATCCTCCGATGAGATACGCCTCAAACCCCGCTTTCGCGAGGGCATCATAGACGATCAAAACTTCTTTGGGGACGGGCAATTTTTCATGCATAGTCGCATTGTATCTCGCTCTTTCTGAGTGCGCGAATTATCTCAGATTCATTTACCTCAAAAAGCAGGATGCTACACACGCATTGTATTTGAGCGATGGCCCGCGTATCATTGGCGAATTGCTCCCGTGGTGAAACGGATATCATAGTTGCCTTCGAAGCAATCGTTCCAGGTTCGAATCCTGGCGGGAGCACTAATAGTTTTTTGAGTAGTAATGTACTGCTACGCCAACCTTTTTCTTCCATACAAATCTCCGTCTGATGAGAGCATTCCGCAAACCCGCAGAATGTTCGCGTTTCAATAGACGATTCAACTCGGAAGGTCTAATGCCCGGATGTTTCTTGATCAGCGACAGCATTCGCGCCAGCGTTTTTTCTCGTGCTCCATCGTTAGTTTTCATATGTGTGCAGTAAGTGTTTTCTCATGAACGCGTGACCTGACCCGCGCTTTAGATATCTTTCAAATTCCAGTGCTCGCTTTTTGCTTTTGAAAGCGCAGTACCAGACGAGAGTCGGATTATTGTATGCCTTTGTTGTATTCACTTCGCCGTGTTTGTGATGGCCTACGCGTCTTCTCAAGTCGTTTGTATACCCGACGTATATTTTCGCACTCTCGTCCTGCAAAATGTAGATATAGTGCATTCCCTAAAGTATGCCCTACTCCGCTAAAGCTACGAAGGGCTACTTCGCACTCAGTGACCCATCCCCTTGTTGTGCCTTTCCGTGTGCCGTGCACTTCGAAGCTTGTGAACGAAGTGAACAAGCGAAGTAGTGCGGATACGGGGAATCGAACCCCGATCTCTACCTTGGCAAGGTAGCGTTCTACCACTAAACCATATCCGCAATTTGCACGCGGGGATTATACAACAATGGTGTATGCGTGGCTAACCTTCCTTCCTCGCTTTAAACGTTCGACGGTGTTCCCTTACTATCTTTCGGCAAAGGCGGTGGCGTAATCATTGTTGCTTGTACTGACGATGGAGGAGAGGCAGAGTTTACTTTCGGTTCGCGTTCCTTCATAAGATTGAAAATGTCTTCAACGTACGGTTTCGTTTGCGGATATTCTCTATAAATTCCCGCGAGTCCCGCTAATGCAACTAATATCGCCGCAATCGGTGCCCATAGGGTGGGTCTGCAGGATTCTGCGAAATACCAGAATCCCAATAGGAGGATGAGAGGCGTCAATAATGTCGCAGTTCTCTGACCCGTTGAGTATGCCCACGATGCCGGAAATTGAGCAAGCACGGCGATGACGGCAATAACCGCGTATACCGCAAGCAGGACGATCCAGACACGTGCCCTATTACCTGTTGCACACAGTTCGACTACCTTGTTTTGAAGACTACCGATACTTAAAACGGTCGATTCCTTTACCACGCCTTCATCTTCCGGTACAGATGTCGGTCTCCCTTCTTCCTCGATCTTTGCAATAGTCTCAGTTACCCCAGTGCTCTCTTCACTCCCCTCTGCAGAGCCAGTGGCATCATTCGGAACTGATGGCGCTTCAGTTGTTACCGACGTAATACTTATTGGAGCTGTAGTACTAACCGACACAGAACCCTCGGCGGAACCGGTCGTTCCAGATACCATCATGGACACGGTAGACATACATACAGGTTGCCCACCTCCCTGAGCAGATACGAGTGTTACGGAGAGAAGAAGTCCTTCGGAGACGGGTGTTGTAGGAATATCAACGTGTACGCGCAGAGCGCCCATAGCGTCCCCGTGTCGGGTCATGAGATAAAATGGAACGGATGTTCCTCCAACAGATCCTGCCAATGCTACATACGAGCTGTTTGAGACCGTAAAAGCGAATGAGTGCAGTGTTTTATCATAAACATAAGGAGCAAAATCATAAGCTGAGAGAGGGGTGCACGTATTACCCCCGACCGGTAACAATTGTTGAGTTCGTACAGAGCTTATGTCTGCCGCCGCTCCTCCAGGAAATGCGGCAAAAGCCACGCTAAACATTACCGAAATCAAAGTAATAGCTACAATCCGGTGCGTTGCCGGATTTTCTATATTTCCATTCATATCGACACGCTAGTATATTTCGAATCTTTCAGTCAAGCAAAAAATGTGTTACAGTATTGACAACTCTGCCAGCATGTTTTCTAAAGGACATTATGGACGAACTGATGTGTTAAGCAATGTTTACCCATCTTACCACAAGTGATTTCATCAGATATTCATTTCTCGAGCCATATTTTTTTCATTACGTACATGTGGAAAACCCTGTGGACATGTGGATAAAGGACAGAATGTACGGTACGCAATAGCAAATACGGCATAAAATATGTCTAATATCGAATGTAGAGTCCGAAAGATGTACGTATGATCTTACGGAAGTAAAGATACCCCCTGTTTTTCATGTAGAGCAGAGCAACAATGTTCCTAAGAAACGTTACTTCGTAGTTTTCACGTGAAATGCCTCGTATTTGATATCCACGTAGGCATCGAGACAATTAAGGCAGGGTAATCTATACTCTCAAAGTGTCACGAGATACTCATCGAAAGGAAGTGGGAAGAATGGGGGAAGATATCGCATGCCAATTCTTGGAACAAAAAGGATTTCATATCTTGGATCGGAATTACAGGAAGCCGTGGGGTGAGATCGACATAATTGCTGAAAAGTCCAACCAAGTGCGATTTGTCGAGGTGAAAGCAGTTTCACGTGAAGCACGTCGAGACATTTCACGTGAAATGGATTATAGGCCAGAAGAGATGGTACATGTTAGGAAATTGAAGAAATTAGCGAGGACAGTAGCCCTGTACATGGAGACTAATCGAGACGAGCGTGAATATCAGATCGATGTCGTGGGCGTCATAATAAATGAACGCACAAAAACAGCACACTGTCGCTTATTTGAGCAAGTTCTTGAGGATAATTTGTAAAGGACATCAAACCGTCAATGGATGTCCGATAGAATGTCCGTTATAGTGCATGTGCTAGTATTCACTTTGTTTCGGGGCGTAGTATACTGGTAGTACGCGTGCTTTGGGAGCACGTAGACCGAGTTCAATTCTCGGCGCCCCGACCAAGAAACAGGAAAGAGTGCCTGAATAATCAGGGGAGTTCATTGAGTAATAGTTGGATGAGTGCGGGGGCTTCGCGAGAGTTGAAATCATCGATTAGTGATTCAATGTTGCCATTTTGGAATTCTGAGAGAGGGAAACCAGACTGTGTTTTTATATCCTTATCAATGTAGCTAAGCGTAAGTGCTCGAAGATCCCGCTCAGCTGTTGTCGCACCTTCGCTTGTCGTCGATATGATTCCGACAAGCCGACTCCAGGCATTTACGACAGCGCCCCCCGAAGATCCTCCTTGTGCTCCTGCAACTCCTCCTATCGAGATGACATCAACTGTACTTTTATCGAATGTGAGAAATTCTTTGATGAAGGTGATGGAAGATATCGGGTAGAGACTATAATACGCAGTATCCCCGGATATGAATTCGGCAGGGTAACTTGCCGCAAGCATCGGATCGTCAATAAAACCAATGCCCTCACGCGTATCGGGGAAAAGATAGGGGAACGAAACGGGGGTCGGTGAGTCATCAATCGTATTCGCGATGCGCAGAAGCGCATAATCGTGTTCTCCGGTACCGGTGGAACGTTTTTCCAGTATGTCTTTCGCATGTTTTTCTATCCACACGGGTGGAATATATAGCACCTCAGCTTCCCATAAGGAACGAGCAGGAGCGCCCTGACGGATGATGCATTTCAAGTTTACCCGCGAGCTCTGTGATAGAAGAACATATTGCGCGACATGTGCATTTGTAAGGATAATCCCGCGTGGATCAATAATCACCCCACTTGCTGTTATGGGATGTATGCTAGTTGCATTGGTGGTACAGAAGATGTTGACTAGGGCGGCGCGTGCGTTCTCGTTTACCGTTTCGAATGGAAATGGCGGGGAAGTATACGGATTTTGGATGCGCATGATCGTGTTATCCAAAACATCACTCTCTACCGTGGTGGGGGGGGACTGTGCCACGATGAGACCTGTTTCTGCCGTATTTGGTGTTTTTGATGAGAGAACTGCATGGTTTGGGATGTCTGACAGTATTTGATTTTCAGGTGCGGTTGACGTCGCTGTTCCCTGAGTGGCTGGTGGCGGTGCGATTACCGGAATTGTGCCGGTGGAGACAAGCATATTTTTTATAGGGGGATTTAGCGCTGGATCAGGTCCCGTATTTTCCAAGAACAGCAAAGCCCCCAAGACCATGCCAATGGCGCCAATGTACACAAAAAAAGTTTTTATGAAAGGGAGCATAGGCAATGTAAGGAATATACGATGTTGCACATTGTTATTCAAGTTCTATCATCTGGTTATCTCTGCATATTTCCATGGAAATGATATCCGGTGTATCCTACTTGTTCTCGGGTCTTCAGTTTAGAAAGCGTTTTTGAGTGTAAAGCGGATGTAGTTTAGTGGTAGAACGGCTGCCTTCCAAGCAGCGGGTCCGGGTTCGATTCCCGGCGTCCGCACAAAAACACAAAAACACGCCGGTGGGCGTGTTTTTGTGTACACGGAAGGTGGAAATTATTTCACTGCATCCTTCAGAGTTTTCGAAGCGCGAAACTTCGGAACCCTCATTGCTTTTATCTCAATCGCGGCACCCGTGCGCGGGTTGCGACCCATGCGTCCGGCACGTGTCTTCGCCTCGAAAATACCCAAGCCCGCCACTGAAACCTCTTCTCCTCTCTTAAGGCACTCGGTTATCTTCTCAATAACTGATTCAACGGCACGCTCCGCGTCCGCCTTGGTGCTTCCGATCGTAGAGGCAACCTTTTCAACCAAATCCATTTTATTTGCCATATATTCTGCACGCTAAAATACTAATATTACTTAACATGTAACTCTCGACCCATACTGTGGCCATTTTGAGCCGTATTTTCAGGGTGTCAATCCCGCGCTTTCTTATGGCAGTATATGGACAGCTTGTCAAAAATTGCGTGCGTCTCCCTAACTCCTCAGTCTTTGCTCGAGTGCCATCAAAAGACAAGATTGTTCCAGCGAGGGGATTCAACTTGAACATTCTCGCAGGTAATCAAACACCACTCCTATAGGACAAGAGGGAGTGGAATTTGTCTCCGGAGTATCGCTATCTGGCGTATTCTATGACCCTTGTTTCCCGTATAACGGACACTTTTATTTCTCCTGGATATTGGAGTTCTTTTTCGACGTTGTCCGCTATGTTGCGGGCAAGCTTGTGCGCTTCCATGTCCGATATCTCCTCTGGTTTTATAATGACGCGTACTTCGCGACCTGCGGCGATTGCGTAGCTCTTTTCAACACCGGGCTCTCTATTCGCGATTGCCTCCAACTCCTCCAGGCGTTTAACGTAGTTCTCGATAGAGTCGCGTCGTGCGCCCGGACGACCGCCTGAAATTGCGTCCGCGACCTGCACTATCATACTCTCCGGTGTTTCGTATGGGTATTCTTCGTGATGTGCTTGCATTGCCTTGATAACCTGCTCGTCTACGTTGAACTTTTGGAGAATGCGGCGGCCTATCTCGACATGTGTTCCCGGTACTTCGTGATCCACGGCCTTTCCGATGTCGTGAAAAAGGGCACCTGCACGCGCAACTGCCGGATCCGCGCCAAGTTCCTCCGCAAGCATACCGGCAAGATGAGCGACCTCGACCGAGTGATCAAGGACATTCTGCCCGTAGCTTGTGCGGAAGAAGAGACGTCCCAGTATCATGAGAAGCTTCGGATCAACATTTTGGACGCGTGCTTCGTAGGCAGCTTCAGTACCTTTCTTTTTGACAATTGTGTTTATCTCAGTTTCGGCTTTCAATACGGCCTCTTCTATCTTCGCAGGTTGGATGCGTCCATCGAGAATAAGATTCTCGAGTGCGATACGTGCGATCTGGCGACGCATAGGGTCGTAGGATGAGAGTGTGATAGTACCCGGCGTATCGTCAACAATGACATCAACACCCGTGGCGCGTTCAAAAGCGCGTATATTGCGCCCTTCCTTCCCGATGATCTTTCCTTTTATTTCGTCACTTGGAAGAGAGATAGTCGTTGCCAGCACATCGGAAACGACGGAATTTCCAAGGCGATGGACGGCAGTAGTAAGGATTTCCTTCGCCCGTTGTTCCAGACGCTCATTTCCCGCGATTTCAAGCTTCCGCATCCTCCCTTCTATGTCGTTCTCGTACTGTTTTTCTATAGATGCGATCAATTCTTTCTTAGCTTCGTCACTGGATAGACCGGCTACTTTTTCTAATTTATCCTGCTGTGTTCGAATGAGCTCCTCTGATTTTTGTTTTGCTGTTTCTATTTCCTCCTGTTTTCTTGAGAGCGATTCGGCCTCGGAGTCGAGGTTGACTTGGCGTTTATCCAGAAGTTCCTCCTTACGAACCAGACGTTCCTCGGTAGTTTTCAGTTCACGCTCTCGCCCCTTATATTCTCCCAGAAGTTTCTCACCCTTTTCAGTTGCTTTTTGCACGGCTTCCTCAATTATGTGCTTCGACTTTTCTTCGGCGTCCATCCGCATCTGACGTATCTCGAGTTCCATCGAGCCGCGTTTACCCAAACTTATTATCCATCGGAGGAAATAGCCAAAGGCAACACCGAAAAGCCCCGCAAGAGCGAGTAAGATGAATACGATTTTTAATGACATACGCGTGGGATCCCACGCGCGAGGTTGTTATGTACGCGGAAACACGGATTTCTTATCCAGTTCTTGCGTAAGGAAGATGCTCGCGTTCGTAACTCTCTGCGCAGTGGAATACAATTTCATAAATACTAAGTTGGTGTATGGATACTATATCACCGGAGTAGCAAAAAGTGAATAGCGAGTAGAAAGTAGCGAAATTTGGCCCCAGGATCCTCATACGTCCACTGACTACTGACTATTTTCTACTAACTATGTCAATACCTTATCCACAATGCCGTATTTTACGCACTCTTCGGCAGTCATAAAGAAGTCACGGTCCACATCCTTCTCGATTTTATCGATCTTTTGCCCCGTATTTTTTGCAAGAACCTTATTAAGGCGCTCGCGGAGTTTCAGAATCTGCTTTGCGGTTATTTCGATGTCTGCCGCGCGCCCTTCGGCGCCGCCGTGCGGCTGATGGATCATAACCTCAGCGTTGGGGAGCGCATACCGCTTGCCCTTTTGTCCGCTCGAGAGGAGAACGGCCGCCATGGAAGCAGCCATACCGACACACACCGTCGAGACATTCGGCTGTATATGATTCATTGTGTCGAGAATTGCAAACCCGGCAGAAACATGCCCGCCGGGGGAGTTAATGTAGAACGAGATATCTTTTTTCGGGTCTTCAGAGGCAAGAAAGAGAAGCTGTGCCACGACGAGGTTTGCCGCGTCGCTGTCAATCGGGCCGCCCAAGAAAATGATGCGCTCTTTGAGGAGGCGAGAGTAAATATCATACGCTCGTTCGCCCATGGAGGTCTTTTCCACCACCATCGGTACGAGCATTTGGGATCTAGGAGTGTTAACCCCGTTGGAAATAGAATGCAAACTGTTAAAACCGAACACCTGAATGTTTCTCGCAGTCATAAATGCTTATTATTAGCTTAGCACCCGATATCACGCATTAGCAATTTCTAACGGGGTTCATATGTCGGCAGTGTAACAGATTTTGTTGGAAAGCGACAGAATATGTATCTGAGGTTATGCAGTCGCTTAATCTCTCCCAGTAGTGTTCTAATCGTTTCCGGAAAGGTCAATTAGTGAACATATGTTCACTAATTGACCTTCTATTGGAGAGCGGGAGATTTCCCCGAAGCGAGGCAATGGGGATGAATGGCGCGTAGAGTTTGAAGCGACCTGTTTTATTATGTAGGTGTATATATAAATGAATGATTTTTTCTACTCTTTCCCCATACCTTTCTTGCCATCACTCGCAGAATTGCGACAATGAAACTATCGGTACTCCGTATGTCCGTCTCATATTTTTATTCACTCAACTCCACACGCAAAATGAAATCATACATCGTTGCCGGTTTCCTTGCTCTTGTCCTCATAGCAGGCACGATACCGCTCGCCACACGCGCGCTTGAGCAAAGCGATATCGGGGCACAGATCGAGACACTTCTTGCACGCATAGCTGAACTGCAGGCAAAAATCGCTGAACTCCAGGGTATCAGCGGCCAAACCAACCAACCCCCCATCGGCTATGCTGGCAACATCCGCGGCGGCATAGCGCACGGCTGGACACTTGACCCCGACGAGCCAACCGCAAAGATCGGCTTCCATGTCTACATAGACGGACCAGTTGGCAAGGGAGGCACGTACGTAGCGGGAGGCAGGGCAGGGCAGAACCGCCAAGACATCACACCGGACAAGGAATCATACGGACACTGGTATGAGTTTGTCATCCCCGACCAATACCGAGACGGCAAGGACCACACGCTCTATGTATACGGTATTGATTCAAAGCTCCTTAAAGGCAACAACACGCTCCTCAAGAACAATCCTAAGTCATTTAATATCGCACGAGGGTCTATACCCCCGCTCTTCCTACCAGGCGACCGTGTCAAAACCAGCGCCAACCTCAATGCCCGCGCCACGCCGTCTATCAAAGGAGACATCGTGGGAGAAGAGCCCAAGGGCTCACTCGGTACCATAGTAGCCGGCCCCACCAACGCAGGAGGATACACCTGGTGGCAAATAGACTACGACAACAACATCTCCGGGTGGAGCGCCGACACCTACCTGGTGGAGGTCTCCACTCCTCCGTCGGAAGACCCCTCCTGCACCATCACAGCAACTCCCACCTCCGTCACCAGCGGACAATCATCAACCCTCTCCTGGACCAGCACGAACGCAACCCAAGGCACCATCGACAACGGTGCAGGAAACATGACCCCCATCGCTTCTGGCTCGAAGTCCGTCTCACCCACCTCCTCCACCCTCTACACCGCTACGGTTACAGGAGCAGGAGTAGGAGCAAGCACAACTTGTGAAGCGAGCGTGGACGTGACCAGTGGAAGCGACACCACCAAACCCACTGTCTCTCTCACCGCTCCCGCAGACGGAGCAACAGTTTCCGGCACCGTCACCATCTCCGCCAACGCGTCAGATAATGTTGGTGTAGTCGGCGTGCAGTTCAAGGTAGACGGCACAAACGTCGGAGCAGAAGACACCACCGCTCCGTACTCAATAGCATGGAACTCAACCACCGCTACCAACGGCACCCACACCATCAGAGCCGTCGCGCGGGATGCGGCTGGCAACACGAGATGGAGTGCTGTGAGGAGCGTGACGGTGTCGAATACCACAACTTCATCAGACATCATTACCGTCCAAGGAAACAAGATACTAAGAAACGGGCAGTCGTTTGAAGTCCATGGTGTGCAACTTATGTCGTTTGTTGCGCCGCGCGAGTGGCTTCTCGTGGGCAACAATGGCGGACCATACACCTCCTACCTCAACGCGTATGATCATTTTCAAACGTCCGGGTCAACACTTCTTGATTACGCAAAAAGCTTTGGCGCTAACACAATTCTGTTTAAACTGAGTGCGCGAGGACTTGACTCACAACACGCGCTCTATACTCAGGAATATATAGATAAAATTATTGCGGGTGTTGCATTAGCGCGCAGTAAAAACTTCGTAGTTATCCTCTCAATTCAAGAAAACTCGATAAGCGGTGAACCCAACAATGATGGCATGCCAGATGCGGGGACACAGCGCGCGGCACTCAAACTCACAGAACTATTCGGAAATGACCGTAGCATCATAATCGAGCTTTTTGGGGAGCCGTTTGGTCCAACTTGGAATGCGTATCTTAATGGAGGTACCGTGAGTGGCAAACAATATGTAGGCATTAATCAAATCATAGCGAGTATGCGCAGTGCCGGCTCCAGAAACGTGGTTATTGTCAACGCGCTGGGCCAAGATTATTCTAAGTATCTCAACCAGTCGCAGCGATTTAGCGACTCCTTAGGCCAACTTGCCTATGGTGTGCATACGTACTTCTCTATGGTGGGACATTCGCAAGCAGGAGTTCCTGGAGTAGACAATCATGGAGGGTGGGACTCTAATTACGGAAACTTCGCTACCACGCACCCTACTCTTGTTACTGAGTGGAATCAAAATACGTTGCGCGCGGGCAATACGACTGAAGAATGGTGTACAGTGGTACCGCTCGATATGCCTCTTAAGGCATTTCATTACTTTAAAGACAAAAAACTTAACGGAGCTGTGGGTTGGTCTTTTGATTTAACGACAACCATAGTCAAAGATCTCATAGGTACCCCGAGGACGCTCGAAGGTTTTGCGTGCGGACAGTCAGGCGGCGGAATTGGCCGGCTCTTCCAGCAGTACTTCCTCGGCACTCTCCCAGCCGCCCTCTCCCACGGCGACCGCGTCAAGACCACAGCCATCCTCAACGTCCGCGCCACACCTTCAGGTTCCGGAACGAAAGTCGGCACAGTACCTCTAGGATCTCTCGGTACTATTGTCGGAGGTCCCACCAAGACAGCAAACTACACTTTTTGGCAGATAGACTGGGACAGGGGCATCTCCGGGTGGAGCGTTGAGAGATATCTTGAGAAAGTCATAACCCCAACAGGAACCTCCTGCACCCTCACAGCATCTCCCGCCTCCATCACCGCAGGCAACTCATCCACGCTCTCCTGGACCAGCACGAACGCAACCTCCGGTACCATCAACCAAGGTGTTGGTGCGATGACCCCGATTGCCGCCGGCACCAAGTCAGTCTCACCAACCTCCTCCACTCTATACACCGCGACAGTCACGGGAGCGGGAGGCAGTGCGACGTGCAGTGCGAGGGTGGGAGTTGGAGTAACCCCGCCTCCTTCAAACGATGTCATCACTGTTCAGGGAAACAAGATACTAAGAAACGGGCAACCATTCATCATGAAGGGGGTTGTATTTGAATCATCCCAGTACACCGATGCCGACCTTGCGTTTTGCAGTTCGCCCGGGCATACCGACGAAGTTTCTTGTAAAAAAAGGAAAGACTCTAGAGACTACTACTTCGCCAGAGGCGCTTTTGCGAGCGGTAACGACGTTTTCTCTGTTCTCCCGCAGTGGGGAGCCAACACCATACGCCTCAACCTCGGCCAAGCACTGCTTGACCCGCAGAGCCCGTACTACGATTCCGCCTACGTACAGATGGTCGCTGATTCAGTAAAGCGCGCACGAGATCGCGGATACATCGTCATCGTGTCACCATTTGCGGGACGGAATGACCGAGCGGGAGTCTACCTCAATTCGCACAATCCTGATACGCCGCTCGACTCGGCCTCCACGCTTCGCGCCAACGAAACACTCGCAGGACTCTTCAAGAATGACCGCGGAGTCATCTTTGAGACGCTGAACGAACCGTATTGGACACACAATGCGACCGGTTGGGGATACTGGCTGAATGGCGGCACGAATGTTGGCCCAAATGGCTGGAATTTTGTGGGAGTCAATGCGGTCATCAGTGCTGTTCGTGCAACAGGAGCACGGAACGTGATTATCGCGCAAGGTATAGGAGCCAGCTTTGAAGGATTTC
>Ga0209518_1001716_pt1 | contig 22601 bp, 25 predicted proteins | sample RifGroB1_FD_183993 | JGI IMG/M metagenome (GOLD analysis project Ga0209518, IMG submission 183993) | Groundwater microbial communities from Rifle, Colorado, USA - Groundwater B1 (SPAdes) (version 2) | ecosystem: Environmental > Aquatic > Deep subsurface > Groundwater | place: Rifle, Colorado...
AATTATCTAGATAATTGCTCCCCTGTTTTTGGTCTAAGATCGTTACTTTCGCTCCTTTGCTTTTAAGGTATTTTGCGGATGATATACCTTCTATCCCCTCTCCGATAATTGCTATTTTTTTATTTTTGAAGTCCATTGACGCTATTTTACCAAATTTAGTTTCAAAACTTTTATCTTTTTATCCCTGCTCCAACCCTTTATTTGTGCTTCCCTCTTCAAAGCATCCGATCTGGACTCAAGTTTTTCAGAATATATAAGCTTAATTGGCTTGTGAGACCTGGTATACCTACCACCCTTACCTGTTTTATGATCGTTAAATCTGGAATTAGGATTATCTGAAAAGCCGGTATAAAAACTATCATCAGCACAAAGAAGGATATAAACAAACCAGCCCTTCGGCAAGCTCAGGGCACTTCGACTCATATTTTTAGATTACCATAAAAGATAGTAGTAAGCCTGCACTGAGCGAGCGAAGTGAGTCGAAGTGTGGCGGCGGCTGGGATCGAACCAGCGACCATTGCCTTATGAAGACACCGCTCTACCACTGAGCTACGCCGCCATGTGAGCTATTTTAGCAGGCTAGACACGGCAAGGTCAAACTGGTATAATTTTACGCACGCGCGGGGTAGTGTACAGTGCACATGAGGCTCATAATCTCATAGGCTAGGCGCAACTCCTAGCCCCGCAACAAAAGTTTCTTGCCCAAATTCCACAATAGAAGTATAATTAGCCTCAATGATCTCCATAAATCATTTCAAAAACAAAAAGATAGCAGTAATTGGAGAGGGGATAGAAGGTATATCATCCGCAAAATACCTTAAAAGCAAAGGAGCGAAAGTAACGATCTTAGACCAAAAACAGGGGAGCAATTATCTAGATAATTTGGAAGATTACGATTTGGTTGTTCGTTCCCCCGGGATAAAAATCGAAATGCTTGAAAAGTATGTTTCCCGCGACAAAATAACATCCCAAACAAAAACCTTTTTTGATATTTGTCCCTGTCCGATAATTGGAGTTACCGGAACTAAGGGGAAGGGAACAACCTCGACGCTTATTTACGAAATGCTTAAAAAAGACGGAAAAGATGCGTATTTAGGAGGCAATATCGGAAATACCCCATTTGATTTTTTTGAACACTTAAAGTCCTCATCGGTTGTCGTCCTGGAGCTTTCAAGTTTCCAGCTCTTAGACCTTCATAAAAGTCCTCATATTGCAGTAATACTGATGATAACTTCCGAACATTTAGATTATCATCCAAACGTTTTGGAATATATTTCCGCTAAAAGAAATATTATTAAATTTCAAAAAGCAACGGACTTTGCAATTATAAATCGCGACTATCCCGCAAGCAACGAATCAGACGTAGATGCATTGGGAAAAGTTTTTTATGTTTCGCGGGAAAGAGAAGTTGATAATGGATGTTTTGCAAGGGACGGAAAAATTGTAATTCGAACAAAAGACAGAGAAATTCCGGTTTTTGAGACTAAAGACTTATTACTTCGGGGTAAACATAACTATGAAAACGTTTGTGCGGCAGTTATGGCAGCCTACTTGGCTGGCGTTTCAATAAAAAATATTCAAGAGGTTTTGGCAGACTTTGCTGGACTTCCGCATCGCTTAGAGCTGGTAGGAGTAGTAAATGGTGCGGAATATTTTAACGATTCTTTTTCGACTACTCCTGAAACCGCAATTGCGGCGATTGAGGCATTTAAGGAGCCTGAAATTTTAATTTTGGGCGGATCGAGTAAAAATAGTAATTTTCAAGAGCTCGGAGAAGTTATTTCTAAAAAAGGTAATATAAAAGCAATTATCGGGATTGGAGTGGAGTGGGTGAGAATTAAGCCTTTTATAAAAAGTAAAAATATCATTCTAATCGAAGGCGCAAAAGATATGCATACAATAGTTCTCGCAGCCTCAAAAATCGCAGTTTCCGGGGACGTAGTACTTCTTTCCCCTGCCTGTGCATCTTTTGATATGTTCAAAAACTACAAAGACCGAGGCGAACAATTTAAAGAAGAAGTTTCCAGATTGCAACAATGATTCCCTCGTTTAAACTTCTCCAAAAAGATAAATCTGCCAGGGCGGGGGAGATAAAGGCGTCGCATGGAGTAATTAAGACGCCCGCCTTTTTTCCGGTCGGGACACAGGGATCTGTTAAAGCAATCTCGCCAAGAGAGTTAAAAGAGATTGGCGTTCAGGGTTTGCTGGGGAACACTTACCACCTTCATCTAAGACCCGGTGAGAATAATATTTCAAAGCTTGGAGGTTTGGCAAAATGGATGAATTGGGATGGACCGACTATGACAGATAGCGGTGGATTTCAAGTTTTTTCTTTAGGTATAGGACTTGAGAAGCCAGGCGTTAAATTTCTAAATTCTCTTAAGTCAAACCGCCAGTATACCAGTATACCTGTGATTGAAGATAGGCCGAGACTTAATCGAATCACGGAAGAGGGGGTAGAATTCCAGTCTCATGTTGATGGTTCAAAGCATAAATTAACTCCGGAATCTTCTATCGAAATTCAGGAAAAATTGGGAGCGGATTTGATAGTGGCTTTTGATGATTTGGAGTCGCCAGTCTACAGTTTGGAACAAACTAAAAAGAGTTTAGAATTAACCAATCGTTGGGAACTTCGCAGTTTGAAATCTCACAAAAGACACGATCAACTTCTTTACGGCGTGACTCATGGGGGGAAGTTCCAAAACCTTCGAATCGAATCGGCAAGACTTGTTGATAAAAATTTCGATGCAATTGCTCTTGGTGGAGCGCATTCTTCAAAAAAAAATCTTTACGAAGTTATTGACTGGACAGTTTCAAATATTGATCCAAATAAACCAAGACATCTTCTGGGAATCGGGGAAGTGGACGATATTTTTGAGGCTATATCGCTGGGAATTGATACCTTTGACTGCGTAATTCCAACCCGTTTGGGACGAATGGGACATGTTTTTATCTCTCCGCCAACAGGAAACGTTCGCAATCGTTTCCGCTATGACATTACAAAAGCTAAGTTTGAAAAGGACAAGAAACCACTCGATTCAAAATGCAAATGCTACGTTTGCCAAAACTTCAGCCGCGCATACATAAACCATTTGTTTAGATCAAAAGAACTTTTGGCTTATAACCTCGCGAGCTATCATAACGTATATTTCCTAAACAACCTTGTCTTCCAAATCCGTGACTCAATTCTAAGCAAAAACTTTGAAAAACTTAAGAGAAATTGGTTGTGATAAGATAATTGTATGAAAAAAGTTGTTTTATCGGGGATTCAGCCAAGCGGAAATCTTCATATTGGCAACTACATTGGGGCCTTATCGCAGTGGGTCGGAATGCAGGATAACTACGATTGTTTGACAATGATTGCGGATTTGCATGCTCTAACTCTTCCGCAAGATCCAAAACCTTTGCCTGAAAAGATTAAAGAAACAGTTGCCGTGTTTCTTGCAGCAGGAATTGACCCTGAAAAATCACATATTTTTATTCAGTCGCAAAACGCAGACCATGCCTATTTAGCCTGGATTTTTCAAACAATTACAACTGTCGGGCAACTTGAGCGAATGACTCAATATAAAGACAAGGCTCAAAAACAAGGTAGTGAAAGCGCAAGTGTCGGACTTTTAACATACCCAACCCTTATGGCAGCGGATATTTTGCTTTACGATGCTGATGAAGTGCCGGTGGGCGAAGACCAAAAACAACATATCGAAATTACCCGAGATATCGCCGAGCGGTTCAACAAACTTTACGGAGATACTTTCAAGCTTCCAAGCCCTAGAATTTCAAAAGATACAGCTCGGATTATGAGCCTTCAAAATCCTGATCGAAAAATGAGTAAATCGGATAATGATCCTCTTGGAACAATAAATATTTTGGATTCGGAGGCTGAAATTCGCGAGAAAATTAAAAAAGCAGTAACAGATTCGGGAAGCAAAATTGGAGAACAGGGAAGCGCAGCAATTACAAATCTTTTAACAATCTATGCAGGAATTAAGAATTTAACTTTTGAGGAAGCCCTAAAATTAAACGGCGGAAAAAGCTACTCTGAATTTAAAACCGATCTGGCAGAAGCTATTGTCGCAGAGCTTTCTCCAGTACGAGAAAAATATGAAGAAATTCGAAAAGACGAAGGCTATATTAATGATGTTTTATCCAAAGGATTAGAGTATGCGATGGGAATATCTGGTAAAAAGGTCCAAGAAGTCCGCGAAAAAGTCGGCCTCATCTAGAAAGTTAGCCTCACCTGTGTTATAATCTTCCTCACCAATGGCAAATGGCAGAAGAGTAAAAAAAGCAAGCTTCTTAAACTTTAAAACTAAGATATCTTGGAAAAATATTCTTATCTACGGCGTCCTCTTTCTTTTCTTGGCATTTATTTTTATAGGAATTAATCAGCCCGTTGAAAAAAACAATACGGTTCCGCTATCTCAAATTGTAAGCGAAGTCAAAGACCAGAAAATTTCAAGTATTAAAGTAGAAGAAACCAAAATTTTGGCCCAAAGAAAAGATGGAGTTCAAATTACGTCCTTTAAAGAGCAGGATCAAAATATCTATTCTCTTTTTAAGGATGCAAACGTAGATTTAGCAAGCGTAAAAGTGGAGGTTACGGACAATACAGGTCTTAATAATTGGATAAATATTCTCGTTTCTGTTCTGCCAATTGTGCTTATGGTTGGCTTTTTCTATTTTATTTTTAGGCAAGCTAGGGGAGCCCAGGAATCGATTTTTTCCTTTGGAAAATCGTCTGCAAAGCTTTTTTCAAAAGATACTCCAAGAATTGGATTTGATGATGTGGCCGGAGTAGATGAGGCAAAACAAGAGCTTACCGAGATTGTTGACTTTCTAAAGCACCCTGCCAAATATAGGGCAGTCGGCGCAAGAACTCCAAAAGGAGTTTTGATGGTAGGTCCATCGGGAACCGGAAAAACACTTCTTGCCCGAGCGACAGCCGGGGAAGCAAACGTGCCATTTTTCTCAATGGCAGGATCAGAATTTATGGAAATGTTAGTCGGAGTCGGGGCCTCACGCGTTCGGGATCTTTTTAATACCGCCAAAAAGAATCAGCCGGCAATAATTTTTATTGATGAAGTTGATGCAATAGGAAGACAGCGAGGAATCGGAATAATGGGAGGACATGACGAGCGGGAACAGACGCTAAATCAAATTTTAGTTGAAATGGATGGGTTTAGTCCTTCCGAGCAGCTTGTTGTTATGGCAGCCACAAATAGGCCAGATGTTTTGGATCCAGCCCTTGTAAGGCCCGGGCGATTCGACAGACGCGTAGCCTTGGAGCTCCCGGACGTAGAAGGAAGAAAAGCTATTCTTAAAATCCATGCTAAAGGCAAGCCTTTTGAAACAAGCGTAAATTGGGAAAGGGTTGCTAAAAGAACAGTTGGTTTTTCGGGCGCAGATTTAGAGAATATGTTAAATGAGGCAGCAATTTTAGCGGCGCGTGTAAATAGGAAGAAAATAATTATGGAAGATTTAGAAGAAGCTGCTACAAAAGTAAAATTAGGACCTGAAAAAAAGAGACTGCAATCTGCGGAAGATCGCAAGATGACGGCATATCACGAGGCAGGACACGCTTTGGTGGCTTGGGAAATGCCCCACATTGACCCGATTCATCGAATTTCAATAGTCTCAAGGGGTATGAGTCTTGGACATACGATGACAGAACCGATTGAACGCGTGCACGAGACAAAAAGTCATCTCTTAGAAGAGATTTCTATGATGCTAGGAGGTCAAGCGGCAGAAGTTCTGGTTTTTAACGATATAACAACAGGCGCCTCAAATGATTTGGAGAAGGCTACAGAAGTTGCCAGAGCCATGGTAATGAAATTTGGAATGAGTGAGCTCGGGCCGATGACTTTGGACAGCGGTAAACAGGCATTTTATGAATCAAATGATCTTTCTCCCGATATGGCCGCAAAAGTAGATAACGAGGTTAAAAAAATAATAGATACTGCCTATGAAAATGCAGCCAAAATTCTAAAAAAACTTAGAGGAAAACTAGATGCCCTAGCAGAAGAACTTTTAAAAAAAGAAACTTTGGAATCAGAGGAATTTGAAAAATTGATGGGCCCCAAAAAACTTCTCCCTGGCGCTAAGCCTGCAATTCTTCCAGTTGAAGCCTAAACTTGTCCCGATGCATGGGGATGCTATAATAGTTTTATGGCCGAAGAAGGTACTCCAGAAGGTGTTGAGCCTAATTTCGCTAAAGTCGAAGGTTCTAATAACTGGCTTCGCCTTCTCCAAGCTCCTACTAGAGCAACAAATACAGGAGATCCCGCACTGGTAATAGATGAGGCAATAAGGAGAGCAGAATCCGGCGAACAAAAGTTTCAAGCTGCTGTCGTAGAAGTAGAAAATATAGATGAACTTAGAGAAGGGGATGTATTAGTTTTGAGAGATGAGAGCGGAGCTACAACCTATTATCTACATCATGGAAAAGATGTGCAGGGAGTTGTAAGAAGATATAATAAAGACGGAAAACTTGAATACGAGGAAGGAAATGCCAGGATCACAGGAGCAGTAAGATACGGAGTTCTTTCAGTCGGTCGGGTGACAATAGGCCAGGGAATAAGAGTAAATGGCCCGCCCCAAAAGACCTTTTTTACTGATGATGGAACTCTTTCTGATGAGGAATTCGCCGCAGACTCTTCAAGCTATAAATCATCTGAGCACGAGTATAGTGCTCCTATTGTGGACATTAGAATTATTCCAGTTGTTCGAGGGACCTCTTCTGCCAAGCCGGCTTAACTGCTATAATCCCATTTAGAAATGGAAAAATTGGTCCTAATTGATGGAAATGCCATAGTTCACCGGGCGTTTCACGCCCTCCCCCCACTCCACGCCCATAAAGGAATGCCGACAAATGCAGTTTATGGTTTTTTTGCGATGGTTTTAAAAGTAATCAACGACCTTCGGCCGAAATATTTGGTAGTTACTTTTGATCGGGCAGCGCCGACTTTTAGACAGCAAATGTTTGTCGGATATCAGGCTCAAAGACCAAAGATGAAAGACGAATTATCTACACAGTTTAAGCTTTTGCACGAGATTTTAGAAAATGCGAAATTTAAGATTTTTGAGGTGGACGGATACGAAGCAGATGACATGATTGGGACGATTTCAAATCAAGCAAAAAATTTAGACGTAATTATCCTCTCAGGCGACAGAGACTTACTCCAACTCGTTAATGGACATGTGATGATGATTGCACCCATAGTGGGTGTTACAAAAATGATTTTATTTAACAAAGATAAAGTCGTGGAAAAATACGGGTTAGATCCCGAACAAATTCCGGATTACAAAGCGCTCGTTGGAGATCCATCTGACAATTATCCGGGAGTAGCGGGAATTGGGCCAAAAACAGCCTCGGATCTAATCAAAAAATTTGGATCTATGGAAAATTTATACCAAAGATTATCCGAAGTTGTTCCGAAAATTGCCGAGAAACTTGCAATAGACGCGGAACAATCGGCTCTTGCTAAAAAGCTTGCGACAATTGATGTTGATGCTCCGATAAAATTTGTTTTGGACCAAGCGAAAACAGACGATATCGATGAAAAAAGCCTACTTAAGAACTTTAAAAAATTAGGTTTTAATAGCCTGATTAATCGTTTTAATTTAGATAAAGCACCGGAAATTACAGAAATTTCGGAAGAACCGGGAAGAAAAGAAGAAAAAAAAGACGCTGATCAAATGAATTTAATATGAAAGTTGCTATAGTTCACGATTACATAAAAGAATTTGGAGGAGCCGAGAGAGTTTTGGAGGCGCTTTGCGAGATCTATCCGGATGCGCCAATTTACACTGTTTTTGTTGATAAAAGTTCATCTGCTTACGCACATTTTAAAGATAAAAAAATTATTGAATCGTGGGCAGCAGTAATTCCTTTCTTTCCAAAACTAGCCAGTCCGCTTCGTTTCCTAATTCCCTGGATTTGGGGAACACTAGATTTATCAAAGTACGATTTAGTTATTTCATCAGCGTCTTGGTATGTGACGAAGGGTTTTGGCTCTCGCCAAAACCTAGTTCAGGGATTACCCATCGAGATCTGTTACTGTCACACGCCGCCTCGTTGGCTTTATGGCTATACGACTTCAGTTAATTTCCAAAAATACGCAATTGTCCGCTTTTATGCCGCAGTTGTCGGACACTTTCTTCGCCTTCATGACTTTAAAAAAGCCCAAAAAGTCGATTATTTTATAGCAAATTCCAAAGAAGTGCAGAATAGAATTAAAAAATTCTACAGAAGAGAATCAACCGTAATTTACCCACCAGTTTCATTGCCGATAGCAAGAAGCAAGAAGCAAGAAGCAAGAAGCAAGAACTATTATTTTATAGTTTCCCGAATTGTCGGAGCAAAAGGCTTAGACTTAGCAGTTGAAGCAGCAATAAAGCTAAATATTAAACTTAAAATTGCAGGAGCTCCGGCCGGTTACTATTTTGAATACAAAAAACTTTTAGAGCAGTCTAAAGGAAAAGTAGAATTTTTAGGTCAAGTAACAGATCAAGAGTTGGCCAAGCTTTACGCGGGGGCAAAAGGATTTTTAGCATTAGCTAGGGACGAGGATTTTGGAATAACGCCAGTTGAGTCTATGCTTTCAGGGACTCCGGTTATTGCCTTTAACGGGGGAGGATATAAAGAAACAGTTCTGCAAGGTAAAACTGGAGTTTTATTTGATGATTATTCGGTGCAAGGTTTAATATCCGCAATAGAAAAATTTGAAACCCTTCGACAGGCTCAGGGCTTGTTTGATTCTGTCAAAATCAAACAGCACGCTCAGAAGTTTGGAAAAGAGCGATTCAAAAAAGAAATAAAGGAATTTGTAGAAAAATATGCCGGAACTTCCAGAAGTTGAAACAATTAGGCGCGGACTTGAGAAATATCTTGTAGGACATAAGATTTTGGATGTTGAAGTTCGAGTGGCCAAGCTTTTTGAGGGAGACTCAAATAAGGTTATAGGTGCTAGGGTAAAGGAGATAAGAAGATTTGGAAAAGGTTTGGTAATCGATCTTTCAAATAGATATTCCCTCGCAATTCATATTAAACTCACGGGGCAATTAATTTATCGGGGAAAAGAAACAAAAGGTGTAAAAGTTTCCCGCGAAAAAGTAGGGGACGAACTTCCAAATAAATCAACGCATATAATATTTAAACTCGACAAAAATGCTTACCTTTATTATAACGACAGGCGCAGATTCGGCTGGATTAGGGTAGTAAAAACAGAGGACGTTTCAAAAATGCCGTTCTTTAAAAACATGGGGCCTGAGCCTTTTCCTTCGGCAGGCTCAGGACAAGTAAAGCTTACTTTGGAACTTTTTAAAAAGATAATTTCCGGCAAAAAAACTGTAATAAAACCACTCTTAATGGATCAAACTAGAATAGGCGGAATAGGCAATATTTACGCTAATGATGCATTGTTTTTAGCCGGAATTAGTCCAAAAAGGCGCGCAGAAACATTAAGCGATGAGGAATTGAGCAAACTTTACAAAGCGGTTCTTGAAGTTATGGAAAAAAGCTTTAAATATGGGGGAGCGAGCGAACTTTCATTTGTAAATGTTTTAGGACACGAAGGAAGTTATCAGGAACATGCCCTTGCCTATGGAAAAAAAGGCGAGAAATGCTCAGTGTGTGGTGGAAAAATAGAAAAGATATTTTTAGCCGGACGCGGAACCTTCTTTTGTCCCAAGCACCAGAAATAGTTCTTGACGCAAATCTTTGTTTTCTGTAAGATTGAAACCTAGCACTCAGTGCTAGTTTATCCTGAGGCAAGGCGCGGGATTTTTTTTGACCTAAAATTATGGGAACAAGCTACACAGATAAGATTATTATTTCAGTCGGAGGATCTTTGATTGTCCCCAACGGAGGCTTAGGAATTACTTTCCTAAAGAATCTCAATGACTTCATAAGGAAACAACTGGCGAATAAAAACCGCCAGTTTTTTTTGGTCACCGGAGGCGGGGCAACTACCAGACATTACCAAAAAGCCGCGATGGAAGTGATAGGACACGAACTAACTGATGAGGATGTTGATTGGCTCGGAATTCATGCAACAAGGCTAAATGCTCATCTCCTTAGAACTATTTTTAGAGACATCGCACACCCATTTATAATTAAACATTACGACATCATAAGAAAAGTTAAAGAGCCGATCGTCGTAGCATCCGGTTGGAAGCCGGGTTGGTCTACCGACTATGACGCCGTTTTACTTTGTGAAGATTATGGTGTTTCAGAAGTAGTCAATCTTTCAAATATCGATCAAGTTTACGATAAAGACCCCAAGGAATTTAAAGATGCTAAACCAATAGGCAAAATTTCCTGGAAAAACTTTAGAAAATTAGTGGGGGATAAGTGGACGCCGGGACTTAATGCTCCATTTGATCCTGTGGCAGCCGAAAAAGCCCAACAATTAGGAGTAAAAGTGGTAGTTTTGAACGGCAATAATTTTGAGAATATCGAAAGATACTTCCGCGGCGAGAAATTCTTAGGAACTGTGATAGAATAGGGCGGAAATGCTCAAAAGCATCCTTCTCCATAATTTTCGAAGCTACAAAAAAGAAAATTTTGAATTCTCCCCAGAAGTTACACTTATTATCGGTAAAAATACCGCAGGAAAAAGCAATCTAATTGAGGCTATTTATTTTATTTCTCATGGTAAGAGTTTTCGAACAGATAAAGACACAGAAGCCATAAGAAATGGCGTAAATGTGGCAAAGATAGCCTCGGAAACAGAAAGTGACACTTTAGAAGTTGTTTTATCAACGATCCCTGGGAAATTCGGCAAGAAGCTTTTGATAAATGGAGTTTCAAAAAGAAAAATAGATTTTATAGGCAATCTGCCTTCAGTGCTTTTTTCACCTCAGGATTTAGATTTGATAACAGGTTCACCAGGACTGCGCAGAAACTTTTTAGATGAGGTTTTAGAACAAACAGACAGAGATTATAGGTTCGCAAGCATTAATTATTCAAAAGCTCTAAGGCAGAGAAATTCACTTCTCGAAAAAGTAAAAAATACAGGTTTCAAAAATTTTTCAGAATTTTCTTATTGGGATAACCTTCTAATTAGTAATGGCAATATTCTTACCAATAAAAGACAGGAGTTTATTGACTTTGTAAATGATCAGAAGAAAAAACTTTTTGAATTTAAAATGATTTATGATGAGAGCACGATTAGTGTTGAAAGATTAGCACAATATAAAGAAGCAGAGGAGGCATCGGGCTTGACGCTTGTTGGTCCGCATAGAGATGATTTTAGGCTTGAAATTAAATCCTCCTTCGCTAAAGCTTCGGACGGACAAGGAATGTCAGTAAAAAATTACGGATCTCGAGGCCAGCAAAGGCTTTCAGTTCTTCAATTAAAGCTTCTCCAGCTTGATTTTTTGGAAAAAAACCTAGGAGCGCGTACGACTCTTCTTCTTGATGATATATTTTCCGAACTTGATGAAGGGCATATTCTGCACGTTTTGTCACTTGTTCAGAGCCAGCAAACGATAATTACAACTACTCACGAAGAATTTATCCCTCAAAAACTTAAACGCGGCTTGAAAATTATACAGATTTGACAAGCCAATCCCATAGTGCTATACCGAAAGTATATGGGACAAGGTCCAGAACAGCTGTTCGATGCAGCAGAGAAGGAGTTTATTGACTCCAATGCTGTTGAAGACGTTGATCCGACTTATGGCTGGCTACCTGAAAGGGGTAGAACCAAAAGCTCGAGATCAGCAAGAGACATAGTCCGAACAGAGAGGGAATACGAAGGGAGACCTCTCAAAAGACCGATTAGTTTCTAGTTTTCGATTTTTTCCTTAAGTTTTGAGAGTTGGTAGGTTACGGTTACTGCGAGCAAAGTCACAATTACTGCATATATTAGAAGTGAAATTATTCCTCCATTCCCCGGAAACCATTTATTTATATAGGTTTTAACTAATTCCTGAATGAAGTTGTTCCAAGCGAGCGCTGCTACTAGGCCGAAGCCTGCTGTAGCCAATGTTAGCATTTGCGAAATGAGCTCTATTCTAAACTTTTTTGATTTACTTAAGATTTTCTTTGGCACAAGCTAATTATAGCATAAAAGGAAGCTAGAGTTGACTTTATTCGGGAATTATGCGGTAATAGTATTATGTTTGTTCCAAAATTCTCAATCACTAATCAAATTCTCAAAAACATAGGCTCGATCGAAGCGTCAAAAGAGATAATAGATCATGCGCCACTCCTTCCATACTATGAAAAAGAGTTTAGAAAAGATGCAATGGTTCGTTCTGTTCACTACGGAACCCATATCGAAGGAAACGAGCTTAATTTAAATCAAGCTGAAAAAGTGCTGGCGGGGGAGGAGATTGCGGCCCGGGATCGGGACATTCAGGAGGTTATAAATTATCGAAAAGTGGTCGAAATGATAGGAGAGACAAAAAAAGAAATTAATGAAAACTTAATTCTTACTCTTCATAAAATTACAGTAGATAAAATTTTGTCAAAAGAAAGATCGGGACAATACAGAAAAACTCAAGTAGTTGTTAAAAATTCAAAAACCGGAGAAGTTTCTTTCCGACCACCGCCAGTAAACGAAATTTTCAACAAAATTTCGGACTTACTGCAATTCATAAATAGTCCGACAGCATTGGAGATTCACCCAGTTTTGAGAGCAGGAATTGTACATTTTGAATTTGTCAGAATTCATCCCTTTGTCGACGGAAATGGACGTGTTGGACGCGCTCTTTCAACTCTTGTTCTCTTTCAGGAGGGTTATGACATCCGTCGTTTTTTTTCTTTGGAAGAATATTTTGACTCGGATAGTTCTAGTTATTATGGAGCGCTTCAATCAGTTTCCAAACAGAATGGAGATTTAACAAATTGGCTTGAATACTTCACCCAAGGCTTGGCAATCGAGCTTTCGAAAATAAAAGACAAAATTGAAAACATCTCAGTAGATATTCATTTGAAGAAAAAACTTGGAGGAAAACCGATTTTATTAACAGATCGTCAGCTTAAAATTATAGAATACATCCAAAAAACGGGATATCTGCAAAATAAAGCCTTTGATAGTTTATTTCCCATGGTCTCAGAAGACACAATTTTAAACGAGTTAAAAGGCCTGCAAAAGAGTAAAATACTTAGGAAAGTCGGCATCACCAAGGCAGCAAAATATATAATGGGATAAATATGAAATTTAGTGAATTCGCGAAGTATTTGGATAAACTAGAAGCGACTTCTTCCCGTTTGTCTTTAATCGAAATCCTATCGGAATTATTTAAAAAAACTCCTGCAAGTGAGATTGAAAAAATAGTTTATTTAATTCAGGGCAGGATTGCACCATTTTTTGCCCCAGTTGAAATTGGAATGGCTGAAAAAAGTGTAGCTTCGGCATTGGCGATTGCCTATAAATCTGCTAAGGAAAAGGTTATTTCTTTATACAACAAGCTGGGTGATATGGGACTGGCCGCTTTCGAGCTGGCCAGAAACTCGAAACTCGAAACTCGAAATTCGAAATTGGACGTTTCGCAAGTTTTTGAAACATTGACGCAAATTGCAAGTACACAAGGCGCAGGAAGCGTTGAGAAAAAGCAAAATCTGCTTTCAGACTTACTTAAAAAGCTTGATTCTGCTTCTGCAAAACATCTGGTTAGAATCCCTCTTGGAAATACTCGTTTGGGAATAGGAGACCCAACTATTCTTGATGCGCTAGCTACCGCAAAATTAGGAGATAAAAGTAATAGAAAAAAACTTGAAGGAGCATATAACAGGACTTCAGATTTGGGTTTAATTGCTAAAACTTTATGGGAAAAAGGTTTGAGCGGAGTCGAACGGCTCGAAGTCCGAGTTGGTTCGCCAATTCGCTCGGAACTTTGCGAAAGATTGCCAAATCCGGAGAAAGTGATTGAAAAAATGTCTATTGTTGACGTTCAGTACAAATACGATGGTTTTCGCGTTCAAATTCATAAAGATGGACAAAATGTCCGTATGTTTTCCCGAAATTTAGAGGAAATGACCCACATGTTTCCCGAGCTAATTAAAGGAACATTGGAGCAGGTGAAAGCGGAAACAGCAATTTTAGATACGGAAGCTCTTGCCTATAACGCACAATCTGAGGAATTTCTTCCCTTTCAGGAGACAACAAAAAGGAGAAGAAAGCATGGAATAGAGGAGGCAGCTGCAAAACTACCTCTTAAGGCATTTGTTTTCGACGTTTTGTACAAAGACGGAAAACAGCTTCTAGATGAGCCACTTACTGCCCGCATGAAAATTCTAAAAGAGACTATTAAAGACGATGGGGTGTTGATCCGAACCGAAAATCAAACAGTTAAAGATCCAAAAACCCTAACGCTTCTTCTTGAGGATGCGATTTCAAAAGGCCTAGAAGGGCTAGTTGTGAAAAAATTGGAGAGTAAATATGAGGCAGGAGGACGGAATTTCAACTGGGTAAAGCTGAAACGTCATTCCGATGGAGAGCTTTCAGATACAATTGACTGCGTGATTTTAGGTTACATCACGGGACGTGGAAAAAGAACTGCTTTTGGGGCAGGAGCGCTTCTTGTTGGAGTCTACGACAAAGATAAGGACGAATTTGTCTCAATCTCGCGCATTGGTACAGGGCTTACTGATGAAGAATGGCGGGAAATACACAAAAGGGCGGATAAAATAAGAGTGAATCACAAGCCTGCCAGAATTAATAGCTTGATTGTTCCATCAGTCTGGATAGAACCAAAAATCGTAATTGAAATTCTGGCAGATGAAATTACCCGTAGTCCTTTGCATACTGCGGGCAAAACCGAAACCGAACCAGGATTTGCACTTCGCTTCCCTCGTTTAGTCTCATTTCGTGAGGACGACAAAAAGCCGGAGGATGCAACAGATGTCGGGGAGATTAAAAGGTTTTACGAACAGCAGTATAAGAAAAAATGATTGTCGCAGATCTTCATTTACACAGTAAATATTCGCGAGCGGTTTCTCGTGACATGGAGCTTGCGACGATGGCTCATTATGCCTCAAAAAAAGGAATCAACCTTTTGACAACGGGCGACTGGACTCATCCTTTGTGGCTTCGGGAAATAAAAACTAATCTTAAAGAAAGCGAAGAGGGAGTGTTTGTTTTGAAATCACAAGATCCATCCGTTCGACAGGCTCAGGACAAGAATTCCAAATCTCAGACCAAATTTATTCTTTCTGTTGAAGTTTCCTCAATTTACTCCCAAGGAGGAAAAACGCGAAGGATTCACAATTTAATTTTTTCACCTAGCATTGAAACTAGTGAAAAAATTAACAAAGAGCTTGTGAAAAGGGGAGCGAATCTTAATTCTGATGGCAGGCCCATAATGGGAATTCCTTCAATAACCCTCTTGGAAATTGTCGGAGCGATTGACAAAAAAGCATTTATTATTCCTTGTCACGCCTGGACTCCCTGGTTTTCAATCTTCGGATCAATGTCAGGATTTGACTCTATTGAAGAATGTTTTGGAGAGTTGTCCTCGGAAATTTTTGCAATAGAAACAGGATTGTCATCCGATCCTTCAATGAACTGGAGAATAAAAGAGCTAAACAATCGATCGATCGTTTCATTTTCAGATGCCCATAGCCCTATGAAAATGGGAAGGGAAGCCACCGTCTTTGTTTCCAAAGACGGAAATCCGAAATCCAAAACCACAAATCCCAAGTTTGATTACGACGATATTAGAATGGCACTAATGCAAGACAAGAAGTCAAAGTTTAAAATCGGATACACCATAGAATTTTATCCTGAAGAGGGAAAATATCACTACAGCGGGCATCGAAATTGTAAAGTAATTCAGTCCCCTTCGGAGACTAAAAAAAATGGTGCAATTTGCCCGGTTTGCAAAAAGCCTTTAACTTTAGGAGTTATGCATAGAGTAGAAGAGCTAGCTGCGGAAGATGAAAAGTATGAACCAAAGCAAAACGAAATGGGTCTTCGCTGGATAATTGATCCCAAGAGAATTCGTCCTCCATACGTGAAGTTAGTTCCTCTAAACGAAATAATTGCAGAAGCGATTGGAAATCTTGTGGGGAGCAATAAAGTTAAGCAAATTTACGAAGATTTAGTTGAAGCTTTTGGTTCTGAATTTGAAGTTTTGCTTAAAAGCGAAATCGCTGAAATTGAAAAGAAAGTAGGTCCGGACATTGCGCTTGCAGTTAATAAAGTGAGAAAGGGAGATATTGTTATAAGACCTGGTTTTGATGGGGAATATGGGGTCGTCAAGATAAATTTAAACGATAAAATGGCAAATTCAGATAATGAAAAGATTGTTGCCTCAAGCCAAAGCCAACTCGGCCTTGACTTTTAACTGCCCGTATTATAGATTTGTTTGAGAAGGGAGGTGATAAAATTGGACCAAGTAGTCAAAACACTTGAAAGCTATTACTCAAAAGCGCCTTCCTTGCCTGTTGGTGCCCGTGAATTTATAGTCTCCATAACTCCTTGGCTTTCCCTTATATTTGGTGTTCTTATAGTTTTGGCGTCGCTTTCTGCTTTTGGTCTTTCTGCAGTCTTTTCTCCTTTTGCAACAGTTGCCGGAGGAGCAGGATATGCAACAGGACTAATGGTAGCGGCCGTTTTAGGGATCGCTCAGGGTGTTCTTATGGTTGTAGCCTTTCCGTCTCTTAAAAAAAGAGTAACGAGAGGCTGGATGTTAATTTTTTGGGTTGAGGTTATAGCTTTGGTAGGTTCCGTCGTAACTCTCAATGTCTCATCAGTTGTAATGGGAGTTATAGTTGCGGTAATCGCATTTTATTTCCTTTTCCAGATAAAACCTTACTACAAATAGTCTTAAGTAGTTATTAGTTAATAGTTACTAGTTAATTTTAACGTGGTATAATTCTTCGACAACTTCTATTAATGAAACTAATTATTGGCTTAGGAAACCCGGGGGAAAAGTACGAAAAAACCCGCCACAATTTAGGTTTTATGGTGCTTGAAAGACTTCTAAAAGATGCTTCTTCGGTTAAAGACACAGTTTGGCAAAATAAAGATAAATTTAAGAGTCAAATTGCAGAAATTGGTTGGAATTCCAGAAAGAGGAAAACTCTGGAAAAAGTAATTCTGGCAAAGCCCCAAACCTATATGAATAATTCGGGACTTGCCATCTCACTTCTTGCTAATTTCTATAAAATTTCACCCTCTGATATCTGGATAATTTATGACGAGCTAGATCTTCCTCTTGGTACTATGAAAATTCGCTTTGCCGGAGCGTCTGCCGGACATCACGGAATAAATTCTATAATTTCTAAACTTGGAACAGATAAATTTTGGAGATTTAGGCTTGGAATAGGGCAATCTCATGTAAAAAGTCAGGTTGCCAAGCATATAATAAAAGAAGTTGATGAATACGTTTTGGATATTTTTAGAGGGAAAGAAAACGCAGTTGCTAAGAAGCTAATTAAGCGCGCTGCAAAAGCTATAGTAGATGCGCTGGAAGAAAGTATCGAATCCTCTCAAAACCGTCACAACACGAAGTAACTTCTTTCTTGTTATAATTGATGCATGCAGTCGGTAGGCAATCCATTCGACTTCGCTCAGGACTTTCAGGATTCATGAAATCGATTAAGCAAGTTCTAGAAAATTTTAATCCTGTGGAAGATAAGTATATTTCCCGGGAGTTTCAGAAATACGGAATTTATTTGACTGAAGAGCTCGAGGATTATAAACACAAAAGCCTTTATATAAAACTTGCGAAAACAATTCATAGATCAATTTTAGAAAAGGCACTTACTTATGTTTCTGATAGCAACGCCAAAAATAGGGGAGCGCTTTTTATGTGGAAGCTAAAGGAGCTTCGTTCTGCCCAAAATGGCAAAAAATAAATATTTCAAAGGCAAATATCTTTTTCTTCTTCTTATATCCCTTCTTCTTGTTTTTGCCTCATTTTACTACCGTGACGAACTCGAACACTTAGGTTCATTTGGCATTTTTGGTATTTTTTTAATTAGTGCATTAGGAAGTGCAACCTTATTTGTTCCGGGTCCTACAATTGCCACAGTAATTGCCGGCGGAATAGTTTATAATCCTTTTCTTGTTGCAGTCGTATCGGCATTTGGTTCTGCTTTAGGGGATATGTTGGGTTATGTCCTGGGGCACTCGGGAAAGCATGTTTTTATCGGCAAACATCCTAACTGGTACTTTATTTTAAAGGAAGCATTTCATAAGTCTGCTTTTTTAGCCATAATCTTTATGTCAATCATCCCAAATCCATTTTTTGATGCAGTAGGGTTGGTCGCCGGAATATTCGCCTACTCTCCGTTAAAGTTTTTTATTTACGTCTGCATAGGAAGATTTTTTAGAAATTTGCTTCTTGCATATCTTGGTGCATCTTTTTAAAATTAGTCCTTATGCAGCGTGTTTTTATTTCAGGACAGGTGCAGGGAGTAGGATTTAGGCGATATATTAAGAGCCGAGCAGTTAGTCTAAATTTGACAGGTTGGGTAAAGAATTTACCTGACCGAAGAATAGAGGCAGTTTTTAAAGGAGATAGGGAAAACATTGAAAAAATGTTTGAAATCTTGCGCGTTGGACCCTTTCTAGCAGACGTTACTCATCTCCAAGTCGAAGAAATTGAGGATCAGGATTTTGGAACATTTGATATCATAAAAGATTAGAGCTAAAAGATATGTCAGCAATTGAAACAATTGTCATTCTTTCTTTAGTTGGAGGAGTAGGTGCACTCGGAGGAGGGGCTTTACTTCTTTTAGGTAAAAAAATCTCAAAAAATCTTGTCCATCTTTTAGTTTCATTTGCGGCAGGGGTTTTGTTGGCAGCTACTTTTTTTGATCTTTTGCCGGAAGCATTTGAGCATTCAGAGAAATTAAAAGAATCAGGTAGTAAAGAGGTAAATGTATTCCTTTGGACGCTATTAGGAATGCTGTTTTTTTATTTTTTAGATAGGGCAATTCATTGGTTTCAACATCACCAAAAAATAACAAAAGGCAAACATGGTCCAGTCAATATTCCACTAGTTATTTTGGGAGATAGTGTACACAATTTTATTGATGGAGTAGCTATTGCCTTAACTTATCTAGTAAACCCGGCCGTAGGAGTTGTAACCACAATTGCCACAGTTGCGCATGAAATTCCTCAAGAAATAGGAGATTTTGCAATTCTCCTGCATGAAGGAATGGAAAAGAGAAAAGTGCTTTTAATAAATCTTTTAAGCGCCCTTCTTTCTGTAGCCGGTGCAATTGTGGCTATAGTTATAGGGCAGAAAATTGAGGGAATAATTCCGTATTCTTTATCTCTTACCGCAGGATTTTTCTTATATATCGCATTAACTAACCTACTTCCTGAAATTCATGGTGAAGAGAAGAAGGGATATGCGTTTTTCGAAAGCGTAGCGCTTATTCTCGGGGTTATTGTTATTTGGTTGGCAATAACCTTTCTTCCACACGAGGGCTAAGACTTAATTTGGCAAACATAATCAAATTTTTGAAGAGTATATAAAAAAGTAAAGAGTAAAATTACTACAGCCGCTAAATTAAACTCCACGCCTTTAAAAGGCAAGAAAGCAAAAGTTGCAGCTGAAAGGCCGAATAAAGAAATTATTGAAAGTCCGCATGCAGAGCATCCAGTAGCAACTAGGGCTAGGACGGCGCCGCCGCCTACAGATAACCTTATTTTTTGACCTTTTAGCCTATCCAATGTTTTTATGATGAGGGCAAAGTTAAGTCCGACCAAAATAGAGGTTATAACAAAAAATACTAAATCAAGCCTTGATAATGAGTTCGGAAGCCCTAAAACTCCGTTTAAAAGTAGTTTATATGTAGTATAAATGCCGTAGTGATCAATTGAGTAGGTAAATAATTTATGGTTTGAGATAAAGACAAAAAGCAGCGCGTAGACTAAGGAAAATAAAGCTGAATTCACAAAAAAACCAGGGGATAAAACTTCAGCCTTCGCTGTCCTTAAAAGGGACATTATTTATTAAGTTCTTGTTCTATTGTTTCTTTGAAGGTAGAGTAGGGTGCCGCGCCCGATATCAAAAGACCATTCACAAATGTTGCGGGCGTTCCGTTAACACCAGCTTTAGTGCCTTCTTCTTGATCTTTTGTCACATTATCTGCGTATTTTTTACTATCCATGCAAGTATTAAATTGCCCTGTATTAAGCCCAAGGGTAGCCGCAAACTGTTTTAGATTTTCAACTGAAAAAGCTCCTTGATTTTCACCCTTTTGATTATTAAACAAATAGTCGTGATATTCCCAGAACTTTTCCTGTTCATTTGCGCATTCAGAGGCTAAGGCTGCATCTGTTGACTCCTGTCCTAGAAAGGCATAATGCCTATAGGCGAATTTAACTTTTCCGGTATCTACATAATCTTTAATAAGATTTGGTCCAACCTCCTCGAACCACTGTTTGCAGAATGGACATTGAAAGTCAGCAAATTCTATAACTGTTACTTTGGCGTTTTCATCACCTCGAACAGGCAGATGTCCCACAGAAACATCAACCGGGCCGGTGGGAGCTTGAGTGCCTGAATCTGCGGGCTGTCCTTCCTGACCGGTTTGAACAGTTGTCGATGTGCCGCCTTCAAGATATTGAACTTTTGTTATTAACACCCCAATTAGAAAGGACGCAATAATAAGGAGAACTACAAGTACGGGAATATAGGATTTACTTGAAAATCTTGGTAAAGGGGGTAGAGCGGGAAATTTAAAATTTCTACTGACTTTTCTTGGCATAGAATTTATTTTATAGATTTTCGTTGACAAAAACAATAGTCTTTTGGTATGGTAGATAAGCTTATGGCAGTAGTTTTAACGGATAGTTCATTTGATACAGAGGTTTTAAAGTCGGAAACGCCAGTTGTTCTTGTTGATTTCTGGGCTGAGTGGTGCGGTCCCTGTAAGATAGTTGAGCCAATTGTTGACGAACTAGAGAAAGAGTACGCGGGCAAAATTAAAATCGGAAAAGTAAATGTGGATGAAAGTCAGGTTTCAGGACGCTACGGAATTATGAGTATTCCAACTCTTATGATATTTAAAAAAGGACAACCAGTTAAAAGTATTGTAGGGGCACAGCCAAAAGAAAATTTCAAAAAAGCAATTGATGAAGCGTTAAGCGCTTAGGGTCGCTTTCGTAATTTTCTTGGACTCTCTTCGCGAGCTCCGTCCTTCGAAAATTTCGAAATCTCCCCGCGCTTTTTTGTTGTTTATGATATCCTTAGCTCACTATGTATGACGTAATCATTATTGGTTCCGGTCCTGCGGGACTTACAGCAGCAATTTATACTACACGGGCAAATTTAAAAACTTTAATTATTGCCGGGGCAAAATGGGGCGGACAGCTTCAACTAACAACTCTTGTCGAAAATTATCCGGGATTTCCGCAAGGCATTCAGGGGCCGGATCTTATGACTGCGATGAGGAAACAAGCAGAACATCATGGAGCTGAAATTATTGATCGTGAGTTTTCAGAAGGAAATTTAACTAAACCAAGTGGACCGTTTAAAGTCAGGGCAGAGGACCAAGAGTTTGAAGGAAAATCGGTGATAATTACTACAGGAGCAGATACGAAATGGTTAGAAGTTCCTGGAGAGGAAAAATTAATTGGACGAGGAGTTTCTTCCTGTGCGCCGTGTGACGCCCCATTTTTTAAAGGAAAAAATGTCTTAGTTGTTGGAGGAGGAGATAGTGCTATGGAGGAAGCGCTAGTTTTGACAAAGTTTGCGCAGAGCGTAACCTTAATTCACAGAAAAGATACTTTTCGAGCTTCGGAAATTATGCAAACAAGAGTAAAAGAAAATCCTAAGATAAAAATAATCTTAAATAGCGAAGTTAAAGAAATTTTAGGAGACCAAACTGTAACTGGAGCTAAGATTCTCAACAATAAAACAAAAAAGACTGAGGAAATGTCTTTTGATGGAGTTTTTGTTGCAATTGGACACATTCCCAATTCAAGTAAATTAACTGGAATAGAAACAGATGAAAAAGGATACGTTAAAGTTTATGATCATACCAAAACAAATATTGATGGGGTTTTTGTGGCCGGAGACGTGCATGATTCGCACTATAAACAGGCCGTAACTGCAGCCGGATTTGGATGTATGGCAGCCCTTGAAGTTGAGAAGTGGTTATCAGAGAAAACCTAACTTGATTTTTATTTTTTTTCCTATTATGATCAGCTTGTGCTGGATAAGTATTTAGCCAAACTAAAGGAGTTAACCCGAAAACTTAGAAAATATCTTCCGATAATTCTTCTCCTCCTCGCTCTTCCGGTAACTGTTATTGCCGGTAAACAAATTCAAGATCTTCGAAATTTCGCAGCCGATGAGCCGTCTGTCTTGGGTTTTGTTCAAATAAATCCTGGATCCCTTTCGACAAAAGTAGGGGACAGCGATACTCAAATGTCAGCCCTTGCTTATGATCCGGCGGGCCGCCCGATATGGTCGGATGTGACCTATGAATGGAGCATGTCATCAACCAATTCTGTAGGAACGCTCGGTGCTACATCCGGAAATATTTCAAGCTTTAAACCGCTTCAGCCGGGATATGGAGACCTACATATAATTGCTCGAATGGGGCCTGCATCAGTAGAAAAAAGTATCCCCGTAATAGTTGCTGATGCAAACGGCGTCACCCCAACCCCTCCGAGCATAAG
>Ga0209518_1001719_pt1 | contig 22554 bp, 52 predicted proteins | sample RifGroB1_FD_183993 | JGI IMG/M metagenome (GOLD analysis project Ga0209518, IMG submission 183993) | Groundwater microbial communities from Rifle, Colorado, USA - Groundwater B1 (SPAdes) (version 2) | ecosystem: Environmental > Aquatic > Deep subsurface > Groundwater | place: Rifle, Colorado...
TGTGAAGAAGTTCCATTAATTTTAAACCTATTACCATATCTCATACTCCCATTTATCATTAGTTCCATTATTTCTGGCTGTAATAAAGTTCTGTTAAATATTCTTACTTCATCTATGCTTCCATTAAAAAATAAACTATTGCTGAATTTTCCTATTATTATTCTTCCTGTGTCATTTGAAAGAGGCATTTGAAATGAAGAATTGCTTGTTACATAACCATTTTCATATAATTGTCCTGAAGCATTTGCAATAAATTTCCATGCAGTATCAGTAGTGTTTCTTTTCCATAACATTTGAGTCAAACCCAAATCACTATAACTTATATTTACTATTGCTGTATTATTAAGCAAACATCCAGTATCTATTTTTCCTGTAACATTTCCACAATTAAACCCTTTTTCCATAGTTCCATTATAATTACCTAACCAGTCTACAACCATAGTTGTATTGCCATTTATTTTTGTTGAAACATTATTAAAATGCCAGAACGCTGTTTGCCCCCCTAAATTATTATAAAGAGGTGTATTATTGTTATTTACATCCGATAAAGCACTTCTAATATAAAAAGTAGCATTTGTATAATTTGAATTTTTTATGAAATTATTTTTTGTTAGATTATATAAATTATTAACTTCACTTGTACTTAAGCTTCTGTTTAAAATCATAACTTCATCTATTGAACCACGGAGAGGACAGGTTGTTGGACTCCTTAAACCAATCTCTAAATTTCTTATGTTAACAATAGTGTTATATAAATTATCATCCCGAACAATAACATTTGTATCTTGAACTCCATTAACATATAATCTTACTCCACTAGCTTTTGATGTTCCATTATAGGCAACAACTACATGAAACCAATTATTGGTGTTTATTGAAATATTTCCTGTTATTTCTATTCCATTAGCATTCAGCGTATTAATCAATCCCAAATCAATCAAACCACTGCCACCACCATTAATATTCATACCAATCCAATATCCTCTGAAATTATCAGCGGAATTGTGTTTCAACATGAAAAATGTACACCCCGTAGAAACAGTTTTCTCCCAAAAAGAGATAGTAAATGAAGTGCCATTATCTAAATCTAAACTTGGTGAATCGAGAATTGTTATACCGTCATTCACACCATCAAAACCAGCACTATATAATCCATTATGCGAAGAAGAATTATAAAATGCTCCATCTGTTAATGTTCCGTCATTATTATAATTGCTGTCATCTTGAGTTGTAGTTCCTGTCCCTTCCTCAAATCTCCAATATCCCATTAAATCTTTGTTGGGGTTTGCTCCCTGAGTAACAACATAAGATATATTTTGTAAATAAGCATTTGTTAAAGTATCAATTAAAGAAGCTGAAATAAAAGTTCCGTTTAAAGTTCCATTCAAACTTAAAGTTCCATCTGCATCACTTTGTCTTGTTGAATTAAAGTAAAATGCACCTTTATTTACAGAAGAAATAAGAGAGTAAACTATTTCTGGGTCAATAAAATAATCAGAATAAAAAGTAACTTCTATAACTGTTGTATTTGTAATATTATTAAAAGAGTAAGTTTTAATACATTGAGAAGTTATATTATAAATAGTAAAATTATTTAAATCTAAATAAGGTTGCCATCCTCTATTGCAAATATCTGAAAGAAAAATTTGATGTCTTTCTCCAGCTTCATTCTGCAAATATGGCTGTAGCAATTCATCATTAATTTTATATTTAGAAATTATAATTAATTTATATTGCTCAATATTAGTATTTGAAAAATCATTAGCTCCAAATTTCAATTTATCAGAAGAAGAAATTGTCCATAAATCATTCACTGAATTTTCCCATTTATTTGAAATATTTTTATATAAAATAAAATTAACTTCTGCCCATCCAATGTTATAATTTAATTTTTTAATATCCTGATAAGACAGAATTGTTGAATTCTCTCCAAATCTGATATAATTCTCATTAGAAGTAGTATAACAATAAGCATCTTTGCTCTTGTTGTCTTTTAAATCTACTTTTGTTTTTATTTCAGCATCATTTAATTTTTCTCCTTTAAAATCATAAACAGATTTAAGATTAGTTAATTTTGTCTTATCATCTTTAGCAATCATACAAATTTCAGTAGATTTTGATTTTTCATCTAAAATATTAATATTAAAATCACTGTCTGTTGAATGCAATACAACCCATTCATAACCTAAAGATTTTATCTGTAAATCTCCTAATTTATTCTCTTTTAAAATATCATTTGCGAATACAAATGTAAATAAGAAAATTATTATTATTACTAAAGTAAATATGCCTCTTTTTACCATTTTTTTATTAATATTATCCTTAAAGCTTTATTTTTCACATAATATTAATATATTTGTTATTTATTAAACTTTGTAAGAGGAAAAAATTCCTCTTATTTTTAATAACAGCGTATTGCTAAAAATTTGTTTTCGTCTAGTTCGGTTTGTAAGGTTTTTCCTTCTAAGTCATTCAGTGTTTTTGCTTGATATTTCTCAAGCAATATAGCTACTTGTGAACCTTTCTCTATATTTCCATCTTCATCTATGTTTATCCAAATTGTGCTTGACTTTAAAGTTTTGCCTGAAATGAATAACATAGAAGATATTTTAATTGGTTCTTCTCTGTCCGGATGCTTTGCCATGATTACTAACTTCTTTCCAACTTCTTTTCCAGCTTTCTTTCCATCTTTCTTGCCTAAAACTGGTTCTGCTACCTTTCCAACTACTACAACTGGCTTAGCTGGTAAGCTTTTCATTCCTTCCTTATTTCCAACTTCTATTGAAAATAAGTCTTTTTGGTTTTCCATGTTTTTGTTTCCTGTGTTTTGAGTCCACCGACTTGATTATGAGTTTGATTCATTGATTATTTAATTGTTTTTCATCTTTGCCTTCCATCTCTCTTTTTATTTGATTGACTATTCCTGTTCCTATTTTCTTTCTGCAGTTTGGACATGTAGCAAACCTAAGGTTGCCTTTATAATTCCATTCGTATCCACACTCACATCTGATTTTCATTCTTAGTAGTATAAGTAGTAGTAGTATAAAAAGGTTTTTAATAATTGATTTTTGTTTTATTTATTAGGTAGTGGTTTATTTTTTCTATTTTCCTTTATTTTATATAATTATAAATTAACTATTATATAATTACAAACCAAGTAGTCCACCTTTTTTTTAATATTGGCCTATAGAGAGTATAAAAAATAAGTACATATACTTTTATATATATTTTTTTATGTTCTAAATAGTATAATGATATAAAATTTTAGGTGGACTACTTGGGGTTACTACTATTCAAATACTAATTCTTTCTTTAATTTAATGCCTTTTAATTGTCTTGCTCTACTTTCTTCTTCTTTATTTGGTCTGTATTCTTCATAATCCAACCAAATTTCTCTTAATCTTCTAAAAAAATTATTTTCTTCTTCTTTAGTATAACCTCTTATTTTGCAGTAGTTTTCATAAGTTTCATAAACTTCCTGCTTTAAAACATTGCTATATGGGTTTAATTCAATCATCTCCCTAAAAAAAGCTAGAACAGAATCAGACCTTTTAATCCAAAATTCCTCTATTTCCATAATATTCATATTTTCAGTAAATCTTTTATTAACTTTTAATCTTTGTAAACCCTGAATAGCAAAATTAAGAATACCTTGCATCTCCTCTTCAGAATAAAAATTTTCTTCAAGCCTTTCTATTCTTTCCAAACTTCCTTCTTCAAACACCTTGTAAAATCTCAAAATCAACCACCTCCTAAAAAAAGAAGGAGTAGTATCAGGAGTTCTTGGAACAGAATTACAGGAAAACATCATTTTGCAGTAAGGAACATACTCAAAAGAATCTTTACCTTTCTTTTCTGTTGTGATTGGGTCTCCTGATACTACCATTTTGAAAATAGAAGTTTGACTTAAAGCTTTTTTAGGCAAGTCAGTAAATATATTTCCAGACTTCCCAAAAAGTCTTGCAGGAGCAAAGGAATTACTTTCTAAATATTGTAATGAAATTTTAGTTACATTAGAACATCCTAAGAAATGTTCAATAGTTTTTAATATTACAGATTTTCCATTAGCTCCAGAACCGTAAAGCAATAATGCCTTTTGATAATCTGTTGTATTTAACAAACAATAGCCTAACCATTCTTGCAATATTAAAATATCCTTTTCCGACAAAACTTCTATTAAAAACTTTTTAAATTTAGGACATTCAGCATTATTTGAATATTCAATATCAATTTTATTAAGAAAAATATATTTAGGAATAAATATCATTGTTTTTAAATTATCTAAATTTAAAATGCTATTTTTTAATGGTTTAAGATTCTTTGGTTGATTAAATAATATTTCCCTATCAATAAAAGTTTCTCTTTTAATTGATTCAATAATTTCATTAATAACAATACAAGTTGCTTTGTCTCCTAATCTTCTCTTGCATTCCTGCTCAATAAAAATATGTCCTTTCTGTTCATATATTCCTTCATGTTCTTTATATACAATCATTTCCCTATTGTCTTTAAAAGTTTTAAAGAAATATTCAATCATTAATCTCTTTGCAAAAAAATGCTGTGCTTTTTTAATATCATAATTAAATGCCTCAATAAAAACTTCATCTTCAGCATTATCATAGTGATATGTAAGAATGTCTAATATCCTTTGCTTCTTATATTCTTTACTTTCTTCATCTGCATTTAGTTCGTGCTTAATTTCTAATTTATCTTTTATTTTTTGTTTTCTTAATTTTTCTTTAAGAATTTCATTAACATCAGTTTTATTTACTTTATACTTTTCTATTATATTTTTTATTCCCTCTATCTGCTCCGCTTTTGAAAGACAGCTTAACTCTAATACTTCATTTTCTATATTTTTCCAAAAGTTGTTTTCTTCCATTAACATTCTACCAACCCAGCCGCCTCCATCTCAACTCTCTTTTTCTTTCTATATAATTAGGATTGCACTCTCTCTGTTTTTTTCTTACTGCTCGCTCAAAAGAATCAAACTCACTCATCTTATTCCTCCTCCTTAATTTCAATAATCTCAGAATTAGCAAAGGTTACCCTATCCCCAAATTTGTCAATAATAGTAAGAAAACATAAACCATCATGCTCAGCACTAATTTCAATAACTTTCCCCGAATAAAACCTTTTTATCTTTAAAGAAATAAAAACTTTTTTTCCTATCCAATATTTCCATCCTTCCATATTTTTTTATCCTTTTCCTTCTTTTAAAAAATTTCTAACTTATGTTCCACTAATAATTTTTCTTTTATCTGATTAATTTCTTTTCACAGAATTGCAAGGTCATCAAGAGTCTGTTTTTTGCCTTCCTAAAAACCTTTTAATTCTGCTTTCAATCAATCTCTTTTAACTGTTAAAACATTACCCATTTTTAATCCTTTAATTTTTTCCTCACAACAAAAACCCCTATTGCATCATACGATTCCACTGCATCCCCGTCGCAGTAAAGGCCAGCCCTAACAGAGCCGGCGCCGAACCTCGCTACATAATTGTTTTTTTCTGAAATCTTATCAGGATTGGGAACAAACACCCAAAACTTTGTAAAACTTTTAGGATATTTTTCAGAGTTTCTTAAATCCTGAATTTCCTGAAATGATGCTATTCTCTCATTATCTTTCAGTTTTGCGACTATTTCACTATATTTTTTTCCATCGTGCATTTGCCCTGCACTTATTTCTTCTGTTTCATTTAGTTTTATGTATTTCATTATTCTCCTTCTTCCCCCTTAGAAAAGCTCTTTCTAATGCTTTATGTAATACATATCTTTTATTTGTGCTGCTGAATAATGCAATAATTAAATCATCTTGAATTTTATCTAATTCTATACTTTCCTTATCAGATATATCTTCTTTCATTTTCCTCTCCTTCATTCTCCAACAGCTTAGAATTTTTCATTCAAGCAACCTCAAAATTAAATTATATTTAGCAATTATTAATTTTTCATCTGTGTCTAAATCCATACATTCTTTCTCTATTTGTTTCCATTCTATTTCTGTTATTATTTTAGAGTTTTTCATAGTCTAAACAAACTCCTTACATCCATTTTTAATTCATACCACCAGTTGCCTTCTCCTGAAATTAAATTAATTTTAGGTTTATTGGTTTTCATTTCCTTCTTCCCTAAATCTTCTCTTACAGATTTTACAGATTAATATGTCTCCACAAGAACTTCCAATACTGAACCATTCAAAATTAAGTTCTTTACAACAATTATGTTTTATCATTTTTCCTTGTTTCCATCCTTTTCTGATTCTTTTTCCTTCATACATGTATTATATCCTTCAATCTCCATCAGTTTAGAGTTTTCCTTTTTCATTTTCCTCATTCTCTATTAATTTATTCTTCTCATCATTCAAAAATTGTAAATGATTTTTAGCTTTTTCAATATCTTCATCCAATTTTCTTGTGATAAAATCTTTACAATATTTTTCTATATCATTTTCATTTAGACATTTTTGGCAAATACCTCTATGCCTTAAAAAGATTTCATATTCATCTTTTTTTGTAATAACACCAATTAAAGTCTGTTTTTCTTCCCCACAAATTATACATTTATATTCTTCTTCTTTCATATTCCTCTCTCCTGCTTAATTTCAGAATAAGCTTTATTTATTTCAGCTATTTTGTTTTGAAAATCATTCTTAGCTGTATCACTAAAATCAGCAATCCTATCAGGATGATACATCTTCTGCAATTCTTTATATCTTTTATTTATTTCTTCATTACTTGATGTTAAATCAATTCCAAGAATTTTATAATTATTTTCATTAGTTTTTTTTACAAAATTTTCAGATTGATAACTACTTTTATTTTCAATCTGCAAATAAGGAGACATTGATGTTTCAAACTTTTCTATGTTCATTATATGACTTCTTACTTTATATTCTATTACTCTTGCTATTGCCCACATATTTAATCTGCAATTAGCTTGTTTTGTGCTTCTAAATTCATAATCTTTGTTTTGATAGTTAAATTTTAAAAGAGATACATTAATTCCTGCATCATATCTTGTATCTATGTTTAAACCATTATCTTTTAATTTATTAAGCCAAAAATTTATTTTACTTATTGCCTGACTAATGCTTCTACTTGTTTTTAATCTTCCTATTCCTACCATTTTTATTTATCTTCAAGCTCTTTGTTTGCTTCTTCTTCAATTAATTTAAAAAGCTCATCTAACTTCTTCTCAATTTCATCACTAAACTTAATTTCTTTTCTAAGTAAATTAAGAATTAAGCAAAAATTTAAACATAAAAAGTAATAGTCGCCTACTCTTTCCTGTAATTGTATCAACAATTCTTTTTTAGTTTGCATTTTATTTTTCACCTCGCAGTTTTTGAATTGATTGTTTTAATTCTTCATAATTGATATATCTTATAGCATCCCTGAAATAATGTTTGTTCAAATTATCAATTTCTTTCTCAACCTCATCAAGAGTTTGCTGTCCACCTTCCTGAAAACCTTTCAGTTCTGCTTCTGCGATGATATTTTCCTTTTTCATCCTTTTGACAGCACCTTTCTGCCCATGCAACCTTTTGGGCATTTCCATAAATATCTGCTTATTTTTCCTGTTCTTCTGTCCATAGCATTTACTAATTTTCTATTACATATTGGACAATTATTTCTATTGTTTATTCCCCATCCTTTTAATTTATTATGTAATTTTTCCATTTGCTCTTCTGTCATATCTGAAAACACTTTGGTAGTTCCTTTTTCATCTATGTTAGGCATTTTTAAATTCCTTTTCTGTTAGCCACTCATTTACAAAATTGCACCAATAGAATATCTCAAAATTATAAAACCTCCAATTTTTATCTTTTATAAGTTTAAACAATAGCTTTTCTGTTAATATATCCTGCTCAAATAAATTAATGACAAATTCTATTAATGCTATTTCTTTTAATTTCATTTTGTCTCCATCTCCTTTTTCCTCTTAGTTTTTGAATTACTTGTTTTAAATCTTCTAAATCATCAAAATCAACCTCAAAATATTCATTATTTACATCAATTTTAGAATGTTTATCTATCCATTCACTAATTTCTTTTTCAACCTCATTAAGAGTTTGCTGTTTGCCTTTCTCATAACCTTTTAGCTCTGCTTCTAATTTTATATGTTCCTTTACATTATTATCCCATTCAATAGAAGAATAATCACAGTCTTCTTTTTCTTCTTCTATTTTTCTCCAGTTTTTTAATTGCTCAATTTGCTTTTTTAGTTGTTCTTCTCTATTTGTTTCAGTCATTTTTCCTCTCCCATTTTTTGGATAAATTCTTTTAAAAAAATATAAGAAATAAATTCTCCTTCTTTATATCTTTTGGTTGGCATTTCAGCGATTATTTTTTCAACCTCATCAAGAGTCTGTTTTTTGCCTTCCTGAAAACCTTTTAATTCTGCTTCCTTGAAAGAAATGTAATGCGATAATAATTCCTCACTCATAAATTTATTTCTTTCTTTATGCAGCAAATACTGCCAAGTTAAGTGTCTAATTAAATCAATACCTTTATGTTGTTCATTATCCTTAATATATTCTTCAAATAAATTAGCCATATCTTGATTAGAACAATGTTTACTTAAAATTATAGGATATTTTTTAAATAGAAAATCACTAAAAAATATATTGTTAAAGTTAATTGGTTCCATCATATAACCCTCAACAGCCCAACTATTATCAGCATCTCTTTTCTGTATTTTCAATTTCTCAATTTCCTTTTTCAGTTCAGTTTCTCTGTTTATTTTAGTCATTTTTTCTCTCTCATTTTTATTTTACCTCTCTCATTTTTTGGAGAGATTGTTTTAATCCTTGTTGTATATCTCTATCAATTCATCCATAGTTTCATGAATAGTGTGACCATTAACTATACTATGTCTAAGTTTGTCTTTCGTTATTGTCATTTTCTATTATTTTCCTCTTGAATCTTACCCCGAGCGCATCACCCGAGTCCTCCGCATCCCTGCTGCAGTTAAGGCCAGCCCCATCAGAGTCGGCGTCGAACCTCGCGACAGGAAAATTATCAATATACTTTTGAATGAATTCAAAAGTATTTCTTAAACCTAACAATTCCCTATAATTTTTATTATTGTATAGAAAAATTATTTCATCTTTTGTTAAAAGTTTTTCCTGATTTTCTTTTTCAACTAACTCTAATTCTTCCCAGCTTTTTCCTTTATCATGAATTTCTTTTTCAACTTCTATTTTTAGCTCTGGTATTTTGACCCAATCACTATTATTTTGTTCTTTTTCAAGTAGCAACTTAATAAGTTCTTCCTTACTTAGTTTTTCATAGTTTTTCATCTTATATCAAATCCATTGCTTTTTTTAAATTATTTTGTAATTTTAATCCTTTTTTTGTGAGCCATACCAATTTTGTTCTTCCTTTATGCAATGTATATACTAAATCTAATTTTTGAAATTCATTGATTAAATTAAAAATATGTGCATAAGACATCTTGAGTTCATAATTCAAAAAAGATATACTTTTATTTTTTGCTGTTATTTTCATCAGCAAATCAACACTTTTTAAGAAAAAAAGTCTATTCATACCTTCTTCTGTTATTGTTTCTGATAATTTTTTTTTATTCATTAGTAAAACACCTCACAATAGCACTCTTCACATAATTTAAGTTCTTTTTCTATTTTACCTAAATAAGTTCTTGCTTCACTTTCTTTTATTTCTTTACTACAATTTGAGCATTTCATTTTATCCCCCTAAAGAATAATGGTTCTTTTAAAGCTAACATAATTAGTCTAGCACCTAAATTAGTTATATCTTCATCAATAGCATTTTGTATTAATTCCCTAACAACATAAGTTTTGGGTTTTCCTAATTGAAGGGATTTTAATCCTTCCTTATCAACTTCAAACCAATTATTATTTTTCACTTTTGATACATCCTTATATATAACATATACTTTTTATAAACTATGTATTTATAAATATTTCTAATCAAAGATATATGTTTAAAAGTATATAATATAGTTAAGTTTAAATAGATTAAAATTCTTGATTTATTACTATAAATGGATTAAACAGCAATATCTCTACATAAATATCCTTCAGTAATATTATCTGATTTTTTTAATTTAAATGATTCATTTCTATATGTATAATTATAATTTTTTCCAACCTGATTAATTACACATTTAACTTTATCTTCGTAATCAAATGGATTACAATAATCAACTACTTGATTTACTAATTCACTATTATCCATTTCCCAGTTAGCCATTAACCCATAAGAAGATGAAAATAAAAAATGATTAAGAGAAAGAGGATGAATGAATAAATTTATAAGAATAAAAATAGATAAAAAAGCTAATAATAATATTGCTAAATATTTATAAATATTATATTTCTTTTCTTTTTTTTCTGTTGAAATTATTAATTTATATTTCTTGAATAGGTTTATCATAATTTTTCTTCAGTTCTTTTTGTTCCACATTAAAAATCTTTTTTAAATCAATTTTTCCTTCACAATATTTTTTCCAACATTTTAAACAAATTCTTTGTCTATAATAAATTATTTCAGGCTCTTGTCTGCAATGCTTAACTTCACACATAATAATCCTTTAATATTTTCCAATGTTCTTCACAATACATATTCCCATAACTATTTGTAAATATTCCCTCTTTATTACAATTTTTATAACTGCATTTTTCCATCATATTTCCTATTTTTCATATATAACTTATTTATTTTGCTCCTTTTCTTTTATTTGTTTATAATCACCATAAATAAATATTCCAGTTATAATTAAAATAAAAATTAGTATAGGTGTTATTTCCTGATATATTTTATATGAATGATACATTTCAATAACTATAAAAATAAATATCATAAAATCTAAAATTATTCTATCTTTCATTCTTTCACCAATTTTATATTTAAAGTTATTAATATTATAATTAATCCTAAAATAATTGAAGCAGAAGGGAAGAATAGATTTAAAAAACAATTAAATTTTAAAGCTAAAAAGAAACTTCCTATAACTATTAAAAAACATCCCACTACCCAACCAAATAAATCTTCAGCTTCCATTTTCTAAATCAATTCCTTTTTCTAAATAAACATTTACTTCTTCTTGTAATTTCAAATTATGAGATTTTATAATATAAGAAGGAATAATCAGGAAATAACTGCATCCAATTTTTTTAATTTTAGTTTTATAAGATGGTATTTTCATACAAATAAAAATATAAATTAGTATATAAATATTTATTATTATTTAATATATATAATATATATTAGAAATTACTTTTAAATGCTTAATTAGATAAAATGTATGAAAGCTATATATTGCAGAGTTTCAACAGATAAGCAAGAGTTAGAGCAACAGATAGAATCATGCAAGAAATTCTGTGAATATAAACAATTTGAATATGTAATCTTTTCAGATATAGGTTCTGGAAAAAATATGAATAGAACTCAATTTTTAGATATGTTGAATAGAGTTAGAGCCAGAGAATTTGATGGTATTGTTGTTTTTAGATTTGACAGGATTGGAAGAAATGCAAGGGAAGTAGTTACTCTTTTTGAAGAATTTGAAAATAAAGGAATACAAATATTTAGTCTTAATGAAAATATAGATACAACTTCTCCTGTAGGCAGAGCTGTAAGAGATATTATTGTTAGATTAGCTCAATTAGAAAGAGAGAACATAGCAGAAGCAACTAAGCAAAGATTACAAGCTTTAAAGAATTTAGGAAAAAAGTTAGGGAGACCTTCTGGAAGCAAAGATAAAAAGATTAGAAAAAAGTCAGGGTATATAAATAGATGGTTAAAGAAAGGGGGGTCTAAAATTAAGCAAGATTTACTCAGAGATTCAATAAATAAATAATTGCGGTTTGTTTACTCCTTATCTAAGAGTTTTCTAATTTAATGCCTTAGAGAGTAGCGTATAAAATTTAACCTAAATTACATTTATAGGAAAGATTTATAAAGTTTGAATTGTTATAACAATACAATTTCATTTGTTATAACAAATGAAAAAAATTAGATTGTATGCGTGTAATGGGTGTGAAAAAATTGAAAGTAAAAACTGAATATATTTTATGGATTTTTTTGATGATTGCCACTTTGCCTTTTATAATTTTATTTGCTATTAAACTTGATACTTCATTCAATTATTATTACTTGTTTGTTAATTTTATTTTATGTGGCTTATTTATTTTAGGACTGATTAAAGTTTCCAGTTTAGAAGAAAAGTTAGGTGAAACAAAAGGAAAATAAAATGAATTTTGAAGGAAGAAAAAACGAGGGAAGAAGCAGGGGAAAATATAGCAGTATTTATATTCCTGAAGAGTTTAATACATATTGGGAAGGTTTTAAAAAATTAGCAAGTCAGGAAAATAGCAATGCTTTTATTGAATACTGCAAGAAAGTTGAAAAAATAGATGTTAATGAAAGAAATCAGGGATTTTATGGATTAGTAATGAGATGGTTAATTTCCACTTATGTATATAAAAATATTAAGAAACCTGAAGAAGTTGAAAAAAAAGATGTTGAAGAAAATAATAAAAAAGAAGAGATTGAAGAAGAGGTAAAAGAGGATGTTTAAGGTAGTTTCAACAGGTGAAGGAAAATATTATGGAAAAAAAGGAGAAATAATATTGATTTCAGACTTTAATTTAGTTTATTGCTTAAAAAATAAGTTTATTGATATTAAGACTATTGAATATATTGGGAATTGTGATAGAAATATAATTCCGAGCAAATTTAAGAGGTATGATAGGAAAAATGAGGGGTAGAATAACATTAAAGATTAGCAAAAGAAATCTGTCTAGAGAAAAATATCCTATTCAGATTGATATTTTTATTATGGATGCTTTTATTTCAGAAAGTAGATATTATAGAGTTTATTCAAAAGTTTGTGAAAAGTTTTACTTGATTTCAAGAGATGAAAAAGCTTTAATTAAGCTGGTTTTTAAATTACATGGAGAAGGAGATTATTCAATTCTTATGTTTGGAAAAGGAAAAAGAAATCGTGGCTTCAGAAGATTCTGGGATGGGATTATTGGAAGTGAAGGTAAATTCTTGAGAAGAAGAGAAGTTAAATCTTTTGAAGTTGGTGGGATTTACAATACAGAAACAGAAGCATACAATTCAGAATATTATATAAGAAGATTTATGAGAACCAAATATTCAGGAGTATGGCATTCATTATGAAAATGATTAAAAAAATACACAAGAAAATGAGAGCAGAACAATATAAAAAGAAAAAATTTGAAAATTTTAGAGAGTTAAGAGGAGTTAGCGAGGATAAAATCAAAAATTTTATTAGGTTTAAATTTGGCTCTAACAGAAAAGCAATACATTGGTATTTTTTCAACTATGGACAATATAAAGTAAAGTATAATCATTCTCTTTTTGATGTTAATAAAATGTCTTTGAATTATATTGACAAAATGATTGTTAGAAAGCATATTAAATTTTTATATTATAATATGCTAATTCAAATAAGAAAAGATTTTAGGATGGAAATATGAGAACAAGTTCAATATGATGCCTATACCTAAGGAATGGTTAGACAGAAAGAAAGCTGAATTATGCCCTGTTTGTGGGAAAACAAAGGAAGAATTTGAAAAAAATTGTTAATTTTAGAAATAAGCAAGAGGAATTAAATGGAAAATCATAAATGCTGTGTATGTGAAAAGAAAAAATCATGCAGAGAATTTGCACCAGAATTATATATTTGTAAAAAATGCGATAATGAAAACTTTGAAGTTGATGAAAATGCAAAATTAATAAAAAAAACTATAGTTAGGGTAGGTGGATAAATGGAAAATAAAGATTACTTAAATGAATTGAGATTGTTGATAAAGCAGTATCCTTTTCATATTGAATTTTATACTCTTGATTCTATTGAAAACATGACTAAAGACATGCTGATGGTTTATGATTTGCTGAAATATTGTGCTTATAAAACTACAAAAGAGGACATTAAAGAATTAATTGAAAAAGACATTGAAGAATTTGAAAAGGTAAATATTTTAAAAATAAGGGAATTATTTATGCAGTCTAATGGTGATTTTCATTTTGGAAAGCATAGGATATGGAAAAATATTAATATTCTTTTAAAAGAGCATTTTAATTTGATTTCTGACAGGTTGCAATTATTCACTTTAGTAGTTCCCTTGAAAGAGAAAAAGGGATATAATTTAAGAAATATGCAGGGTTTACCTTCTGCTATTGCTGAAGAGTTTGAGAATGAAGAAATTGAGAAAGGCAAGAAAATCGGAGAAGGAAAAAAGTTCATAGTTCAGGAAGGAGAGGTGATTCCTATTGATTGAAATTAATAAAATTTATCAGGGAAACATTTTAGATGTTTTAAAAACATTTGAAGATGATTGCATAGATTGTATTATTACTTCTCCACCTTATTTTGAATTAAGGTCATATTCAGATAATAAAGAAGAAATTGGCAAAGAAGAGCATCCACAAGAGTATATAAACAAAATTGTAGAAATTACAGAAGAATGTATGCGAGTATTGAAACCAACAGGAGTAATGTTTTTAAATTTAGGTGATAGTTATGGTTCTCATAGAGATTCAAAATCTTCTTCATTTAATATAGTAAGTAAAGAAAAAATTGATAGTCTGATTGTAAAAAATAGAGGAAAAAGTGGTTGGTTTCAGGAAAAGCAGAAATTATTAATACCTCATAGAATTGCTATTGCACTTCAAGAAAAAGGATTAATTATAAGAGATGATATAACATGGCTGAAGAAAATAGTTATTTATCCTGACAAAGAAAGCATAGGAAGTTGTATGCCTTTCCCAGTTTTAGACAAGTTACTACCTGCAACAGAATACATTTTTCAAATTGTAAAAAATAAAAAATATTACTTTGATTTAGAAAGTGTGAAAACAGAAACTAAAAATTCAACAATAGAAAGAGCAATGCGACCATTAAGTTCAACTTATTCAAGAGATATTAATGGAAATTCTTATGTTCATCACAAAGGTATGGAAAGTTATTACAACAAAATAAAAGACAATTATATTGATGACAACGATAATGCAAGAAGAACAAGAACTAAAGAGAATTTATGTGTAGGTAAAGAAGATTATACTAATTGGAGTGTAAAGGGCATAGATGTTTCTCTTGCTAATCCCACAAATGCCTTAATGTTTAAAAGAATGAATCAAAATTCAAAGAAAGCCAAACAAGAGCATTTTGCTTCGTTCCCAATTTCACTTTCAGATTTCTTTGTAAAAGTTGGATGCCCTATAAATGGAGTTGTTTTAGACCCTTTTATGGGAAGCGGAACTACTGGTTTATCTGCTTTAAGAAATAATAGAAATTTTATAGGAATTGAATTAAATCCTAAATTCATTGAAATTTCTTATAGAAGAATGAAGAAATATTTAGAGCAGAGGAAATTAGTATGAATGAAATAGATTTACTTTTTCAAAAAGTAGCAAAGAAAAATAAAAGTGCTTTGAATTTGAACAAAAGCAATATTGTTGGAAATGTCTTATGTATAGGCAAACCTTCATTTGGGAAGTCAAGTTCGGAAAGAAGAGAAGCAGAAATCAGATATGAAGTGGGTCATAAAATATTCATGCTATATGATGCAGGAAGAATGGATGACTGCTTTATTTCATTAGATTCAACAAGTGATTTCTGGAAATTCCCAAAACTAAATAAAAATGGAGAAATAATAACAGCAAAGGGTTATCCTGTTGAATTATTGTATCCTGTAACCAGAAATATACCTAAAAATCTTCCAAAATGTGCAATTCCATTCACAATTCCTGTGAATACTTTAGATAATGAGGATATTGCTTCTCTGACTGGATTTCAAGACTTAGAGATGGTAAAGGGAATTTTGAATTATATGGATGATTATATCAATGAAAAAACAACAGGAGAAGATTATGTTAATTTAATGTCTGTTGCTTTAAGGAAAAGTGAAGATATAGATAAAATAAAGCCGACTCATCATGGGGTAAAGAAGCTGAAATTTGAGGTTTTCAAGCCTCTAATGAATGAAGGGTTATTAAGCTCTAATAAAGTTTCTACTGCCTTAAATTTGAGAAGAATAACAAAAGATAAAGGAGTAATTAGTATACTTGTCCTGAAGCATTGCCCTAAGCATTTATGGGGGTTTCTTGTGCATTATTTCCTTAACCACATATATAAGATGACAGGAGGGATAGAAGGTGAAGCAAGGATAAAGCAATACACTACAATCATGCTTAATGAAGTTGCTGATTTATTGCATGGTGGAATGGATATGGGAGAAAGTCATTTTGCCATTTCTAAATTAATAGAAACTATTGTAAAACAATACAGGACAGCTAACTTATTTCTTATGATGAATACTCAGATTCCACAGGAACTGCCCGATATTAAAAATAATATGATGAGAATATATGTATATAATTCTTCTGTTATTGAAGTTGAAAAAGCTATGGAAATCATGGGAATTTCAACTCGGACAGGCATGATTACGCCTGATGAGATTTCTTTGATTCCTTTCTTGAAAAAAGGATGGTTTTTTCTTTTTGATATGAATGGTGTTAAAATGTATAAACAAGTATGGACTCGTTCAAGAACTTATTATGATGGTGATGATTTTTATGAAATTTATGATAAAATAAAAGGCAGGGGTGCTTATTATATTATTGAAGATAAAATAGAAGAGTTAAAAAAAGAAAGAGAAGAGAGCAAGGATTCATGGAGACTTAAATATGCTATTGAAAACACAGAGAAAAAAGAGAAAACTATTACACATCAATATGAAAAAAAGAAAGAAATAGAAGATGTTGAAGAAGAAATTGAAGAAAAAATTGACTGGTAAATGCTTAAAATATCTGAAATTTGCTTAATTTTAAGAATTTTCATTAAAAATAGTTAAATTTCATTTTATATTATCTTTTTCATATATAATTATATATGTTAATTATTTATAAACATTATTATAAATAATTTTGCAAGTTGGAATAATATCCATAAATAGATTTATACAAAAAATTTGGTATATATTCTGAAGAGTAGCATTCTATTTCATTTATATAATGCTTTAAATTGCAGTATGAATTTCTTTTATCTATATTTTGATTAACATGGCAATATTCATGCTTTAATGTTGAAGTTTTGAAAGATTTTAACCTTACTACATTAACAATAGAATCATTTACTTCTTCTTGCGTTACAGAACCTGAGACAACATAACCTTCTGGAACTACATTATTACAAGCACCATAAACTGATAAATATGACATATAAAATATTTTTAATAAGATAAATCCAAGAATAATCAAAATAATTATTAATATTGATTTTTTTATGAGCATAAAAATAAATATTTCTTACATTTAAAAAGATTATTATAAAAAAAAAAGAAAAAAAGATTTTAGTGTTATCTTCTTATTTACAAGAAGTAACCTGCCAATGCTTTATCCCCAGTTCCTACATCTGCTGGTGTTGATGAATCAGTTTCTGCACCGAACTTTACACCTTCATTTTTAGATGAGAAATAATATTCACCATCTACAACATATAAGGTATAAGATTCTCCAGAAGTTCCATCTCCATCAGATTGGACTGCGATATTGGTTAATTCAACCTGCTTATATTCATATAAGATTTCAGATGACTTGAATTTCCAAGTTTTATCATCAGTTGTTACCCTTGATAAAGGAGCAGAACCTTCTGATTCAACCTTTGCATCATTAATGGATATTGAACTAACATTTGTGTTTTGGTCTAAATCCATATAAATTGAATAAACTCTATAACCTGTATTTGACAGATTATTCTTTATTCTTAATTTATTGAATTGCTGTGTTTCTCCAGCACCCAAAGTTAAATTAGCTCCTCCAACCTTGATTAAAGCACTATCATCTACATCAAATAAAGTTATTTCTAAACTTCCTGATATAGTATAGACTGGTATGTCAGCAGTTATTCCTTGAGTAGATACAAGAATTTCTTGCAATCCATTCACAGAACCATAAGTATTATTGAAAGCAGTTGCCTTGTAGGGCTTTTCGCTTACAACAATTCCTGATGTAAAGTCTTGTGAAGCACTTGATGAAGTTGAAGTTCCACCTGATTCAGCCCAATTTCCCGATGGGTCTAAAATGTAGACTGGAACACCTTTTCTTGTAGTTATATCATCTGCACTTTGGTCTCTCGCATTTAAGGAAAGAGTTGCTGATTTTCCCAATAAAGTAGATGAAACAGTTGTTCCATCTATTGTCTGAGTTCCTACAACAGTTTGCTGAACAGTAGATTGAGAATAAATCAGATAAGCACCACCAAGAATAACAAATCCTACTAAAATCCAGATTGGAATTAATAATGAGGATGTTTTCCCTTTATTATTCATTTGTTTTTTTCACCTCCTTTTTTTTTGATAAAAATTTTTGATAAAAATAATAGAACATGGAAGTTTATAAATTAAGAGATAATAATAATATTATAATAAAAATATGTAATTATAAATTTATAATAATATTTATATAGTAATTAATTATAATTTTATTATGAAAATTACAAGAACTAATCTTAGTCTTGCTGAATGCAAGATAATGTTTTCACTTTTAAATAAAGTTGATAAGGAAAAATTAAACACTTCTGAATTTGCAAATAGAATAAATATGCGTAGAACAGACCCTAGATTTTATGACTTATTAAGATTTTTGGAAGAAAATAAAGCTTTGGAATATGAGTATCCTAAAGAAAAACCAAAAATAATTAAACTCAATCCAAAAATAATTAAAGATATAATAGATGAGCAAGAATTGATTAATGAATTAGTAAATGATTATTTTGGAAAACATTGCTCTTTATTTGAGTGGTGATATAAGATGGGATTTGAAAATATTAAAGGAATAAGCATTAAATCATACCTTTTTTATGGTTTTTTAATCTATATTTTCTTTTTTATTATTTTTGGTGCTATTGTAGAAAGTGTTCAAACCAAAAGCCCCCAGCCTTTAGTGGATAAATTAGGCTCTAAATTCTTAATGGTTACGAATGATTTAAGCGAACAATCAAAAAATATAATCTCTACAAATGTTATATGGGATAGCTCAAAGGGGGTTTTTAATGCTTTTTTAAGTGCTTTTAAGGTATTATCCAGCTTCTTTTCTGCCTTTATTATGGTTTTTTTATGGATAAAACTGCTTAAATTGATTATAGAGCATTCACCTCTTAGTGGAGGGAAAGATAATTTTTTTACCAATACATTATGGGCTTTAATTTTGTTCTTTGTTTTACAGATAATATTTATACTACTTTATCAAAAAGGCTCAATTTTAGTGCCTTTCCTTGCTTTTAGCGACTTTGTAAGAGCATTAGTTCATTTGATTATGCCTTTAAGCAATATAGAAATACCTGATTTCAAGAGTAATTTAACTTAATTTTCTCATTTTTTCTTTGTTAAAGCAACAGCTACAATTATTAATATGGCAATTATTGAAATACTTATTAAAGCAAATAATAAGGCATTATTCTTTGATGTTATAGTAGTTAGTTGAATCTGTGAAACACCTGCATCATCAGTTTCAACCTTGAAGGTTCTTGAAGTAGCTGTATGGCTGTTTCCAGCATCATCTACACCAGAACAAGCAAAAGTATAAGAACCTAATTGGGTTAAATCTGACTGGGTTATTGTATATGGAGATGTTGTAATGGATAATGTAGATGTAGATGGTTTTGTTAATGTTCTGGTTACTGTTACAGAAGTATCAATAGCATCTGTGCAGGAACATTCAACTTTGGAAGATGTCCTATCTTCAACATAAGGAGAATATATTTTTGAAGTGCAAGAAGGATTTGTATTATCTATTGTAACACTAGCGATAGCAGCAGAATTTACTTTTGCTGTTTGATTACCAAAAGTAACATTAAATGTTTTTGCAGAAGCATCAGTTACTCCTGTTGTAGCCCATGTTCCCCAACAAGCAGTAGGAGAGCAAGTAACAGAAGAAACAGTTATTGCAGCATTATTCCAATACCACGTAGAATTAGTCGTATTGTAATTTGTAATATCAGCAGAAGAATTTGTGTAAGTTGCATTTACTGTTATTGAACCTTTATATGAAGTAGCTGTAACTGGATTAACGACTGTAACTGCTCCATTAACAACTGAAATACTAAATAAAAATGCTAATGCAAATAAAACCATTAAAATTTTTTTGTTTACCATATTTCTTTTATGTTTAAGTTATTTATAAACATTATTATTAATTTTTGACCTTCCTTTCCCTTAAATTTATTGTTCTTAACAGTCTTTTATAATTTCTTTTTATCTGTATCTTTTTTGATTTGCTTATTATATTATTTTTGTTAATCATAAGATAATAATTTTTTCCTCTTTTTTCAATGAATTTTAAAGCTTTTTTTGTCTTTACTATTTTAGCATCCTCTTGCAGTCTTTTCATAAAACCATTTGCCATAATAAAGAATAATATCAAACTTTAAAAAGATTATTATAAATTTTTACTTCCAGGCATCTTTAAAGATTTTTTTTCTTTGAGCATTAGTTACATTCTTTTTTTCCTTTAGATGCTTCTTTATGTATGCTCTTGCTTTTCTTACTCTTGCTGAAACCATGTTTATCACCTACCTGAATATTTCTATTATTGAAAACAAAGCCAATCCTAATCCGACTATGCCTTTAGTAGCACTAATAATTACATTTTCTATATTGAAAAAGCTTAATATTATCCCAATTACAGCTAATCCAACAATTACTAGTGCTAATGCCCTTATTACATCAACCTTTTCTTTTCCCTTTATGACTTTTGCTAAATCCATTTCTAAAAATAGAAAGGTTATACCCATTAATCCTATGACTATAGTATAAATATTAGGCATGGAAATCCAATTAAAACTAATCAATCCATAAATCAAGAACAATACTGCTGAAAATATTAATAATGATTTCATAGATACTGATTTTACTTTTATCTTTGGGAATTTAACCATATTAACCTCACGATTGAATAAACAGATGCGACTCCAACCATATCATAAATTATTGTTTTTATTAAAAAATTATTCATAGATAAAAAATCAACTAAATTAAATCCCAAGAATCCTATCAATCCCCAGTTAATTCCACCTATCAATACAAGAATCAATGCAATCCAATCTAAAAAATTCATTTTTATTTTCTTTGTCATATTTTTATAATATTTAAGTTATTTATAAACATTATTATTAATTTTTTTTCTCATAAATTTCCTTTCTTCTTTTTTTGGCTTTAATTTCATTGAAATGCTTTCTTTATAATTCTTGGATTTGAAATCAATATTGGAATAATAAATATTAATAATATTGGTGTAAAGATATAAACTGCATACCATATTAAGTTACTTGGAAGAAACAAGGAATATAAAGCTCCAAAACCTACATCTGCACTAACATACCACATTTCAACAGATTTATTGATAATTCCATTTATATCTACTAAATAAGGAGCTACAATTATATCTATGCCAACTATGATTAAAAAAATTATTGATGATACCCCTAATTTAACTTTCCAGCTATCCAGCATAGACGATAAGAAAGTCAATCCTATAAATAAACCAGTTTGAAACAAGAGCATAGCAATAAAAGGGTGAAGATTAAAAAGGAAATGTGAAATTAAATTTCTTAAATACAAAAACCACAATAAAATAAAAATAGTTCCTATAAAAAAAAATAAAATTTCTTTCTTTTCTACTTTGATTTTAATTTTCATTAAAACCATCCCATTATTGCTTGAGCAAATTCAGGCATAAACATCATTATCAAAGTCAGTATTCCTATGATTATAAATACAGGCAAAAATAATTCTAATAAAAACTTTTTTCTGTTCTTTGTTGCTATTAACCCTATTATTAACAATAAAAGCATAGAAGCTGAAAAAAGAATAATTAAAGATGGCTTTGCTGTTAAATTATGAGCATTGCTGATAAACTGCTCTTTAGTCATATCTTTTACCTGTTCCATTATTGAAGTTAGGTTATTAATCATATTTTTCTTTCCAAAGTTTTTAATATTCTAATGATAATTTTGGCATTCTTAATGCTTTTAGCTCTTTGCTTAATTTTCCATTTCCCATATTTTTTATGATAAACTATTTTTCCTTTTCTTTTGTATGGCATTTTACTTTTTTATTCTTTTTTTTATATGAAAATAATACTTTCTTTCTCTATCTAAATTGAATCTTGAGCTTGTTCTTCCTACATCTTCTATTATATATCCTTTTTTCCTTAACCTTCTTTTTAAAGATTTAATGTTTTTTGCGTATGCGTATGCCATTAGTGTTTTCTCATATAATTTCTTGCAAAGATTAATGCTTCTTTTTTTATACCTAAATGTTTTACGAAAATAGTTTTTCCAAGAGAACTTGTTAAACTCTTAATCTTTGAATCATAAATTACAACATTATAATTAAGTTTTTCCCATTTAAAACTAACTTTTGATATTTGAAGAAAATGTTTTTTATTATAATTATACCATAAATTTTTCTTTATCCTTTTCCACGCCATTTTAACCTCTTTATTATGCTTCTCAATATTGATTTTACTAAATTTGAT
>Ga0209518_1001720_pt1 | contig 22550 bp, 22 predicted proteins | sample RifGroB1_FD_183993 | JGI IMG/M metagenome (GOLD analysis project Ga0209518, IMG submission 183993) | Groundwater microbial communities from Rifle, Colorado, USA - Groundwater B1 (SPAdes) (version 2) | ecosystem: Environmental > Aquatic > Deep subsurface > Groundwater | place: Rifle, Colorado...
TAGCATGGGGTCCACACAGACGCGCAGCCGGCACTCCCGCCGAAGGCGGGATAAGACGGCGAGCGGTCGTGGGGAAGTGCTAGGCAGGACCCGCTGGGCACATCAGTCTCCGTATTGAATTTCCTCCCGTAATGTGAAAAAATCGAGGTATGCATTACGCGGGTTCTAAATGTGTTTTGATAAGCTTGGCGGCGGTTTGGTTGGTGGTTGGCGCAGTTGTAACATCGCCAAGAGCCTACGCTGCCGAAGGAGATGAGCTTTGCACATGGTCCGCTATCGCAGCGGCAAGTAGCGACGCGCTGAAATTTTGCGTCTTTACCAAGGTAGTTGAAGCATATCCGGAGTTAGACATTGTCAGGACCGCCCAAAATTTCTTTATCTCAATGGTCACGGAGGCACCTTGCCATTTATTATTCGAACAAAATTGTGACGAGGCAATGGTTACCGCGCTAAAAAGTTACAACGTGGCGAGCGGTAATCCCACAGCTTTAAGAAGACTTATGAATGAAGAAAACCCTTACGGACTTACAACAAAACTAGGAAGAGGGGGACGAGGTAATGCCGGATTGCTAGGCATTGTTTACAAACTAGGGGGTGCGCTAGATCAACCAGACGCAATGCCCCTCAACTTGGCGTTATACGCACAAGACCAGATTAAAAACATTCCGCTAGTGGGCAATCGCGCGTATGCTGCGGAATATGGTTTGATAGGTGAGAATCTTGTTTTGGAGCTTTGGAAGCTGGCAAGAAATATTGCTTATGCCATGCTGTCGGTTGTTATGATTGTGATTGGCGCAATGGTTATGGTTAGGCGCAAAGTCAACCCGCAGCTTGTTGTATCCGTAGAAAGCGCAATTCCCAAAATTGTCATTGCGGTGATTTTGATAACATTCAGTTATCCAATAGGTGCAACGGCGGCGGCACTTTTGGGGCCTTTTACCAAACTGGCCACGGATATTCTCAACGGGCTGTCTGCCACACTCGAGGTCACAGATTGGGACTTTCTAACAGCAATCAGCTTATCATCGCTTGCAAATCTCACGTGGACAAGCGTAGCCGCACTCCTTCTCATGTTACCGGCAGGTGCGCTCACAATTGTACTATACCTGCTTTTTGGCGTTGTTTGGCTTATTATATTGGGCATAGCGTACATAAAACAATTCTTTATATATGTTAAAATTCTGATCTCAATAGTCACAGCACCATTTACCTTTGCGCTTGGTGCAATCCCAGGTAACGAGGACATGGTTACAAATTGGTTCAAGTTACTGGCGGCTAGAATTGTGGGAGTTACCGCTATGTGGACAGTATTCGCAATGCAGGCATTTATACTTGCTTATATGATGGCAAACGGCGGGAAGGACAACAGCATTTGGGAAACCAGCGGCGGCGAATTAACACAGCTGCTCGTGGCTGTACTGGGACCTGTAATCTCGCTAATGCTCCTCACCGCATCGCTAAGCATGCCAAAGAAGATTGAAGAACTGTTTGTGGGCGCACCCAAGAAGAAGGGGTGATCCCCGCGGAAGTATACTATCCTCAGTAATGCCTATTAAAGACGAACTCAAAATAAACAAGCAGCACGCCGTGCCTCAAAACATTATGGACGTGGAGTTTAGAATAATCGGCGATTTGACCATGCGCCAGTTTTTTTACCTTCTTGTGTTCGGCGGTGTTGCCTACACGGTTTTTACCTTTTTCAGAGAGTCTGTTTTTAGATGGCCGCTTGTGCTTGGCTCAAGCGCAATAGGAGTCTTTCTAGCCTTTGTGCCGGTGGAGGATAGGGGACTAGACGTGTGGGTTGTGAGTTTTTTCAGGGCAATATATTCGGCGACACAAATGCTTTGGCGAAAGGAGCCGGAGCTCACACCGGCATTTGCCTACCAAAGCTTGTCAATGGTTAGGCAGGAATTAATTACGCTCGCACCAACATCAAGCAGGAGAAAGCTGGAAGAGTATTTGGAAACCGGCGTACAAAATAAGAAAACAGATCCGTTGGATATACCGGAGGCGGCCTTTATAGAAAAGGTACACAACGCGTTTGTACAAAGCGCGGAAGCGGGAACCGTGGTGGCGGTGAAAGAACCCGAAATAGAGGAGTCGCAGGAGTTTCCGTTTTTTGAGGAACCGCGCGAAGAACACAAAACACCCCCACCATCGCCAACCCCGGCAGTTCCCATTGAAAAAAACACGGAACTTGTGTTTCCAAAACAAACCGAAACGCCGCTTTCACCTATGACTCCGGACATGCATTCGGGAAGACGCTTCACCAGCTTTCTATCCTCCGAGGGCACAATAGACCTGCCGATAAGGGGAGAGCGCGTCCTGGGAGCTCCGGGCGAGACCATTGTGGAAGAGGATATTAATCAAAAAGCCGCCCAACTAAAACAACTAATAGAACAAATCAAAACCGGCGAGAAAAGTACGTTGGTGCAAAAACAGCACGGATTCTCACAGCAAGCTGTTAGCCGGGAAGCTCAGGATATGATCCTAAAGATGAAAACGGAGAATCAAAAGCTGGCGGGAGAAATAGACAGGCTAAAGGCGTTAACCAGGCAGCAATCGCCGCAGGAAAAATCGCAAACCGAAACGGCATTGAAAGCGTTGGAAACCAAAAAGGCGCAGGCTTATGCGGATTATCGCGAGTTGCAAGAAAGAGTGAAGCAGTTTGAGGAAAAGCTCGAAACAAGGCCTACGGCGCCAATAGGGCCGTCGGCGCAAAAAACCCTTAAAATACCAATGTCCGACATTCCAAATACCGCAGCGGGAGTTGTCTTGGATCACTACGGCAAAACCATCCCGGGAGCCGTAATCATAATAAAGGACCATAAAGGCGAACCTAAGCGGGCGTTAAAGACAAACCCGCTCGGACAGTTCTATACGTCGGTACCGCTTGAGGACGGGCATTACACAATAGAGGTTGCCAACGCCGACGCGTTTAACTTAAAGTTTAATGCGCTGGCAATAACCGCAATCGGCGTTACAATTCCCGTGATAGAATTTATGCCCATAATGTGAAGGGACACGCATTGGCAAACAGTTCGCAGCAATATATCATTAACATGTCATGACAAGAATAGATGCCACAACACAAAATCACTTGGATATAGAAGACATTAAAGACGACTTGGCAATTTTAAAAAACGGCAACGTGTGCGCGGTTCTCAAAACAACAGCGGTAAACTTTGATCTGCTATCCGAAATAGAGCAAGACGCTATAATCGCCGCGTTTTCAATGCTCCTCAACTCAATCACATTTCCCATTCAAATTGTTTTACGGTCAAAAAGGCTGGATATTACAAAATACATAGAAAAGTTGCAAAGAACCGAACAAAAGATTACGGAACCTTTGTTCAAAAAACAAGCGCAGGCATACCGAAAGTTTGTGCAGGATATAATCCAAAAAAATGAGGTTTTGGACAAAAACTTCTACGTTGTTGTACCTTCCGGCGGGACGTCGCAAAAAGAGTTGGGCGCCAATCCGTTTGATTTTATAGGAAAGTTGTTGGGTACGCGCCAAAAGAGGATTAGGGTGAATGTGGATCAGGCAATAAGGCGCGCGCAGCAAGAGCTAATGCCGAAAATTGACCACATTGTAAAGGAGTTTGGCAGAATAGGAATCAGGGCAACAAGGCTAAATACCCAGGAGCTTGTGGAGTTATACTTTGATATTTACAACCCAAGCTCAGTTCACGGACAAAGAATAAGGACTAACATTAACGATTATAAGACGGCGATAGTTGAACCCGCAATTCTGGACCAGTAACTTTATGAAACTACCGGAATTAACTATATTTAAAAAGGAAAAGAAAACACAAAGTGCACAGGCAGTTGCGCAGCAGGAGCAAAAACAGGCGGTTGAGACGTTGGTAGGCGGCATGTTGAATATAAAGGATGTTATTGCCCCGTCAGCCATTGAGGTTGATTTTAACCACGTAAGAATTGGCAACACCTATTACAGGACTTTGTTTGTTTCCGGATATCCAAGATTTGTTGGCGCAAACTGGCTATCACCAATAATTAACTTTGACCACTCTTTGGAACTGTCCATGTTCTATTACCCCGTAAAATCCAAAGGTGTGCTTGACGATTTGAGAAGAAAAATTACAGAGCTTGAAGCCACCACGCGCTCCGATCAAGAAAAGGGCAAAATTGCGGACCCTACGGTGTCAATAGCGTTGGAAGACGCTAAGTCGTTGCAAGACCAGTTGGTAAAGGGCGCCGAGAAATTCTTCCAATTCTCGTTTTATATAACAATCCCCGCTGATTCTTTGGAGGAGCTGGAGAACACAACGCACAAACTGGAGTCAACGCTGGGCTCGCTGCTGCTCATTTCAAAAACGGCCACGCTTCAAATGGAGGAAGCGTTTCAATCAACAATTCCCACGGCATTAGACAAACTTCTCGTTACGAGAAATATGGATACAACAAGCTTGGCCACCACCTTTCCGTTCACATCGTCTGATCTGACAATGGACGACGGCATTGTTTACGGCATAAACAAGCACAACGGCTCACTCATTATCTTTGACCGCTTCTCAATGGAAAATGCAAATATGGTGGTTTTTGCAAAATCCGGCGCCGGAAAATCTTACGTGGTTAAACTTGAAGCACTGCGCTCCATGGTCTTTGGAACCGAGTGCATGGTGATCGACCCGGAAGAGGAGTATAGGGCCTTGGCCGAGGCGGTCGGCGGCGACTTTATTGGCTTTTCGGCAAACTCACCGGCCAGAATCAACCCGTTTGACCTCTCCGGCGTTGCGGTTGAGGGCGAGAACGAATTGGGCCAAAAGCTCCTGTCATTACACACGCTGTTCAAACTGATTCTGGGCACGCTTTCGCCAACGGAAGAAGCAATTCTGGACAGAGCGCTAATAGAAACGTACAGAATCAAGGGCATAACTCCGGATCCGGAGACCCAACTCACAAGGGAGCCGCCTTTGATGGAAGATTTGTACAAGGTCCTTTTGGGCGCGGTGGAGCCGGAAGCAAAGAGTATGGCCGAAAGACTGGAAAGATACATTCGTGGGTCGCTCGCGGGTATCTTTGATGCGCAGTCAACAATCAACATCAAAAACAAAATGACCGTGTTTTCAACCAAAAATCTGGAAGATGTTTTGCGCCCGATTGCGTTTTATATCATCCTTGACTTTATCTGGACAAAAATCAAAAAAGACCTAAAGAAAAGAACGCTGATAGTTGAAGAGGCCTGGTACCTGCTGCAAAACGAAGACAGCGCGCGCTTCATTTACGGCATTGCAAAGCGCGCCAGAAAATACTATTTGGGTTTGAGCACAATAACCCAAGACGTAGACGATTTTTTGGGTTCCGACTACGGCAAGGCCATTGTCACCAACTCGTCTATTCAGATTCTGCTCAAGCAGCACCCCGCCGCAATTGACAGAGTTGCGGAAACCTTTTATCTGTCGGAAGGCGAGCGTCGGCTGTTGTTGGCGGCCGATAAGGGAGAGGGCCTGTTTTTTGCCGGGCCAAATCACGTGGCAATAAGAATAGAGGCGTCGGCGGAAGAGCACAAACTCATTACAACAAACCCCGAGGAACTTTTGAGAATGCGGGAAGAAAGAGACAAAAAACAAGGGCAACAACCGCCACGGCAAACATACAGGCCGGTTGACCGCTTTGATTCCGGCGTGCAAGCGCAATCGCAAACAGCGTCACAAACGCAACCACAACCGTCACCGCAGCAAAACCAACAACCGCCAAAAGAGGGGATTATAACCCTGGACGATCGTCCAAGGGACGGAAGCATGACAACGCTGGCGTCTTAAGACTGGCGCATGGGCATTATTATGTGAAGATATTCCTGTTGCCCGGCCGGTTTCAGCACACATGCACTCAGCCCGCCGTTTGTCTCAAAGCGCAATTTTTCCGCCTTAACATTATTTAGCAGATCAAGCAGGTACTTTGAGTTAAAGGATAGCTCAAGCGCATCTCCTTTAACCGTGGCCAAAAACTCCGTGTTATTTTCGCCAACCTCCTCGCGCGCGGAGGCAACGCTCACTTTCCCTTTTGGATCAAACGTGAGCTTTACAACGCTGCCGGCGTCTTTCTTCGCAAAAACGTTTGCCAGCTTGACGGCCTCAAGAAGGTCCGACGATGCAAATTCGGCTGACAAGGCGTGTTCCGCCGGAATTATCTTTTTATGATCGGGAAAGTTGCCGTCTATAATGCGCGATGAAATCAAAACATTACCGCCCTCAAACAAAACTAGGTTGTCTTGGGGGCTAATGGCCATTTTGATTGGATCCTCACTTGCGCCCAGAACGCGCGCTATTTCGGAAAGCGTCTTTGCGGGAACCACAACGGAAAAGTCCGACGACGTAGAACCAACCGACAACACGCGCTCGGACAAACGATACCCGTCGGAACCGGCAAAAGTGAGCACGTCTCCAATCAGGCTCAGGAAAACGCCGGTAAGAACGGGCCTGTTTTCATCAATGGACGCAGAGAACACAACGCTGTTGACCGCCGCCGCAAAATCTTTGGGGGCAAGCTCTATAACTGCGCCTTCTTGCGGCATCGCCGGCAGCTCCGGAAAGTCGGTTGCCGCAGTTCCGTTAAATTTTGATTTGGCACGCTCCGAGTCAACGTGCAAAACACCGCCTTTGAGGTGGCATACAAGCGTAACGGGAGATAAGTGCGAGACAAATTCGCCAAGGATTCTGGCGGGAATTGTGATGGAACCATCCTGCACAACCGACGCACCAACATAAGTGGTAATTGCCATGTCCAAGTTGGTAGCCGAAAGTTGCAACCTACCGTCGTGTGTGGATAATAAAACATTTGTGAGCACCGGAAGCGCGCTTTTTATTGGCACCGCTTTAGAAACGGTGGATAACCCTTTATTTAGATTTTCGGACAGACAGGTAAATTTCATGCAGGCTTCAGAACAACTCTGCGCATTGGCTCCAAACCAACGCTCTCCGATTTAATGTCGGCGTATCCTTGCACAAACGTGTGCACGTGCTTGCGCTCAAACGCCGTCATAGCTGGCAGCTCAACTTCCTTGCCAAAAAAGCGCACTTTATCTATATGCGTTCGTGCAATTTCTTCAAGCTTTTCTATTCTTTTTCCCTTGTATCCGTTTATATCAAGGTCTACCACAATCAAGCGGCCAAAACGCCTAAACAGCATTAAGCCTAAAATGGCCTGAAGTCCGTCTAAAGACTCGCCCCGATACCCAATGAGAAAGTTCAGATTGTCGCCGTCAATGGTTATTTTGAAAATGTCTTTTTCCAGCTCCGACACATTTACCATAGTGCTGACCGTCATGAAATCCAGGATTTCTTTTATTTTCTCTTGTATAAAGTTTATTTCTTCCATAGAGTTGCGGCTTTTTTCACCCAGGGCGTAAGCCCGCCAAGGCCTGAAACAAAATACTGTTGAACTAGCGAAAACAGGGTTGTCGTAAGAATGTACAAAACAGCGCCTGCGGGTAGTTTAAGGCTTATAATTACCGTCATTATCGGCATTGTATAAACCATTTGGTTTTGCATATTATATGCAAAATCGTCGGACTTGTCAGGTGTTTTCTCGGCGGCGGCTACGCCGGCTTCGGTATAGGGTTGCATCATTTTTGATGATATAAACGTTGCAACGCCCGATACAATCGCCAGTATGAAAAAAGGATCGGGTTTTGCCAAATCAAGGTATAGAAACCCGGTTTTAATTGCATCGGCCGACGCAAACTTGAGCCAGTCAAAGTACAAAAGATTGTTAATGTTTGACACGTCAATGCCGTTGGCAAATTTTATTATCACGCCGTACAGCGCTATTAAAATCACTATCATTAAAACCTGGGGCAAACACCCGGCGGCCGGATTTAACCCGTGTTGCTTAAAAAGCTCCATTTGGGCCTCGGCTTGTTTTTTCTTGTCATTTTTGAACTTCTTTTTTATTTTGTCCAACTGGGGTTGCAGGTCTCTTTGCTTTTTCATGGCAGTCATAGACGGTAAAACAACGGGGATTAAAACGGCGCGCATGATTACGGTTAAGGCAATTATGGCAAGCCCCAAGTTATTTGTTACGTGAAACAAAGCCACGAGCAGATTGAGTATGGGAGTTGTAAGCGCCTGTTCCCAGATTACTCCAAACATAGCGCCTCCGGCACAGGGTCATAGCCTGCCTTAAATAACGGATTACACCTTAAAACTCGCCAAGTGCCAAGCGCAAGCCCTCTGCCAAAACCAAAGCGGTTAATGGCCGTGTGGGCGTACTGTGAGCAGCTGGGCTCAAAGCGACAGGTGTGCAGCCCAAAGTTACTTGGCGAAAGGAAGCCTTGATAGAACTTTATTAAAATCAGTGTTAACGTCTTCATATTTTACATCCTTAATTGCGGGCTTGGGATAAACCGCCGCCCAATAGCCGGACTTTATTCTACCAAAGTTTATCCTAAAAACCTCGCGCAAGACTCTTTTGGCTCTGTTTCGCTTTACGGCGCTTTTGTCAAAATTGGCGGTTGACACAAACCCCAGCCTTGTCGGCCCTGTATACTTTGGCGGCGCCAGACAGTAAAGATAAAAGAATGCCGCGTTGTACTTTGTCCCAAACCTTTTTGTGCGTGCAAACTCGTATTTTGTAGAAAGGCGATTTTGCTTTTTGAGCATTCAAGTATTGCTTACTTGGCCTTTTTGGCGCGTGCAAGCAACCTTCGACCTTTTAGGGTTCTGCGCTTTAACACTCTGCGCCCGCCTTTGGTGGCCATTCTTTTGAGAAAACCGTGTTTTTTCACGCGTTTCCTCTTTTTTGGCTGAAACGTTCTTTTTGTTTTTGGCATAGCTGGGGGGATTCTAAAGGAAGTTTGCTAAAGCGTCAAATACAACCAACCCCCGTTGCTTGATCCGTTGTGGATAACTTCTGTAGAGTTGTTAACAACACTCCCCAAAGTTATTAACATGGACACAAAAACTCTCTGGGAAACGGTTTTGGCAGATTTGGAAACGCAGCTGTCGCCGCTGTTTTTTAATACGTGGTTAAAACCAACAAGGCTCAAAGCCGTTGATGATGACACGCTTCAAATAATCTGCAGGGACGCAAACGTAAGAAACACCATTCAAAAAAAACTGCTCCCTTTAATAGACGATGCGTTTGTCCGCGCAAAAAAAAGAAAATATACCATTGAATTTGATTTGGGCGAGTCGGAGAAAAAGTCACAGCAAAATGAGTTGATAGGGCCTCTATTCGAAACTATAAAACAATCGCCAAAAAACAGCGGCGGCTTTGGGCTGTCACCAAAATATACGTTTGAAAATTACCTGGTTGGCGCGCACAATCAACTTGCATACGCGGTGGCAAACGCCATAGCCCAAACGCCCGGCAAAGATCACAACCCGTTCTTTTTGTATTCCGGTGTTGGCCAGGGAAAAACTCACTTGATCCAAGCAATCGGTAACGCGCTGACAAAAAACAAGCCGGAATTAAAAATCATCTACATAACCGGCGAATCGTTTACAAACGAACTTATTGAAGCCATTCAAACGGGAAAGGGCGGAGGCAAATACACCACAAATAAATTTCGCGACAAGTACAGAAAGGCCGACGTTTTGCTAATTGACGACGTGCAGTTTATTGCCGGCAGAGACAGCACACAGGAAGAGTTTTTTCATACGTTTAACGCGCTCCACATGGCCGGCAAGCAAATTGTCATCACTTCCGACCGGCCACCACAAGATTTCACCAATTTGGAAGATCGCATAAAGTCGAGGTTCAAGAGCGGTATGATCGCCGACATCCAACCGCCAAGCGTTGATATGCGCGTGGCCATTCTGCGCACAAAAAGAGACGAAAACCATGACGATGTAACAAACGAAGCCATAGACTTAATAGCCATGAGTATTGATTCAAACGTTAGAGAGTTAATGGGCGCGTACCTGCAAATTCTCACCGGCGCCAAAACCGACGGCCTAAAAGTAACCGAAGAGCTGGTAAGAAAATCCCTGGGCTCGGTAATTAAAGACGTGCGGGAAAAAGCCGTCAATCTAAATCAAATCTTAAAAGCCGTGTGCAACTATTACACGGTAAAAGCCGCCGACCTAAAGGGTAAGCGGCGCACCAAAGAGCTGGTAATTCCAAGACAAATGGCAATGTTTTTGATTTGGGATATGACCAAAACACCGTACATGAGTATTGGCGAATTTTTGGGCGGGCGCGACCACACCACCATAATGTACGGCGTGAGAAAAGTGGAAGAAGGAGGCAAAGCTTCGGTAAAAGTTAAACAAGACGTTGCAAACATTAAACAAAACATTTACACAACCGGGTAATATGGGGATAACTCGCCTGAATATTATAAGTTTTGTGGATAAGTCGGGTGTTTTGTCCACAAAGTTGTTCACAAAACCCGGGCACTTGTCAACAAAGACACAGGCCGTACCGGCAGGAAAAAGGCAGACTCTAACATTGGCAACAGCGCTACAAAACAGTTTGCGGGTTTTACACAAAGACGAGCAGCAAAAAAAGCTAACATGAAAACAAAAAAACTCTCTTATACACTAATCAACTATACTAGTACTAGTACTACTGTATTAAAAAGACTATATAAATAATGATGCAATTGGGGATTAATAACTTAAGGTTTTTTGTAACACTAACATTAGCAAAGATGATTTCCTTTCTATCGCCGTTACTTGGTTTTGGAAACGGAGGCGTTTGGGCGGGCCACGTTGCGCTTTCTATTTATCCGGAGTTGTTGAAAAACAAGCGGATAAACTTTCCCAAAGGTCTAGTGTTGGTAACCGGTACAAACGGGAAAACAACCACAGTAGCGTTAATTGGTGAAATTTTGACCGCAGCGGGTTTTAAAGTAACGCGCAACAAAACCGGAGCAAATTTGTTAAATGGCGCCGTTTCGGCCATTTTAAAGGACACGCCTTTGTTTGGCGATTTTACTTCCGATGTTGGCGTTTTTGAAGTTGACGAGCTTTCGCTTCCGGAGTTCTTATTACACATGTCGCCAAAGATTATTGCCTTTTTGAACTTGTCGCGCGACCAGTTAGACAGGGCATGGGAAACCGATTTGGTTTTGGACAAGTGGCTAAAGGCGCTCGCCGCCGCAAAACACCCGCTCAAGCTAGTGGCGGATTCAGCGCAGCCAAAGCTACAACCGTTGATTGCGCAGTTCAAATCACTGGCTTATTTGTTTGACGCTAACCCGGCGTATTTGGCCAAGACCGGCCTGAAAGGGGAGTTCAACGCGAAAAACGTTAACGCGGCCGTTTTGGTTACGCACTTGTTGGGCGTTGTGGAACCGGTGTTGTCCGCTGCGTTGGCCAAATTCGCCCCGGCGTACGGTCGCGGCGAAGTCATTAATTACAACGGAACCGCCTTCACTTTGCTACTGGCAAAAAATCCGGCGGGATTTAATCAAAACCTGCAAAGTATAATTAACGGCGACTTTACATCGCCCGCACTGCTCTTTATGCTAAACGACGAAGTTAGAGACGGCAGAGACGTTTCGTGGATTTACGACATAGATCCGGCGCTTTTGGCCAAAGCGTGCGCAACCGCCGTTGTGTACGCTAGCGGCCGCAGGTGTTGGGATATGGCTGTTAGGCTACACTACGCGGGTGTGCCGGTTTTGGCCGCCAATGTGCTGCCTTTGCCAAAGCAAGTTGTGAATGCGCTTGTTGCTTCAAAAGTCGCCCAGGTTACGGTTTTGCCGAATTACTCATCAATGCTAGCCCTGCGCAAAATTTTAACCGGAAGGGAAATACCGCCGCACCTATGAAACTGACCGGCGCATGCAAGCTACGCATCGCATACTTCTATTCGGACTTACTAAACCTTTACGGCGACAACGGCAACGTTGAAATATTGGTGCACAGAGCACGCGCGCGCGGTTTTTTGGTTGAAGTGCTGCGCGTCAACCCAGAAACCAACTTGACGTCTGCCGCCATGAAAAGCGTGAATTTTGTTTTCATGGGTGGCGGCCCCGATTCCAGCCAAAAATACATGGGCAATGATTTGCGCGAAAAAAAGGGACCCTACTTAAAGGAATATATTGAGGCCGGCGGCGTTGGCGTGTTTGTGTGCGGCGCTTACCAGCTTTTGGGCAAATACTACAAAAGCGCCGACGGAACCGTAATTGACGGGCTTGGCATTCTAGACACTTATACGCAGCACTTTGGCCACGACAAACCCAGGTGCGTGGGTAACGTGGTGTGCGCGCTGGCGCCCGGCGTTTTAGCAGATCCGGTTTTTGCGTCTGTAAACGGCGTTGGTACTACTCTTGTGGGTTTTGAGAATCACGGCGGCAGAACCTACTTGGGGAATGCCGCGCACGCGTTGGCCCGCGTTACCACCGGTTTTGGCAACAACGGCGACGATGGCACGGAAGGAATTATTTACAAAAACACGCTCGGAACGTATCTGCACGGGCCGTTGTTTGCAAGGAATCCCCACGTGGTTGACTGGCTTATGGCAAAAAGTTTGCGCCTTGACACTTTGCGCCCGTTGGACGACTCCCTGGTTATTGCCGCACACACCGCCTCAAAGAAGTTAAAACAATGACTTTGCACAAAAAGCTGTTTTTCGTGCTGGCCTTACTTTTGCCCGTCAACTTGGCAAAACACTTTATATACCCCGGCGCGTACGTTGATGGTATTTTGGTTGACTATTTAATTCCAACCCTATATTTAACCGATTTGCTAATTGCGGCAATAGCAGCTCTTTGGTTGTTTGAGAAGCGCAAGGTTCCCGCGGGCACAGTCAAGTTGTTTGTGCCCTTTGCGTTGTTTGCCGGCATATCCGTTGTTTTTTCCGCGCGGCTCGTACCATCGCTGTTTGTGTATATGCAGATGTTGGCGCACATTTTTATTGCTGTTTATGCCGCCGCGGAAATTGACGCGGAAAAGGACTTTTACACGCTTGCAAAAATAACGGGCGTTTTGGCAATTTTGCTTGGCGCGTTGGTGTTGGCGCAGTGGGCAAAGCAGGGCGCCGTGTTTAACAATTACGCATTTTTTGGCGAGCAGCCGTATTCGGCGGCCACGCTTGGCATTGCAAAGCAGGCGCTTTTTGACAAAGCTTACGTTTTGCCCTACGCAACCTTTAGACACCCCAACGCGCTGGGAGGCTTCTTGAGCGTTGCTCTTGTGTGGCTGATGTACGGCATGGCAAAGAGGCGGGTTTTTGCCGTGCCGTTTGTTTTTGGCGCATTGGCGCTGTTTTTGACTTTTAGCCAGGTTGCGTGGGCGGCCTTTGTTTTTGGGATTTTGGCATTGTTTTTAATAGAAAAGTTCGGCAAAGGCGGCGTGCTCGTGTTGTTGGCGGCAACCGCAACGGTTGTTTTTCTGGGAATAGGACTGTTGTTTTTGAATGCCGATGGGAACCAATCTGTTGCGATGCGGGCGGCGCTGATGCGGGCGGCGGCGGCGCGGGTTTGGGATGCTCCGTTTGTGGGCTCAGGCCCCGGCACCGCCGCCGCCCTTGAAGCGCCTCTGCGCCTTCCCGGCGTCATCCGCTTTCCGCAACCCGTCCACAACATTTTCGTGCTCGTTTTGCTCGAATCGGGCATTTTTGCGCTGGTGTCTTTTATCGCTTTATGGACGTACGCCGGGCATACTTTGCTCAAGAACCATTTCGGCGTCCCCGCCTTTCTTTTTGTTTCGCTGCTCCAACTGGCAATTTTGGGCAGCTTTGACCACTACCTCGTCACCATGCAACAGACTCAGCTTTTATTTTGGTTGACGCTTGGATTGGCATTGTCCTATACTAAGACTCAATGAGATACAAGTTGCCCACACTTGCTTTACTGGGTTTTTCCGCATTTTTCCTGGCCGGCTGCACAATATCGGATTTGCCGGTGATCGGCGGCTTTTTTAAGAAAGCACCCCAACCGGTCACGCTAACGTACTGGGGTTTGTGGGAGCCGGCGCCGGTGATGCAGGCTTTAATCGACAAATACCAAGAGCAAAACCCCCACATCGCCATTAACTACGAAGACCGCTCCGTAATGGATCTGGCCACGTACAAGGACAGAATTTTTGAGCGCGCCCAACAAGGCAGCGGGCCCGACATTGTTCGTGTGCACAACAGCTGGATGCCAAAGCTCAAAAGCGTGCTGGCGCCCATGCCGGACAAACTCATGCCGGTGGGCGATTTTAACAACAAGTTCTATCCAATCGTCAGCAAGGACGCAATTTATTCCGGCAACATTTATGCACTCCCGCTTTATTACGACGGGCTTGTGCTCGTATACAACAAGGACCATTTTGATGAAATTGGCCAAACGGGCGCGCCCACCGCGTGGGAGGAATTCAGACGGCTGGCGCTGGAATTAACAATTAGAGCCGGCGATCCGGGCAACGAGTTGGTTGTTCGCGGAGGGGCGGCAATGGGCGCCGCTAATAACATCGACCATTTCAGCGACATTTTGGGCTTAATGTGGTCTCAAGCCGGTGTCAAAATACCGCAGGATTTAAACACCAAAGCCGCGCAGGACGCGCTAACTTTTTACCTGAACTTTTTGCGTGAAGACAAGGTTTGGAGCGCGGACTTGCCGGAAGCCAAGACCGCCTTTGCCAAAGGCCAGGTTTCAATGATTTTTGTTCCAAGCTGGGGCTTGCTTGATGTTATCCAAGCCGCACCCAAAGTGAACATTGGCGTTGCGCCGGTCCCGCAGGCGCTTTTGGACAGCCCGGTGAGTTGGGGAAGTTATTGGATGGAAGCCGTCTTGGCTAACAGCCCGGCCAAAGACGAAGCCTGGAAGTTTTTGACCTTTTTGGCGCAGGAAGAGCAACAACGGATGTTATTTAGCGAAGCGTCCAAAACAAGGACTTTTGGCGCGCCGTACAGCCTTGTCTCGCTCGGGTCCGACTTAGCCGACAATAACTATTTGAGCGCGGTTGTGCGCAGCGCCCCCTACGCAGCCGGCGGCGAGCTGGCGGCGCGCTCTGGGAACAAGAATCAGGTTGACGCATTGAAAGACGCGGTTGCCAAGATTTTGTCCAAAGACCTAACCGTTGACGAAGCCTTGCTCCAGGTTCAAAAAGTCCTATCCCAGTAAAGACTCCATCCTGCAGCCCTGTATAATCACCTCATGTTGATCCTTGGCATTGAAACGTCGTGCGATGAAACCGCCGCCGCGTTGGTTGAAGATGGCATTTACGAGATCTCTTCGGTGGTAGCGTCTTCGCAGGAATTGCACAAAAAAACCGGTGGCGTGGTGCCGGAAGTCGCCGCGCGCAAACAGGTTGAGTTTATGGTGCCGGCAATTGCAGAGACTTTGAAGAAAGCGCGCGTTTCCGCCGCGGATATAGACGCGTTGGCCGTAACCGTTGGTCCCGGGCTTATAGGCTCGCTATTTGTTGGCGTTGAAGCAGCCAAGGCTTTGGCCATGGCGTGGGATAAGCCGTTGATTCCGGTGAATCACCTGGTCGGCCACATTTATGCCGCATTTATCGGCAGCGATGCACCGGCGCTGCCGGCTGTTGTGTTGATCGTATCGGGCGGCCACACCGATTTGGTGCTCATGCGCGGGCACGGCGCTTTGGAATACTTGGGCGGCACGGTTGACGACGCCGCGGGCGAAGCCTTTGACAAGACCGCGCGCTTGTTGGGGCTTGGCGCTTACCTTGGCGGGGCCGCGCTGTCACGGAAAGCGCAGGAAGTTTTCCCCGCGAACTCGAGCCGCTGCCCGCGGCTCCCCCGTCCGATGCTGGACCAAGCCACCTTCGATTTTTCCTTTTCGGGATTGAAAACGGCCGTGAAGCGCTTAGTAGAAACGGGCCGGTATCCGGTGGCGGTTGTAGCGCGAGAGTTTGAAGACGCCGTTGTTGATGTTTTGGCGGCAAAAACCATGCGAGCAGCAAAGGGGCTTGGTGTAAAGTCAGTGATAGTTGGGGGAGGCGTGGCGGCGAACTCGCACTTAAGGAACCGTTTGCGCGCCGAAGTCGGCACACAAGGATTTACCCTGCACATCCCGCCGCCACGCCTCTGCACCGACAACGCCGTAGTCATAGCATCGGCGGCTTATTTTAATCAAACGCAAAAAAAGCTAAGTGAGATACAACCCAACCCGTCGCTGGTCATTGCGGACTAATAAGCTTGGGCAAACAACCATTTGTGTTTTGCAGGAGAACCGCAATAAACACAATTTCCTGATTCCTCTTTGGCATCAAGCGGCAAACAGCGAGTAGACGCCTTGGTCTCCTCTTTTATCTTTTTTTCGCAATCTTCCTTTTCGCACCAAAACGCCCTGATGAAGCCTTTGCGCGCCTCCATGATATTTTTGAACTCTGCGTATGTTTCCGCTTCGGACGTGTTACTTTCCAGAAAAGCCTTGTTTTGGCTATACAACCCGTGTTGCATATCGTCAAGCGTTGTTTGTACTTTAGCGGCGAGCTTGGCGAGCGAGACAACTTCTTTGACGCCGTTGTCTCTTCTTACCAGCGTCGCCGTTTGGGCGGCCGCTTCGCGGCCGCCCGCCTCTATCCTAATGGGCACACCCTTTAGCTCCCAGTCATTAATCCTAAACCCAAACGTCTCATAATCCCTTGCGTCAACCCTAACCCTAACGCCGGCACCCTTTAAAACATCGGCGATCTTGTTCGCATACTCAACAACGGTGCCTTGCGTGTCAACGGGTACAATCACGGCTTGAATCGGCGCTAACCTTGGAGGAAGTATCAACCCGTTGTCATCGCCGTGCGCCATAATCAGCCCGCCAATTGACCTTGTTGACAGCCCCCAGCTCGTTTGCCAAACGTGTTCCGTTTTCCCGTTTTTATCCTGAAACTTAATCTCAAACGGCACCGAGAAGTTTTGACCCAAATCGTGCGAAGTGCAACTTTGCAATGCTTTTCCGTCCGGCATCAGCGATTCAAAAGTTAGCGTTGTCAGCGCGCCTGCAAATTTTTCGGCCTTGGACTTAATGCCCACGTAGCCCGCCATCCCAAAGAACTCTTTGTAAATATTTTCATACATGTTGATTGCCCACAAAACCATCTCATACGCTTCTGCGTGCGTTGCGTGCGCTGTGTGGCCCTCTTGCCACAAAAATTCGGTTGTTCGCAAAAACAGGTACGTGCGTTTTTCCCATCGCACAACGTTATTCCATTGATTTATCAGCACGGGCAAATCCCGCCACGAATGTACCCACTTGGAATACGCGTCGTACATTATGGTTTCGCTGGTTGGGCGCACAATCAGTTTTTCTTCCAGCTCCTCGCCGCCGCCAATTGTGACAACCGCTAATTCCGGCGAAAAGCCCGCCACGTGTTCTTTTTCTTTTCTCAACAGCGATTCGGGGATAAACATGGGGAAATACGCGTTTTCCACACCCTTTGCTTTTATCTCAACATCCATGGCTTTTTGAACATTTTCCCAAATACCAAAGCCGTAAGGTCTAAAAATCATCGTACCTTTTGCCGGGCCGTAGTCGGCCAAACCGGCTTCCAGCACAAGCTGGTTGTACCACTGCGAAATGTTGTCTGATTTTTTAGGCAACGCTTTTTTTGTAAATGCCATTTGACCCTGTTGATTTAACTGGCTGGTTTTTGTTTTCTGGCGAGCGGTTGGGCAACGGCCATCAAAACGCCCGCGCCCAAAGTTAGAAAAAAGGCCGAAACGCTAATGTCGTTTACTTTTGTATTTGCTCTTGTTTCGTCAATGTTGGCCACGCAGTGGTCCTGTTCCCTAATAACCTGCGTCAGTTCATTTTCGTTGGGATCCCGTGTGGTGCCGGCGTCATCGTAAAAAGCCCTTGGGTAAAAGCAGTCGGTTTCCTTTTGTGCAAACTCAACGTTTGGATTGGAGCCAAAAACATCAAAAGACAACACACCCGCCGTTGGGTATTTTGGCAAGACCAAAAAGTTGATCGCCGTTCTAACCATCCCGTACATGCCAATGAGCAAAAACACAAGGCCAATGAATTTGTACACGTTCACATGGCGATTATATAGCGTGCAAAAGTGTTTTGTCGATATGTAATTTGTGTTAGCATGGATGATATGGTAGTGATGCCTGCTATGTGGGGAACCGTTGAAGCCGATAGTTCGGTGCGTAACCATGCCTATACTGATCTTCCCATGCCGCCCGAAGCCGCGCGAGTTGAAAAACTGAGGAAGGCGAAGGAAACGCTGTACTTTAATAAGTGGACGCGCGTTTCCGGCACCGCCGATGAACTAGCCGCGGCATTAGCCGCCGATCCGGAGAGCGGGATTAAAAAGCACCACACTGTGCTTTCGGACGGCGAGGAAAATTTCACTGCCGCTGTATACAATGCTTACGATTTGAACGCCTTAGGCTTAGTTGTTGTGTGTAGCAGCGGCGATGCGCCCGAACGCGCCGCGTATTTTAAATTCCGCGAAGACGGCCAAAACAGCGCCTACCCGGGAAGGCTCCGCGTAGAATACTCCGGCAACCCCGCCATCCCCGTTGACTTTGACCATTTCCACTCATCCTGTGAAGCGCTACGCGATGACGGGTATAAAGTCACATTTCACGCTGTTGTTGTCAACAAGCCCCCACAGGCATAACTCATGGTATCATTGGGCTCATGAAGCTTTTTCTCAAAAATAACTGGATGTTGGTTGCGGCGATTTTATACGCGCTTTTGCCGTTTGACATAATCCCCGACGTCTTGCTCCCCGTGGGCTTTGCCGATGACTTGGGAGTTTTAATTGTAACCCTGCTCTTGCGGTATTTGAAGCACAGAAAGGGGACTATACTTCATACAGACGTAAAAGAAGATATATTGGATGGCGAGGTAGTAGAGGATTAGGCAGCGGGTCCTGCCCAAACAACTACATATGGACAAAACCTACAACCACAAAACAACCGAATCGGACATCTACAAAATGTGGGAAGACGGCGGCTACTTCAAGCCGTTGGAAACCGCAACCGGCGCGCCCTTCTCCATTGTCATGCCGCCCCCCAACGCCAACGGAGAGCTCCACCTTGGCCACGCAACCTTCGTCGCCGTCTCAGACGCGCTCGTTAGATACCACCGTATGAAGGGCGATCCAACCTTGTGGCTTCCGGGCGTTGACCACGCGGGCATCCTCACCCAAGTCACTTTTGAAAAAAAGCTCAAAAAAGAAGAAAACACCACCAGGCACGCGTTGGGCCGCGCGGAGTTTCATCGCCGATGTTATGACTTTTGCATGTGGAGCAAGGAAAAAATGGAAGAACAGCTGCGCGCGCTTGGCGCAAGCTGCGACTGGTCCCGGGAAAAATTCACGCTCGACCCCGAAATCTCCAAAATGGTCTTGGAAACTTTTGTGCGCATGTACGGCGAAGGTTTGGTCTACCGCGGCTATCGCATTGTCAACTGGTGCCCAAGATGCACAACCACTTTGGCCGACTTGGAGACAGTTGATAAAGAACAAACCGACAAATTGTATTATTTGGATTACGGCACCGTAACCATTGCTACCGTGCGTCCCGAGACGATTTTTGCGGACGTGGCTGTGGCGGTTAATCCGGCCGACAAGCGCTACAAGAGCCTAATCGGCAAATCGGCGGTTGTACCGCTCATCAACAAATCCGTGCCCGTCATCGCCGATGACGCCGTTGAGACGGAATTTGGCACCGGCGCTCTTAAAGTCACCCCGGGCCACGACATCACCGATTATGAGATTGGCCAAAGGCACGCCTTGTCGGTTGTTTCTGTTATTGATTTTGACGGGCGCATGACCGGCAATATTCCCGCGGAATTGGCGGGTTTGGATGTAACTGCCGCCCGCGCCAAAACCGTTGACATGCTAAAGGCCGCCGGAAAGCTGGTCAAAACGGAAGAGTACGCGCACAACGTAAAGACGTGCGAGAGGTGCGCAACGGTAATAGAACCCCTTATATCGCGTCAGTGGTTTGTGAAGATCGCGTCGCTGGCGAAGCCGGCGATTAAAGCCGTTGAGGATGGGAGAGTTGTCATCACCCCCAAAAAGTATGAGCACATGTATTTTGCGTGGATGAACCAAATTCGCGACTGGCCCATTTCCCGCCAGCTCTGGTGGGGGCACCGGCTGCCGGTGTGGTATTGCGCGGGCTGCCAAACATCGTCGGAACAACAAAGGGAGTTTGAGTTGCTCGCGCAAAACGACACGCGCGCCAAAACGGACATTTTGGATGACCCCATTGTTTCCATTGAAAGGCCGGTCAAGTGCCCAAAGTGCAGCGGGAGCAACCTTGTTCAGGACCCAGACACTTTTGACGCTTGGTTTAGTTCGGGCCAGTGGCCGGTTACAACGCTGAAAACTTCCGGAACCGGCGATTTTGAAAAATTCTATCCAACATCCGTTATGAACACGGCGTACGAAATTTTGTTTTTGTGGGTGGCGCGCATGATTATGTTTGGCTTGTATCTAACCGGCGATGTGCCCTTTAAAGTCGCCCTCATCAACGGAGTCCTGCGCGACGATACCGGCAAAAAAATGAGCAAATCTTTGGGCAACGGCGTAAATCCAAACGAGGCCATTGACCAGTACGGAGCCGACGCCGTGCGCATGGCGCTTGTTGCCGGCAGGGATAACGGCAACGACCTAATGATCTCCAAAGGGCAAATGGAGGAGAGAATTAGGGGATACAGGAATTTTTCCAACAAGTTGTGGAACGTTACCCGGTTTGTGACTATGGCCGGCGAGGCCGGTACGGGCGGTGGCGATGGTAAAAACGTGGACGATGCGCGGATCTTGGATGAGCTAAAAATCACCGTAGCTAAGGTGACAGACTACATGGAGGCGTACCGGCTTGGCGAAGCTTCGCAGGAGTTGTACGACTTTGTGTGGCACAAGTTCGCTGACGTTTATATTGAGAAGGTCAAGGACAGACGGGGGGACGCGGCTCCTGTTCTTCGCCAAGTGCTGACGACGAGTTTGCGACTTTTGCACCCGTTTATGCCCTTTGTGACCGAGGCGCTTTGGCAAGAACTTGGCGAGCCGGGGCCCTTAATTGTGGCTGAGTGGCCAAGGTAGTTGGTTGGGCTGATAATAAAACGCTCAGGATGACGGCAGAACCGTCATGTTGAGCGTAGCGAAACATCACGGCTTGCGCCGGCGATTGAGCTATAGTTCACATCGAACTATAGCATCAATCTAATGCGAAGCGCCGCTGCTATGACGCCTTAGTAGGGGATTTATCGTCCGGCTTTGCAGCTCGCGCGGCTTTTTCTTCTTCGCTCAATTCTTGCGTGGCCTCCACGGAAGCTATGGCTGCAGCCTCATCAACTGTTTCCTCAACCTCAACCATTTGCGCCGAATCAATCTTTACAACGTGGTCTTCGGGCTTTAATCCAACAAGCTCAACGTCCTTCTTGTTATAGTTCAGGTCTTTAACGTCAACCGTTTGGCCAACCGCGGTCAGCCCGGACACGTCAACAACAAACGCATGCGGCAGCTTTGCCGGCAGCGCTTCCACTTCTATTTCGTTTATCAAAACAAGCAAAACACCCTCGTTGGTTTTTAGTATGGAGCAATTTTCCTCGCCGACTACCTCAACGGGAATATTTGCCTTTATCTTTTCCGTCAAATTAACTTTAAAGAAACTTGCGTGGATGGGTTTGTAAGACACCGGATGTAACTGGACGTCTTTGATTAAAACCTTCTCTTTTTTCCCGCTAAACTCAAGGTCAATAAGGTCCGTTTCCCCGGCCGTATTGTAAACCTTCATAAATTGGTTGAGGTCCACCACAAGCGGAATTGACTCTATTTTGGGGCCGAAAATTACAGCCGGTAGGCCTTTTTGTCTTCTAATCTCTTTGTTTTTTTTGCCAAAGTGTTGCCTTGGCTGTGCAGCAATTTGCATACCGATTTTCTTTTGAGCATTTTGTGCAGGTCCAAAAGCTCGTCTATAGTTGCGCTTTTTGCGCTGATGAACTTGTTAACCTCGGCGCCGCTTAAGTCCGAAACAACCGGAACGGTTCCGCTGCCGGCAATCGTTATTGTGATCATGCTTTCGGCGGCACAGTACGGGCACGCCACGTGCGCAATGAGCGCAACCGGCAATTCGCTTATTGGCATTATCTCGGCCCCTTTTAAGCTCTTCCCACAGTTGTAGCAAGCTGTTCTTTCCAAATGTTCGTTTATGCTGCTTCGGTCAATCATGAGACGCCTGCCATTGTACTTTGCGCGTGGTATCAAGTCAAGGCGGCGGCAGGCAGTGCGCATGCTTTCTTCAGGAACGGCCCCGCCAAGGCGGGGCCTCACGGACATACCGTGACTCCTTCAGAAAGCATGCGCACTGCCTCCTGCCGCCATCGCCACCCAGGCAACTAATTAATGGAAATCGCAAAATCTCTGTCCGCGTTCAACACGCCGTCAAAAGTCACCGCGTCATCGGCAAAGCCCGCAGCCGGAGCTGTGCCAACAACCTTCATACCAAACGGCGGGCTAAATGTAACGCTAACTGCATCATCTTGCGTGCCGGGCTGTTTTTGCCAGTACAAAGCGTAATTCTTATTGAGCGCTGTTATAGAAAGATTTTGCGGCAAATCATACTCTAAAACGAGTTGAGCTTTTTCCTGCGGCAACAGTGTAAAATCGGTTTCGTAGGAAGGGTGACCGCTCTCCGTTGAAATAACCATTTTGGCAAAA
>Ga0209518_1001721_pt1 | contig 22549 bp, 25 predicted proteins | sample RifGroB1_FD_183993 | JGI IMG/M metagenome (GOLD analysis project Ga0209518, IMG submission 183993) | Groundwater microbial communities from Rifle, Colorado, USA - Groundwater B1 (SPAdes) (version 2) | ecosystem: Environmental > Aquatic > Deep subsurface > Groundwater | place: Rifle, Colorado...
TGAGAGTACCCACATAGCGGGAAAGAAAGACAGGTGTCTGATTAAAGATGTATGTGAAATACACCTTATCATTTACCTTTTAGAATAGGTACTGCGTAGCAGTTGAGGAGCGCACTGCGGCGAAGGGGGAGGATATGAATAATTGAGGGGGGGTGGGGGGAAACTTTGTGGGGCCAGTAAAGTGCGAGAGGCACCTTGCTATAATTTTTATAATTTTTTAATTAACACGTATACCAGTTGGGGGATATCTAGAAACGCACAGAATCAGTTCTTTGCTCTAAGAACGTCACAAAGGCTCTCAGTTGAGTTTGTTTAATTGGGGGTATGTCTGCGTATACCTAGACCAGTATAAATTGATTGTAGATAGGTTCCTGTTGATCCTAGAGGTATATAGACTTGACACTGTGCTCAGTTGGGTTGGGATTGTACCCAACTTCGCGTGCCCTCAGCTTTTTATGAGGGCTATAATATAATTATAAATATAAAGACTATTAAACATAGTTCCTCAAAGAACTATGTTTATATAAAAGATATATAGTTCTTATCCTATTATTAAAGAACAAATAATAGTCTAAGAACTAATAATACTAATATAAATCCAATAATATAAAGAACAATATTATTGTCTTTATATAAGTATTATATATAATAGTATTTAGTTTAACATACTTTGTCTTTGTTGTCAAGTAAAATTTGTCTTAAATCAAAGAATAGTCTTTTATTGACATATTTGTCTTTATATTATCCTAATAGACTTACATGTCAAGCTTAAAAATGATATAATGTTAATAAGATAGTGAAAAATTAATTACAACTTCAAGGAGACTTATGGCATTACTTAGACGTTCTAAAAAAGCTCGGCTTGCACTGAAACGAAAACTAGTTAACATGATGGGTGGTTGTTGTGTTGATTGTGGTTACAGTAGTCATCTTGCCGCATTAGATTTTGATCACAGAAAACCAACTGAAAAATCATTTAATCTTGCACGAGGTTTAAATGAAAAGTCTGAGTTACTATGTGAACTTGAGGCACAGAAGTGTGATATTAGATGTGCCAACTGCCATCGGATTAAAACACATCCAGATGCAAATGATTGAGATATATTTAGCTAAGGAGCTATGATGGGTTGGAAATATATTAAGCTGAAAAAGACCAAAGCACATCAGCCGGGTCAATGGGGTGAAGCGAAGCGCATTGAGGCTGTTACTGTGTACATGAGTACAGGCAGTCCTACTGAAGTAAGCCGCATGTTGGGTATCCCACTAAACACAATTAATATGTGGATGGCCCAAGACTGGTGGAAGGATATGATCCACAAGATCCAGTCCGAAGATGACCAAAAGCTTGATGCCAAAACCAGCAAGATCATTGACAAAGCCCTTGAGGCTCTACTAGATCGTATCGAGAATGGCGAACATATCTACGATCAAAAGACTGGTCTTATCCGCCGTGCTCCTGCCAAACTAGGTGACTTGAACAAAGCATTCACGTCAATCCTAGATAAAAGGCAACTTCTCAGGAATAAGCCAACAAAGATTATCGAGCAGCAGACTACTGCTACTCAGCTACAAAATCTAGCCAATTCCTTCGCACAGTTTGTGCAGAAGAAGATTGACGAACCGCCAACCTCACATCTTATTGAAGGTGAAACAGTGGTTCAAAATGCAGATGGAACTTATGAACTAAAGGAATAGTGTGGAAACTAAAATCTGCACATTCAGATAGATTAAAAGATCTCTATTATAAGCGAACCTATGGAATGTCCTTACAAGAGTTTCAATTTTTATTGGAAACACAACATGGAAATTGTAAACTTTGTTATCGTAAGGTGTCTGTTGAAGGGTTAGGACCAGATCGTGCCGTTGTAGATCATTGCCATAAAAATGGACATGTTCGCGGGATTTTATGTAATGAGTGTAATCGTGCACTAGGATACTTTCACGATAATATAACAGCGATTGAAAATGCTGTTGATTATTTAAGGAATGAAAATGCCCTATCAGAAAAATGGTGTTCGCCAGTATGATCGAGAATTGGAGTGGGAACACAAACATAAAAAGTCCCGCGTTAAAGATCGCGCTCAGCGAAATGCTGCTAGAACTGCTGTGAAAAAGAAGCTAGGAGCGGCAGCGATCAAAGGAAAAGATGTGGGCCACAAGAAAGCAGTCAGCAAGGGTGGCAAGAACGGGTTGTCTAACCTGTTTGTTCAAAATGCTGGAGAGAATAGATCCTTCAGTCGAACCGCCAAGGGGGCGATGAAGAGTGAAACCAGTAAGCGAGAACGTAGCAAAAAGGCCTGAAAAGGTCGTTTGGCCTAAATTAACTGCTGAAATTGTCGAGGGTTTTGCTTCTAGTTGCCTAGTTCAATTCTTCGATGATGCCAGTCAATTTGCAAGTTTCCATCGTGAGTGGTGGGAATTATGTTGTTCAGATGATAAGTTCGTTGCTGTCTGTGCTCCTCGTGGGCATAGTAAATCCACTACTATCACAATTGTATATACTCTAGCAGCAATGCTCTTTCGCAACCGTCGGTATGCGATTATTGTTGCAGATACAGAAACACAAGCATCTCTATTCTTAGGTCAGATCAAGCAAATCTTGTATGACTCACAGCAAATTCAAACGCTTTTTGGCCTTGCGGTGAATGATAAGGGAGTGGTTTTTGAAAAGGATTCTGAAACAGATATCATTGTCAAATTTGCTGATGGTGAGAAGTTCCGAATTGTAGCAAAGGGTGCTGAACAAAAACTACGTGGTATGTTGTGGTCAGGTCAACGACCGGATCTCATTCTCATTGATGATTTGATGAATGAAGAACTGGTCGCCAATAAGGATCGTCGAGATAAATTACGCCGTTGGGTGTATGGCTCGTTGATTCCATGTCGAAGTGAGAAGGGGATTATTCGATTCGTTGGAACACCGATGAATTTGGATGATCCTCTAGAAGCTTTGATGCCCAGAGAAAATGCTAAAGACACTGTTGTAGAAGATCTGAAGATCTGGTCTAAGAAAAAGAAGGGGATGTGGCGTGCTGTTAAGTATAGAGCACACAACCAAGACTATTCTAGACTACTTTGGCCTGAACGCAAAAGCAAACAGTTCTTTGAAGAACTACGACAAGAGTTCACTGAACAAGGTATTCCTGAAGTTTATGCTTGTGAGTATCTATGTAATCCAATTGATGATTCCATTAGATATTTCCGCAAAGGTGACTTCCTCACTATGACGGAAGAGGATCACAAGAAGAACTTAACTTACTATATCACTGCCGACTTAGCTATTTCCGAAAAGGAACGTGCTGACTACACGGCTATGGTGGTAGGTGGAATGGATTCTAATGGTCAGTTACATATCATTCACGTTGTCCGTGAGCGTCTTGCTGGAGATGAAATCGTAGCTGTGCTTCTATCTCTGCAAAAGATTTACAACCCTCTTGCAGTTGGTATTGAAGATACACAGATTTCTAAGGCTATTGGCCCATATCTCAATAGAGCAATGGCCGAGTCTAATACCTACATGAATGTGTTGATGTTGAAGCCGCATAGGCAAGACAAGATTCAACGAGCTAGATCCATCCAAGCGCGAATGCGCGCAGGCTATGTTAAATTTGACAAACAAGCCGATTGGTGGACAGTGTTCGAGGATGAATGTATGTCTTTCCCAAGAGCTAAACACGACGACGTGGTAGATGCTCTATCCTACCAAGGTATCCTAATTGATCTGATGACAGAAGGCATGACATCAGACGAACTTAAGGATGAAGAATATAACGATGACCGCGAAGCATCTGATTGGTCCAATGAAGGACGATGCACGGAGACTGGCTACTAACTATGAAAATATCTGATACACTAAACTCTGTAAACATCGCTAAGGATCTTGACGAAGATAAGCTGATTTCCATCGGTAATCAAGTTGTCTCTGGGTTTGATTCTGATGTTGAGTCCCGCAAACCTTGGGAAGAAGATCTGAAGAACTGGACTGATCTAGCTCTACAGATTGCCTCACAGAAGACTTTCCCGTGGCCCAATGCTGCGAACATCAAGTTCCCCCTACTAGCTACAGCAGCTATGCAGTTCGCTGCTAGAGCCTATCCTACACTAGTCCCTAGTAATGGAAAGATTGTTAAGTGTAAGGTAGTGGGTTCTGATATGGATGGAGAGAAGTCCAAACGCGCCGAGCGCATCTCAACACATATGTCCTATCAGATTCTAGATCAGATGGAAGGTTGGGAAGAGGATATGGATAAGCTCCTAATCACCTTGCCGATTGCCGGTACATGTTTCAAGAAGACCTACTGGGATGCAGGTAAGCAAAAGAACTGCTCCAAACTTGTCTTACCAAAGACACTAGTAGTTAACTACTTCTGCCGCTCTCTCGATGATGCTGAACGTATCACCGAGATTTTGCATTTAACAAAGCGTAAGATTAAAGAACGTATTAATCAGGATATGTATCTTGATGTTGAACTGGGTGATCCTAGTGCAGATTCTTTAGATCCTACTACGTCAGTTAATATGGCTTTCCAGAGGTCTGGTGATGATGACGAAACAACTCCATATGTCATCCTTGAACAGCACACCTATCTTGATCTGGATGAAGATGGTTACAGTGAACCATACATTGTCACAGTAGAGCAAACCTCTAAGAAGGTTCTGCGAATTGTTCCACGCTTTAATGAAGAAGGAATCAAGGTTAATGAAGAAGGAAAACTCATCTCGATTGAAGCAACTCAGTACTATACCAAATATGGCTTCATTCCTAATCCCGATGGCGGTTTCTATGATATTGGTTTTGGGCGGCTACTTGGTCCCATAAACAATTCAGCAAATACCATCATCAATCAATTAGTAGATGCGGGTTCTCTGTCTAATCTACAAGCAGGTTTCATTGGAAAAGGCCTGCGGATTAAGATGGGTGAGAGTAGGTTCCAGCCGGGTGAGTGGAAAGCAGTTAATGCGATTGGTGACGATCTCAAGAAACAAATCTTTCCATTGCCTGTACGCGAACCTTCCCAAGTTCTTTTTAATCTATTGGACCTGTTGCTCAAGTCAGGTAAAGAACTTGCTTCTGTAGCCGAGATTTTCGTTGGTAAGATGCCGGGGCAAAACACTCCTGCAACCACTACAATGGCTTCTATTGAGCAAGGTATGAAAGTATTCACTGCTGTCTATAAGCGTGTGTATCGCTCTCTTACCTCTGAGTTCCGCAAGATCTACAAGCTTAATCGTGAATATATGAATCCAGAAGAATATGTATCCGTTCTGGATGAACCAATCCAACAAAGTGATTATGCAGGTTCTGAGGATGATGTAGTACCCGGTGCTGATCCTACAGCAGTCTCTGCTCAGGAAAAACAAGCGAAGGTACAAGCCTTGATGCAACTATTACAGCTAGGGACAATTGATCCAATGGCCGTTACTCAGTTGTATCTAGAAGCACATGAAATCTCTGAACCGCAGAAGTACATCAAACAACCAAGTCCACCTCCGCCAGATCCCAAGGTAGAAGCTTTGAAAGCCAAAGCTCAACTAGATCAACAAAAGGCCCAGATGGACATGCAAGTGTCTCAACATAAAATGCAGTTAGAGCAAGCTAGTGCAGAACAAGAAATGCAAATGAAGGCTGCACAAGTTCAACAAGAACTTAAAGCCAAACAGATGCAAGCAATTCTGGAAGCTAAGAAGTCTCAGACTGAACATGGCATGAAGATGCACCAAGAAGCACAAGCAACACAAATGAAAATGGCTACTACAGCTATGAGTCATAAGCAGCAAATGCAGCACCAACAAGAAGCACACAAAACCCAGTTAGCGACTTCAAAAAAGAAATCGAGTGACAAAAAATAATTTAGACTATATGCGTCAATGGCGCGAAAAGAATAAACAAAAGATTCTAGACTACCGACGTGAATATTATACCTTTATGTGGTAAACAAGTGTCTGGTTTACATGTGTAGAATAACCTACAAGTAATTCCACTTAGAGCAAATCGAAGTAAGAGTAATAAACTTCTCTAGGAGAAATCGAAGAATGGCAATAAGTCTAAGTGACTTTGATGTATGGAAACAAGATTCAGTAACTAAAGCTTTCTTTCTTGCAATGGTAGAACAGATTGAACAATCTAAGGAATATCTGGCTACCCAAGCAGGTTTGAATCAACTAGAAGACAACTTTCATCGTGGATACATCAGGGCATTTCAAGATGCTCTCCTGTTCCGCATTGATGATCTGGAGGGTGTAGAATGATCAAACTACTCCTACACACTGTCCTAGTGAAACTAGATGATGTTGAGACTAAAACAGCCTCTGGCATTATCCTAGCAATTGATGAAAAGAAAGAACGCAAAGCAGTAGAATACGGCACGGTGGTTCAAGTAGGACCAACCGCTTTCAATGATTATGGACGCGATGCGTCTATTTTGGAAGGAGGTGATCGTATCTCTCTTAACCGCTACTCGGGTAAGAGTATTGTGGATAGTGATGGCACTGAGTATGTCATCGTGAATGATATAGACATTTTGTGTGTGATTGAATAAGGAATTCAAATGACTGAAGAAGTTCAAGCAGCCCAAGGCGGCGAACAAGTAGCAGAACAAGTGGTAGCACCTGTTGAAAATTCATATGAGACCCAAGCTAAAGAACAAGGCTGGCGTCCGAAAGAAGAGTACGAAGGTGATCCTGAAAAGTGGCGTGATGCCAAGGAATTCGTTGAGAGAGGCGAACTTTTCGGTAAGATTGATTCTATGGGTAAGGATCTTAAAGAAACGCGCAAAGCGTTGAAGATGCTCCAAGAACATCATTCTAAAGTAAAAGAAACAGAGTATAAAAATGCTTTGGTAGAACTCAAGGCGCTTCAAAAGAGGCATCTTGAAGAAGGAAACTCTGATGGTTATCTAGAAGCTTCCGAACTTTTGACTGACCTTAAGGCAGAACAGAAGGCTCGTGAAGTTGTCGATGAATCAAAGCCACGCGGTCCCGATCCACGGTTCGTAACTTGGGTAGGTGAGAATAAGTGGTATGAAAAAGATCAGGAACTGCGCGACTATGCAGACACTCTAGGAATGGGCTATGCCCAACGTAACCCCGGACTAGATCCAGAAGAAGTTTTACAATATGTTACTACCCAAGTAAAGAGTCGATTCAAGGAGAAGTTTTCTAATCCTAATCGAACAAAACCATCCAGCGTAGAGGGCAACAGTGCCCCAGCAGCCAATAAAAGTTCTTTTGAACTGACAGAGGATGAACGCCGCACAATGAACACATTCGTTCGTGCAGCAGTGATGAGTAAAGAGGATTACATTGCAGAAGTCAAAAAGATGCGAGGGACTAAATAATGGCACGAGAAATTACTAAGCGGGCAGTCCGCCAACCCCTGTTTCAACGGGGTCCACAATCTATCAGTGGGGAGAAAGACCCCAACTTTCATTATCGTTTTGTTAATGATTCTGGTAGTCGTATTCACAACTTTCAACAAGCTGGATATGAACTAGTAACTGACACTGATTTATCTGTTGGTGATAATCGTGTAGTTGATGCGTCTGATCTAGGTTCAGGTAAACGTGTGATTAGTAATGATGGTACAGCCTCCTATCTTATGCGAATTAAGAAAGAGTGGCATGAAGAAGACCAAGCTACTAAGCAAGCATTTATCAAAGAACAAGAACAGGCCATGAAAAAAGAAGCCTCTTCAGGGATGTATGGGAAACTTGAAATCAAGTAACTGTATCTTTGGAGAGCTAATCACTTAAAGGAATTTAAATGGCAAACACTTCACGCATTGCGGGTTTCAAGCCTGTAAAGCATCTGAATGGCTCTCCCTATAACGGCCAATGTAATATTTATGAAGTACCCGCTGGCGAGGCTGTTCCAGTCTTCGTTGGCGATTTTGTTAAGCTGTCTGACTCTGCTGCTACTGCCGGTTTCCCGGCCGTTGAAGCTGCTGTCGGCGCTTCTGCTCAAGTAGCTGCTGTACCCCTCGTCGGTGTTGTTGTTGGTGTTATCAATGCCAAGCTCGACCCTGTTGATGGTAACATGAGCGCAGGGTCTATCTCTCTGGATACTCCTGTTTATCGTGCAGCCTCTACCAAGCAGTTTGTTCTAGTTGCAGATTCTCCAGATCTTATCTTTGAAGCTGAAGCTGATGCTGCTGTTGCTTATGCTACTGTTGGTCTAAACGCTGACATTGGTGCTAGTGCTCACACTAACCCATTGCTCACTGGCGCTTCTCCTATGTATGTATATTCAACTACTGCTCCGTCTGCCTCTGCTACTCGCCCCCTGCAAATCGTGGGAATCGTAAAGCGTCCAGACAACGAAGCCAACTCTGCCTATAACAAGGTGTTGGTTAAAGTCACTACCCATGCGTATGGCAATGCCATCGCCGGTGTTTGATTAATTTAAGATAAAGGATAATATATGTCTGGTGTAATTACTTCTAGCTCATTTGCAAAGCTACTCTGGCCCGGTCTGAATTCGATCTATGGTAAGGAGTATAATGACTACCCTGTAGAGTGGGAAAAACTCTTCGAAAAGAACTCTTCTGATAAAGCGTATGAAGAGGATCTCGGTCTAAGTTCTTTCGGTCTAGCTTCAGTTAAAAATGAAGGTGCTCCGATTACGTATGACACTGAACGCCAAGGCTTCACCTCACGGTACAACCATGTTGTGTATGCACTGGGTTTCATCATCACCCGTGAAATTTACGAGGATGATCAATATGGTAAGGTTGGTGCCCAAAAGGCCAAGGCTCTTGCCCGTTCTATGCGTCAGACCAAGGAAATCGTTGGTGCTAACATCTACAACCGCGCTTTCACTGCTGCTTATGCAGGGGGTGATGGTAAGGAGCTAATCTCCAGTGCACATCCAAATGTCGCTGGTGGTACTTTCTCTAATATCATCGGCACTGCCGCTGACTTGAGTGAAGCTGCTCTGGAACAGGCTACCATTGATATCGCAGGTTTCCGTGATGATCGTGGTCTGTTGATTGCTGCCAAGCCTGAACAACTTATCATTCCGTATCAACTTCAGTTTGAAGCTGCGCGGATTCTAGGTTCTGATGGTCGTGTTGGTACTGATCTAAATGATCCGAACGTTCTTAAGCAGAAGGGTATCTTCTCTAATGTTACTACTAACCATTATCTGACTGATGCTGATGCTTGGTTCATCCGCACCAATATCAAGGATGGTCTGAAGTACTTTGAACGTCGTGGTGATCAGTTCGAGATGGACAATGACTTTGACACTGAGAATGCTAAGTATAAGGCAACTGCCCGTTACTCATTCGGCTGGTCAGATCCTCGCGCCATCTATGGAAGTGCTGGGGCCTGAGCCTAATTAATCTTTGGACAGCGGTGGATATCGAAGCCACCCCCCTCCAATTTATTTAAGGAATAATTATGGCATTACGTCCTAATCAAGTTGTGACCACGACTACTCCACCGGCTGTTGAAATTCTGAGTAAGACTGTGCAAGTTGTACGTACAGACACTACAGCATTCAATGCATTTGTGCTACCTAAGGGTAGTGTAATTGCTGGTGTGTATGTTATGGGTAATACTGCATCAGACGCCGCAACTTCTGCGGTAATTGATGTAGGTTCTAATCCTGGCACTACTAACGAGCTACTTGCTCTGTTTGATGTCAAGGGTGCTACTGGGGTTGGTTATAATCCGGGTGGTGCTACCTCTGGTACTAGTATGGGTTCTCAGCTAACTGCTGATACTCTAATCAAAGCTAAGTACACTGAGGCCGGCACTGCATCTGCTACAGGTGGCCCGTGGCTAGTTAAATGTGAGTACTACTTCCCACAACAGGGTTTTAGTTTCTAAGTTGCAACCCAAAGTGGGGATGTTCTGTAAAAAGTTCATCCCCATTTTTATTTAAGGAAATATTATGCGTCCTACTAGTATTACAGTATCCTCAGCAGCTTCGTCCGCATGGATTCCACTAGACTATAAACAGAATCCCTTTAATGTGGGTTTTGGCGTTGTCATTCCAAGTGGCACTCTTACATATAAAATTGAACATACATTTGATGATATTTTTGATTCCAGTGTGACTCCGACAGCCTTTGATCATAGTTCTGTTACCGGCAAAACGGCCAATGCAGATGGTAACTATGCATTTCCAGTTCGAGCTATTCGCTTGACGGTTACTGCCTATACATCAGGTTCTGCTGTCTTAACCATTCTTCAAGGTATTCGATAATGACTGTTTCCATGAGTAATGGAGTTTCTTTGGGTAATTTAGTTTCAGCAGAAACCAATCCCCTCACCGGGGGGAACGAATTTTCAGGCGGCGTTTTCGTGTCGCGCACAAGTGTTCCGGTTGTGCTGTACGACGGCGACAGCATTACAGCCCGTGGCGTCCAGTTGCCTAATTTCCCGTCCGTGCCGGGCGCCTCGAATGTTTATTCCGGCTATGGAAATCTCGGCTATCCGGTATGGGAGCGCGGCATTCTCGGCTCGATCTACGATTTTGTGAATCAGGGCGTCAGCGGCGAAACGATCGAGCAGATAACGACGCGGATGCTCACGACTGATTTTTCTCCATACGCGGCAATCAGCTTGATGTGCGGGATGAACAACGTCGTTACCAGCACGACGGCCAATGTCGCGGCCGACATGGCAATGATTGTCTCGGTCGTGCAAAGAGCGTCGAGTTACAGCAAGCCGATCCGGGTATTTACGATTACTCCAAGGGAGTCGACCGAATGGACTGCCGCCGAGCGAGCCTACGTGCTGGCTATGAACTCGGCAATCCGCGCCCTGCCAAAGACGTACCCGTATGTGTTTGTCGCAGATGCCTTTTCGACGATGCAGACGCAGACCTCGGCCGATCCCGATCCAGATGCCGGCATGCTTGCCGCTGGTGACACGACGCACCCAAGCAAAAAGGGGTCGTGGCGCATTGCGAAGTACGCTGGCGCGGATGCTCTTGCTGCGGCGCTGACGTTTGCTGGATACGGTCGAGTTCTTGAGGCTCGCCGTCCGTTCGTCGAAACGGGGTATAGCGAACTGCTGACCAACACAGACTTCAAGACGCAAACTGGCGGCACGGATAGCACGGCGGGAATCCTGACGGTCGGTGCAGTGCCATCCGGCTGGCGTCTAATGAATTCGTCATGCACAAACATCAAGAGCTACTTCCCATTCTATGTGACTGAAGCCAAGCGCCAGCGCGGCATGTGGGCAACTGGCATGGTTGTAATGGTTGGTGATGCGACTACCGAATCTGGCGCTGCCTATGTGGCGCTTGAAAACCACACAGCAGGCACGTTTGCGACTGACCTCGCGGCCGGCAAATGGATGCGTGTATGGGCAACCGACTACTGCTGGCAAGTCGAGTTCACCGGCGATGCGGCCGACGACGGGATCACCATTCAGCGTGCTGCAAACATCGCAGGGCTACCGTCAGACGTGGTTCGCGGGGTGTGCGGCCTAGCCATCGAAGGCAGTGTTGATCTGGTTAAAAGCTGCCCTGTGTTTCTGGAGCAATGGTCCGATGCCTCGCCGGGTCCATCAAGAGGGCATTTCAACCACGCGACCTATCCGGCAAATGGAGTTGCTGAAATTTCGGTTGCGGATCGAATCGAAGGGTTTTTCGTGACATCGAAGCAAGCGCCAATGCCGGCTTATACGGGCGCGCTGGCAACAAACCAGTTCAAGGTCACGCCAACATTGACGGGAGCAGGAACGGCATCAGTCATTCTCTATGTGCCAAGCGTCCGAAAATTCTAATCCTCTCTGTACGATGCCCATAAACTTACGTATGCAACTAAGCTGGCCGTTCTATTGGGCGGCTAGCGGAGAGGCCACATATTTTGATGTAGAGCCCTATGATTGGTTTGGAATGTATTGTGCTTGTAGTTTAGACGGAACTTTTTGAGAATATAAAAATGAAAAAGAATTACTTCATCTCAGGCGAGTGCTCGTAAACTCGCCTCGTCACTACGTTTCTCGAAGAAAGGGTTTTATGGAAATATATGAAAAGAAATGTTCTAGATGTAAAGAAGTAAAACCTCTTTCTGGGTTTTCAAAAGATAAACAACACTGGTCTGGTCATAAATCAGCATGTAAGGTTTGTGCTAGTTTAGATTTTGCAGAGTGGAAATCTAAGAACTTAGAGAAAAGTAGAAGAGACGATAGAAAAAGACACTACATTAGAACATATGATCTTGATCCAGAATTAGCAGAACAACTTGTACAAAATCGCGTTGGTGAGTGTAGTATTTGCGGTTCTATTCTACCCTTAGTAGTAGATCACTGTCATACAACTGGTAAGGTTAGAGGTTTAATTTGTTCTGCTTGTAATAGGGTTCTTGGGTACAGTAAAGATAACATTAAAACATTAGAAAATGCTATCTTATATTTAAGGACTTTTTATGGGTAAGAATTATTATATATCTGGGGAATTTAATTTAGTCTGTGACAGATGCAGTAAAAAGATAAAAGCCCATCAAGCCAAACATGAGTGGACTGGTTTTATAGTTTGTGGTGATTGTTGGGAGCCTAGACATGCTCAAGACTTTGTAAAAGCAAACACAGATAAAATATCTGTCCCGTTCCAACGGCCTGTACCAGAGTTCGTATATGTAGATGTACCTTATGTGGATGTAGATAATCCTGTCTGTACATTAACTGGAAACACAGCAATTCCATCACAAGCAATACCGGGATGCTTCATCCCAAGTAAAATTCTTTCGGAGTAATAAATGGCAGACACAACTTATGTAGATTATGTCGCACCAGCGGTAAGTGCAGAGTGGCTTAATGAAGTTAATGATCACGTCTGGAATGACACACCAGTGGAAGGAATCAACGTACATTCTGCGACTGTAATTGGAACCACTCCAGCAGGCAGTCTGGTTGCTACCAATGTACAAGCCGCATTAACTGAATTAGATACTGACCTAACCGCACATGTGAATGCTACTGTTGATGCACATGATGCAAGTGCAATCAGTAATGTTCCAGCAGGCACAATTGCTTCAACCAATGTTCAAGAGGCAATCAATGAAATTGTCTCAGATTTAGCTGCAAGTTCTGGTAGTTCTCTTGTTGGATTTATTCAGACAGGTGCGGGTACAGTTGCTTCCACAGCACAAACAAAGTTACGAGAATCTGTAAGTGTTAAAGATTTTGGTGCTGTTGGTGATGGTGTTGCTGATGACACTGCTGCAATGCAAGCAGCACACAATACAGGCAAACTCATCTACTACCCAGAAGGCACCTATCTATTCTCGCCCACCGTTACGATTGCATCTGGTGGTATTTGTGGTGACGGTCCAACTCGCACTATTCTAACTAGTGCGGATACAGGCTCATCTAACCTAATTAAATATACAGGAGCACTTGGCTCGTATAGTAATGTTCCTGTCTTCAAGGATTTTACCATACAGGCAGATGTCAGTAAAACTGCCGGTGCCGGTATTCAAGTCTTTCCTGCAAGTGGAGAATCTTCTTACCTAGATTTCAGGAATGTACACTTTCTATATTGTCCAATTGGCATTGATTTTGTTGCGGCATCCTTATGGAAAATTATTGGGTGTGACTTCCTCTCTTACACCATTGCAGGCGTTCAGGTGGCTAATACAAATAGTCCAGACTCCGGTGACAGTGTTATTAGTTCTTGTGTGTTTAACAATCCCTATACCACTGGCTCAGGCATTCTACAAAAGTCATCTGGAGGGTTGAAAGTTGTTGGCAATAAATTCTTAGGTGGATTGCGCGGATACACAATGGCTCTAGAGGGCAGTACTAGTGTGCTGCTGATTACTGGAAATTCATTTGAGAATATGACTGGGCAGGATCTTGTACTATCTCAAACTACAGGCGGCACCGCCTTTGTTAACGTAGCCATCACCGGGAATGAGTTCAGTGTTGGCGGCGTGGCGATTGCTACTGACGCAACAAGTTTCTTAAGTGAAGTTGTCATTACTGGAAACAACATCAATATGGGTGCAGCAGGTTCCAATGCATGTGTTTCGTTGAATACTGTTACGGACTTCTTCATTGGTGGGAATATTATTAAAGGCAATGGTGGTGCCGGATCATCTGCTGTTCTGATTACATCTTGTACTAATGGTAAAATTGGTCTAAATACATATTCTAATCTACCCACCCCGATCACCGTTTCAGCTTCGGCAACGGTTAGGTATGAACTGGATAGTCAGAGTGCGAGTTCTACCACATCTGCCGCTGGTTGGGGTGGTTATGGTGTTTTGTTTGTTGGACCAGCAACCAACGTAACGTTCCCACGTGCCTTTCTGATGACACCCTCCATTACAGATTTAACAATCTCCCCCGGATCAGCTAATGGAACAGTGGGTGGATTTGTTACTGCTCTAAGTAAAACAGGGTTTACGTACCAAGCCATTTCCTCTGTAACAGGAATTGCTGCTACGGTGTACTGGAAATGTACAGGCGTTTTGTGATGGTGATGTATGAATGATGAACGACAAAATCGTAGATGTGGAGACAAAGAATTGCAAGAACATCAATTGAAGGAGGAGATTCGTCTCCTCGGAATTGAACAAAATATAAAATCTCTAGAGGAAAAAATTACCATTCTTTCTGATAGTGTATCAGATCTTGTTTCTGCATGGAAAGCCGCCTCGTGGCTAATTAGTCTTATCAAGTGGGTTGGTGGTATTGCAATTTCCATAACAGCCATCGTCACACTACTAAAAGGAATTAAATAACATGACAAGTGGCTCCACCGATTTCTCGGTTACGAGAGATGATATTATCAAACGGGCACTTCGCTTAATCGGTGTCTTAGCCCAAGGAGAAACTCCAACTACTGATCAAACAACTGAAGCAGCTTTGGCCTTGAATGGCCTAGTCAAAGCATGGCAAACTGACGGGATGCCTCTGTGGGCACTAAAAACATATTCAGTTCCGTTGTCTGCTGGTACAAGTTCTTATAGGATTGGTCTTACCCAGACAGTGAATATTCCAAAACCGCTGAAAGTTATTCAAGCCTACAACCATAATACAACTTCTAATGTTGACATTCCTATGCGAGTACTCACTAAACAAGAGTACAACATGCTGGGAAATAAGACAAGCTCAGGTAATCCCATTCAAATCTATTATGACCCTCAAGTTTCATATGGTGATTTGTTTGTGTTCCCAGTACCAACTTCTACTGAGGCTAGTGCTAACACAATTAAGATTGTATATCAACGGCCATTTGAGGATTTTGATGCATCAACTGATACACCGGATTTTCCACAGGAATGGTATGATGCTTTTACCTACGGCCTAGCTTGCCGCCTTGCCCCTGAATATGGCGTAGCTAGTTCAGATAGAAAAATACTCGTGCAAGAGATGACAATTATTAAGAGTGATGCACTCAACTTTGGATTAGAGGAAGGATCGCTTTATTTCCAACGCGAGTTTCGGGGGTGGTAAATGGCAGATCAGATTAATGGTCTTGGTCTAGATCAGGCACAAATTGCGGATGCAATTAACAGACAAAAGCTAGGATCTCAAAGACAGAAGAATGAAATGATGCGGTTGGGTACAACCGATCCAAATTCGTTTATTGCCCAAAACAAACAGTTTCTACAACAACCGCAACAGCCCTCTGGTTTAGGTTCGATGTTCTCAGAACCTCCGCCTGTACCCACACCTCAACCGGACTCATATTCTCCAAGGTCTATTACAGATTTACAGGCTGCCAGCGCACCGCCTGACTCTCGCACATCCTTGCAGAAATTGTTTGGTTCTGGTGGAGACTCTGAATATGCAATGCCTCAAAATCAGGCTGACAACTACCAAAAGAATCTCGCCAATACTCTAAAACAACTTAATCCAGATACATATAGTAAAACTGCTTTTGTTGGAACCGACACTAACTGGCTGGCCGAAAATTCTAAGTCTCTATTAAACAGGCCTCTGGATGATGTGACTAATGCACAAGTATTTGGCGCATATAGTCCAATGGCACATCAAGAAGATCCTATAGTGAAGTCACTAAATTCCAAATATAAGTTTGCGGGTCGTGGTTGGGATTTGGGTGATGGGATGTTCTATTCCCCAAAGAAGGGGAACCAAGGAAATTCTTGGAAGAATAACCTTGTAGGCAATTCTGAGATGGATGCACCTACATTCAGTCAGAAGATTGAAGAGGGTTGGGCAGATGCTTTCACACAAGAAGGAAAATTTGATCCTGAAGGTTGGTATGTAAATAAACCTGATTATGACGGTATAGCTAGAAGAGGCATCCTTGGAACTTTGTCTGTTCTAGCTCCTGCCATCTTTGCTGGATTGGGCACGATTGGCACTGCGGCAGGTGAAGGTGCTTCTACTGCCGCCGCTGCTGGATCGTCCACAGCTATTCCCGCAGGGTCTGAAGGGTTGATGACAGGGGCACTGGCTACAGAAGCTGCACCCGCCGCCGCTGGATCTTCAACAGGCATGTTTGGTAATAGTAATTTAGACTCTGGGAATATGTGGTTAAATCGAGCAGGTGAGGGTGCAGTTAAAGGTGCTATTACCAGCGGAGGTGATCCAAAGAGTACCCTTGCAGGAGTAGTGACTGGTGGAATGAGTCCAGCATTAAATAGTGGGCTGTCCTCATTTGGTAAGTATCTCACAGAGCAGGGTCTTCCTTCTAACGTTGTATCTAGTATTACAGACTTTACTTCTGGAGCAGGTACTTCGTTGGTCAAAAACTTATTTGGAAAAAACACTGGTCAAGGAATGTTACAATCCGCCCTAACTTCTGGGGTAGGTAAAACTCTAGGTGGAATATACAACCAAAATGCTGGTGTTACAGACAGACAACATCAAATGCAAAACTATGGTACAGCACAAACACTGGCACAGTTGTTTAGAAAGGTTCTATAATGGCACAACAACAAAAACAAATTGGGAAACCGTCTGTCACAAGACTGCCATTAATTGGAGCATACACTAACAGAGGCGATAGTCCACTAAAAGACCAACGCTTTGTAAACATGTTCCCAGAGACGCGTAAAGTTGAACAACTGGAAAACACAAAGATCTTTGTTAACAAACGCCCCGGTCTAACTGTGTACCGTGATTATGGTACAGGAGAGGGTAGGGCGTGTTCTTACTTCAATGGCAAGTTCTATGTTGCTGTTGGTAATACTGTTTATGAGGATGCCACCTCTCCAGTAGCTAAGATTACTCTTACAGGATCAACTGGAGTAGTGGGCATGTTGGTAGCAAACTCGGCTAGTATTGGTAATTATCTATTTGTCTGTGATGGTACTAGTGGGTGGATTATTAAGACAGATGGAACAGTTACTCAAATTACGGACCTAGATTTTCCAACACCACATACACCCACACCAATCTTCATCGACGGATATGTTATTCTGTCCAAGGGCATTGATGTGTATAACTGTGACTTGGACGATCCATTGGCATGGACAAGCAGTAACTACCTGTCTGCTGAAATGTTCCCTGACAATGTAGTTGGACTAGTTCGACAGAATAATCAGGTATGTGTTCTAGGAACAAGTTCCATTGAATTCTTCTATGATGCGGCCAATACGGCAGGTTCTCCTTTAAGTCGAAATGACTCTACTACAATCCAGATGGGCACTTGTTCTCCATATGCCGTGATTGGAAACGAGAAGTATATATTCTTCTTGTCACAGTCAGATTCCGGCGGTCGGGCTGCTTGGGTTATTGAAGGTTTCCAACCTAAGAAAGTGTCTGATGAATACATCGAACGGATTCTTGATGGTGAAGCAACTATCACGACAGTTCGCGGATTTGGCATACGAACAAAAGGTCATATGTTCTATGTGATCAACTTACCAGAATCAGGAAGGACTTTAGTATATGACAACGATGAAAAGTTATGGCATGAGTGGTCTTCTTACTCCGCTGGAAATCATGCAGTTTTCAAGTGCGATGCTGCTACAGACAATGCTACTGGCTCCGCATATCTGCTTCATACCTCAGATGGTACTTTGTACAAACTTGACACAGAAGCCTATCAAGACAACACAGATCCCATCCTAGTAGAACTTGTCACAAACAAGTATGACATGGATACCTACAATAGAAAGTTTCAGTCCTCTTTAAAGATTATTGGTGATAGATACTCCACCACAAACACTCTAACTGTTAAGTGGAGTGATGATGATTATCAAACATGGTCTAATGCAAAGACAATCTCTCTTACGGATGACTTTCCAGCATTCCATCGTTTAGGATCGTTTCGTCGTAGGGCATTTAAGTTTACACATGAACTAAATCAACCGCTTCGTCTAGAAGCAATTGAAGTTGTTTATACTGAAGGAATTTCATAATGGCTGGATTACCACCTCCCCCGATCAATGACAAGCCGGGTTCATTTACTTGGCTAGAATGGTATCGACAACTTCGTAACTATGTCTCTACCTCTGGGTCTGTTCCTTGGTACATCATTAACTTTGCAGGTTCTAACATTACTGATATCTCACTAAGAGATCATGGAAATCTACAAGGTCTGCAAGGAGGTACTGCTGGAGAGCATTACCATCTTACACAAGATACTGTGGATAATGTACTTGCATATCTAAATGGAGGTTCTACTGGAGAAGGTTGGAATGACCTGTTAGGTCAGCCGGGTATTAAAACCATTGGTGTGAACGATCCTACGTGGAATGTGTATCGTGGAACTATTAGGCAGTATCAATTCTCTCAAGCAAATATGAATGAGTTGTGGTTTACCTATCACATACAGCATGATTATAAGCCCGGAAGTGATCTGTTCTTACATGTCCATTGGAGTCAGAATACTGTAGATACTGGCGGTACAGCCGGTGCTCCCGGCAATGCTAAATGGTACTTTGATGCAACCTATGCTAAGGGCCACAATCAAGCAGCCTTTCCAGCACCAATTACTACTTCTGTTGTTGGTACTGCAAGTGGAACCCAATACCAGCATATGCTTACGGAAGTTCAATTGTCTGCGGCTACACCCACGGCATCTCAACTGGATTCAGATCTAATTGAACCTGACGGTGTTATTTTACTCCGCTTGTATCGTGATCCTACTGACGTGGCTGATACTTTGAATCAAGCACCTTTCTTACATTTCTGTGATATTCATTATCAGACAGATCGTGTAAATACAAAAAACAAAGCACCTAATTTTTACTCTTGAGGATTAAATAATGGATGAAGAAAACTTTAACTGGGATGATTTTGATGCCCAATCCGCTGAGTATCTAAATAGCTCAGATTATACTGGAGGTGGATTTGAGACTCCTGATGGGCAATCTTGGGGTTATGGTGATGCCAGTGCATATGGAGCACAGCCAAGTCAATTTGATTATAATGCCAGTATGCCACAAGGAACATTTGAACTTCCTCAAGGAGATCAGTTTGGCTTTGGTGGCGCGGGTGTGGGTATTCAAGCAAATGAGCAGTATGCTCCGCAAAATAGTATGCTCCAAGATTTTGGCGGAGGTGCTAGTAATGTTCTCTCTCAGATATTTAATGGTCTGGGTGGTCAGACTGGAAAGATCGCTTTGTCTGGTCTAGGTGCTCTTATTGAAGGATATCAGAATAAGAAGAAGGCATCCTCCACACAGAACATTGTACAACAGCAGCAGGCACGGCTAGATCCATTTGCCTCACAGCGACCTGTCTATCAACAAGCCTTGCAGAGCACCATACAAGATCCATATAGTCAGCCTATGGTCAAGGATCAAGTAGCTCAGATTGCGCGCGCACAGGCGATCAAGGATGCAGCAGCCGGTCGGCGTAGCAACTCCGCTACAAGTGATCCTGCAATGCTAGCTGCTCAAGCGCAGATTGCACAGCAGTACATGAACAGTCTGATGGCTCCTTCAGGTGCAAACATTAATCCAAGTGGCGGTGGTGGATTGGAAGCACTGCTCCAAGCTAATAATGCAAGTATCAATGGGTATGCGTCTCCTATGATGAGTGCTCTAGGTAGGCAGAATCAGACTGGAAATAATAATGAGACTATCGACGCTCTTAGGAAACTTCTCATGGGAGGTCAGTAATGGCCTTACCTGAGATCAGTACAGGATATAAACCTGAGTTTGGTCTAGGTGCTTTGTATCAAGGCTTCAATGCTGCAAATGCCGAGCAAGGTGCAGAGCTAGAGTTGATTAAACAGTTTCTAGCTAATCAACGTTCTATGCAGATGAATCCGCTAGAAGCACAGACTGCTCAACAGAATCTTGATATAAACGATTACAAGACTGCTCCTGCATATAAACAAGCAATGACTGACACTCAGGTCGGTCAGAGCATGTCAAGTTTGTCTGCTGGTCAGACAGCTTCTGCTCTACAACCCTTCAAGCAACGCGCTGGTCAAGGAGAGTTGCAGAACCAGATTAGGCGTGAATCTATGTTAGATCAAATGGGCCAGATGGATGAACAGATTCAAACTGAACAGAATCCTCTAACGAGGATGGCCTATACAAGAGCACGAGATCAGCTACTACATCAACTAAAGATGACTCCTGAGTTCGATCAGAAACGCGAACTTCGTGAAACTGGCACTGACTCTGCTGAGTACATTGCAGAACTTCGGGCTAGGGAAGCACGGTTACTTGCAGAAGCAAGAGCACAAGGTTCTGGTGACAAGCCAGCAAAAACTTTTGAAGAAACTATTCAACGCATTCTTGCTAAGAAGCGTGCTGGTGAGGAACTCACAGAAGCAGATTTGGCTGCGTGGGCTGAGGCTACTAACGGCTTCAATGCTAAGGTTGCTGCTAAGATTCAACCGGGGAACATTGTTAATCCTAATGTTGCTCCCGACGTTCTCATGCCTAAACCACAACAGCAACAATATGTACCCAATCAACCTGCACAACAAAAGGCAGATCCACTAGGAATTAGATAATGAACTTTCAAGAAATTCGTCAAAAATATCCAGATTACAACGACATGTCAGACGACGATTTTGCACAAAAATTCCATCAGAAGTTCTATAGCGACATGGACTTTGGTACCTTTGCGTCCAAGGTTGGATATGCTAAAGGACAATCTGCTCCTGTTGCTAAGGAACCTTCCTTTCTAGATAAGGCTATCGGGGTTGGCGAAGCTGGCCTAAGCACCTTGACTGGTCTTACTACAGGTATGGCCGCTGGTGCAGTTGGTGGTCTTCAAGGTGTTCTTGACACTGCTATGAATGGCACCTTTGGTACTCAAGAAGGTGTTGCTCAATCTGGTGAGAAGTTTCATGAACAGTCTACTATGGCAACCTACGAACCTCGCACAGAGGTTGGTAAGGAGTATGCCGGTAAGGTTGGTCAGTTCATTGCAGAACAGGCTCCCGCGCTGGTCGCTGTTGCTCCGCAGCTAGAAGCTCTTGGTGGTCTAGCTAAGTTTGCTAAACAGAACAAGGATGCTGCTGCACTACCAAAAGCACCTTCAGCAGATGCTGCAAAACTACAGGAGATGCGTGCCAAGGTTGCAGAGCCTGTCAAGGAGATGCCAACTAAACAAGCTGAACTCGATCTTGGTCAGCCTAATCAATATGGTCATCGTCCTAGTGAGTTTACTATTGACGAGAATGGTATCCCAATCCGTCGTAATGCCTCTCTAGAGGCTCAGGAGACTGTCAGGCAGGGTGATCTATTCAGCTACGAGAATCAAGCAACTGAGCTTCGTAATGACGTTCTGAACAACGCTAAAGCGGGTGAAGAAGGTATCCCTGGTTCTCGGGACTATCTGCGTAAGCAGGAAGAAGAACTAGCCTATCAACAGAAGGCTAAACAAGATTCACTGTTCCCTGAAGAAGCTGTGGCTGAACCTAGCCAACGATCTATTGAGATGGTAAAGCCATGGGGCCAAACAAGGATTGGGAATAAACAGCGCGGTTCTATTGATTTCTCTTTTGGTAAAGAACGTGAAAAGCAGCTTGTCAGAGAAGAGGAAGCAGAGACAAAACAAATCATTAAAGATTTAGAAGCGCATAGAAACTCTAATTATGCAAAAGCTGCTCTAGACTCCTTGGAGTGGATGAAAACCGTTCGTCCATTATATGACAAAGTTCAGCAGTTACAAAAAACTCTTGCCCACGAGAGGATTCCATATGAACTTGTTATGAAAATGGAAGACGCGTACCAAGACGCTAACCGCCTTTGGAGAGATGTACAGACGTTTGCTCACGGTGACCCAGAGGCATTGCACCCCTTGGGACATAAATTATCTGAAGATCAAGGTAGATCCGTTGCAGGTTCTAATCTAAGTAGAACAGCTAAAAATATTCCTCAAATGGAGCAGGCCTTTAAAGAGTATATTCAGGGAATTGAGGACTATAAAAACACTCTAAACCTTCGTTCTAAGTATGATCGTCAGGTCAAAGCAGAGCTAGATCCCATTCTTAGCAATGTTCAGAAATTAGGACAAACTAAATTTGGTAAAGGACAAAAAGGTTCCATCGGTTTTTTCGGTAAAGATCCTTACGAGAAATTTGCTGAGAATCTGCGTAAGGAAGTACCTAATGTTACTGAAGCTGAACTAACTAAACTCTGGGAAGAGAAGCAGAAGCAGTCTGGTAATGCAATTACTAATCAGAAAATGGCAACTACGCA